>OOCQ01001270.1_pt1 | contig 16202 bp, 9 predicted proteins | sample 1671121 | NCBI WGS metagenome assembly OOCQ01 (sample SAMN06348124, study PRJEB24527) | human gut metagenome | biome: human gut; feature: ankylosing spondylitis patient; material: feces | host: Homo sapiens | place: China | collected 2015-10 | reverse complement strand
TTAATCAGCCAGAGAACGAAACAATCCCTGAAAGCCAAGAAAGCAAGGGGATATAGACTGGGGAAATCTGAAAACCTGTTGAATAAACTGGAGCAAGCGGTAGAGAACAGTAATAAGACCAATCACCAGAAAGCTCTTGACAATCCCAATAACAAGAGAGCCATAGCATTATTGAAAAACCTGGTGAAAGAAGATAGAAGTTTGTCTGAAATGGCTAGAATCCTGAATAGTGAAGGATTTGTTACAGCTATGGGGAAAGAGTTCAGGGCTTCGCAGGTGAGTATATTATTGAAAAGGTATAACTTAAAAAAGGATTGAAAATCATGAAGTACAACTATCTTATTTTCCTGGATTACAGTACCGGAGAGATCATAAGGATCAAACTGACGGAGGAGCAGAAACGTGACTCGGAGAAGTATGATGATTTTGAGGAGTATCTGATGACTCTGGAGGATGGTTACGGATTCAGGCTTCTTGATTGTAGCTGGATGGCGGTTGAACGTTTGCAGGAGACAGTCTATGGATTCTGACACAGTGAATAAGAGGAACTTAATTAAACAGGTTTCTCTTATTTTTTTATTCTCCTTTTACAACCAAAAAATTCTGAGGTCCTATATATAGGCATAATAGAAAAAGAAAAAAAGGTTATTATTACTCTCTCTAGGAAAATCAGGATACTATAGGTTAAAAGGGGTTAGTCGGAGACAAGGGTATGGAACGTAAGTGAAATGTATAACATAACTGAAAGACAAAGTGGAATAAAAAAGTGTGCAAATCATGTACAAAAGCTTAAAGAATAAGCATTTATGTAGATAAATTATTCCATCCTTACGGTTATGTTTCAATACTACGTCTCACCTCTGTCTCTGACCTACCCCCGATTAAATTACTATGGCGGTTGATAAAATATTTCCATGAACGGGAAAGGCAAATGATGGTGTTTATTTATCATTATATTCTTAACCGGATGAATAGTCTCGGCATGGTTTTATACATTTTCTGCCGGCAATCATCTCATCCGGAACTGTGAATGGTGGGATAAAAGAAAAACGATTAGAGTTTTTTTTATTCCGGTCTTTATAGTGTTGTCTGAATTTGGCTTGTGAGATTAAGGAAATTTTGTTGATTGATAATAGTTGTCAGGTTCCAATAATCGGCAAGGTTTGATGTAAAAAATCATATTTTGGTTTATTTGATAAAATGAATGATATAAATAAAATAATGTTCGGCCAGTTTTTTTATTTATTCCTGATTATATTGAATGATAAACAGAGTAATATATGCTTCTTCCCTACTGCCAACCCAATTTCTGATAATGATGAAGCAATTTGAATAAGTGGAATGAATTATTATCGGTTGTGGGCAGAAAAATAAATGTGATATAAGTCGCTGAAAGTATGGTTGATATTTAAGAACGAAAATCAATCCTTTAATGTTTCCTGATTTTAATCCACCCTATAATAATCATGTATCCAGGCTGGTATGAAATAAAATGATCACCGACCGAATGCTATATGAAGAATTATTGCAGTGAGGATTGTGTTTTAATGCATAATCGTCCTTGATATTGGAAGTTTTTTGCAATCATAATATCTCTTGTGGTAGCATGACTATAAAACTTTTAAACACTCTTCATTTATTCCATACTGCTTGTGGATGTGATAAAAGGATATCCTATCTTCTAACATGTACATATAAGATGGTAAATCATGCACCGTTTTTTGTTCTTTTTGGAGCGTAGGCATGATATCCCCTCTTGAAAGTTTTTTATCTACCATTCGGAGGTCACATCAATTTAGATATATTCCCTTTTATTTAGGTGCAGCACAATTTTTGAGTCTACCAATAAATGTAATACAAAGTTTTTGATAAAAAGAGAGTAGGTTTTGTTTATTCATTCGTCTTTATGATAATTAAGGCTATGAACTTATGCAAAAAGAAGAAAATAATTTGAATGAAGAACAACGAAATCTGCTGAAAAGGAGTTTCCAGTCCGTAGAAGAAGAAATCACGGAAACCAAAGTAGAACAATGTTGGAATGAATTGGTGCAAACATTGAACCAACCGAAGCAGGATGTCTCTATACCTCATGAAAATACAAGGATTAAGTTATTTTATGCCAAAGTGGTAGGAGTAGCAGCTGCTTTGATAGGAATATTTTTTGCTATAAGCTATTTTTACAATACAAATTTTCATCAGGGAAAACATGCTATCGTACAGTTAGAAGCCTCTATACCCGATACACTCAATCAAGTGATGCTTATTACACATGCTAATGAATGTATTGTAGCGGGTGAGAAAGCTGACATTAGTTATTCCCGCCAAGGAGAAACTTTTGTTAATAAACGACACATAGAAACCAAGACCTCCGAGTGTGAATATAACCAACTCATTGTACCTTGTAGGAAGTCTTCTCATTTAATGTTGGCAGATGGTACACAAATCTATGTCAATGCCGGGACCAAAGTTATTTATCCTAGTGTGTTCGACGGCAAATATCGCGAAATATATGTGAATGGTGAGATATTTATAGATGTCAAGGAGAATCCTGAACATCCGTTTATTGTTAAAACTCCGAAGTTTGATATACGCGTTACAGGAACTGCATTCAATGTCAATGCCTATAAATCTATGGAAGAAGCGGAAGTCGTTTTGTTGCGTGGCAGCATTTGCGTTAAAGGCAGCAATGGAGAGGAAACATCTGTTAAGCCTGATGAATTGTTAAAACTCTCGCGTGGAGTAGCTCAAGATAAGTGCAAGGTAGATGCTACAGCTTATACTGCTTGGATGCAAGGGCGTTTTCCCTTGCAAGGTCGTACAATGCAGAATATCATGCAGCGTCTTGCCCGCTATTATGGTTGTGAGATTTCCTTCGACAAATCTGTGGAAAAACTCTCACTCCAAGGCACCATCGATATGAGCGTTCCTTTGGATAGAATATTGGAGCGCATAGCCAAAGTGTATCCCATCGAAATTACTGATACAGTGGGAGGCTATTATTTAACGATAAACAATAATCAATAACCATAGTATTAACTCAATAATTTAATTTGCCTATGAAAAATAACTAAATGCTTATCTTTAGCCTCTATTTGGCACTTGAATACAATCTTAATTTTAAATCATTACGACAGATGAAGCTATCCTATAAAAAGCAAGTTCGGACAACTGCCACATCATCCGAACATTGCTGGATAGACATCACTATGTCTAACACATTAAATTATTATCAAAAATATGATTTTTTTTGAGAAAACACAAATTATTTCAGCAATGTTATTGTTTTTTACATTGCTTTTCCCGATTTCTGCGGATGCTGCTCGCCAGCAAGACAAGATTTTTACATTTGAAATGCATGAAGTTACCTTGAAAGATGTGCTTAATTACATTGAAAAGAATAGTGATTATGTCTTTGTATACGCTTCGACAGACCGCATGTCGGAGAAGGTAAACGTCAATGTAAACCAAAAGCGCATTAAGCAAGTACTTGATGAACTGTTGCCCAATGTAGGGCTATCTTATGAGATTGATGGCAAGCAGGTTATCATAAAGAAAGCGATTCCATCAAACTCCAAAAACAGTGTAAAACAACAAAAAACCGTGAGAGGTGTGATTACCGATGCCAAGACTTCAGAACCTATCATTGGTGCCACCGTAGTAATAGTAGGTTCCACAATCGGTACAACTACCAATGTTGATGGTGATTTTATGTTGGATTGTTCCGAAGGTGATAGCTTGCGAGTATCTTACATAGGCTATGAAGATAAGACATGTATGGTAGGCCCTACCAACATCTATGCCATTGCTTTGAGTGAATCAAGCCAACTGTTAGGTGAAGTTGTGGTAACAGCTTTCGGTATTGCCCAGAAGAAAGAATCTATGGTTGGTGCCGTACAGCAAATCAAACCTCAGGAGTTGAAAGTTCCCTCTTCCAGCTTGAGTACCGCTTTTGCCGGACGTATGGCAGGTGTAATTGCTGTGCAACGTAGCGGTGAGCCAGGTGCTGATGGAGCCAACTTTTGGATTCGCGGAAAATCAACTTTTAGCGGTGCTACCGGTGCTTTAATTATTATGGATGGTGTAGAAATCAGTTCATCTGAGTTAAACTCACTTGATCCTGAAGCCATTGAAAGTTTTTCTATTTTGAAAGATGCTACTGCTACAGCTTTGTATGGTACACGTGGTGCCAACGGCGTAATGATTGTCACTACCAAAAATGGAAAAGATTTAGATAAACCCATCATTAACTTCCGTTTGGAAGGTTCTATCTCGTCCATGACCCGTGTACCCGAAACGGTTGATGGTCTTACTTATATGAATATGTTTAATGAGGCAACCACTCGTCCCGGTTGTGATGCTACCCCTTATTCACAGGAGAGAATAAATGCTACACGTGCCGGACTCAATCCGTATGCCTACCCCAATGTAAATTGGTATGATGAGATGTTCAACAATAATGCCTTTTCAGAAAGAGCTAATTTGAACATCCGTGGTGGTAGCTCTAAAATGGATTATTTTTTGAGTGCCAGTTTCAAGCACTATGGCGGACATTTGAAATCGCTGAGTAAGGATTATTTTTCCTATAATAATAATGTACGCAACTTTAACTATGATTTTATCAACAATTTGAATGTTAATGTCACACCTACCACAAAAGTTTCATTGGGCTTGAATCTTTCTGTCAGCGACCGAAAATCTCCCGAAATGGATGTGGATGATATTTTCCAATCGGCCATGCAAGCCAACCCGGTAGACTTCCCGGTTCTCTTTCCTTCTAATGGAAACAAGGACATAGTAATGTGGGGGGACAAACCGGGTGGTACAGGTGCTGGTGGTTGGTATGGTAATCCAGTAGCTGACTATGTAACCGGCTACGAAAGTAACCGTAAGACGACCATTACTGCTAATTTTAAGGTACATCAGGATTTGGAGATGCTGCTCAAAGGTTTAACGTTCACCGGACTTTTCTCTTTTAAGAACTACGGTAGTTCTACAACAACTCGCTCAGCGAGCTACAACCACTATTATATGTCTGACTACAATCCCGATACACAAGAGTATGAACTGACTCGCATTGGTGAAGAACAAAGTACTGCATTGAAAAACAGTGGCAGCCAATATGGTGATAGAAAGATGTATTTTCAGGGCGTGTTGGATTACAACCGCACATTTGCTGATGTACATAACCTCAACTTGATGTTCCTCTACAATCAGGAACAATATGAGATAAATGGTCCAAGTGACTTGTTTTCTTCATTGCCTCAGCGCAAACAGGGTATTGCCGGTCGTATATCTTATTCATACGATGGACGTTACTATGCAGAAGCCAATTTTGGCTACAACGGTTCAGAAAACTTCTCTAAAGGTCACCGTTTCGGTTTTTTCCCTTCTATAGCTTTGGGATATAATATTTCTAACGAAAAATTCTGGGAACCATTGAAAGATGTGGTCTCTAACTTAAAATTTAGAGGTTCTTGGGGATTAGTAGGTAACGATGCTACTGGAGCTGGACGTTTTGCCTATATGGAAGATTTGAAATTGGGCGAAAGCGAATACTATACTACTGGTATCCGTCAAGATACTTATTATGCAGGTCCAGTATGGAATCGCTATTTTAATCCTGATCTAACTTGGGAAGTGGGTGAGAAGATCAACTTGGGTGTTGACTTGCAACTATTCAATGATGTGAATATCACTTTCGATGTATTTAAAGAAAAACGTCGTGATATCTTTATGACTCGCGAAAATTCTATCCCCGATATTGTGGGAACTGGTTCCACTACCATTACTTCGAACAATGGAGAAATGGAGAACAAAGGTCTTGATTTTGCTATAGACTACAATAAACAGTTTACTAAGGATTTTTTCCTGTCATTCAAAGGCACTTTTACCTTTGCACAAAATAAAATTCTGAAAATGGACGAACCTCCTTATTGGGAATATCCGGGTTTGTCGGATATAGGTCATCCTTACGGTTCTTTTTGGGGATATATATCCAACGGTCTTTTTGCCGATCAGAATGACATTGACAACTGGGCTCATCAATCGTTGGGTACACAGCCGCTACCAGGCGATATCAAATATATGGATCAGCCTAATGCTAACGGAGTTTGCGATGGGGTGATCAACTCCAACGACCGTATTGCCATCGGTCATCCTGCCGATCCTGAAATCGTTTATGGTTTTGGACCGTCTATGAAGTGGAAGAATTGGGATTTTTCATTCTTCTTTCAGGGTGCAGCCCGTACTTCATTGATGATGTATGGTGTACACCCTTTTGGAACCACTACCATCAAAAACATGTTCCAGTTTGTTGCTGATGATCATTGGAGTGTGGATCATCCCAATCCCAATGCCGCTTATCCGCGTTTGAGCAAAGATACCAACAACAATAATGAACAATATTCTTCCTATTGGTTGAGAAACGCTGCTTTCTTGAAACTGAAAAATGCTGAGATTGGTTATACACATAAGAAAATGCGTTTCTACATCAGTGGATCCAATTTGCTGACGTTCTCTCCTTTCGACCTTTGGGATCCTGAAATGGGTGGCGGTAACGGTTTGTATTACCCCACACAACGTGTGTTTAACCTTGGCTTCCAAATGACTATTAACTAACCGATTATTATACAAAAAAACTATGAAATATAAATATTTATTCTTCGGATTGCTGTTATCGTTTTCTTCCTGTGACTATTTGGATATCGTACCCGATGAAGTGGTAAAGGAAGAAGATACATACGAAACTCCAGACTTGGTGCGTGATTATCTTTATTCTTGCTACTCATTCCTGCCCACCAACCGTCACATCAGTAACAATGCCTATTGGATGATGTGTGGGGCGGAAACTTCTTTCTATCGCAAAGAACTTTTCTCTAGTTTTAATGAGGGAACATATAGTCCCTCCAATCTTCATATGACGGAAGAAACTTGGTCTCCCATATGGGAGGGCATTCGCCGTTGTTACATGTTTTTGGGTATATTGGACAAAGCACAGGGATTGGTTGAATTGGATAAACAACACTATCGTGGTGAAGCCAAATTCCTTATTGCTTACTATCACTTCCTGTCGCTTCGTTCCTATGGCCCTACTTGCATCATCGACCATTTGTACGATCCCAAACTAGATGTTTCAGAGTTCCCGGAACGTAGCAGCTACGATGAAGTGGTGGATTTCATTAACAGTAAGCTGGATGAGGCTTTCCCCGATTTGGCGCAAACTTATTCCGGAAAAGACTACGGACGTGTCACTCAGGCTGCCGTTTATGCGTTGAAGTCGCGTATGTATCTCTATGCAGCCTCTCCATTGTTCAACGGAAACAGCGAAATGTACTCCGACTTTAAAAGCAAACAAGATGGTCGTCACTTGATTTCACAGGAGTATTCAGTTGAGAAATGGAAAACCAGTGCAGAAGTAACCAAGAAAGCCATTGATGAATTGGAAGCCATGGGCTACCGTCTTTATGATGACAGCGATGCGGGTGTACCTGATGACGAACGTCCCGGATTGAGCAATCCAGCGCAACGCCGTATTCGTTATTCGGTGATGGACTTTACACGTGTCAATCCTGAAGTGGTGTGGGCAGATACACGCGAAGAAGGCTATTATGACATCCAAAACCGTTCCATCCCCCGCCAGCCAAACTACTATGTATATGATGGGTCAGGTGGTATTGCGCCCACGCTTCAAACAGTGGAATATTTTTATACCAAAAATGGTCTTCCCATTGACCGTGACACAACTTTCGACTATGATGGACGCTTCGATATCGTGGAGATGCCAGTCAATTACGATGGCAATAACTATTCCGATGTAAGCAACGGTACCAGCATCAAGTTACACTTGAACCGTGAGCCTCGCTTCTATGCCAATATCGGTTTTCATCATGGCTTTTACGAAATCACAGAATATGATGGTGAATTAACCAATGATGATCCCGCCAAGCGCGTAATTATTGAAGAATTGCGCAACAGTGATGTACATGGCCGTCAAAACCTAGACTTGTATTACTCAGTAACCGGTTATCACAATAAGAAGTTTGTTCATCCAGCATATAACGCTGATGGATACATAAACTATCCGTTGCCTTTATTCCGTATGGCAGAACTTTATTTAAATTATGCAGAAGCACTTATCGAAATTGGCGAGGATTTAGAAACTGCCAAGCAATACATTGACAAAGTACGCTTGCGCGCTGGTATTCCTACCGTGGATGAGGCATGGAACAATTATTCCGATGATCCGGGTTATCAAAACACCAGGGAAGGATTGCGTGAGATCGTTCGCCAAGAACGTCTTTTGGAATTGTACCTCGAAGGTGCTAAATTTTTTGACATCCGTCGTTGGAAAATTGCTGAAAAATGGCTCGGTGTACCTGACTTGGGTTTGAATGTATCGGCAGATGATGATGCCGGTTTCTTCCAGATAAGAGAGGTGCCTCTAACGCGTGCTTTCCACAAAGGTCAGTATTTGATGCCTATTTCCATTAATGAAACCAACAAACTGCCGCAATTGGTACAAAATCCCTATTATTAATCAAAGTATAGCTATTTTATATGCTTAACAAAAGGAGGTACGTCAGTGCCTCCTTTCCACTTGATAAATAAATACATTATGAAAAAATGGATTAACTTATTATTTCTATTTCTTTTCGCTGCAAATTTGTGTGCACAGACCAATTATGCCGTTTCGTTGGATGGTAAAGACAATTATCTGCGCATCGGTATGGATTCTATTTGTCACAACTGGACATTGGAAGCATGGATTAAGCCTGATACAGATGATTGGCGCACAATGGAAACATTAATAGGCGGAGGTGAATATGGTAATTTGAACTCGCTTGATTGGATGCCATTAGCTATCAAACATGGAAGGTTGTGTAATGTGGGTGCTAATTTAGTTGGTAGTGAATTGCCTAAAGGAGAGTGGAGTTACGTGGCAGCTACTTGTAACGGACAACGTATCACACTTTATATTAATGGACATGAAGTGGCTGCTGCTGATACCTCTACAGTTATATTACCAGGTGCCATCGGTATTGATGATAATGCCAAAACTTGTTTTGGTGGACTGATGGATGAAGTAAGAATATGGACGGTTGGATTGAGTGCCGATGAGCTGAATGCTTGGAAAAATCAGCCCATCACTGCCGAACACCCTCATTTCAACCACTTGAAAGGCTATTATGATTTCGATGATTTGGCAGACGATATGTCTATCAATCGTGCAGCTGAGGGACGCCTTTCATTCCACTTGCGCAACGGTCGCAAAAATCAATATGGAAATGAATCATTAGCTCATGTGGTCCCCAATAATAATCCCGCTTTCCATGCTAACTATTATAAGCAAAAAATATTCAAAGTGGTGGCTCTGCCCACAGAATGGGATGCTGACCAAGGGCAGAAAGACTTTCAACTAGTGAAAGTACGTATGGAAATGCAAGGTAACCACTCTCCGCTCGCGGTAAAAGAGTTTATACTGGATTTTAACGGATGTACGGCATTGAGTGATATCGATCGCATCCACCTTTATTATACCAGTTCCAAACCCCGCTCTTCAGTACGTGAGGAATTGATTCCAGGTGGTCTATCGGTTGCGTCTGGACAAATAAAAATACAGCTACCGGAAAGTGAATTTACACGTCTAAAGCACGGCACAAATTATTTTTTGGTAACAGCCGACATCAATGTCAATGCTGTAGAAGGTCATACCCTCGCAGTAGCCGTGAAGAAAATAAAGGTAGGCAAAAAAAATATTGAACCGATCTGTACCACCGACCGCCTGCCAATATCTATTACCCCTTGCAGTGATACCGACCCCAATGTGCTGAAAGTGATGCAATGGAATATTTGGCACGGAGGAATTCATTTGGGGAAAGACGGGCGCGAACGCATTATTGACTTAATAAAATCTTCTCATGCCGATATTGTCACCATGCAGGAAGGTTATGGTGCTCAAGAAATGATAGCCAAGACATTGGGATATCATTTGCAGACTTCTTCGTTGGATGCAAACCTGTGTCTTTACAGTCGCTATCCTTTACATAAAATAGATACAAAAAGTTCCTTCTTTTCCAATCCTGCCTTGGTAAATCTGCCCAATGGCAAGCATATCTATATCAATGCCTGCTGGTTGCGCTATGCTTATCGTCCTGAATATACTTGTTCGTATGCCAACTACGGCATGGAGCCGTCTATTTGGGTGAAAGAAGACAGCATCTTGGGATTAATCGATATCAAACGTTTGCTTGAGAATGATTATTATCCCTATGCCGATCAGGTAGACGCTGCAATTTTAGGAGGTGATTTCAATTCTTGCAGTCATTTAGACTGGACTCCCAAGGCAGCTTCCTTACATTTTGGCTACGTTGCCGAAAAGTTGCCTATTTCACGTTATATGTATGGGCAAGGATTCAGAGATTCTTTCCGTGAAGCACATCCAGATGAATTACAGCGTGGTGAAGGTACTTACGCTGTTATTTTCGGGCAATCTCAAACCGCTCGTATTGACTTCATCTATGGCAAGGGAAAAGGGATGCATACTGTTACCTCGAAAATTGTACGTACTACTGCCGAGATAGACGATGTATGGCCTAGTGATCACGGAGGTGTGATTACCGTATATCGATTTGAATAATTTCAATATAGCCCCTGTTACCTATTCTGGTTGCTGGGGCTTTCTTCTTTTAATGGGCTGTCTCCTCCCATTTCATTTCTGCCCGTAATGAATGGATGGCTTTTGACAGTGCATTCATGGATGATTGGGGATTAATGTCGAGAATTTCAGCAATTTCCTTGTGCGAAAGTTCGCGCAGATAATAGAGATAAAGAATGTGTTGTTGTTTGGCAGGCAAAGCACGTATGGCTTTCAGTAAATGTTGTTGCTTATGTTGGTCAGAATCGTCTAAAGCAAAGAGAGAGGCTGTTAATGGAGAACTGTCGGGTAGCAGAAAATCTACAGTATCTATATTGATGGTTTCCTTGCGGGAAGCAAAGTAATCGTAAACAATGTTTCGCATGGCTCGGAGCAAGTATACTTGCCAATTTTCAATAGTATCCAGATCATTATTCTGGTAAATCTTTAAAAAAATGTCTTGAATAAAATCTTTTACCCTATCTGGTTCATTTACAAGTTTGATACCGTAATTGTACAAAAGTCCGTAAAACTTGCGATAAACAAATTCTAAAATATGAAGATTGTTTTCTCTTCTTTCACCATCTTCTGTACGTTGTACATTCATGATATATCTGTTTTAGTCAAATTTAGTATTAAAAAAAGATTTTATAGATTGACAAAAATACAAATAAAATCATATATAAAAAGTACCTTGACCGAAAATATTGTACTATCGGTAATATAAGAGTCTGTTTTAAATTTTATTCAATAACATTCTTATAGAAGCTTCTTTGACCATTTTCTTTGCCGAATCAAATATTAATTCATAGTTTCAATTATCAAGTTACGAAAAAGTCCGTTCTACAACCTACCTTTTTCCTATGGGTTTATTTCCGTTTACAATACCCTTCACTATATATTCGAAAATCCTTTTAATTATTTCTGTCATTTATTTACCATAACCGATATCCGCCAATATCACTTTAATGTTACAATACAATTTTTTCAAACATCTTACCTGTAAATAAATGGCTTTGCCATCGTGTACATAGACTATTGTCACCATACAACAATCAGAAAACTGATTTTATCCATTACTATGTGGTACTTAATACCTTTTATTTTCGTGTTGCTGTTAATGTTTTATAAGGTTATATGAATACCGGTTGGGCTTACAAAAAGTACACTACCGCTTATCACAAGCAATAGTGTACCCATTATACAATATAATTAGTATGAAAATTCCGATCCTGACAACATATCGGAACGGAGACAGTCGTATGTTATTATGGTCCATGCCATAATGTATGAAACTAAAACATGTCCGTATATTACCAATTTAAATATTCAAGAGCATATTCTTATTTTTAAAGCCATACCACATATTAAGTAATATAGAGTCAATACAGGACATTCTCTGTTCTTATTGTTTTATGCATACAAATTTAGAAATAATATGTGACATAAACACCTCTTATCATGTTTTTATTGACGGAAAATACAATCCCATCATCGAAAGGACATGCCGATTCAAATTTTGATGAAAACTGTGGTTAAATCGAACATAACACCATAACATAAATAATCTTTAGTATTCATCATCGACTCATTCAGGTCGTAAAATTAATTTCAGTTTGTAAAATTCTAGAATAATTTCTATCTTTCCGAACTTATTATAAAAAAGAAATACCGATATGAAAAAAGAATTACTCGCAGCTTTATTTTGTATGACAATTTTTACTTTTACATCCTGTGGCGAAAAAAAAAACAAAGACAAATTTCAGGACCGTATTGAAAATGCCCAAAAATCTGTTGAGAAGGCTATGGATGATACAAAGAAAAAGATTGGAGAAGGAGCCGACAACCTTGAAGATGCCATTGATGAGGTAAAAGAAAAACTTGATTAGTTAACCGGGAAGAAACTCATCTTATACACAGATAGATAAAAAGGACAACCCGCCGGTTGTCCTTACCATTACGTCTAAATCTCAATGAAATGGCTTCACAGTTATTTCACTGATAAACATTATGCTGAAAACTTTTAGTCAAGTCTATTCGCTTCACAGCGGTAGTGTTTATACATAGAACTATTATTCGAAAAAACATCTGTAATCAGATTCTTTCAAACATTATTATGAAAAACATTCATCTGTTTATGTGGCACAAATTTAAACAAAAAAAATCAATGCATCCAATTAATAATCATTCTTTTATATCAAAACAATAACAGACCGGGATATTTTTATTCTTATGAACCTTGTTGCCGGAATTAACCAATCATAAAGAGTTCGGTTAACTTATATGACATTATTTCTGTAATAAAAGAGCAGCTGGAGAGCTGATCCATTTATACATCTAATCTTACCGTAACTTCACAGCTACTACTTTAAAAATCCAGAATAGTTTTAGCTCCTTCCAGTTACCCGGTTGAATTTCACAGCCCAACTGGATAGATCAGTTCCCTCTTAAAAAGAATTGGCAAAATAAATCTTCATGACTATAAATACACTATTTAATTCACACGAATATTACAAAAAAGAACAAGAAACAAAGAAAGGCCACCAACAAAGATAAATAAAATAAAGAATCCCCTACTTTCACAAGCGGGGGATCCAGCTATAAATTTAAAGTTTTTCTATTATCTAAGCATTTCTCTCACCAGAGAAACGACTTATTCAATTTTTATCCAACCATAGTGTGATATTATTCACCTACAGTAATCTTAACAGGAACAGGACTTGATTTAACACGACCCCAAATATCTTCTACTTTAATCTTGATAGTCGTTTCAACTGTGTGGTCAACTTGATAACCTTTCAGGATCAGACCACCTTCAACTGTTACTTCCTTGCCATCAATAGTTTCTGTTGTAGCAGCAGTAGCTAAACCACCATTACCAACTTCGAAGTACAACTTGTTACCTGTTTCACCACTTACTTTTGCGATATCATTACGAGACCATGCTGCTTTATTTTTGTCTTCTTTATTAATTATATCCGGCATAACCTTGTAAGATACCTCAGTATTATAAGTGTAACCGATAATAACATCATTACCGAACTTATAACCGTCCAAATCAGAAGCCTTGATTGTTACTACATTACCTTCTTTCGGAACAATCTTACCTTTTTCAATCGGACTCATTACTTTCACCTGGAAGTTGAATACTGCATCAGAAGGATATGTCCAAGCGTTGTCGAACTTACCATCAATAGTCAGTTTCAAAACTTGATCGTAACCCTGTTCGCTTCCCAAATTACCCTGTAAAGTCAAGTAAGCTAAATTATCACTTACAACCAAAGCATTATTACTAGCCTGGCTGTTTGATTGTAACCAAGCTAATTGTGAAGAGACCTTATTTGTAGAGCCAATTTTGTCTGTAGTATTCAGTTTAACAGTAAATCCGTTGGTATCATATTTAGAGAAGATTCTGCTTAGCTTGAATGTAGCAGTAGTTTTACCAGCAGCATATTTATCAGAATCATCTTTATATAAGTAGCAGTTAGCCACATTATCCTGAACGAATCCCGGATCAATTGCGAACAATTCAGTGATAGCAGGCAAAGTGAATGTGAACGGAACCTTGATAGAATTCAGTTTCTCACCACCTGTCAAAGCATCATAGAATGTGATAACAGCTGTATACTGCGTTCCAATTTCAAATGGTGAATGTGCAGCCTTCTTATTGTTAACAGCAAAAATCATATTCTTAGCATCCTTACCTATAGATACTTTTTTCTCTGTATTACCTTTCATGTTATCTTTCAACTCAGACACGAAAGTTTCTGTTATTTGATCAGTTTCAGTCAAAGGTGTACCGTCAGCTTTGAGGTAAGTAACTTCATGTCTCTTCACCTTAGTATTCCACAAAGCCAGACCTTCAGTACCCAGAGCATCCTTCATCTTAGTCAAATCAATCTGGAAGAAGTTCTTATCCTTAGAAAGATCAGTAGTGCTATTCTTGCTCAGCTGATGAGTGATAGGATCATAAGTTACATCGCTAGTGATAGTACTGGTCTGACCGATCCACAATTGAGCTTGTTCATATTGACCTGCTTTATCAATATTCTGGATTGTCAATAAGAAACCTGCTTTTGTGATGTTATCCGGAGTCTTGGTCAGACGGATAGCCACCATACCATTCTCTTCTTTGGTGTCAATTCCGAACAAAGTCTTGTCATCATTGTCGAATACCAAGTGCATATCATATAATGCAGCTGCTTCATCAGCATATACATTATACCATACACCAGCTTCCATCTTAGCATCCACATTATCAGCTTTACCTGTTGTTGTAGCATTTTTAGCCAATAAAGTTTTATCAGCTGTAGTTCCATTTTTCATTACAAGCTTGGACTGATCCTTATCATTTACAAAATAGATATTGTTCAAAGTTTCACAGTTTCCTTTGCTAACGCTAACTTCATATTTAGAACGAACTTCGCCACCAGCTGTAACGGCAAAAGCAACTGCTTTATTTTCATCTCCGACTTCTGTATCGAATTGTTTCCAATAATTTCTCTGTTCTGTATCGGAAGCAGTTGCTTTAATATATTTATCAGAAATAGAAAGATTGTACAAACCATTTGCATTAGCAGCGCGAGTTACTGACTTATCAAAATACTCCATATCAGTATAAGGAGTAGTTACAAAATCAACATTGGAAAGATACCCATTCTTACTGTTAACCAGTTTAAGATCCAGGTCAGCAGCATCCACACCGGTAGGATTAACCTGCAATTTGATTTGTCCCGCACCAGCCATGATGTATCCATTGTCTACAATAGCTCTTTGACCAGCCCAGTCTTTCTTTGCCGGAGCCTTATCATTGTTATTCTGATTATATTTGAATTTATATTCTGCGATCTTGAAGTCAAAAGGCATTGCTTCATTACCTGTACCATTTACTCTAGTAATTAGCATCAAGTCAGTCAGAGAGCTGGTAGCAGTAGGAAGTTTAATTTCATCATACGCCTTTGTTTCAGTATTCCATATTTTCAAAGTCCAGGCTTTAGTATTCGGATCTTGAACAGCACTGATAGGAGATGCTTTAAATGAAGTCTGTTCCAATTCTCCTTTTTCATTTACAAGACACCAGAAACCATCTTTGTCAATTGTTGGAACCACAACTTTGCCTGTTTCTGTATTCTTTACTGCAAAGTAACCTGTTTCTTTATCATTGATGATAATAGCACCGGTAGCTTCATCAATTACAACTTTATCACCGGCTGCACCCGGTTCGCCTTGTGCACCGTCTTTACCATTGGTAACATTGTAAGTCTGACCATCATTCATGGTAAAAGTGAGACCGTTTTCAGTCTGAGTCACACTGGTAATGTACTTACCTTCTTTGATTTTGCTTTCCAATTCTGCAATTTGTGTTTTCACACCATCGATTTGTCCTTGCAGATTATCGATATCATCGTCATAATCTTTACAAGATACAAATGTTCCTGTTGACGAAACCATTAAGGCTCCAAACAGGATTGCACTTAAAAATTTTTTGTTCATAATAAAAATTTAAATTTATAAATTTAAAAACTAAAATTGGTTATTCATATTTAGTTATAAAGGACTTAATTATCTT
>OOCQ01001268.1_pt1 | contig 16208 bp, 18 predicted proteins | sample 1671121 | NCBI WGS metagenome assembly OOCQ01 (sample SAMN06348124, study PRJEB24527) | human gut metagenome | biome: human gut; feature: ankylosing spondylitis patient; material: feces | host: Homo sapiens | place: China | collected 2015-10 | reverse complement strand
TACTTTTAGATGAAAGAAATTGTAGAGAAATAACCGAAGTGGTTTTATTAAAGATTAGGGCATCATCGCATAATGCAAAGCGCAGCCAAAAGGGATATAATAGCAATATGAATAAGCAATTGAGTCTGTCCGCATTTTAGTTATATAGTTTATAGCGAATATAAAAAACGCCATCTAGGTAAAAAAATACCGCCTGTGGGGGAGTCTTTCTCAAATTTTGTGTAAAGTCCAGACAGCTATAAAACAAGAGCGATTTTAATATGAGGCGACAGACGGCGAAACCGGCTGTCGCCTTAACAATAACATTCCTCCGCAGCAGGTGTTAATCCGGCATGCGCTCAGCGAAATAGATGGACAACTGCGCATGGATGCGGCTCCAATCCTGCTGCCGACCCGTCCACTTTTTCGTAATATCCATCATCGCCAGATACAGCATTTTCAGCAGACTGTCATCTGTCGGGAAGACGCTCTTGGATTTTGTGACTTTCCGCAGCTGCCGATTAAAGCCTTCGATCGTGTTCGTGGTATAGATCAGACAGCGGACTTCCTGAGGATATTTGAAGTAGGTACTGAGGTTGGCCCAGTTTTCCCGCCACGACTTTGCGATTTTGGGGTATTTATTGTCCCAGTTCTGTGCGAAGGTCTCCAAATCGTCCAGAGCAGCCTGCTCGTCCACTGCAGCATGGTCTCTCTTAATTTGCCCCCGGCACCCCTGAGAAAGGGAAACATTCAGGCGGTGGATTTGCACCACTCCATTGGCCTCTCGGCCACCCCGTCTTCTTTATGACCGGGCCGCGAATTACGGAAGTATCATTGTCTGGAAGTACCTGAAGCTGCATATTCAATTTTCAAGGTCCGCACGGCCCCGGTCTTGCTCCCTTTCGGGGCCAGGCCGTTTCCGTGACATGATTGTATCGTACTTTCGCAGAAAAGTTTAATGAAACATCCAACTTTTTGAATTGCGCTGTTCCATCACTCACCGCTGCAAAAAAACTTGCATTTTGTTCCACATCTACTATACTAAAGGATGTATTGATTATTCTTGAAAGTTGAAAGAAAGCGGATGCCATGAAATCACAAATGAAGTTGAAGCAATTCGCGTTTGATGAGCGCAGCGAATCAATGAAAGCCCCAGTGGGGCTTTTAAGCGACCGAACGGTCTTGCGTAGCAAGATGAAGAGGCTTCGCCTCTTCAAGTTCTTCAAACAGGAGACCGTTCTTTCGGTCGCCGCTGTACTGGCCGTGCTCTCCATGTTCTTTGTGCCGCCGGATGCAGACTACCTCGGTTACATCGACCTGCGCACGCTCGCCATTCTGTTTTCCCTGATGACCATCATGGCCGGGCTGCGGCGGCAGGGCGTTTTTGACCGGATGGGCCGGGCGCTGTTGGCACGGACCGGCAGCACCTTGCAGCTGGTGCTCGTTCTGGTCGGGCTGTGCTTTTTCGGGAGCATGGTCATCACCAACGATGTTTCCCTGCTGACCTTTGTTCCCTTTACCTTTGTGGTGCTGAGCGGCCTTGCGCCGGACACCCGCCGGGCGCTGACCATCCCAGTGGTGTGCATGCAGACCATCGCGGCCAACCTTGGCAGTATGCTCACGCCCATCGGCAACCCGCAGAACCTCTACCTCTACGGCAAAAGCGGAATGCGCATGGCAGAGTTCCTCCTGCTCATGCTCCCCTACACGGTCGTTTCGCTGCTGCTTCTGGTGGGCTGGGCGGTCGCGGTCTGCCGCAAACAGGCATCCTCCTGCATCGGTGCGCTCCCGGAGCAGCCGAACACCACCGCAGACCGGAAAATCATCCTGCTGGATGCGGTGCTGTTTGCGGTCTGTCTGCTGGCGGTCGTCCGGGTATTGCCCTACGGCGTTGCCTTTGCCGCTGTGCTGGTCTGTACCCTCTGCGCTGACCGCTCCACTCTCCGCAATGTGGATTACTCCCTGCTGCTGACCTTTGTGGCATTCTTCGTTTTCATCGGCAATCTGGGGCGCATCCCGGCCTTTTCGGGCTGGCTACAAGCCATCCTCGCCGGGCGGGAAGTGCTGGTGGCAGTTCTGGCTTCGCAGGTCACCAGCAATGTTCCCGCTGCCCTGCTCCTGTCCGGGTTCACGGATGAAACCGCCGCGCTTATCATCGGCACGAATCTCGGCGGCCTTGGCACCCTGATCGCGTCCATGGCCAGCCTGATTTCCTACCGCCAGATCGCGCGGGAGCTGCCGGAGGAAAAAGGCCGCTACTTCAAGCTGTTCACCCTGTCCAACCTGATTTTTCTGGTGATCCTGCTGGCTGAATGGAGGATCCTCGGGCGATAAGACCGAAACGTGGAGGTTCCGAAATGAAGCATCGTATTGTCACGGCTGCACAGATGAAGGCCATCGAACAGGCCGGAAATGCTCACGGCCTGCCCTATCTGCAGATGATGGAGAACGCCGGGCTTGCAGCCTACGCCGAACTGAAAAACGTCCTTCCGCAGCCCGGCTCTCTGCTGGTGGTCTGCGGAAAGGGCAACAACGGCGGGGACGGTTTTGTCATCGCCCGCGCCGCCGCAAAAGAGGGCTGGAATGTGACTGCTCCTTTAGCCGAAGGCGAACCCAAAACCACAGATGCCATCACCAATTTTGAGCGTCTGCATTCCCTGTCAGTGAACATCTGCGCCGACTGCACCGTGCTGGAAACGCAGCACTTTGATGTGGTCGTGGATGCCCTGTACGGCACCGGATTCCATGGCGCACTGCGGCCCTCCGGCCTTGCCGCCTGCGGGCTGATGAACCGTCTGCACAAAAGCGGCGCTTTTGTTTTGGCTGTAGACCTGCCCAGTGGCATCAACACTGACACCGGCGAAGTCGCCGAGGGGGCCGCTCATGCAGACCTGACCGTGACTTTCGACAGCTATAAGCCCCTGCATGTGGCAGAATCTTCTGCACCTCTGTGCGGAAAAATCGTTTGTTCCGACATCGGCATCCGGGATGAATGGCACCCAGAGTTTTGAAGTGACTCTTCCATTTGTAATGCACTGTTTTTTGAAATCCTGCTGTCGAGAATTGACTGTCACGGTCGATTTCCGACATTCTTTTTTGCTTTTTCAATCTCTATCGCAACGAACAACCTCTTTCGTGTGTGTATGAAAAAGGCAGCAACAGGTATCCTAAAGAGTATAAACAACTCGATAGGATGAGGTCACACAATGAAAGAGCTATTTGGACAAAGGCTTCGGGAGCAGCGTTTGAAGCAGAATCTAACACTGGAACAGCTTGCAGAAAAGGCAAATCTGTCACCCAACTATGTCGGCATGGTGGAACGCGGGCTAAAAGAACCGGGGCTTGCTACGATCGTCAAGCTCCTGAATGGTTTGAATGTTTCAGCGGACACTCTTCTGTGTGATCTGGTTCCCAGTGCATCCCATGTGACGGACGATGAGATCAGCAAGCGTTTAGAAGGTCTGACGCCCATGCAGAAAAAAGCAGCACTCGATTTGCTGGACACCTATATTGCCAATCTGCCTTACCTTACAAAAGAAGACTGAACCTATAACCTTGCAAGCGAATCTGCTTAAATTTTGGCGGATGCGCTTTTCTTTTGCAACTCTCTTGGATATAATATTAATTCCGAAAGAGTTGATTTGTGAGGTGACCAATATGAGAGAGCCGCGATACAGTCTTCTTGCCGACATTCAGTACGACATCGAACTTGCCCGGCAGGGGAAGTTTGCCCTGTATGGGCAGCGGAACATTGCACGCGAGTACCGCTGCAAAAAGGCAACTCCGGAAGAGCAGCAGGCCTACGAGACCCTGCAAAATGTTCTTTTCATGGTCCCTCAGTGGAGCGACACAGAAGAACTTCACTCTGATATGGAGAGAATCGGCGGGCGCGTCTGGTTCTGTTACTTCTGGAATGATCACGATTCCATGATACAGCTGACAGAAGATTCCTGCGGAACATTTACCACGGCCTATGTTCTGGACGCGGATATCACCCCGGAGATGCATAAAAGCGCTGCTCGTCAAGCACAGCAGCAGCTCGCAGTCTGCATGCAGGAATGGGGCATTCCGCTGATGAAATCATTTGTTCCTGAAAAAGAAAAGTACGAATATCTGGAGGAAGCAGCCTCTCACCTGATGCAGGTTCTCAATGCACCAGAATGCATTATGGGGTAAAAATTGAACAATGCGTCTTTTCCTTGGCTGTGGCCACAGCAGATTTGAAGATTGATCTTTTTACTCTCCCAAACTGCAAAACACCTCCCGGCAGGCACTTGTTTTGAATGGTGCTATCGGGAGGTGTTCTATAAATGATAAATCGGTTTCATTTTATCGAAGGTACAAAACTCTTTGAAGCCCAATGCTTTTACTTCCTGCCTTGTTTCATCCATAATCAACTCTCATGACACGACCTATCCTTTCTGACAAAAACCACTGCAATGATGCACACCACAAATTCTGTCACCGGGAAGGTAATCCAGATTCCGGTCAGATGTAACATGACGGCAAGTTCTGGATGTTCTCGGAAGGCGGGAGAAAGTTCATCGGACTGGAAAAGAACAGTCACGTCTGCCTTGCCATTTACGACAAGTATGATGGTTTTGGCAATCTCAGAAGCCTGCAGGTCACCGGCGATGGTCGAGCCTTTCTCGGAGGAGTACAACACCCATGCTGCTTTCAAGAAGATCCCGCTGGACGCTCTGAAAAAACTGCCCTCACCGATGAATCTGATCTGCGTGACGCCTACCCGCATCGATGCTCTGTTCTCCGATTTCAAGAAAGACGGTTACAGCGTCCGGCAGGTCCTGCATCAGCTTGCGTGAACAGTATCGTCAAGTTAACCAATAGAGACCTCCGAATCTCTTTCTGCTTGGAAAAAGGTTTGGAGGTCTCTTCTTTACAATTTTTCGGAATAGCGGCTTTCACCAGCAGCATCATGGGACGGCGCAGTTCATCCTTCATGCCGTAAACACTCAGCATCTCTGCAGAGGTTCGTTGTCATATTCGCTGGTATGGAGTGGTTTCACTGGCTGCATTGAGCTTCTGATAACATCCAAAATGGTCTGATCCGCCGGGAGCCACGGAACGGAATCAAACTCCTCCTTCGTCAGCCACCGCGCAGCTTCCGCTTCTTTCAGCACAAGCTCGCCGGAAACCACTTCACACCAGAAGCAGTCCATGGAAAGATGAAACGCCGGATAATCGTACTCGAGTGTACCAATTAAATCCCCCACGGCGATTTCCGTGTCCAGTTCTTCTTCAATTTCCCGCTTCAGAGCCTGCTGCGGGGTTTCGCCCGGCTCGATTTTGCCGCCCGGAAACTCCCATTGACCCTTGTAGTCACCATAACCGCGGGCGGTAGCGTAGATTTTGCGCTTTTCCTGCATGGAGTCGCAGATCACAGCGGCCACAACACGAATCGTTTTCATAACGTTCTCCTTTTGGATTCATTATAATGGCCGACCGTCAGAAGTCCCACCGACACGATAGAACACCCTGTTTCCTGCTTTTCTTGCAGTAAGCAGCCCCATCTCATGGAATTTCATCACAAACGTCCGAATGGTTGCATACGCAGCGTTTCGGAAATCCTTTTCCAGCTGCTTTGTGGTAAACTCCTCTGCACCATAAGCAGACAGAACATACTCCCAGAGCAGCCGTTCTTTTTCTGTGATTTTTCCTTCCGCAAGAGCAGTTTGATATACCTCAAGATCAGTTTTCGGCGGGACTGCATCCACCTGCAGGCGGTTATAGACCTCATTGCAGAAGTAGAACAGAAAGGGAGTCACATCCGTATAGCCGGAAATCAGAGCATTTCTCTCCACGCGTTCGTAGGCTTTGTAATATGCGCCCTTGTTTTCAGCGATGTATCGGGAAAACGGCGTGAACAGTGCCGCAGGATAGCCCTGCTGAACAAGATACCAGAGGTGGAATAGCCGTGCAGTGCGTCCATTCCCGTCAAAATAGGGGTGGTAGTACGCAAAGGCAAAGTGCAGAATGGCAGCCTTATGCAGCTCATTGATGCCGTCATTGGCATTCGCAAAATCGACAAGACATTTCATGGCACCGGGAAGCCGCTCTGCCGGAAGTCCCGGTCTGGGTTCTTCACCGCCCACAATAAAAACCTCGCCATGCCGATAAAAGTGGTTTGGCAGTAATCGATCTTCATCCGGGAGATAATCCCCTGTGCTGATCTGATATAGGTGATGCAGATTCTCCTCGGTGATCCTATTCTGACGATTCGCGATAAACTCCAGTCCGCGCTTCATACCATAGATGCGGGCTTCTTGTTCATCACGAGGGGCATAACCATCGAGGATATAACGGATACTGCTGCGGGTCGAGCGGATACTTTCAATTTGAAAAGTAGCATAAATTTCCTCGGTCATCGCCGACAAACCGAAGTTTTGTCCACTGACAGGGACAGAGAGCAACTGCTTCATACCATTTGTTGAAATTTGCGCGAGGTTCGGCAGGTAAAACAGCTTATTTCCAGAAAAATCAGTCAACGGCAGAGGCTGCGCAAAGTTTTGCCGCAGCAATTCGGCAAATTCTTTGACGCTGACAGTCGAGTACTTGTATTCCATCCGATTGAGTTCAAACAAATGCTTATCTGAAAGCATTTTGGCAAACTGTGCCCCATCCATTCTGTCCACCTCGCAGTTGATACTTATTGATACTATATAGTATCAATATACCGATTCTTTATAAAAAAGTCAACCGAAACAGGCCGAACCAACTTTTTTTCCATACTCCCCGTCAAAATTCCCGTGGCACAGCCACGAATCACATCTCCATCGGCTTATTCCCCACTTCGTCCAGATACGCATTCAAAAATTCCGCTGCAAGGCTGTTGGGACGGATGTTTTCTCTGGCTTCCTGTGGGGTGAACCACTTGCAGCGGTCCACTTCGTGGTTGATATGCAGCGCCTTTGCGGTTCTGACGAAAGCCGTAAAGTTGCACATCAGCGTGTTAGACGGCTCAAAAAACTTGGTACGGTTGAACCGGAGGTGTTCTACTTCCAGCCCGGTTTCTTCCCGGACTTCCCGCACCACGGCGTGTTCTTCTGCCTCACCGCGGTTCACATATCCAGCCACCAGAATATAAGAGGGCTTGCCGTACTGCTGGATGAGCAGAATTTTCCCGGTTTCCTCATCCACAACAATCATGCTGACTGCCACATTGTACATCGGGAACCGGTATTGCTGGCATTTCGGGCAATAAGGCACAATGCCCTCTTCTTCCAGTTCTTTTTCAATCAATGCCGTACCGCATTCAAAGCAATGCTTCTGAATCATTTTTACACTCCAAACACTGTTTTCGTCAGCCGGATACCTGCTGCCGTCTTCATCGTATGTTCCATAAAGGTTCGGATTGCCTGCTGGTCGTACCCGCTTTCGGACGCATTGACGATATAATCTGCCTCAATCAGAATCTGATAGTCAATGCCGTCGATCTGCGCCGGACTATGGTGGTGCCCTACCAGATAGGCCACACGGTCGATCTGTGCCGCTGTCATGCCGGTATCCGCCAAGAACTCCCGCACCAGCGGGGCACCCTCCTGCTCCTGATATTTACCATTGGTGTTGCCGTACTTTTTGCGGCAGAGCGGGCAGGCGATATCGTGGGTGATGGCCGCCACCTCCAGAATAAACTGCGTGTCTGCGTCCAGCCCCTCCAGCTCACCAATGGTTTTGGCATAGGTCCACACACAGCTCAGGTGCGTGATGTCATGGATATTCCCTTCGGAAAAGGCGATCATCTTTTCCATGATCTGTGCAATGGTCATCATTTGTTTCACTCCCGTTTTTAATACTTAAATGTTCACCTTGATAAACGCGAATTTATAGTGCATCTCTCGGACAATTCTTCACGCATTCAAAGCAAAGAATACATTCCGTACCGTTTTTTCGTTTTCTGGAATTATCTGTAACATCTACTTCCATAGGACACACATTTTTACATTTGCCGCATGAAACACATTTGCTTTTATCACATTTAATTCGGAGCAGCGAAAAATAACTCATAGGTTTTAAGAATATAGTGATAGGACATATGTATTTGCAAAATGCACGATTATCCTTAAAGACAAAAGCCAATATTATCCCAACTATATAGTATATGGCATTTCCAATGATAAACGCCCAAAACATAATCCTCTCAATGTTACCGATATGAGCAAGAAATAGCACCGAAACAAATATAAGAGAAATTGCAAATGTTATATACCTTATCCACCCAATCTTTTTCCGTGGTGTTTTGGGAACTTTATACGGAAGAAAATCAAGCACCATTGCCGTCCAACAGGCATACCCACACCAACCTCTGCCAAAAAGCAATGGTCCAAAAATTTTTGCCACCGCATAATGAATTGTTGCGGCTTCAAATACCCCTGTAAAAAGATAATACCAAAATCCCTCAATCTGCATATTTTCACCGCAAATAAAGCCCAAATACACCAACATATAAAGTCCGACTAAAAGCTGTGCAACTCTGCGGGCATATTTGTATTTTTTTATATAAAGAAATATCCCGAAAAAAATTGATATTCCAATATAGCTAAAATTAAAAAGGTAAAATATATTGTCCTGTGTCAGCCATAATGTTACTGCAATAGTCATAAATATTCCCAATACACCAAGCGGTAGAAAATACTTTTTCATTTTATTCCTCCAATCCACAAACTGGAATTAACCGAGCTGATAGTTACCGTTTTCTAACACTCCATTCATCATCTTGAGCTTTTCTTTCAGCATAGTAACCGCAAGGCATATCCTTTAGAATACCAACAGAATTATCTAAGTCGAATACTGATTTTAAGGATACTAACTTTGCTTCGTCTGTTTCATGTGCTTTTCCACATAGAAATTGCCACATTCCATCATCTTCATCATGTGATACATACAAAATAGGTTCTCCATTCTCTAATATGTGACAACAGGTTATTGTAGCTGTATTTGGTGCGTCATAAAATGGGAATTTCATATTTAACGCTCCTTCAAATTCCGATTCATTGAGTTCAGTATACCACGCTTTCTCCCTACAGAAAAGTTCCTGCACGCAAAAGAGCCGCCGAGGGAGACCGCATTGCGGAGCACATCTTCAACGCTGCATCAACACTCTGACTGCACGCAAAACAGGCTCCTGCAAGTGTCCAACCACTGGCAGGAGCCTGTTTATTTCTTACAGCTTCGTCATCCACAGACCATGCAGGTTGCAGTAGGCGTAGACCGCCACCGGCTTTTCGGTGCCCAGCTCAAACACCGCCTTGGGTGCCTGACCGGGGGCAAGCGTGCGGAGCTGTCCGCCGTTTTCGGTCTCCACAAAGAGCCACTGGATGTGGTGCACATCCACCATGGGGTGCTCCACCGCACCCACCGTAACGGTGAGGGTGCTGCCGGAAAGTTCTGCCACCGGCAGATGCTTTTCGCCGCTGGCTTCCACGGTGTTGGGGAGCAGCTCCTTCATCTTTTCGCCGCAGCAGACCAGCGGAACGCCTGCGTTGTGGATGGTGGTGATCAGGTTGCCACAGTGCTCACAGATATAAAACTTTGCCTTCATATTCAAATCCTCCATCGGAATGTTGTTGGTGTTTCTTGTGACTATATGATAACATTTCCTAGTTAGATTTTCTGTGACCGGGTCACGCAAGACAATTTTGCTTATCGGCAATAAATTTCAATGGCAGCCGCCCTCAACTTCCCATGGCGATAAGCACCAGCACGACCACCACCGCAATGGCGATGAGACAGCCGCAGCCGCTGCCGTCTCCGCCGCCATTGTTGTGACTGCCGCCGCCACCGCCGCCAGACGAGCCGCCAAAGTTGCGGTTGAAGGCCGTCATGTACTGAGCATAGCCTGTGGAACCCTTGCCGAAATAGCCGTAATCACCGTTTGCCATGGTATTTTCCTCCGTCTGATGGGTGTTTTGCTTCTGAGCTTATTCTAACAGGAACAATGTCCCATAAATATCCCTTTCGAGAAATCTTTCCATCCTCTTCCAGCGCCTTTACCGGCAGCGCTCTGCGGCATAAGCAACGGCAAGTGGCTCTGTGTCACCGGCACGGTAAAGGCTGCCGCCTGCTGGGAACACCGGAGCAGTCATTGTGTGAGCAGTTTTCACTTTCAGTGTGAACCAGATGAAAAATTAGAGGGGTCGTTTTTATTGACTTTGACCCGGCAGAGGAGTATACTCCGTGGCAGTGAAATATTCGGCTATGACGAGAAAGAGTACCCGGAAAGAATGCCGCAGAGAGCTGCCGGATGGTGCAAGGCAGTGCAGGGCGTCCGTGGGAAGATCCTCTCCGAGCTTTCCGGCTGAATGGGCGGTATCTCCGCCCCAGTAAGTGGGAACGGCAGGTCCCCGTTATCACGGACCGCGCATTGTTGGATGCGCACTGAGGGGCCGGGCTTTGCACCGGCAATAAGAGTGGTACCGCAGAGGATTTTATACGCCTTTGTCTCTTACGAACCGTAGGGGACAAAGGCGTTTTTGTTTGCGGGAAAGCCATTTTCCGGATGTTTCATTGCCTTTGCATCCGCAAAAATAAGCGTTCTGGAAAAAGGAGAGTTTATCATGAAAGCATTGGAAAAAGTAAGCGACTTTGTAGGCAAGTACATGGCCGCCATCGTCATTGTGGTGGCAGCACTGGCGCTGCTGTTCCCCGGCACCTTCAGCGTGGTAAAGACCGCATGGGTCAACACCCTGCTGGGCATCGTCATGTTCGGCATGGGTCTTACCCTGAAGCCGGAGGACTTCAAGGTGGTGTTCAGCCGCCCGAAAGACGTGGTGGTGGGCTGCGTGGCACAGTTCACCCTGATGCCCTTTCTGGCATGGGCGCTGACCCAGGTGTTCCACCTGCCCACTGAGCTGGCCATCGGTGTCATTCTAGTGGGCACCTGCCCCGGCGGCACCTCCTCCAACGTGATGACCTACCTTTCCAAGGGCGACGTTGCGCTGTCCGTTGGCATGACCGCTGTTTCCACCGTTCTGGCACCCTTCCTCACCCCGCTGCTGACCCTGCTGTATGCCGGTCAGCGGGTGGACGTGAACCCGGTGAATATGTTCCTGTCCATCGTCAAGGTGGTGCTGGTTCCCATCGCACTGGGTTTTGTGGTCAACCACTTCTTCCACGCCTTCACCCAGAACGCCGTCCGGGTGCTTCCGCTGATCTCCACCACCGCCATCGTGCTCATCATCTGCGCCGTTGTTTCCGCAAACTCTGCCAAGATCATGACCAGCGGTTTGCTGATCCTTGCGGTGGTCATCCTGCACAATCTGCTGGGCTACCTCACCGGTTTTGGCGTGGGCAAGCTGCTGAAGCTGGATTCCACCAAGTGCCGTGCAATCTCCATCGAGGTCGGTATGCAGAACTCCGGTCTGGCCACCTCTCTGGCTGCCGCCCACTTTGCACAGTATCCGCTGGCGACCATCCCCGGCGCTGTGTTCTCTGTGTGGCATAACATTTCCGGTGCCGTCCTCGCCAACTTCTTTGCCCGCACCGCCGAGAAGAAGGACTGAGAAAAATATTCTTCCAGTTGTGTGCGCTCATCCGGGGCTGTTGCAAAATAGCATCCCTTCAAAATGTTGAAAACCGCCGCATTCACCGTACAAATCGGGCAGAATGTTGAAAACTCAAAGGCCGATTTCAAAAACAAGTACAGCAAAGCTGAGCATCCGTGTAAAAAACAGGTGCTCAGCTTTTTACATTTTCAGTTCCGAAAAACGCTACTCTTTTTTGAGTGGAAAAAGATGAGAGTTTCGCTTTCCGCGTTGCAATTTGGAAAAGAACTTCTGGAGGTCAAAGGCGAGACAGAGAAGAAAGAGTTCTGTTGAAATGTTGGTCTTTCCCCGCATCAGGAAGCGTTTGAATTTACGATTGCTCCTGAGTACGCCGAATGCCCCCTCTACCTGAATGGAACGATTTATCCGCAGAAGTGCGCCACGCTCAGAAAGAAGGTTTTCAAAAGCGATTTTTCTGTGTTCGGCAGATTCTGTACACATTCGGATCTCTTTGTTTTTCACCCCGTCGGAGGATTTGAAACACTTGCTTCGGAGTTCGCAGCCGGAGCAATCTTTGCAGCGGTAATAGTCCGTGGTGGTAACAAATCCGTTTTCCTTTTTGGAACTGGAATGTGTAAAGAGGAGCTTTCTCCCACCTGCACAAAGAAAACCATCCTCATGCTCCAGCGGTTCCATATTCTCGACCCGCCAGAACTGAGACTTGAATTTCTTTGTCTTTTGCTTTTCGTAAGAGATCGGCTTAATAAAGCAGTTCTGACCGTTCTGTTCCAGATACAGATAGTTGCGGACGCTTTCGTATCCGGCATCTGCCACAATGTCACGGTAGCTTCTGCTCTGCATCCGCTGGATATGGTTCAGGAACGGAATGAGCGTACCGGAATCCGTGCGGTTGGAAAAGGCGGCAACACCGGTAATGTATTCGCTGTTGACCGCAAGCTGGACATTGTAGGCCGGTTTTAGCTGGCCGTTCCCCATATGGTCTTCTTTCGTCCGCATGAATGTAGCGTCCTTGTCGGTTTTGGACATACTTCTGCGGTTATTTCCAATAGCGAACAGCTTGTCCTCGTACTCTGTCCACTTCGTCCACAGGCTGTCCAGCTTTTCATACCGCTTTTGCCATTCGCTCTTGCGCTTTCCTATCCCGTGAACAAATTCTGCATTTGGAGGAAGCTGCTTGTCCGCTAACTCTCGCAGCTTCTTTCGGGTAAGATTGCCTTTTCCACCATACTCCTTGAAAACTTCCTTTGCTTTTTCTTTTAGCTTGGCAAGGTTCTTTTCGACACCTGTTTTCCAGACAAAGGTATACCGGTTCGCCATGCTCTCGATCTTTGTGCCGTCGATGAACACTTCCTCATATTCCGTTTCTTCCAGTTCAGCAAGCCGTTTTACAAACTGGTAGAACAAGTCCTCGACCGCATCCTTTGCTTTGCCACTCCGGAACCGGGCAAACGAAGAATAGTCCGGTACCTTCTCTCCCTGAAGAAGCCAGATGAAGTCGATATTCTTGCGGCACGCAAGCTCCAACTTTCGGGTGGAATAGATGCCGCACATATAGCCGTACACCAATAGCTTGAACATGATCCGGGGTTCTGCTGCCGATTTTCTTCCTCTCGAAGAATACGCCTGATACAGTTTCCTGTAATCCAGTTCCTCAAGCTGGGCGTTGGCTACATACACCGGTTCATGTTCATCTATTAAAATATTTTCGCTTATTGGTAGGGTCAGCTGTTGATATATGCCGCCCTTTCCTGTATACTGTTCTTGTTGTAGTTGGTTCATTGCAGTTTCAGCTTACAACGAAAAAATGAGATAGGCAACCCCTTTGGGGGAAGTCTATCTCATTTTTTTTTTCGTTGGGACTATTTTGCAACAGCCCCTTTTACATGGCTTGGGGGTTGTTTTAGCCGCAGCGTCCGCAAGCGGCACAGGCGGCAGGGGTAGCAGCGCAGCCGCCCAAGGCGGTCTCCCGCAGTTCGGCAGGCAGATGGCGGCCCACAGTGTACATGGTATCCAGCATTTGATCAAAGGGGATCAGCTGGTGGATGCCGCTGAGGGCCATCTCTGCTGCCACCAAGGCGTTGGCTACACCGGCAGCGTTGCGGTTCTGGCAGGGGTATTCCACCAGACCGCCCACCGGGTCACATACCAGACCCAGCATGTTCATCAGCACGGTAGAGGCTGCATCTAGACACTGCTGGGGGGAACCCCCCATGAGTTCCACGGCTGCAGAGGCTGCCATGGCAGACGCAATGCCTATCTCAGCCTGACAGCCGCCTACAGCACCTGCCACCGTGGCATTTCGCATAGCCAGATAGCCCACAGCACCGGCGTTGTACAGAGCGTCTATGATGCGCTGGTCGGAGATGCGGTAGCACTCCTGAAGGGCCAGCATCATGCCCGGCACCACGCCTGCAGAACCTGCAGTGGGAGCCGCCACGATCAGCCCCATGGAGGCGTTTACCTCCATCACTGCCATGGCGTAGGTCATGGCCTTGCCCAGCACGTCACCGCAGATGCTCTTTTTGCGACCGTAATGAGCCTCCAGCTTTTTGGCCTCGCCGCCAATGAGTCCGCCCATGGACTTGATGGGCTTTTTCAGGGGCTGAGTGGCAGAGGTCCGCATGATCTCCCATGCTTTGTTCATGCGGTGGTCGGCGGCATCCCGGGGCATTTCGCCCAGAATGCACTCACGCTGACGCATTACTTCAGAAATAGGCAGCTGGTTTTGCTCACACAGCTCCAGCAGCTTTTCTGCGGAGTTAAAATCCATGTTCATCCAGTCTGTCCCTCCTTACGGCTGCACGACCATCACGTCGTTGATATTGGGGTTCTCCAGCAGCAGCTGGGCTACGCCCTCCGGCAGATGCTGGTCCGATTCCACGATGGTATAGGCTTTGTGTCCCTTTCCTTCACGGAACAGACGCATGAAGGCAATATTCACGCCCCGCTCACTGAGGATCTTGGTGATATGTGCCACCACGCCGGGCTTATCACGCTGCACCACGATGAGGGCATTGTACTCACCGGAGAAGTCTACTGCCACGCCGTTGATGCCCACGATGCGGACCTTGCCGCCGCCCAGAGACTCGCCTCGCACGGTCATGACCTGCCCGGCCTCGTTCTCCATACGGATATCCACCGTGTTGGGGTAGATGTCGGTCTCGGTCTCGTTGGGGGTAAAGCTGTAAGCCAGACCCCGCTCGGTGGCAATGGCGAAAGAGTCCCGGATGCGGGTATCATCGGCAGAGAAGCCCATGATACCGCCCAGCAGCGCACGGTCGGTGCCGTGGCCGTGATAGGTCTTGGCAAAGGAGCCGTAGAGGGTGAAGTCTACCCGCTTTAAGGGCGGGGCAATCATCTTCTGGGCCAAATAGGCAATGATCTCCGCACCGGCAGTATGAGAGCTGGAGGGCCCGATCATATTGGGACCAAGAACATCGAATACACTGATAAATGCCATGGGATATCACTCCTGTCAGTCAGAAGGTCTGGGCGGAAAACCGTTTCAGACCTTGGCTTCGCTCTTGTTGATAAACTTCTGGTAGATGGTCTCCACGATGACGCCGATGGCGTTGTCGCCGGAAACGTTGCAGGCAGTGCCGAAGGAGTCCTGAGTGATGTACAGTGCCACCATGATAGCGCAGATGGGGCCATTGGGGTCGCCGGCCTCAGCACCAAAGACCATGTACAGGAAGGGCAGAGCGGTCATGATGGAGCCGCCGGGAGCGCCGGGAGAAGCCACCATGGCAACGCCCAGAGTCATGATGAAAGGAACCACGATGCTCAGGCTGATGGGCAGCTGGTTCATCAGGCAGACAGCGGTAGCGCAGGCGGTGATGGTGATCATCGAGCCTGCCATGTGGATATTCGCGCACAGCGGAACCGTAAAGTTGCGGATTTCCGAGGAAACGCCGTCTGCTTCAGCGCACTGGAGGTTTACCGGGATGGTAGCGGCCGAGGACTGGGTGCCCAGTGCGGTTGCGTAGCCCGGAATCTGGTTGCGGATGAGTGTGAGCGGGTTCTTGTGGCTGACCAGACCTGCAATTACGAACTGGATGCAGATGCAGATCAGGTGCATGATGATAACAACGATGAATACCTTCCACAGAATACCGAGGATGGCAAAGGTCTTGCCGGACTTGGTCATATCGGTGAACGTGCCGCAGATGTAAAGCGGCAGCAGCGGAATGATGACCTTGTGCAGTACGCAGTCAATGATGCCGGAGAAGTCGGAAACGCCGTTGTACAGCGTGTCACCGATGGTCTTGCCGCGCAGGCTGGACATGCACAGACCGAGCACAAACGCCGTAACAACAGCGGACAGCGTGTTCATCAGCGCCGGAATTTCCAGGCTGAAGTACGGCTCCAGCGAGTTGCCTGCGGTTGCGGCGATCTTGTCGAGCGCGTCCGCACTCATGAAGTGCGGGAACAGGGTGTCGGCTACAAAGAACGAAGCTGAGCCTGCGATCAGGGTCGAGCAGTAGGCGATGGCAACTGTGATGAGCAGCAGCTTGCCCGCGCCGCTCTTGAGGTTAGCAATGCCCATGGTAACATACGCGAGGATCATCAGCGGGATGATAAACGACAGGAACTGGCTGAAGAACGACGAGAGCGTTACCACAAAGCGGCAGAAGCCTTCCGGCAGGAACTGGCCGAACAGGATGCCGACAATGATGGCGATGATGAGCTTGGGCAGTAATCCGAGTT
>OOCQ01001260.1_pt1 | contig 16355 bp, 10 predicted proteins | sample 1671121 | NCBI WGS metagenome assembly OOCQ01 (sample SAMN06348124, study PRJEB24527) | human gut metagenome | biome: human gut; feature: ankylosing spondylitis patient; material: feces | host: Homo sapiens | place: China | collected 2015-10 | reverse complement strand
GGGGCCGGGCTTTTTGGGGTGCTTCTGTTTTGCCAGCTTGCCCTTTGCCGCCTCCAGCTTCTCCCCGCGCTTTTCCATGCGGAGCTTTGACGAGGCGGCCTGTTCCTGGTTGCTTTTCTGCCGGAACTTTGACTTCTGGACATTTTGTCCAGAGGTGGGCAAAAAAATGAGGACAAGACGGAGAACGGCTGCTCTCCGTTTTGTCCCTGTTTTCTTGCATCGCACATAAGGCTATTTGTTGCCTACCATTTCTTTCACAATCGCCGCGATATGCTCCAGCGAGGCGGCGTCCAGCTTTTTCATATCCTCAACCAGATCGGCAAGCTGGACGGGATAGGCGTTGCCATCATCAAAAAATTGCTGGGGCGTGATACCGAAGTATTCACAGATATAGAACAGACCTTGTAAAGACGGCAGGGCTTTCTTGTTCTCGATGACCTTCTTCATGAACTCCACGGCGGGGTTGTTCTTGCGAGAATATTTCTCCTTTTTGGGCTTCACCACGACTTCAGAGAGCATGATGTCATCCGATTGCAGTTTGACGTTCAGCACCCGGGTGCCGGGTTTCAGTTTTACTTTCTTGGTGATGTAGCCTACGGCGGAGAACGTCAGCTCATCCCAGCCTTTGCGGGTTTCCACCTGGTATTCACCGTTTGCGTTGGAGATGCCGCCTACACCTTTCCCTTCATACTGTACGGTGATGTACATCAGCGGTTCGTTCGTGAGGGAGTCTGTGATGACACCCTTTATCTGGGCGGATGCGCTGATGGAGACGAACAGTGACAGCAGGAAAAGGGCGTAAATTGTATATCTTTGCTTCATAAGTTACAGATAATTCGGGCGCAAAGTTAACAAATTAAGGTTAATCAAGAAGCAAATATAGACTAAAGAAACGGGAGATATGGTTAAATGAACGTGAAAGTCGTATGTCTTGTTTGCCGGATACAGATAAAAAACGTACAGAATCCTTATAGAAAAGTTGCCGGATATAAAGGATAAAGTTGCACAACGTATGGAGAAAGTTCTATCCCAAGCCTTGGGATAGAAAGACCCAAGCTTGGGATAAGCGTCCGTAGGTTTGGGATAGACGTTTGCAAGCTTGGGATAGAATTTATGGAGGATTATGAATTGTTGCCGTTCAGTAGTGTCTGTACGATGCGTTCCGCCGTTCGTCCGTCCCAGCGGTCGGGCAGGGTGGTGTGCTTCCATTCTCCGTGCAGCAGCTTGTCGAGCGAGGCGGAGAGAGCGAAGGAATTTTCGCCTACCAGCTCGTTGGTACCGATGCGCCAGGTTTCGGGATGCTCGGCATAGGTATTGAGGGTGATGCAGGGGACGTCGAGGAAGGTAGCTTCTTCGGCGATGTTTCCCGAGTCGGTGACGATGCCCCGTGCCTGGTTGATGAGGAATCCGAAGTGCAGGTAGCTCTGTGGAGGCAGGATGTGCAGGTTAGGGGCATCCAGTCCCAGTGACTTCACTGCCTTTTGTACATAGGGGTGCAGAGGGGCGACGATAGGCATGCCGTCGGCCTTTTCGATGACGGTCTGGAGCAGGGAGTGTAGCACTGCCTTCTTCTCCAGTAGGTCACGGCGGTTGAGGGTGAGTAGCAAGTAGTTTCCTTTCCGCAGGCCGAGGCTGGAGAACCACATGGGCTGCACCAGGCGGTGGCGGTTGAAGCGGATGGTGTCAATCAGTATGTTGCCCACGTAGTGGATATAGTCGGGTATCATACCCTCTTGGTTGAGATTGCGGTTGGCCACCATGCCGGCAGTGAAGAGATAGTCGGAGATGGCGTCCACGATGGTTCGGTTCACTTCGCGAGGCATGTTCATGTCGAAGGAGCGCGTGCCTGCTATGACGTGCGCCACCTTCAGCCCGCGCTTCTTGGCGACGATGGAGCAACTCATGGTGGCGGTCATGTCATCTACCACCAGTACGACTTGTGCCGGATGCCCGTCCAACTCCCGCTCGAAGGCGAGCATGATGGAGGCTGCCACCTGCGAGTGGTCATGTCCGGTGACGCCGAGGCAGGCATCCGGTTTCCTCATAGAGAGGTCGGAGAAGAGCGAGGCATCCAGGCTGGTGTCATCCTGCGGACCGGTGTAGACGATGCGGTAGGAGATGTTCTTTCCTGCCTCTCTGGCGGCGTCGATGGCGCGGCAGATGGGGGCTATTTTCATGAAGTTGGGGCGTGCGCCCGATACGATTGTTATTTTCATTGTCGTAATTGGTAAAAAAATGTCGATACAAAAATACGCTTTCTTAGGGAAATTATTTGTTACTTTGCCTATTATTTTCAGAGTGTCTGTTGAAAATACACACTTATTCAATGTTTAATTTATAATTTATAATTTTTAATTCTCAAAGTGATAATGCCAACATTTGTTCAGATACTCGATTTCATTGGCACATTTGCCTTTGCCATTAGTGGCATACGTCTGGCCTCGGCCAAGCGGTTCGACTGGTTTGGAGCGTATGTGGTGGGTTTTGTGACGGCCATCGGAGGCGGTACGATACGCGACCTGCTGCTGGACGTCACCCCGGGTTGGATGACGGACCCTATTTATTTGATTTGTACCGGACTGGCCTTGTTGTGGGTCATCCTCTTCGGTAAGCATCTCATCCATCTGCACAATACATTCTTCATATTCGACAGTATCGGCCTGGCACTGTTCACGGTCGTTGGTGTGGGCAAGAGCATCGCGCTGGGCTATCCCTTCTGGGTGGCCATCATCATGGGCAGCATTACCGGGGCTGCGGGAGGTGTGATACGTGACGTATTCATCAACGAAATTCCGCTGATATTCCGGAAGGAGATTTATGCGATGGCTTGTGTGGTGGGAGGAACCTTCTACTGGATGTGCCACCTTTTGGGGATGGAGTCTTTCGTGTGCCAGATTGTGGGTGGTGTGACGGTGTTCGTTACCCGTATACTGGCAGTAAAGTATAGGATTTGCCTTCCTATCCTTTCGGGTAATGAAGAGGAGCAGGAAATGTAGTCCGTTGTTTGCAGTCTGAAAACCTCAGGGATTTTCCGGTGAAACTCGGACATTCCGGAGAAGCACTTCCCAGATGTTTTAAAATAAGATTCCCCGGCATTTTCAAACCGAAATGTCGGGGAATTTTTCATATGTCTCGTTCCCCTTATTAAAGGGAGCGAGGATAGGATTGCTAAAGAGATAAGACTAGGTTAGAACAATGCATCCTTCGTGTTGAAGAGCTTGCGTTCGTTCAGTTTCACTACCTTGCCGAATTTCTCCAGCCGCTTCAGGTCGATGTCCTTCGGGTTGCCCATGATGGAGATGCAGTAAGGTTTGCCTTTGATGTTCTCTTCGTAGAACTTCACGATGTCGTCAAAGGTCAGTGCATCTACTTTCGGCAGGTTTTCTTTGGCTGGGTCGTCCGTGTAGCCTCTGTAGCCCAAGTCTACCAGTTCCATAGCTTTGTTGCGGAAGCTGGGGTGGCTGGTCAGCATGGCTTGGCGGAGGTAGCTCTTGATGTTGCCGATACGTTCCGGATTCTTCGGCATGTCATTGACGAGACTCATCAGTACGTCCAATGCATCGTTTGCCTTGTCGTTCTGGGTACCGATGTAGCCGCGCAGGTAGCTTGCTTTTCCGGCTATGCCTTGCGTGCCGACGAATGCGTAGGCTGTATAGGCCATGGAGCGTTTTTCGCGTATTTCGTTCAGAACGATGCCGGTGAAGTCAAGACCGAAGTATTGGTTGAATGCGCTACGCAGCACGTCGTCCTTCTTGTCAGCCTTCTGCATCGGGATGTAGAGGTGGATTTGGGCTTGTTCTGCATCGTTGTTAGGCAGGAAGTAGACGGTGTTTTCGGTTACCGGCATCATCTCCTTTGCCTGCGGGGAGTTGGACGGGCGTTCGTTGGCTACCAACGGGAGGTTCTTGCTCAGGATGTCGTATACTTGGTCGAAGGGGAGTGTTCCGGTAAAGAATACCTTTGCCTCGTAGTTGGAGGCACGGTTGATGTCGCCCGTCAGTTCTGAAATCTGCAATTCGTAAATCTCCTTGTCGGTCAGCTCCTTGATGTAGTCTGATTTCTCTCCGTAGAGCATGTACTGGCGCAGCGCTTCGTTCAGGATGCTGACGTTGTCTTTACGCTGCTGGCGCATACCCATTGCCGAACCTTTCAGACGTGCCAGTTGCTTTTCGTCCAATTTCGGCATCAGAATCTGGCGTGAAAGTAGCTGGCAGGCTTGCGGCAGGGTGGCTTCGTAGCCCTCCATGATGATGTAGAGGTTGTCATCATCGGCTGTCACGTGGCAGGTTGCGTTCAGCTTGCTGAGTTCTTCTTTCAACTCTTGCGGTTCGTAGGCCCCCATGATGCCTGCGTTGTTCATCAACTGGGCGGCATAGCCAAGTTTTGGGAATTCGCGTTCACCGGCTCCGTATTGTACAACCAACTGGAATACGTTATTCTCCTTGTTGGGTGTGTAGTACATCTTTGAACGGTCGTTCAGTTGCTTGATTTGCACTTCGCCGTAGTCTGCGAATTTCTCTTCCATCTGTCCGATGGGCAGGTTCTTGAATTGCGTTGCATAAAGCGATTCCTTGCCTACCGGAGGTTCTACGGGTTTGTACCCCGGCTTCTCAATCTTGGCGTTTTTGTCAGGTTTCCCTTTTTCGATATATAGGGCCAGGTAGTTGTCCGACAGGTATTTCTTGGCTACCCGCTTGATGTCGTCAGTAGTGATGGCCATAATCTTGTCCTTGTAGTTGAGTATGTCGCCTAAATCCTGCTCGTTGTAGAAGGCGTTCATCAGTATCATGGCCTTGTCCTCGTTCGACTCCATTTCCAGGTCGAACTGGCGGCATTTCTCGGCTTTGATGGCATCAATTTTCCAATCCTCGAATTCTCCGTTGGCGATTTGCTGGATGGCTTTCAAAGCTTTCTTTTCGGCGCTCTTGGTAGACTCGAAACGGCGCTGGTTTTCGTCGTAGAGGGGAATGGCCGCTACGATGGCGCGTCCTTGTTCGCGGAAAGTACGGGTGTAGGCTCCGGCGCTGGTCAGTTCACCGTCCAGTACCAGCTTGTCCATAGTTCCGGTCTGACTGTTGTTGTTCAGCAGTGCCAGGGCGATGTTCAGAGCGTCTTCGTCGGGATGTCCGGCAGGTACTCCATTGAATACCATTGCCACTTGCGGGTAGAATCCCACTTTAGCCGAATACTGTTTGCGGCCCTTTATTTCGAGGTTCTGGTAGACCTTGCGTTCGGGTGCGGGCTTAGCAGCCAGACGTCCGAAGGCAGCATTGATGCGTCCGCTGATTTGTTGGGCTTTGATGTTTCCTACGAGTACCAGTACCATGTTTTCGGGTACATACCATTGTTCGTAGAATTCAATCAGCTTGCTCAGGCGGGGATTCTTCAGATGTTCGGGCAGGCCGATGATGGAACGGGAGTAAGGATGTCCCTCAAAAGCTTTCTCCATCACGAACTGGTTCTGTGCACGTCCCTGGTCATCTTGTGAACGGTTATATTCTTCGTACACGTTTTCCAGCTCCGACTGGAAGGAACGGAATACGGGATGCAGGAAACGTTGTGAGGAAATCTCCAGCCATTTGTTTATCTGATAGGCAGGGAAGGAGCTGTGATAGAAGGTCCAGTCATAGTAGGTTCCTGCATTTACCCCTTTGGCGCCCATGCTTTCCATCAGGTTGGAGTATTCATTGGGAAGCCCCAGCTTTCCGGCCTTGACGGTCAGCTCATTGATTTCCTTGCTGATGGCTTCTTTTTTTACCGGGTCGGCTTCTTCGGCCATCTGGTCGTACTTGGCGATGATTTCCTTGTAGATCGGTTCTTCTTCCGTCCAGTTCAGCGCGCCTATCTTGTCTGTTCCTTTAAACATGACGTGCTCCAGGTAGTGTGCAAGTCCCGTGTACTCTTCGGGGTCGTTGATGGAACCGGCACGTACGCCTACCAGTCCGAACACGTCCGATTTGGATTCATCTTCCCATATATATACGGAAAGACCGTTCTTCAGCTTGAACGCCTTCAGTCCTTGTCCAAAGGAGGGCAGGGAAATGATAAGGGTAGTCAGCAGAAGAAGTGACTTAAATTGAAATGATTTCATAAAATAAAGTGTTTTTATGTAATAAAAGTGTTTTCCTATATGTAGGCAAAGCTATAAAAAAATCACGTAACATTTACGAAATCTTCGGAAAAATGATGGTTTTCAGCATATAATATCACCCGTAAACTATCAGAGAGGGGGGTGTAAACTGTCAAATGATAGTTTTCACCCCTAATAAAAACCGTATTCCGTCCCCCGGGGCTTCAAATTTTCCTTATACTTGCAATCGTAAAACCTAAACCATTATTAACTATTTAAAAATTGAGCAAAGTATGAATACTTACAGTTTTAGAAAAGATTTGCTTGCAGTGCAAGAAGAACTGCTTCGCTTTGCATACAAGTTGACAGCCGACCGGGAAGAAGCGAATGATTTGTTGCAAGAGACATCTCTCAAGGCTTTGGATAACGAAGACAAATTTGAACCCGACACCAATTTCAGAGGTTGGATGTATACCATTATGCGCAACATCTTTATCAATAATTACCGGAAAATAGTTCGCGAACAGACTTTTGTGGACCAGACGGACAATCAGTATCACCTCAGCATGCCCCAGGACTCTGGTTTTGCCAGTACCGAGGGTGCCTACGACCTGAAAGAAATGCATCGCATCGTCAATGCCCTTCCACGCGACTATAAAGTCCCTTTCTCCATGCATGTGTCCGGTTTCAAGTACCGCGAGATTGCCGAACGCCTCGGCCTTCCGCTCGGAACGGTGAAAAGCCGCATCTTCTTTACGCGCCAGAAGTTGCAGGATGAATTGAAAGATTTCATCTGATAATAATTTGATAGTAGCAATATGATATATAACATATTGCTTATGATGAATTTTTAAGGGTTATTCTTGACTATATGTCAGAATAATCCTTTATATTTGTATATGTTAAGTTAACCGAAGGAAAATCTCTTATTATTGACTATGATGAAAAAGGAAATTAAATTCAGTCTTGTTTACCGGGACATGTGGCAGTCGTCCGGTAAGTATCAACCCCGGGTAGACCAGTTGGTACGTATTGCTCCGTTGATAGTTGAAATGGGTTGTTTTGCACGCGTTGAAACAAACGGAGGAGCTTTTGAGCAGGTAAACCTTCTGTATGGTGAAAATCCCAACAAGGCTGTACGCGCCTTTACCGCACCTTTTAGGGAAGCAGGCATACAGACGCATATGCTCGACCGCGGGCTAAATGCACTGCGCATGTATCCCGTTCCGGCAGATGTGCGCCGGCTGATGTACAAGGTGAAGCATGCCCAGGGTGTGGACATTACCCGTATCTTCTGCGGATTGAACGAGACGCGGAATATAATTCCTTCTATCAAATATGCTCTGGAAGCGGGCATGATACCGCAGGCTACGCTCTGCATCACGTATTCTCCCGTCCATACGGTGGAATACTATGCCAGTATTGCCGACCGGTTGATTGAAGCCGGGGCACCTGAAATCTGCTTGAAGGATATGGCGGGCATCGGACGTCCGGGTATGCTGGGACAGCTTGTCAGAACCATTAAGGAGAAGCACCCCGATGTGCTGATACAATACCACGGGCATAGCGGTCCCGGACTTTCCATGGCTTCCATTCTCGAAGTCTGTGAGAACGGTGCCGACATCATCGATGTGGCGATGGAACCCATGTCGTGGGGCAAGGTTCATCCGGACATCATCTCCGTGCAGGCCATGCTGAAAGACCTGGGTTTCCAAGTGCCCGACATAAACATGAAAGCCTACATGAAAGCCCGTGCCATGACGCAGGAGTTCATTGACGAGTTCTTGGGTTATTTCATGGACCCCACCAATAAACATATGTCCTCACTCTTGCTGAAGTGCGGTTTGCCGGGTGGCATGATGGGCTCCATGATGGCCGACTTGAAGGGAGTGCATTCCGGCATCAACATGATACTGCGCGGTAAGAACGAGCCGGAACTCAGTCTGGACGACCTGCTCGTCATGCTGTTCGACGAAGTGGAATATGTATGGCCCAAGCTGGGTTATCCTCCTTTGGTGACTCCTTTCAGCCAGTATGTGAAGAATGTGGCTTTGATGAACCTCATGCAGCAGGTAAAGGGAGAGGAGCGTTGGACGATGATAGACAACCATACGTGGGACATGATTTTGGGCAAGAGCGGACGCCTCCCCGGTACTTTAGCGCCCGAGATAGTGGAACTGGCCAAGTCCAAAGGCTTTGAGTTCGTGGATACGGACCCACAGCTGAACTACCCGGATGCTCTGGATACATACCGGAAAGAGATGGACGAAAACGGTTGGGAATATGGCGATGATGACGAGGAACTCTTCGAGCTTGCCATGCACGACCGACAGTATCGCGACTATAAATCCGGCGTTGCCAAGAAACGTTTTGAGGATGACCTGCAGCGTGCCAAGGATGCGGCGATGGCCAAAAACGGATACTCGGAAGAAGAAATCAAGAAGCTGAAGCGTGCCAAGGCAGACCCGATAATCGCGCCTTCCAAGGGGCAAGTGCTTTGGGAGGTTTCCGTCGAAGGTCCTTCTTCTGCTCCTTTCATCGGACGCAAGTACCAGCATGATGAGGTGTTCTGCTACATCTCTACGCCGTGGGGCGAATACGAGAAGATATGGACCGGATTTACCGGACGTGTGGTGGAAGTCTGTGCCAAGCAAGGGGATGTGGTCAATAAAGGGGATGTGATTGCTTATATCCAGCGAAGTGATATTTTTGCATAAAGTGGAGGATGACTGTTTTTCAGTCATCCTTTATCATCCAGCCATTTCTTGATGGTTTCCTTCAGCACTTCTTGAGTGAAGGGTTTGGTAAGGAAGTCGTTGCAACCTGCTTCCAGGGCAGCTTGCTTGTCGTGCTCGTAGGCATAGGCTGTAAGGGCGATGATGGGGACGTCCGGTACCAGTTCACGGATGATGCGAGTGGCGTCGATTCCGCCAAGGTTGGGCATTTTCATGTCCATCAAGATGAGGTCGGGGTGGACTTCCTCGAACATCGTTACGGCTTCCATGCCGTCTTTGGCATGTTTCAGCCGATAGAGTCGGCCTAAAATGGCGTTAATTAGGATGAAGTTGCTTTCTGTATCTTCGGCAATCAGGATGGTCTTGGAAGGAGGGGTAGGGAGTGCTCCGACCTCTTCATTCTTCGGGGAATCTCCGGGGGCTGCATTTTTGCCCCTCTGCTCTGTGGAGTGTGTCTCTGCTGTCGTTTCCTGGTTGTCCTCTTCTTTCTTTTCCGCCTCTGTTTTGCTGGTGGATTCCAGCGGGAGAACAAAAGTAAATGTGGTGCCTTTACCCACCTCTGAAGTGACGGATATGTTGCCACCCAGACGTTCGATGATGGTTTTGCAGATAGAAAGTCCCAATCCGGTGCCCTGGGCAAAGTTGTTCACCTTGACGAAACGTTCGAATACCCGGTCCACCTTGTCCGGTGCAATGCCCATACCCGTATCGGTGACGTGGAATGCTACATACTTGCCTTCCCGGCGATACCCGTAACTGATGTGCCCGGTGGTGGTGAACTTGAAGGCATTGCCTATCAGATTGGAAATGACCTGGAAAATCCGGTTCTTGTCTCCGTCAATCACGATATTCTCGTCAGAGGGTTCGTATATCAGTTCCACTCCTTCGGGACAGCGGAAAATATGTGCGTCGTGTATCTCCTTGCAGAGTGGATGGAGGCGTACGGGCGTGATGGTGAACTCCACGATGCCCGATTCTATTTTTGATAAGTCGAGGATTTCGTTAATGAGCTGGAGCAGGCGTTCGTTGTTCGATTCCACTATTTCGTAATAGCCTAGCCGTTCTTCCTCGTCGGTACTTTCGGCAATAATTCGTGAGAAGCCTACAATGGCATTGAGCGGTGTGCGTATCTCGTGGCTCATGTTGGCGAGAAAGGCAGATTTGAGCCGGTCGGAGGTCTCGGCTTTCTCCTTGGCTACGAGCAGTTCCCGTTTCATCTGTTCCATTTCCGTGATGTCCCATTCGATGTTCAGCAGGATGGGGGAGAAGTCGTTGCTTTCAATCTTCATCTTCCGTTTGTCCAGATAGATGGGATTTCCGTTTCCGTCGCGTTCTTCCGCAATCCAGTGCATCTTTTTGCCGGTTCTGGCTATTTCGATGTCTTGCGCCCTCTTTTCCTGAGCAGTCTCCAGAGGATAAAAATCGAAGTCGTCCTTTCCCAATGCCTCTTGTATGGGGATTTCGCGGTTATACGATTCGCGGTTGCGGTAGAGGTACTTGAAGTTGTTGTTGATGTCCTTCACAACAATGCCTGCCGGGAGGTTTTCGATGATTTTGTCCAAAATCTGGTTGAACTGTTTGATTTGCTGCTCATGCCGGATGCGTGTCGATACGTCTCTTCCGAATGTCCAGATGGTTCCTTCCCCTTTGTCGCTTGTCACCCAATAAGCGTTTCCTTCAATGGCGAGTACTTCCGGACGCTTGGGCAGCGGATGGTAGACGATGTATCCGTGGTTCGTCTCTCCACGTTTGACACGGTTGGCAAACTCTTTCCAGGATGTTTCATCCCTGCCGTATGAGGGCAGGTCGTATATCTTCATCCGGGTGAGGTCTTGGCCATTACCGATGCCATGCCGTTCCTTGAAGCAACGGTTGCAGAATATCAGCGTGCCGTCTTCGTGTGCCGAATAAATGTCCTCGGTGGAGTTGTTGATGGCATGTGTCAGCAGATTGATGTCGTTGCGCCGTTTCTGTATGTCGGTAATGTTCTGTATGTATCCTTCTATAGTGACATTCCCGTCTTTCTGCCGTTCGCGGGCAAACGCTTTGAGGCGGATATAGAAAATGTTTCCTTTGAGGAAGATGCGGTAGTCCACGCTGTTTTCCATCTTGCCTTTCAGATTCTCTTTCATCCAGCCGGTAAAGCTTTTCCGGTCTTCAGGAAGGATAAGTTCCAGATAATTGTCCATATTGATGTGCTGCACCTCTTCCGAACACATGATACCCGTATGACCTGCATAACAGAATATGCGGGTCTGGGTATCGTATTGCCAGTTTCCGATGAGGGCGGCCTTTTGTATTTCGTTGAGCTCGTGGTTTTTCTTTTCGAGTTCCAGTTTGCGCTGGCTGCGTTCTGTGATGTCGCGGTACTGGCAGAGGACCATGCCGTCGTACGGGTACATGATGCATTTAAAGTAATAGGTAGTGTGACCCAGTGTCATTTCGTAATTATGGACTGAACGTACCTTTTGCGTCAGTACCTTCTTGAACTCCGGATATACTTGGTAGTAAGTCGACGGCGGTATCAGTTGGAACAGATTCTTGCCCAGCAGCTTTTCTTCCTTCATGAACCAAAGGTTTACATTGTGCACTGCGATGTCCATGCAAATGCCGTCCCGGTTCAGAAGGAGCATGGTATCTGACGTCAGCTTCAACAGTCTCTCGGCGTTTTCAGCTTGTTTCAAAATGTTTTTCATTCTTATAGTATTAGTTTCATGCCCTTCTGGCCTTCTCCCATGCGCCGCTTGCATTGCCTTTGCGCTTGTGCAGGTAGTTGAATCCTCGTATGACGTTGACGTTCATGAAGAGGAAATAGTAGGGGATGAAAAGTATTTTGTTTTTTATATGCTTCGTTGAAAGGTAATGCCCCCAACTTCCCATGAGGTAGAAAAGAGTTTGTAACAGCCAGATGACGGCATACAGTAATGGCGTGCTTGTCGTAAAGATGAGAATTGTGTTGAGGGGAAGCAATAGGAACAATAGGATAGGAGTGAGCGACCAGCGCAGCACCCGGTGGGAAATATATTGGAAACAGAATGTGCCGTAACGGAACGGGTTGAGCAGCGGACGCAGCCGCCAGATGGACTGCAAGCCGCCGGCAGCGATGCGCACCTTGCGCTTTTCTTCCTCGCGCATGTCTGCCGAGCCGCTTTCTACGGCATAGGCATTGGCGCAATAGGCAATGGCGTGTCCCTGCATGACGATGCGCAGGGAGAGTATGAAGTCGTCGAGCAGCGTGTCTGTCCGCATTTCCTCGAACAGCTCGCGGCGCATGGCAAACAACTCACCCGCTGCGCCTACTGCCGAATAGAGGCGTGCGTCGAGCGCTTTGAGGGTGGATTCGTATTTCCAGTATAGTCCTTCTCCCCCCGAGGCAGCATTGTCCTTGCTTTGCACGGCGATACGTTTTTCGCCTGCCACGCATCCCACTTTAGGGTCGGTGAAGGCGTGCACTATCTCCCGCAGGGCTTCGCGGTTGAGGTGAGTATTGGCATCGGTGAACACGACAAGGGGCGTTTCTACGAAATGTATACCGCGGTTCAGGGCGGCTGTCTTGCCTTGGCGTTGGGGTTGGTGGAGGACGATGGCTTGCGGCCAGTGGGAGAGGCGTTCGTTGGTATGGTCGTTGCTGCCGTCGGTCACCCAGAGGATGTGTAGCTTGTCGGTGGGATAGTCCAGCTCCAGGCAGTTGCGCATCTTTTCGTCCACTACATCTTCTTCGTTGTAGGCGGCGATAAATAGCGTCAATGGGGGTAAAGCATCGTCGGCAGGCATCGGACGGGGCGCAGGCTTACGGAAACATTCTTTTATCTTGACCAGGATATATAATAGTATACCATATCCTATATAAGTATAGAACACTATGAATAAACTTATCCAGAAGAGTACTTCAAGGGCTTTCATGTATCCGCTCGTTTGCTTTCTTTTTTGATAAAAAGAAATGTGATTGCCAAAAGTATGGATAATCTTTTACCGATGCAAGAAAAATAAAAGAAAAATAAAATGTTTGTTTCTCAAGGTGTTCCGATGTTATAAGGAAGTGAGCTTCCTATAGAGGTGAGCTTGAATAACCTTGTGAGTGAGAGGCGATTAAAGGCTTTCAAACATCATTCTCCATAGGAAAGGGATGGGCAGGTAGGCAGGGCGTTACTCAAAACGCTTCTGTCATATTGAAGTAAAACAACATCTGGTTGTTTACCGTGTTTTTGCCTAAATCCAGGCGGACGTTCATGCGTGGCTGTACCTCAATGCGTAGACCTACACCATAGTTGGGCAGTACACCCTCTATCTTGCCGGGAGTGGGGCCCATGAAGCCGCAGCCGGTCCAGGCTACAAAACCTATGTGGTTGAGCATCCGCTTCACCCAAGTGCTGCGGTCGGTATTGAGCATCTGTCTGTACTCTGCCATGACCACATGCGAGGACTTGTCGCGATATTGCCCCATGTAGTAGCCGCGCAGGTCGAAAGGCGTTCCGGTGAGGGCATATTGCGTCAGAGGGACGTCACCGAACACGTTCTTGGTCTGTGCCGTCCACGCGAGCACCCTGCGCTTGCCCAGTGACTTGTATTGGCGGTAGTCTATCTCTAGGCGGTAGAAGGTCTGGTCGCTGCCGATGAACTTGGCGTACATCATGCCGCGGAAATCCAGATACATACCACGGTAGGCGTTGGCAGGGACGTCACGGCTGTCGTATGTCAGCAGGAAACCGAGGCCGGAGTTGAAGTTGTTATAGCCATTAGCCGTACCGCCTGCCTCTTTGTACGAGGGTTCGTCCACCAAGAACTTGCCGGGCTCCGTCAAGTGGTCGTAATTGATGTCGATTTGAGGTCCGGCAAAGATATTGCTGTTGCCCAGTCGGAAAAGGAACCAGGGGTTGATTTGCACGCCGCTGTACCGGTATTTGCTGGTACTGTCGCTTCGTACATAATCTTTATTGGTATTATAGCCGATGCCGTAAAAGTTTTCTTCCGTATTTTTATAGCTGAACTTTCCGAAGATACGGAAACGGTCGCCCTTAAAGAAGAGTTGCGGTTTGGAGAAGAGATTGATGCCACCGTTGAACATGAAGGCGATGGCCATGGGCACTACGGAGCGCAGCTGCGTGGTGTCGCTGGGGTTCATACGGAAGGTCATTAGGGCGCTTCCTCCCAGCACGGCACCGAAGTCGGGGGTGTAGCTGGGTCCGCCCAGAATATTGTAATGCAGATTCCGACGCGCTACCTTTTGCTTGCGTAGTTCTTTTTTGGTCAGTGCAGGAACGCTGTCGTTTGTGGCGGCCGCAGTCTGTTCCTGGGCATAAAAGGTGGTGGCGAACAGCACCAGTGCGATAATGCTTAGTATATATCTTTTCATGTCGTACGAAATGTGGGTGCAAAGGAAACTATTTTATCCCGAATAGTTTTCACTGTAATAGATAATAAATCTAAAGATGTCACTAAAATTATCAAAAAAGACATTACTTTTGTCTGCTTCACGAAGCAAGACATCAATAACTAAAAACACATAATCTGAATGAAGAAACGATTTTTATCTGTAATTGTTCTGAGTGCCGCACTGTTCTCTGTGCAGGCACAAGAGGGAAAAGGAGGGATCAACCCCGGTATGCTTGAACAAATCAAGCAGAGTTACGCAAACACTCCTACTGACAAGGCTATCCGCAACGCTATCGGTAGCAACGACATTCGTAAACTGGCTCTCAATCAGGATAACCTGAAAGGGATGGACACACATTTCTCCATCAAAGTGCCTTCCAAAGGTATCACCGATCAGAAATCTTCCGGCCGTTGCTGGCTTTTCACAGGTTTGAATGTGATGCGTGCCAAAGCGATCGCCAAGCATAACCTCGGTTCCTTCGAATTCTCGCAAACTTATCCTTTCTTCTTCGACCAACTGGAGAAAGCCAACCTCTTTCTGCAAGGTATTATCGACACCAGCAGTAAGCCGATGGATGATAAAATGGTGGAATGGCTCTTCCGTAATCCTTTGAGTGACGGTGGAACATTCACCGGTGTAGCCGATATTGTCAGTAAATACGGGCTTGTTCCCAAAGATGTGATGCCCGAAACCAACAGTAGTGAAAATACCTCCCGTATGGCAGGTCTGATCGCCCTGAAACTTCGTGAACAGGGGCTTCAACTCCGTGATCTCGCTGCGCAAGGTGTCAAGCCTGCTGCCCTTGAGAAAACAAAAACAGAGATGTTGAGCACCATCTACCGCATGTTAGTGTTGAATCTCGGTGTTCCTCCTACTGAATTTACCTGGACTGAATATAACGCTAAGGGTGAGCCTGTGTCTACCGAAACTTACACTCCGCTTTCTTTCCTGAAAAAGTATGGTGACGAAAAACTGATTGATAATTATGTCATGTTAATGAACGATCCGAGCCGTGAATATTATAAGTGTTATGAGATAGACTACGACCGCCACCGTTACGACGGCAAAAACTGGACGTATGTCAATCTTCCCATCGAGGATATCAAAGAAATGGCTATTTCTTCTCTCAAGGATAGCACGATGATGTATTTTTCTTGCGATGTAGGTAAGTTTCTAAACTCTGACCGTGGTCTGCTGGATGTCAAAAACTACGACTACGAATCTCTTATGGGTACTTCTTTTGGCATGAACAAGAAGCAACGTATCCAAAGTTTTGCCAGTGGCTCCAGTCACGCCATGACTCTTATGGCCGTCGATCTTGACAAAAATGGAAAACCGACGAAATGGATGGTTGAAAATAGTTGGGGGCCTGCTGCCGGTTATCAGGGTTATCTCATTATGACAGATGATTGGTTTAACGAATATATGTTCCGTCTAGTAGTAGAAACGAAATATGCATCGAAAAAAGCTCTCGAGGTGTTGAAACAGAAGCCTATCCGACTTCCTGCTTGGGATCCTATGTTTGCTGAATAGTTTGCTGAATATTCTTTTTCTTTCGTCTTGATACGAAAGAAAAAGAACCAAAAAGAAAGAATCAAGGCTGCGTTTTTCCGGCTACTCCGGTGCTTCCTCCGGCTAAAGGGCAGAAACTCGCTACGCTCAAACAGTCTGCCCTTTTTGACGCCGAAGAAAACACCTGCGCTTGACGCTGAAAAAACGAGGCCGGGAGACCATGCGGGGTGGGCGGTGTGGCGTGGCACGTGTGTGGGCGGCGTGGGGGCTTATTGTTCGCCTTTCATTAGCAGGTATTCTTCGATGGTTTGCGCGGGAGCATCTTTCAGAAGTACTGTCTTATCCTTGTTTAGGAGGTAGAGGGTAGGGATGGCTTTCAGGTCATACAGTTGTTGTTCCTTGATAGCGAAGGTTTTATCATATCCGTTAACCCATTCTTTGGGGAATTCATTTAGGTGTTTTCGCCATTCGTCCAACTCTTCGTCGGGATAAATGGAGAGGACTGTTAGTCTCTTTTGTTCCAGAAGTTGATTGATGATAGGGGCGTTTTTTAATGCTTCGATTGTTTCCGTGCAGGCATGGCATCCCGGGTTATTGATAAATAATAAGGTATAGTCCGATTTTTGTTGATAAAGAGAACCCTGTGCGCCGGAAGCTAATGTAT
>OOCQ01001259.1_pt1 | contig 16357 bp, 10 predicted proteins | sample 1671121 | NCBI WGS metagenome assembly OOCQ01 (sample SAMN06348124, study PRJEB24527) | human gut metagenome | biome: human gut; feature: ankylosing spondylitis patient; material: feces | host: Homo sapiens | place: China | collected 2015-10 | reverse complement strand
CCTTGGTCCCAATCGGTGAACCCATGGTATCAGAGCGCGCAAAACAGGTTTGCAGAGGCTTTTAGAAAGGTAACCTCCACGCCATGATAAAAATTGCCAAGTTTGGCGGCTCGTCGGTCGCCGACGCCGAACACTTTAAGAAGATCAAGGCCATCGTCGATGCCGACCCGGCCCGCCGTTTTGTGGTGGTTTCTGCCTGCGGTCGCCGCTTTAAGGGCGACACCAAGGTGACCGACCTGCTCTACCTGGTTAACGCGCACGTTAAGTACCACGTGTCGTGCGAGGAGCTGCTCGAGGACATTGGGCAGCGCTATTTTGATATCGCTGACGAGCTGGAGCTCACCTATCCCATCCGCGAGGAGTTCGCGGCCTTTGCCGAGCGTGCCCGCTCGGGTGGCTACTCCACCGAGGAGCTCGTGAGCCGTGGCGAGTACTTCACCGCTCGCCTGATGGCCGAGTACCTGGGCCTGCCGTTCCTGGACGCCGCGACGGTCGTTGCGTTCCATCACGACGGTACGCTCAGCATGAACCGCACCTCCGAGCTGGTGCAGGAGTACGGTCAGCAGGGTGGCTTTGTCATGCCCGGTTTCTACGGCGCGACGCGTGAGGGCCAGATCAAGCTGCTCGACCGTGGTGGCGGCGATATTTCCGGCTCGATTCTGGCCAAGTGCCTGGGCGCCGACCTTTACGAGAGCTACTGCGGTTCGATCCTCGCCACGGCGGCGCTGGGCGCCGCGGCCTTCTCCTCGGCCGGTTCCGAGGCGTTGCAGATCAAGGCCGTGATGGCCCCGATGCTGATCGCCGCGGTGGGCATCCTGCTCTCGATCCTCGGCATCTTCCTCGTGCGCACGAAGGAGGGGGCCACGATGCGCGAACTGCTCCGTTCGCTGGGCGTGGGCGTCAATTTCAGCTCGCTGCTGATCGCCGCCGCCACGTTCGGCATCCTCTGCCTGCTGGGCGTCGAGAACTGGGTCGGACTCTCGTTCTCGGTCATCACGGGCCTCGTGGCGGGCATTGTCATCGGGCAGGCCACGGAATACTTCACCTCCCATTCTTATAAACCGACGCAGAAGATCGCCGGGAGCGCCCAGACAGGCCCTGCGACGGTCATCATCGCCGGCATCGGCTCGGGAATGATCTCCACGGCCATCCCCGTCGTGACGATCGGCGTGGCGATCATCCTTGCCTACCTCTGCGCCATCGGCTTCGACATCGAGAATATGATGGCTCCGCAGAACATGTCGATGGGTCTCTACGGCATCGGCATCGCGGCCGTGGGCATGCTCTCGACGCTGGGCATCACGCTGGCCACGGACGCCTACGGGCCTATCGCCGACAATGCGGGCGGCAATGCCGAGATGAGCGGCCTCGGCCCCGAGGTCCGCAAACGCACCGACGCGCTCGACGCGCTGGGCAACACCACGGCCGCCACGGGCAAGGGCTTCGCCATCGGATCGGCGGCCCTGACGGCCCTCGCGCTGCTGGCCTCCTATATCGAGGAGATCCGCATCGGTCTGATCCACAACGGGGTGACGATGCTCGAAATGTCCGACGGGACGATGCGCTTCGTGCAGGACGCCTCGATTCTCGATTTCATGGAATATTACCGCGTGTCGCTGATGAACCCCACGGTGCTGATCGGCGTCTTCATCGGCGCGATGATGTCGTTCCTCTTCTGCGGGCTGACGATGAACGCCGTGGGCCGCGCCGCGCAGAGCATGGTCGAGGAGGTGCGCCGCCAGTTCCGCGAGATCAAGGGCATCCTCACGGGCGAGGGAACGCCCGACTACGCGCGCTGCGTCGCCATTTCGACCCGCGGTGCGCAGCGTGAGATGCTGTTTCCGAGCCTGCTGGCCATCGCCGCTCCGGTCGTTGTCGGACTGGTCTTCGGGGTGGCGGGCGTAATGGGCCTTCTGGTCGGCGGATTGAGTTCCGGTTTCGTGCTGGCGGTCTTCATGGCCAATGCCGGGGGCGCCTGGGACAATGCCAAGAAGATGGTCGAGGAGGGGCACTTCGGCGGCAAGGGTTCCGACTGCCACCGGGCCACGGTCGTGGGCGATACGGTCGGCGATCCCTTCAAGGATACGTCGGGTCCGTCGCTCAACATTCTCATCAAACTGATGTCGATGGTCGCGATCGTGATGGCGGGGCTTACGGTCGCCTTCCATTTATTCTGATTTTATAGGGCATCTTCGCACTTGCGCTCGCAGGGCACGAATGGGACTTATTCCGATACTCCCCATCCGTGCCCCGCTTCGTTTAAGCACAAATCTGCGTCTCCAAAATCGAATAAAGTCTTTTGTCCTTTTATTTTTTCGACGTTCCGCTTTCGAGGATCGAGACGATGGAGTAGAGCGTGAAACAGATGGCGCCGAATCCCGACAGCACACGCGCCGGGACGAAGAATTTGGCCTGGAATGCGGCCTCCTCGTAGAGAAACGCCGCGAGGAACAGGCATGCCAGCGCCGTCAGCACGGGGATGATCGGAATGCGGTTGGCCAGCGGGAAGTCGGCGTGCCAGATTTTCGCCAGCAGAATCACCTTGCTCGAAATGCTCCAGCAGATCAGCGCCAGACCGATCAGCACGAATCCCACGAAGTTGATCGGATGGTCCCAATAGGCGAAAATCAGGATCAGCCCCAGCACGAATGCCAGCGAACCCATCGTCAGCACGAGTCCCGTCCATTTGCCTTTCTCGGCCATCGTGTAGCTGCCGCGGGCCTGGCGGGCTATGCTGGCGACCAGCGCGATGAGCGACGTGCAGACGCAGGCGATTCCGAACATCACGCTCCCGGCGACGATGTGTGCCGGAAGCGTTCCGCGCACATAGAGCAGGATGCACCAGACCCAGGCGATGGCGGCGATTGCCGAGACGATGAAGATCAGCAGCGACGACTCGGCGCGGGTGAATCCGGCCGGGTTGACCGAGAAGGAGTCGTCGGCGGAGTTTTTGGGAATCAGGCTGAAGCGTGTCGACGAGGTCGCCGCCGTGGCCACGCAGGCCGTGATCAGCCCCAGTCCGCAGACGACGTGTCCGGTGACCAGCGCGCCGGGCCAGTGCGAGGCGATGATGAATGCGCCGCTGATGAGCGTCAGCATGGCGAACGTGTAGCCGATCGCCGGGAAGAGGTACTTCGCCGCCGCCGTGTAGGTCCCGATGATCTGGCGGATGATCGTTGCGGCGGTGCAGTAGAGCGCGATGCAGATGGACCCGAGGTAGAAGACGACGGGACCTGCCGTCAGACGAGCCGCGTCGGTTCCGGCCGCGAAAATATAGGCTCCGTAAGCGAAGCAGAAGGCGGCCATTGCGAGCGGAATGGCGCGAAAAAGGATGCTTATACCGTGATTCATAGGCTTGATTGTTTTCCGGACACCCTGCAAATCCCGCACCAACAAAATTTTTCGTATCTTTGGGGTCGTAACGATCCTTTTACCAGTCGGAAGGTTTTACGGAGTTGCGCGCGATTTTGTGTTGCGCCCCATTCGACTTTTTAGTATCTTTGTCCCTATGAAAAACATCGTTTTTGACCTTGGCGGAGTCCTTTTCGCCCGAGATAAAAGCAAGTGCACCCCCGAACTGCTCGAATTTTTCAGTTTTCTCCGCGCCCCGCGCATGCCGCTCTTCTGGGAGGAGTACGACCGCGGCACGTCGACGCTCGAAGAGGTGACCGCCACCATCAGCGGGATGACCGGCCGTCCCGTGGAGACCTGTGCCGCCGTCCTTCGGCTGGCCGTCGACCTGCAGGAACCCGTGAAGCCGACCGAACGGCTCGTCGGCGACCTGAAAGCGGCGGGCTACCGGCTCTACGTGCTTTCGAACATGTCGCGCGAGTTCATCGACTTCCTGCGCCGCTTCCCCGTCTACGGGCTTTTCGACGGCGAGGTGGTCTCCTGCGAGGAGCACACCGTGAAACCCGAGCCGCGCATCTACGAGATTCTGCTCGAACGCTATGGCCTGACCCCCTCCGAGACGCTTTTCATCGACGACCGGGAGATGAACATCGAGGCGGCCGCCGCTCTGGGCATTCACGGCTTCGTCTTCGATCACCGCGATCCCGACGCGGCGTGCGACGCCCTGCGCCGGCGGTTGTTGCAATCGGACTGCATATAAACAAAAGAAAGAGACCGGCGCAAACCGGTCTCTTCCTTTTTGAGCCTCTTCCGGGAGATTAGTTGAAGGTGTAGCGGATGCTGAACATCGCCGACCAGGTCGAAATCGTGCCGGCGTACTTCGACCATGTGGGTTTGTTGAACGTGTAGGCGCCGTTCTCGTATTTCAGGATGTTGGTCGTGCTGATCCGTTTGACGTTGCCCCAGTCGCGGTTGAGCATGTTGGCGATGTTGTTGACATCGAGTCCCAGCGAAATCGTGTTGCGCCGGCCTTTGACGTTGACGTAGAAGTCCTGCGAGAAGCGGAAGTTCAGCATGTGCTGCCAGGGCATCACGGCGCCGCCGCGCTTCGAGTATTCGCCGGTGTGCTTCGAGAGATAGTCGTCGTTCCGGATGAATTTCCAGTATTCCTCCCTGTTCTCGTCCGACGTGAACGGCATGCCGTCGAGTTCCTCGCGGGTCGGAATGTAGATCAGGTTCACCGCGCCGCGGTCGTTCGTCACGGGGTTCTGGTACTTGCCGCTCTGCACGTACATCGTGTAGGAGTAGCGCGAATAGGAGTACGAACCGATATATCCCTGGCGGAACGCCTCGTAGTAAAGCCCGAAGTTCGACGCGCCGCTCTTGTGCGCGAGGCGGTAGCCGACGTTGAGCAGGATGCGGTGGGGCGACACGTAGGATGCGTAACCCAGTTCGGGCACGTTCGAACCGTTCTTGTTGAACGTGTTGGTGCTGAATGCCGAGGTCACCTGGTCGCCGATGCCGTCGATCACGTTCTTGGCGCTCGAATAGGTGTAGGCCGCCGTCAGCGAGAGACCGAAGCCCCAGGTTTTCGACACCTGCGCCGAGACCGAAGCGTAGTAGCCGTCCACGTCGTCGGTGTTGTTGATCAGGTAGGGATTGACGGTCTCGCCGTCCTTATTCCTGATATTGCCGCTTCCCCAATAGGTGCGCGCCTCGGGTTCGCCCGGGAGCCGGATGCCGCCCTCTTTCTCGACCATGCCGAGTTTGGTGACGGTCACCGAGTTGAAGTCCTTGTTGTAGATCCCCTCGATATTGAGGTTGACGTCGCCCGGAAGTTTCAGGTCCAGCGCCAGCGAGCTTTTCCACGTCGAAGGCATTTTGAGGTTCTTGTCCAGAATGGTCGGCTGCGTGTTGGCCGCCAGGTCATGTCCCTTGTAGGTTCCCTTGTACACGTCTTCCAGCATGTCTTTGACATTGGTGTGGAATTTGGGCATGTTGTCGCCCTTTTCGTTTCTGTAAAGCGTCAGTCCGTTCTGGATGGTGTTGCTGTTTCCGGCCACCGATACGAGCCATACGAACGGCAGGCGGCCGTTGAACACGCCCGTACCTCCGCGGAGGATATACTTGCGCTCGCCGGTCATGTCCCAGTTGAAGCCCACGCGGGGAGCCACCGACAGACGCGCCTTGGGCATATCCGAGGTCTTGTAGCCGCCGTGGTCGGCGAAGATCTCCGTAAAGTCCTTATTTTCGTTGCCCGAGATCGACGGATAGACCGGAACCTCGAAACGCACTCCGACCGTCGCCTTGAAACGTTCGCTCACGTTGATCTCGTCCTGCAGGTAGACCGAGTACTGCATGTGGGAGAACTGGGGGAACGCCTGCGACAATGCGTCGTTGTTGCCGTGTGCGATGCGGAACGCCAGCGGGGCCTTGTCGTTCTTGAAGTCGTCCCAGCTCTCGTAGACGTAGTATCCCGCGCCGCCCTGCAAGTAGCCGTTCGTGGTCAGGTTGTGCTCGAACTGCAAACCGGCCACCAGCCGGTGCTTGCCCAGCGTGTAGCCGATCTCGTCGGTTAGGATGTGCGTCGACACTTCGCGCAGGTTGCCTTCGGTGAAGGGATCGAGTCCGAACGAGGCGTACAGGGCGCTCGCGCCGTTCTCGGCAGGCTCCAGAATGTCCACCGTCGGGAAGATGCCGCCGTCGTAGCTGCGCGGCTCGTACTGGTGCGAATAGGTGTAGCGCAGCGTGTTCGTCAGGCGGCTGTCCATGAAGCGGGAGTTGAGTTCGGCGGCCACCGACGTGAAGTTCTGCTCCTGATAGTAGCGCGAATTCCCGAAATACATGGCGTAGACCGAGGTGCGGCCGTAAACGTCCTTGTCGTACACTTTGCCGGCGTTGAGCGGCGAGATCGACGACGATGGGGCCGACGAATACTTGTTCTGCGTCCGGCTGAACCGCACGTTCAGCGCGTGGTTGCGGTTGATGTTCCAGTCCACGCGTGCCATGAGCTTGTAGCCGGGCGTCTTCACCGAATAGTTCTGGTAGGCGCCGGGGTTGTAGCCGTAGTTGTCGATCAGGAACCGGCTCATCTCGTCGAGTTTCGCGGTCGTCGGGCGGTTGTATTGCAGGGCTTTGCCGAAATCCTGGCTTTCGCTCGTGCGGGCCAGCCGGGAGTTGCCCGGCGTGGTGTTCCACTCGCGCTCGAAGTTGGCGAACACGAAGAGCTTGTTCCTGACGATCGGGGCGCCGACGCTGAATCCGAGCGTGTTGTTCCGCATCTCGCTCAGCGACAGTTTGCCGCCGTCGTATTTGTCGCCCTGGAGCTGGTCGCTCTTGGAGTAGAGGTAGGCCGAGACCTTCAGGTCGTTGGTTCCCGACTTGGTGACGGCGTTGATCGCTCCGCCCGTGAATCCGCTCTGGCGCACGTCGAAGGGGGTTATCGACACCGACACCTGCTCCAGCGCGTCGAGCGAAATGGGCGAACCGCCTGCGGGCAGGTTGCCGCCGATGCCGAACATGTTGTTGAACGCCGCGCCGTCGACCGTCACGTACGACTGGCGGTAGTTGCCGCCGCCGATGGCCAGTCCCGAGGTGGTCGACGAGGCCTGCGGCGTGAGGCGCATGATGTCGTTCATGCTGCGGTTGACCGTAGGCATCAGTTCGATCTGCTCGTTGGAGATGCTGGTGACCGCCCCTGCGCGGTTGACGTTCATCGAACTGTTCTTGCCGTCGGCCGTGATGACCACGGCTTCGAGCTCCTGACTGTCTTTGAGGAATGCGTCGCGCTTGAGGGTCTGGCCCAGCGACAGCATCAGTCCCGGGAATTCGACGCTCTGGCAGCCCACGAACGAGAAGGTCACCGTGTAGGGACCTCCCGTGCGCAGTCCTTGCAGGTTGTAGCCGCCGTTCTTGTCGCTCACGGCGCCGTACTGCGTGCCTGAAGGGGTGTGCACGGCGATGACCGTGGCGCCGGCGAGCGGCTGTCCGTCGGCGTCGGTCACCGTGCCGTTCATTCCCGAAGTCGTCACCTGCGCATCGGCTGCGCAAAATGCGAAGACCGAGAGCATGAGAAGGAAAAGTTTCTTCATAAACGTTGGTTTTTGTGAATAAGGGATTTTTTTGGGTTTCGTTGTAGATGGATCGTTTGTTTCCTTTTTCGCGGCGTTTCGGTTTCCGGATTCGGCCGTTTTGAGAAAACGGCGAGAGACATTCCTGTTGCAGGAACATCCCTCGTCAGTCGTATGTGTGTCCTGAAAGAGCTTTTCGCCAATGGCGGGTACTCATTTCCGGGGTGTCTGTGCAGACGATTTCGGCCATTCCTTCCATGGCGCAAATATATATCAAATATTTGTGAGCCGCAATAGAATAGCGCAAATTTTCAGTCGACGATATTTCAACATTCCGGACTCCCGGTCCGGAAGCCTGCGGCACGTTCCTTGCGCGGGGCCGGGGTATGCTTTCGGTGCGTGAAAAATACTGGCGTTATTCGCTTTTCGTGCTTATCGCGGGGCTGGGTCTCACGATCTTCGCCGAGCTGACGCCGTTTCTGGGCGGCTTGCTGGGGGCCGTGACGATCTACGTGCTGCTGCGGCGTCAGATGTGGTTCTTGAGCGAACGGCGGCGGTGGCGGCGGAGCCTTGCGGCGTCGCTGCTGCTCGGCGAGGCGATCTTCTTCTTCCTCGTTCCGATCAGCCTGATCGTCTGGATGGTCGTCGACAAAATCCAGGGCGTGGCCCTTGATCCGCAGTCGGTCATCACGCCCGTCCGGCACGTCGCCGGACTCATCCAGCAGAAAACCGGCTACGACCTCTGGTCCGAGAGCAACCTGCAATCGGTGCTGGGCTACCTTCCCAGGGCGGGGCAGTGGCTCGTGGGCGGCATCGTGAATTTCGCCGTCAACCTCGTCGTGCTGCTCTTCGTGCTCTATTTCATGCTGATCGGGGGCCTGCGCATGGAGACCTACTGCCGCGAAATCCTGCCGTTCGACCGCTGCGCGGCGCGCAGCGTGATGCGCGAAATCCACATGATCGTGCGCTCGAACGCCATCGTCATTCCGCTGCTGGCCGTCTCGCAGGGCGTGGTGGCCTATGTCGGTTACCTGGCCTTCGGCGTTCCCGAGCCGCTTTTCTGGGGCGTGCTGACCTGCTTCGCCACGATTCTGCCCATCGTCGGCACGGCCCTCGTGTGGCTGCCGCTGGCGGCCTACATGAGCCTCGACGGCAACTGGGGGCAGGGCGTCGGGCTGGTGATGTACGGCACGCTGGTCGTCACGCAGGTGGACAACCTCGTGCGGATGGTCATGCAGAAGAAGATGGCCGACGTGCACCCGCTCATCACCATTTTCGGGGTCTTCATCGGTCTGTCGCTCTTCGGCTTTATGGGCGTCATCTTCGGGCCGCTGATGCTGGCGATGTTTGTCTTCTGCGTCAATGTCTTCAAACGCAGATACCTCGACGGGCTTCCCGACCGGGACCTGTTCCAGCCCGGCGGCAGATCGGGCGGATGATCGTTCTGTTTCCCGTCTTTTTTACGGAAAGAAAGCGGCCGGGGCGTTTTTCCTGAAAATTCCCCGGAAAAAAGTTGCATATTCGTGAGGGTTTATTACCTTTGTTATTCGAATAACAATGGATTCGTGCCAAAGAACCCTTAAATGATATTACAAAATGGCGAGAAATCTCAAAATCAGAGACCTTACGTTGCGTGACGGCCAGCAGTCGTCCTTCGCAACGCGTATGAACCAGGAGCAGATCGACCGCTGCCTGCCGTTCTACAAAGATGCCAATTTCTATGCGATGGAGGTGTGGGGCGGCGCCGTCCCCGACTCGGTGATGCGTTATCTCGACGAGAATCCGTGGACGCGCCTCGAAACCATCCACAAGGCAGTGGGCGATGTCTCGAAACTCACGGCCCTTTCGCGCGGCCGCAACCTGTTCGGCTACTCGCCCTATACGGACGAAATCATCGACGGCTTCTGCCGCAACTCGATCCGGAGCGGTTTGGGCATCATGCGGATCTTCGACGCCCTGAACGACGTCGACAACGTGAAATCGACCGTCAAATACGTCAAGCAGTACGGCGGCATCGCCGACTGTGCGGTTTGCTACACCGTGGACCCGAAATACCCCGAACCGGGTTTCTGGGCCAGGCTGACGGGCAAATCGGCCCCCAAACCGGTCTTCACCGACGCCTATTTCCTCGACAAGGCCCGCCAGATGGCCGCACTGGGCGCCGACATGATCACCATCAAGGACATGTCGGGTCTGATTCCGCCGCGCCGCGTCGCCACGCTGGTGCGCCTGCTGAAGAAGAACCTTTCGGTTCCCGTCGATTTCCATACCCACTGCACGCCGGGCTACGGACTGGCTTCGGTGCTTTCGGCCATCATCGCCGGGGTCGACGTCGTGGACACCAACTGCTGGTACTTCGCCGAAGGCACGGGCGCCCCGGCCATCGAGCTGATCCATGTTTTCTGCAAGAAGCTGGGCATCGAAACGGACGTGAACATGGAGGCCGTGGCCAAGATCAACACCCAGCTGCGGGACATCCGCAAGGAGCTGAACCAGTTGGTCTTCGGCGTCGAGAAACCCGAGCCGAAGGCGTTCAACCCGGTGACCGACACGCTTCCCACCGAGATCGACGCCCTGTTCGACCGGGCGATCGCCGCGGCGCAGCACGACGACGAGAACGCCACGATCGACGCCTGCCGCAAGATCGAGGCCTATTTCGGCTTCCCGGCTCCGAACGAACTGGTGCAGAAGGCCGAGATTCCCGGCGGCATGTATTCGAACATGGTGGCCCAGCTCAAGCAGCTCAAGGCCGAGGAGATCCTGCCCCGCGCCATGGAGCTGATCCCTTCGGTGCGCCTGGCCGCGGGTCTGCCGCCGCTGGTGACCCCCACCTCGCAGATCGTGGGTGCGCAGGCCGTCAACTGCGCCCTCGACGAGAAGGCCGGACGTCCGATGTACACCAACAAGTCGTCGCAGTTCGTGGGCCTCGTGAAGGGCGAGTACGGCAAGACGCCGGTGAAGATCGACCCCGAGTTCCGGTTCAAGATCTGCGGCGTGCGCGAGGAGACTCCCTACGACACCTCGAAATACCAGATGCAGCCCAATCCCGAGCTTCCCGAAGCCGGAGGCGTGAAGCTCGCCGCCGATGAAAAGGAGGTGCTGCTGCTGGAGTTGTTCCCGCTGGTCGCCAAGACGTTCCTGACCAATATGAAGGTGAAGGCCTACGAGGCTTCGAAGCCGGCCGAACCTGCCGCCAAGGCCGGGGAGACGCCCGCCGGAGAGACGCAGGCCGTGATCACGGGCAACGTCGTGACGGCTCCGCTGCCGGGCCGCATCATCGAACTCAAAGTGAAGGTCGGCGACGCGGTGAAGGCCGGACAGGAGGTCGCCGTTCTCGAAGCGATGAAGATGGAGAACGCCATCACGAGCGATTTCGCCGGTACGGTCAAGCAGATTCTGGTCCGTCAGGGGCAGACCGTGGCTACCGACGCCGTTCTGATGGAGATCGAATAACACGATCCATTCTTTCCGGACGCCATTCCGTCCGCAGCGCCCGAATGCGTTGCGGACGGAACTTTTTTTCGGAGGCTTTGGTATTGATCTTGGATGCTTCCGCGACGATGCAAACAGTTGAAAATGCCGATATTATGGGAAAGAAAGTAGCCGACCAGCTGGTCGAAACCATTTGCCGGGCGGGTATCCGCCACATCTACGCCGTGACGGGCGACAGCCTGAACGAAGTCAACGACGCCGTACGTCGCGCCGGAACCGTCCGGTGGGTTCACGTGCGCCACGAGGAGAGCGGGGCCTTCGCAGCAGCGGCCGAATCCGAACTCAACGGCATCGCCTGCTGCGCGGGCAGCAGCGGCCCGGGACATGTCCACCTGATCAACGGACTCTACGACGCCCACCGGAGCAATTGCCCGGTGCTGGCCATCGCCTCGACCTGTCCCTCCGACCAGTTCGGCACGGGTTATTTCCAGGAGACCGATCCGATCCGCCTTTTCGACGATTGCAGCGGTTACAACCAGATGGCCGTTACTCCCGCGCAGTTCGCGCGGATGCTTCCGGCGGCTTTGCAGCATGCGATTCACCGGCGTGAGGTTGCCGTAGTGGGACTTCCGGGCGATGTGGCGGCCAGTCCCTGCGCCGAAAGTCCCGGGGCCTCGGGACCTCTGCCGTCGCACGGCATCTACCGTCCGCTCGACGGCGAACTGCGGCAGCTGGCCGAAATGATCGGTTCGGCCGAACGCATCACGGTTTTCTGCGGCATCGGCGCCCGCGAGGCCCACGACGAGGTCGTACGGCTCGCCGCGATGCTCAAGGCTCCCGTGGCATATACTTTCAAGGCGAAGATGGAGGTGCAGTACGACAATCCGTATGAGATCGGCATGACGGGTCTGCTGGGCCTTCCTTCGGCCTACGGAGCCATGCACGAATCGGACCTGCTGCTGTTGCTGGGCACGGATTTCCCCTACGACTGTTTTCTGCCCTCGGAGTGCCGTATCGCGCAGGTGGACATCCGTCCCGAGCGCATCGGCCGCCGCGCCCGGGTCGAACTGGGGCTTGCCGGAGATGTGAAGGAGACCTTGCAGGCCCTGTTCCCGATGCTGCGCGAACGCTCCGATAGGGTGTTCCTCGACCGCCAGCTGAAAATCTACGGCGCCTTGTGCGACGACATGGCCGCTGTGGCCTCGAAGCGGGGAAGTGCGGGCAATATCGCTCCCGAATACGTGGCGACGCTGATCGACACGCTGGCTTCCGACAGCGCGATCTTCACCGTCGATACGGGCATGTGCTGTGTGTGGGGTGCGCGTTACCTGCGCGCCACGGGCCGCCGCCGGATGCTCGGTTCGTTCAACCACGGCTCGATGGCCAATGCCCTTCCCATGGCGATCGGCGCGGCCTTCGCGCGGCCCGGGCAGGAGGTCGTGGCGCTGTGCGGCGACGGGGGACTCTCGATGCTGCTGGGCGACCTGGCGACGATCGTGGAGTATAAGCTCCCGGTGAAGATCGTTGTCTTCGACAACCGTTCGCTGGGGATGGTGAAGCTGGAAATGGAGGTCTCGGGGCTTCCCGACTGGCAGACCGACATGTGCAATCCCGATTTCGAGTCCATTGCCCGGGCCATGGGCATCCGGGGATTCACGGCTGATTCGCCCGACAGCGTGGCGGAGGTGCTGGCCGAGGCCTTCGACACTCCGGGTCCCGTCCTGGTGAATGTCCGGACCGACCCCAATGCGCTGGCGATGCCCCCGAAGGTCGAATTCGGGCAGATGAAGGGCTTTGCGCTGGCGATGACCCGGCTGATTCTTTCAGGCCGCGCCGGCGAGGTCGTCGCCACGGCCAAGAGCAATCTGAAACACCTCCGCGAACTGGTCTGACCGGCGCGGCGAGACTACTCTTCCGGCGTGGGGGCTTCGTCCGTCCGGTCGGTGTAGAGAATTCCGTCGAGATGGTCTGTTTCGTGCTGGAAGATTACGGCCGTGAATCCGTCGATCGTCTCCGTTTTTTCGGCGAACCGCTCGTCGCGGTAGCGCAATACGATCCGCTGCGCCCGCACCACCGTGCCCGCTAATCCCGGAATCGAGAGACATCCTTCCCGTCCCGGGGCGGTTTCGGCCGACGATTCGACGATCTCCGGGTTCAGGTAGAATTCGAACGGCTCTCCGGGTTTGTCGAAACGCTGCACGGCGATCATCCGCCGGAGAATCCCCACCTGCGGGGCGGCGATGCCTACGCCCGTGTTCTGCGGGTCCTGCACCGTCGCGAGCATCCTGCGGCGCAGGACGGCGTAGTCGTCTGTCCGCAGCATCCGCCCGGTCACCGGAGCGGCCTTTTGACGCAGGACGAGCGAGTCGGCCGGGTTTCCGACGGTCAGTATGCGCATGATTTCTCCCTTCCCGGCGTGAATGGTCTCCTCCTCTGCGGCGCTGAACCCTCCGGAGCATCCGGCGAACGCCAGCGTTGCGGCCGCGCAGGCCGCCAGTATCGTTTTCTTTTCCATGATAGCCGCTGTTTCTGTGAATATGCCTTTTCCCGGTAATTCGCCCGGGTTTTTCCGGATAACGAAAAAACGGAGATCGTTTAGACCTCCGTTTCCTTCCGTAGCGGGTCCGAGACTTGAACTCGGGACCTCATGATTATGAATCATGCGCTCTAACCAGCTGAGCTAACCCGCCATTGCTGAAAGCGAGTGCAAAGGTAATAGAAATTTTCAATCGTGCAAAATCTTTCGGCAAAAAAACGCCGTAAAATTTATGATTCCGGGTTGTGGCATTGATTTTGAGCGCGCTACGGAAAAACCGCAATCTATGTCTCTTACCCAATCGGCGCGTGCCGGAATCCGTGATGCGCTCGGTGTTGTCAAACTCATCGCCGGACTGGTGCTCCTCGTGGCCCTCTCGTGGGAGATCATTGCCGGCGACCATGTCCACATGTCCCGCACCTACCTTGCGATCCAGTTCGTCGTCTGCCTCGTTTTCCTGTGCGATTTCTTCGTCCGCTGGGCCGCTGCCGAACGTCCGGGCCGTTTTTTCTGGCGCAACCTGCCGTTCCTGCTGCTTTCCGTTCCCTACCTGAACATCCTGGCGTGGAGCGGCGTCGGCATGACCCACGACTGGGGCGTGCTCGTCGGGCTTATCCCGCTGCTCCGGGCCTTCCTGGCCATGGTGATCATCGTGCGGTGGCTGGTCTCCGAAAACAGGATGCGGAGGCTCTTTTTCGCCTATATCTTCACCGTCGTCGTCTTCACCTATATCTCCGGGCTGGTGTTCTACGACTACGAGGTGCTCGTCAATCCCAAGCTCCACGGCTTCGGCAATGCGCTCTGGTGGGCGTGGATGAACGTCACGACCGTCGGTGCGGAGATTTTCCCCGTCACGGCCGTCGGCAAGGTCTTCTGCGTGCTGCTTCCGTCGCTGGGCATGATGTTCTTTCCGATCTTCACGACCTATGTCCTGCAGGAGTACACCCATAAGAAGGGAGAGTAGCCTTCTGTAAACCTCCCGGCCGTTGTTACGGCCGGGAGGTTAAAATTGCCGGAACAGCGTTATTTTACGCTTTTCGGCACACGCGGCTCCGTTAGGACCGGGCGGCGATCCCGTTCAACCCGATCAGCTGCACACGCTGTTCCAGGTCGCCGATGTCGGGCCGCGAGTGCCGCTGGGTGAACGAGCGGTAGTTGTAGACGGTGCGGATCGAACAGTGCAGCAGCGCGGCGATGGTCGCCGTGTCGGTGATGCCCAGGCGGATCAGCGCGTAGATGCGCAGCACGGTGGTCAGTTCGCCGTCGTGACGCCCCTCGGTGCGGGCCTCGTCGGCAAGCAGGCCGTTCATCTCGTCGATGAACGAGGGAAAAAGCCCGAGGAAGGTCTTGTCGAAAAGCGCATAGAACTCCTTCAGCTCGTCGTTGCGGATGTTGCTGCGGGCGCATTCGCGGCGAAGTTCGGCGATCCGGTCGTCGCGCAGCATCTTGTTGACATACTGATACGTACCCGAGAGTTTGTTGATATATTCCGAAATCGTCTGGAGAAAGCCCCCGATATAGACCTCCTTGATCCGGTTGGCATCGGCGATCCGGAGGTTCTGCGCGCTCAGGCGGTCGTTCGTCTCGCGCAGGATCCGGGCCAGGCCGTTGAGTTTGTCGTTCGACTCGCGGAGGGTTTGCTGCACGGCGCAGAGCTTCCGGTTGCGGGACAGCACGTAAAGCCCCGCGGCGACGGCCGAGACGAAAAAGAGCAGGATGACGACGATCAGCACGATGTACATCGTGTGCAGGCGGGCGTTGCGCTCGCTGTAAGCCGCCTCGATCTGCGGCAGGATGGCCATGTCGCGCCACGAGCGGCTCGGGGAGTTGAAAAAACGCGTGTCGCGGATCGCCACGCGGATATAATCCATCGCCCGATCGACGTCGCCCCGGTTGAAAAGCTCCTCGGAGACGGCGCACAGCGACCCGTGGTCACGCACGGCGGACTGGATGTCGGCCATGGCCGAACGTATGAACCAGGCGAGTTCCTCGTCGGGACGCCCCGCCTTCCCCTCGAGCTGCGCCTTGTGGTTGGCGGCCTTGGCGTAGGAGTGGGAATCGGAAGGGACCGAAACCAGCAGGCTGTCGCAGAGGGTCGAAGCCTCGGACCAGTCCTTGCGGACGATGGCATCCATATACCCGTAGTACAGGCTCGTGAAGGTGTCCTCGCTGATTTCCGCCGCGCTGACCGCATAATAGTGCTCGCGCCGGCGGAAAAGGTCGCGGCGTTCGCCCGGCTCGGTCAGGGCGTAGAGTTCGCGGTTCATGCGATGCCGGGCGACATAATAGGATTGCAGCGCCCGGCGGCTGACGTGCACCGTGTCGCGGATGCCGCTCAAGATCTCCTCGGCCTCGTAGAAACGTCCGCCCAGGCTGTAACAGAGCGCAATCCCGGAGCGGGCACGCATGATCAGGTCGTTGTCGCCGGTCTCTTCGGCCAGCGCAAGAGTTCGCCGGAGGTAGAGAAGCGCGAAGTCGCTCTGGTAGGAGTTGTAATTTTCGGCGAGCCGCTCGGTCAGGTCGAAACGCTCGCGCAGCGAAAGCCCGTCGCGGGTCAGGGCGCACTTGAGCGAATCAATGCGGGATTCGCGCCGCGCCGTGTACTCGCCGCTGCGGGCGATCACCCGATCGAGACTGCGGAACAGCTCCTGCAGGTCGGTCTTTTCACCCGGGGAAGCCGGAGCCGCGGACAGCGCGGAGAACAACGCTGCGGCAAGAAGGAGGATTTTCATTTCAGGTTTCGGTTTAATGCAAACATAGCGTTTTAATAACACAAAAGCAAATCAGAAGAAAGGGCCTGTGTATTACAAATGTATTAAAAAGTAAAATATCAAAGTTTCAGCATTTACATAACGCACGGGGGTGTAAAAATCGAACATGCTGACAATAAACAAGATAAGATTTACATTCACTTACATTTTCGCGCAAGGCCCTTTCCGCATATTTATTAAGGGCTATCTTTGTAATG
>OOCQ01001251.1_pt1 | contig 16454 bp, 12 predicted proteins | sample 1671121 | NCBI WGS metagenome assembly OOCQ01 (sample SAMN06348124, study PRJEB24527) | human gut metagenome | biome: human gut; feature: ankylosing spondylitis patient; material: feces | host: Homo sapiens | place: China | collected 2015-10 | reverse complement strand
CCCAGGTGGTGGCCAGACCCTCGCGGATCTTGCCGCGGTTGTCGTACTCCACCAGTGTGTCCACGCACTGGGTGCCGTGGTACAGGTCCGGGTCTGCGGAGCAGATCAGATAGTTCAGGGTGGCGGGCTGACGGGAGTACAGCAGGGTGTAGGTGCTGCTGCCGGAGCCGCCGGTGGAGCTGCCGGAAGCGGACGAGCCGCCGCAGCTGCTCAGCAGGCCGGCTGCCGCTGTGGAAACAACAGCGGCGCCGCCGGCTTTCAGGAACTGGCGGCGGGTAATGGTATGACGCATAAAAAATCCCTCTTTCTTTCAGATTCGGGTCTGGATCGGATGAAATTGCCCCGCAGGCACAAACCGAAAAAAGAGGCAACGGAATCCATCCGTTACCTCTTTGTAACAGCGTACAGCTACCAACGGGTAACCAACGCAAGTATAACATTGAATCCGTGCGGCGTCAATCGGTTTTGGGCACAGCGGCGGCAGTTTCTGCACTGGCAGCAGCGGCAGCCTCATCGGTGAGCATGGCAGCCACGGACTGCGGTGCGGCGGGAGCAGCGGCCTCCACGGCAGGTTCTGCAGCCGGGGCAGCTGCCTGCTCTGCCGCCTTGGCGGCTTCCTCCGCGGCCTTTTTGGCCTCCCGCTCTTCCTTGAGCTTCTGTGCGCGGGCACGGGCTTCTTCCTGCCGCTGTTTGGTGCGCTCCTTGATGCGGCACACCGAGCACAGGCCCTCGGCGCTGTCCGGAGCAATGGGCTTGCCGCAGTTCTTGCACAGGGTCTTGGTGCACTTGTGCAGGCTCACCGGGCCAAGGGTGGTGAGCTGGCGCAGCTTCATGCCGTCCAGCCCCTTGTTGGAGCAGGCCGCCACGCACACGCCGCACTCACTGCACTTCCACGGGGTGACCACCATACGGGTCTGGCCGTCCGGCAGGTCCTCCTGCTTCAGGGCACCTGCACGGCAGGCTTTTTCGCACTTGCCGCAGGCAAAGCACTTGTCGGTGAAACTGGGCAGATAGCAGCCGTAATGCAGGGGATTGTCCGGCATGGCGGCCTTGAGCTGCCTGGTGCGCTGGTGCAGCAGCAGGCGGAAGTCTGCACCGCCGTCCTCGTCGGCGCGCAGGCCGGGCAGCATGCGCAGCAGCTGTTTGGTGCCGCTCTTGGAGCCGTGGCCCACCTGCTCGAACATCTCGCGGCGGGTGAGCTCCTTGACGTGGTAGGGGGCTTCGTCCGGCTCATAGGCCAGCGTGAAGCGGGCCTCGAACATCGTTTCCCCGAAGAACTCCACCAGGCGGGGCAGCTCGGCCCGCAGCTGGTCGGCGCAGGTGTCGTTCTCGCACTCGCCGCAGGGGGTCAGGTCCAGCACGATCTTTTTGTTCAGGGCCAGATAGGCCAGCGCCTCCCAGGAAAGGGACGCGATGCAGGCGCGCACCATGGAGTTTTTGCGGGCCGACTTCTCACAGCCGATCCAGATGGTATCGTTGTCGGTGTCGGCGGCAGAGGTGTCGCGCTCCACCTGCTCCGGCGAGGGGGAGATGCAGCGGCTGCGGCATACGGAGACGCACAGACCGCAGTCGGTGCAGGGGTCCCAGTCCTTGACGAGGTTGGGACGGGTAAAGATCTGATCGCCGTAGGGGCAGATATCCTTGCAGGCCGTGCAGGATTTGCGGTGCGGGTGCAGGTTCCAGCACTGGCGGCGGTTGATCTCCGGATGGGTGGTTTTCATCAGTGCATCCATCGCAGCTCTTGTAAAAAAGCCCATACGATCACTCCTTTTCTACGATCGACGTGACAGCTGCATGGTCCAGCAGAAAGCGCTGGACCTTCTGGTTGGTAAGGGCGGCGGCCACAGCATCACGGGCCAGAACCCGGCGGATCTCCTCCTCCGGGTTGCCGTGCAGCCGGGCCAGACGGGTGTATTCGGCGTCCACTTCCTCATTGCTCACAGTGATGTTCTCGGCCTGTGCAATGGCCGGCACGGCCAGCATCGCGCGCATGCGGCGTGCGGCGTCCTGGCGATAGCCGGCCCGCAGCTGTTCCGGCGTGGTGTTGTTGGCCTGGCAGTACAGCTCCAGCGAGAAGCGGCTCCGGGAGAGCTTATCCTTCAGCTGCTGCAGCGCGTGGTCGGCGTTCTGGTCCAGCACGGCAGCAGGCAGCTCCACGGTCAGGTTGGCCCCGGCCAGGTCCAGCAGGGCAGCCTCAGCCAGACGGTCAGCGTTGGCCTCGTGAGAAGCCGCTTTCTTGGCACGGATGCTCTCCCGCAGGGCGTCCAGCGTGGCAAAGCCCAGCCGCTGGGCCAGGGCATCGTCCACGGTGGGTTCCTGCTTCTGCTCCACCGTGTGCAGGCAGATCTCGAACTGCGCCGTTTTGCCGGAGAGCTCCGGCACGCGGAACTCGTCCGGGTAGGTGAAATCAAAGCGGAAGGTCTCTCCGGCGCAGTGGCCGTACACGGCCTGCTCGGCGGCAGGCATGAGCTGGGCGGTGCCCAGTGTCACGGTCACCTGTTCCATGCGGCTGTCCGGGATGGGCGCGCCGTCCAGAAAGCCCTCAAAATCCAGCGTGACCCGCATCCCCCGGGCAGCGGGGGCGCTGGTGGCGCAGAAAGGCGCATGACGGCGGGCAAGGCTTTTCAGTTCAGAAGCAACGGCGGCTTCGGTCACCGGGCGCACCCGGCGGGTGACCGGCAGGCCCTTGTACTGCCCCAGCGTGACCGGCGGCAGAGCATTTGCGGTTTGTTCCATGGCAGGGAACCTCCATTCCAGTAAGCGCTTACAGCCCGCGGGCAGCAAGCCAGTTTTCGGCGACCTGAGAGAACATCTCAGGGTATTTGGCATCTTCTTTGGTAAAGGCACTGAGGTAATACTCCACCTCGGCGCGGCTGGGGGCTACCGTGCGCCGCCAGATGGTAAAGGTGGTGCCGTTGCCCATATCAATGGTCTGCTCCAGCTCAAAATACTGGTCCCGCACGGCCAGGAACATGTCGTTCAGCTTGTGGGACATCTCGTTCTCAGGGTCATTTACATGAGTCAGCGGGAAAGGATCAGCGGTGAGAACGTATTTTGCCTCAAAGAACTGCATGGGGAAGTAGTGGGTGCCAGGCACCGAGAAGCCAAAGGCCAGCTTGCCGTTGATGGGGGTCTGGGGCAGCAGGCAGTTCTTGAAGTGGTCCGGGCAGTACAGCGTGTCGTGGGGGATCATATAGGCGATCTCGCCATCGGCACAGTGGGTGTCGATCCATTTGGCAATGGCCTTGATCTGCGGCAGATCCTTGCGGTCATAGACCAGGTCATCAATGGCGGCAAAATCATGGGCGCTCTCCTGCGGAGAGGCCGAGAGAACCGTGCGGCCGATGAGAAAATCCGGCAGAGCCACGGTGGTCAGCGAGGAGCAGCGCACCGAGGAGGCAAACGCAATGGTAAACACCCAGTAGGCGATCTTCAGGTTCCGGCGGCGGTTCATGCCCTCTGCCAGGGCTGCGGCACCGATCAGGAACAGGAGGAACCAGCCGGGTAAAAACAGCAGCATATGTTGGGAACCGGTGGTCTGCACCCGGGTGAACAGCACCATGCTCAGCAGGATCTCCAGCCCGGCCAGACAGGGCAGAGCTGGCATCTTTCTGCGCTTGAAGCAGAACCACAGGCCCATGCCCATAAGCACCAGGTTCATCAGGCCCATGCGGGCGCATTGCAGGTAGGTTTCAGTGACCATGCCGCCGCCGTTGTAGTAGGAATAGTGGTCGGCGTAGTCGTAGCCCAGAATGTGGCTCACCAGGGGCCACAGCAGGATGACCATGGCCACCATGGACATCAGGCCGAACAGGATCAGGTTGCGCACCTGCAGCAGGGCCTCCTGCTTCCGGCCCGCTTTGGCAATGCGGGCGCTGCTCACCAGCACCAGCACGGCGTAGGCAAAGTAGTAGCCCACCACGAAGTACAGATACCACCGGCGGGACAGGATGATGGCCGCCGTGGCCAGGAACAGCAGCCCGAACCGGGGCAGGTCCAGCTTTTCAAACCGGAAATCCAGCGTGAGCAGCAGGATGCTGAAGGCGAAGATCAGGCCGAACCAGTCCGGCTGGCTCAGCACGGCGCTCATGCGCAGCCACGGGTAGGTAAAGGTCCAGGACAGACCGATGAGAAAATACCAGAAGCGGTTTTTCACCTGCAGCATCTGGCCCACTTTGACCACCAGACCGGCCAGCAAAAGCAGCAGCATGGGCACGATGCTGAACACCTGACAGATCGCAAAGCTGTCGCCGGTGCGGTCGGTCAGGCAGAACGGGAACTCGATGAACAGGGTGTTGAAGTTGGTATAGTCCTCGGTAAAAGAGTCGAAGATATACCGGAACCCGGCCCCGGGGCTCTGGAGAAAGGCGGCCTCGGCGTTGTACTGCTTGTTGATGTAGTTGACGTAGTCCCAGATGTACACGAAGCTGCGGCGGGTCTCGGCCCAGTAGAAGTAGAGCAGCGCCGCGGCCCAGAAGCCGATGATCACAGCCCAGTGGAACAGGTCGAACTTCACGTCCGCCAGCCGCAGCACCACCAGCACCAGCCCGAACAGGGCCAGGTTGCACCACAGGCTCACCAGCGGGAAAAATACGGCACTGCCGGGGGCGGCAAGGCCCAACACCACCAGCGCCAGTGCGGACACGGCATAGGCCAGCAGGGCCCTGCCTACCCACGAGGTGCGCAGCTTGGAAAGAGTTGCTGACATGAGAAAAAATCCTCCTTATAAAAATGCGCGATGCACACAGCATAAATTCACAGCTTACAGTATAGCAAACCACAGGGGGCACTGTCCAGCCATAGCGGAGGCAAAACCAAAAATGCCCCGCTGCTTTCAAAGCACACGGGACATTTTGACACAAATATTACTTGCTGGAATTCTTGGCGCGGGCGGTACGGCGCTTCTGGGCCATGGCCTTGTTGGCGCTGATGCGGGCGGCGTCCGGGTTGGGGGCCTCCGGGGTCAGGCGCAGCAGGAAGCTGCCCATGGCAGGCAGGTCCACGGTGAGGGTATAATCCCGGCCGTACACGCCGCCGTCGGTGGTGTGGAAGTGCAGCTTGCGGCGGCCCTTGTGGGCACCGCCCCACTCGGCAGCCTCGGTGTCCAGCACCAGCTCCGCAGAGCAGGGGAACTTGAGGTACAGCGGGAACTTTTTGTGGGCGTGGTCCTGGGTGTTCATGATGCACAGCAGGTTCTGGCCCCGGCCCTTGCGCAGCCAGGCGTAGACGCCCTCGGTGCAGCTCTCGCTGGCCACCCACTCAAAGCAGTCGGGGTTGTATTCGCCGTCAAACAGGGCGGGCTCGGTGGCGTATACCAGGCTCAGGCGGGCGAAATACTTCTGGAAAGCGTCATGGAAGGGATACTTGAGCAGGTCCCAGTCCAGCTCCCGTTTTTCGTCCCACTCGCGGAAGTGCCCCAGCTCGTTGCCCATGAAGTTGAGCTTTTTGCCCGGATGCATATACATATAGAAATAGAGGGTGCGCAGCTGGGCGCACTTTTCGGCGTAGGTGCCCCACAGCTTGTCGATGATGGTCTTTTTGCCGTGCACCACTTCGTCGTGGCTCAGGGCCAACAGATACAGTTCGTTGTAGAAGTAATGCATGCTGAACAGCAGCTTACCGTAGGCGTTCGGCCGCTCCCCGAAGGGGGTAGCGAAATAGTCCAGCGTGTCGTGCATCCAGCCCATATCCCACTTGTAGTCGAAGCCCACACCGTCGTAGCGGGTGGGGGCGGTGACCTTGAGGAAGTTGGTGGAGTCCTCGGCCATGTAGATGCCGGTGGGCCAGCGCTTGTTCAGCCCGTGGTTCAGGCTGCGCAGGAAGTTCACCGCACCCTGGTTCACGCCGCGGTTGGGGTCGCCCTGCCAGTACAGTGCCCGGGAGATGGCGTCCATGCGGATGCCGTCGCAGTGGTACACATCCATCCACAGCCCGGCGGCGCTGCTCAGGAAGCTGCATACCTCCCGGCGGTAGTAGTTGAAGTTGCAGGTGCCCCACTCGCTCTGTCCCACGTCGCTGTCGTACTCGTACAGGTGGGTGCCGTCGAACTTGGCCAGTGCGTCGGCGTTGGCGGCAAAGTGCACCGGAACAAAGTCCATGATGACGCCGATGCCCATGCGGTGGCAGGCGTTGACAAAGGCAGCGAACTGGGCCGGGGTGCCGTAGCGGCTGGTCACCGAGAAATACCCGGTGGTCTGGTAGCCCCAGCTGCCGTCAAAGGGATGCTCGGCCAGCGGCAGCAGCTCCACATGGGTAAAGTGATGGTCCAGCAGCCAGGGAATCAGCTCCTTGGCCAGCTCCTCGTAGTTGTACCAGCCGTCCGAGCCGTCGGGCTGGGTGCTGCCGGGTTTGTGCTTCCAGCTCCCGGCGTGCAGCTCGTAGATGTTCAGCGGGCGGTTGCGGCACTTGTCGCGCCGCTCCATCCAGGCATGGTCGTCAAAGGCAAAATCCAGCTTTGCCAGACGGCTGGCCGTGCCGGGGCGCAGCTCGGTGGAAAAGGCATAGGGGTCGCTGCGCATCACCACGCTGCCGTCGGCTCCGTGGACGCGGTACTTATAAAGATCACCCTCGGCCAGGCCCGGGATAAAGGCGCTCCACACGCCGGTTTCGGCGCGCTCCATGGGCACACCGGCTTCCCAGCCGTCAAAGCCGCCGCACACCTCCACGGCGGTGGCACCGGGGGCCCAGACCGCAAACCGCCAGCCCTCGGCACCGTCCGGGGCCGTGCAGGGATGTGCGCCCAGAATGCGGTAGGCGTCGAAGCAGTCTCCATTGAAAAATTCACGGGGAATGGCAGGGTAATTCATGCAAAGATCTCCTCCTGTGTATGATGGGCAGCACCGGCAGCTGCGGTGCTGCAATTGGGCAATTTATCCAAGGAAAATGGTTTATAACCGGCACTGTAGCCGGTATTCTTGGCGAATCTTGACAAAAATAGGCAAAAATTCACATATTTGTCAGATTTTGTGTTATACTAATCCTGCCGCTGACCGAACGGCGGCAGGAGATTATTTACAAAGAGGGAGCGGTATTCAACAATGGCTTGGTATGACAATGCGGTATTCTATCACATCTATCCTCTGGGGCTGTGCGGCTGCGCGCACGAAAATGACGGCCAGCCCACCCCGGGTGCATTCCAAAAACTGAACGACTGGGCGGCCCATGCAGCAGACATCGGCTGCACCGCCATCTATATCGGTCCGCTGTTTGAGAGCGGCTCCCACGGCTACGATACCATCGACTACCGCCGGGTGGACCGCCGTCTGGGCACCAACGAAGAGTTCAAGGAGTTCGTGGCCAACTGCCACGCCCGGGGCCAGCACGTTATCGTGGATGGTGTGTTCAACCATGTGGGCCGCGACTTCTTCGCCTTCCAGGACCTGAAGGCCAACCGGGAGAATGCCCGCTATAAGGACTGGTTCTGCGATGTGAACTTCTGGGGCAACAACGAGTACAACGACGGTTTCAGCTACGGCAACTGGGGCGGATTCAACCTGCTGGTCAAGCTGAACCAGCGCAACCCGGAGGTGCAGAACTATCACTTCGACACCATCCGCTTTTGGGTAGACCAGTTTGACATCGACGGCATCCGGCTGGATGCAGCCGACGTGCTGGACTTTGACTTCATGCGCGGGCTGCGCCGTCTGGCCAACGAGATCAAACCGGAGTTCTGGCTCATGGGTGAGGTGATCCACGGGGACTACAGCCGCTGGGCAAACCCTGAGATGCTGCACTCTGTGACCAACTACGAGCTGCACAAGGGCCTGTGGAGCGGCCACAACGACCACAACTATTTCGAGATCGCCCACACCATGCGCCGTCTGCAGGGCCTGTGCCACGATACCCGGCTGTATCTGTTCTCGGACAACCACGATGTGGAGCGCCTGCCCAACAAGCTGCGCAACCGGGAGCACATCCGTCACATTGCGATTCTAGTATATACCCTTTGGGGCATTCCGTCCATCTATTATGGTTCGGAGTTTGGCATCGAGGGCAAAAAAGAGTGGGGCAGCGACTGGCCCCTGCGCCCCTGCCTGGAATTGGAGGACTACAAGGATGCCCTGACCACCAACCCGGTCACCAGCGTATATGCGGCACTGGGCAAATTGAAGGCCGAGGAACCGGCCCTGACCTGGGGCGAGTTCAAGGAACTGCACCTCACCACCCAGTGTTACGCCTACGCCCGTGTGCTGGACGGCGAAGCCCTTGTGGCGGTGCTGAACAACGGCGACAGCCCGGCGCAGCTGGAATTCCAGCTGCCGGTGGAGGCCAATGCGGCCGAGGATCTGCTGGCCGATACGGTGGGCGCGCAGCCGGTGATGACAGGCTTCGACTGGGGCCGCATGAAGGTGCAGCTGCCTTCCAACTATGCCACCATCCTGCGGTTGAAAAAGTAAGCGGCTTGCACATTGCGGCCGGTTTTGCTACAATAGGGGCAGCAACGTCGGAAAACGGAAGGGGAGCCTGACAAAAGATGAACGCAGCACAGCGCAGAGAATGCATCCTGACCCGGTTGAGCGGTGCCCAGAACCCGGTAAGTGCCAGTGCACTGGCCGCTGAGCTGGGGGTCTCCCGGCAGATCGTGGTGGGGGACGTGGCACTGCTGCGTGCAGGCGGGGCGCAGATCGACGCGACGCCGCGTGGCTACCAGCTGCACCCGGCAGAGAAAGGTTATACCGGTATCCTGGCCTGTGTGCACCGCACCGAGGACGAAATGCGCCGGGAGCTGTACACCATTGTGGACCAGGGCGGTGTGGCCGTGGATGTGGCCGTGGAAAACAGCCTGTACGGCGAAATCCGTGCGAACCTGAATCTGGCCAGCCGCTACGATGTGGACACCTTTCTGGTGCAGGCGCGCAGTGCGCCGGAAAGCCTGCTGAGCCGGATGACCGGCGGCGTGCATCTGCACACTTTGCGCTGCCCGGACCGGGCCAGCTTTGAGCGCATCCGCGCAGAACTGGACCGGCAGGGCCTGTTGTACCGCCGGGAATGACCGTGCGGGGCAGACAGCTCCGGATAAAATCAGTATAAAAAACGCTGTGGGGCTTGTCTATCCGCAAAAGTGGAAAAACGTTGGATAGCCAACCCAAATGTAAAAGAGGTGGATTTTCTGGACATTCGCATTGAAAAAACGGAACGCGCCATCAAGCAGGCCTTTATGGAGCTGCGGGCCGAAAAACCGTTGGAAAAAATCCGGGTCAAGGAGCTGTGCGACCGGGCCTGCATCAACAAATCCACTTTTTATGCCCACTATCAGGACATCTACGCTCTGGCCAACGCCATGGAGGACGAGATGGTGGAGGCCGTGGTCGCAAGCCTGCCCAACCTGACCGCCCGGGATGTGAGCGAGCGTACCGAGTGGCTGGCCCGCGAGATGTTCCGGGCCTTTGTCCGGCACCAGAACGAGATCAACACCCTGTTTGCGGATTCCCGGCAGGGGCTGTTCATCAACCGGGTGGAGGCGGCGCTGCGCAAGTGCATTGCCGAGAGCGACCCCGCCTTTGAAAACGACGTAGTGCGCAAGGTGGTGCTGTCCTTCTGCGTGCAGGGGTGCTACTACACCTTTACCAGCTACTGCGGCCAGATGGACGAGACCCGTCTGGTGGCCCTGCTTGCCTCTATCGCAAGGGCAGCGCAGAAGATCCGGATGTGAATACAACAAAAAAGCCATGGCAGCTGCCATGGCTTTTTTGTTGCTGTGAAGAAAACGGATCACACACCGGAGGCACCGTAGTTTGCCAGCACGCGGGCGGAAGGGTCGTTGACGTTGCAGCCCGGCCATGCCTTGTTGGGCATCCAGAAATCCACGATGGTACGGCTCTGGTCGTGGTAATACTTCTCGAAGATCTCCCGGTAGAACAGGCTCTCCTTGGTAAAGGGCATGCAGTGGGCCGAATAGTTGGCCCGGCGCAGCTGGAACTCTTCGTCGGTGTACAGGCTGTTGGTGTACTCCTTGATGTCGTCCACCATGCTGTGGCCCACGGCATCCGAGAAGGCAGCCTTCTCACGCCACAGGATCTCTGGCGGCAGCCAGTCGCCCTCAAAGGCCTTGCGCAGCAGGTACTTGCCCTTGTTGTAACGGTTCAGCTTCATTTCCGGGTCGATGGCCATGACGTAGCGCACAAAGTCCAGATCGCCGAAGGGCACACGGGCTTCGATGCTGTTGGCCGAGATGCAGCGGTCGGCGCGGAGCACGTCGTACATGTACAGCTCCCGGATGCGCTTCTGGCTCTCCTGCTGGAAGGCGTCGGCGGTGGGAGCGTAGTCGGTGTATTTGTAGCCGAACAGCTCGTCCGAGATCTCGCCGGTCAGCAGCACCCGCACGTCGGTCTGCTCGTGGATGGCCTTGCACAGCAGGTACATGCCCATGCTGGCGCGGATGGTGGTGATGTCCCAGGTGCCCAGCAGGCGGATGACCTCTTCCAGGTTCTGCAGCACGATGTCGCGGTTGATGATGATCTCGTGGTGCTCGCTGCCCAGATAATCGGCGGTCTGACGGGCATATTTCAGGTCGATAGCATCGGTATCCATGCCGATGGCAAAGGTGCGGATGGGCTTGCCCAGCTTCTTGGCGGCGATGGCGCACACCAGCGAGGAGTCCAGGCCGCCGGAGAGCAGGAAGCCCACCGGGGCATCGGCGTCCAGACGCTTCTCCACACCGGCGATCAGCTTTTCGCGGATGTTGGTCAGCACGGTGTCCATGTCATCCTGCATGGGAGCGGGCACGTCGGCAATGTCCTCATAGCGCACGAAGCGGCCGTCGCAGTAGTAGCTGCCAATGGGGAAGGGCCGGATGTCATCGCACCAGCCGATCAGGTTCTGCATCTCGGATGCAAAAGCAATCTGGTGGCTGGACTTGGAGTAGCCGTAGAACAGCGGCCGGATGCCGATGGGGTCGCGGGCGGCAATGAGCCGGTCCTTGCGGGAATCGTACAGGATCAGTGCGAACTCGGAGTCCATGTGGCGGAACATGTCCAGACCGTACTCGTAGTACAGTGGCAGCAAGATCTCACAGTCGCAGTCGGACTGGAACTTGTAGCCCCGGCGCTTGAGGATCTCCTTCTCAAACCGGAAGCCGTACAGTTCGCCGTTGCACACCACGCAGTCGGCACCGCGGTAGAACGGCTGCATGCCCTCCGGCGTCAGACCCATGATGGCCAGACGGCCAAAGCCCATCAGGCCAAAGGGGTCTTCCACCACCCGCTGGTCGTCCGGGCCGCGCATCACGGTGCGCAGCAGATATTCTTTGAACTTGGCGGCACTCAGATCGTGCCCGGTGTAGCCCATCACACAACACATAGTTCTTACCCCTCTTTTTCCTTGGTGAATAAAAAAATACGGCAGCGCATTCATCCCGTTTTGCTAGGACGAATATGCTGCCGTATCCGTGGTGCCACCTAAATTACCGGCACACAGAGTATGCCAGTCACTTTTGTGCGCTCTCCCCGTTGAAAGCACTGCCGCGATAACGAGCGGCGCACGTCTGCCCCTACTGCCGCACCCGGTGGGTTCAGGGGGAAGCTCACGGGTGTTCATTCGGGCTTCGTTCTCTGCGCAGCTTCCACCGGCCTGCGCTCTCTGCAAAAGAACCTTGAAACCTTACTTTTCCCGTTCAACGCTTTTTCTGCCTGCATTGTATCACGGCTTTTTGCCCGTGTCAACACAGCAGGAACATTTTTGTGCGGGTTGCTCCGGCTGTGGGGCATTTTGTGCGCAGTGGCGGCACAATCCGTACAAAACGCTGCCCTCGCACTGCAACGTAAAGCCGTGCTCGGCCATCAGATGGGCCCGCACTTCGTCCATGAAGTGGCAGTCCAGATGGTAGATGCGGCCGCACTGCACGCACTTCAGGTGCAGGTGCTCCCGGCAGTGGCGGCCTTCGTCCACATACTGGAACACGGCCTTCTCGCCCTTATCAGCCACATATTTCATGATGCGCTGCTCCCCGGCCAGCTTGTCGAGGTAGCGGTACACGGTGGTGGGGTTGGGGCTGGCACCCTGCTCCTCCAGATGCTCCAGAATGTTGGAGGCACTGACTGCGTGCTGCCGGTTGTTGATGAGATAATCCAAAATCAGCTGGCGGGTCTTGGTATTGTAGCCGTCGCTCCGTGCCATGGAAAAAGAACGCTTCCTTTCTGAATGAGAACTGTTTTGACCTATTGTAGCATATTTTTGTGTGGGATGCAAAAAGGAAGGCCCAGCCAGCCCGAATTTGGTGACAAGCACAAAATTTCTTGTCACAATTGGCGAAAATGACGCAAAATCTTTGGTCAAAACGGAAAACACACCAAAGTTTTCTCAAAACTCTTGTAAAAAATACACTTGTGTGAAATAATATATTAGTGAGAAATGTTGGATGGCAGACGGGATACAAGACGATGCCCGAGGAAGAAGCCGGGCGGCAGGCCGCGAACAGGCTGCCGCATTTGTATGGAGAATTTTAGGAGTACGACCGCCTATGAAAGAAATGGAAACCCAGTCCAAGCTGAGCCTGAAGCTGCAGGCTTATCAATACCTGAAAACCAAGATCCTGAACTGTGAGTACCGGCCCAACGAGTTTCTGAATGAGCAGAAACTCTGCGCGGAAATGGGCAACATCAGCCGCACCCCCATGCGGGATGCACTGGGCCGTCTGGAGCAGGAGGGCCTGATCACCATCCTGCCCAAAAAGGGCCTGATGGTTTCCGGCATCACCGAAGAAGATGTGCACAGCATGTTTGAGATGCGTCTGCTGGTGGAGCCTTATGCCCTGCGTACTTATGGCGACCGCATCCCGCGGGAAGCGCTGGAAAACTACACCGAGCTCATGCATCACCCGGAGCGCATCTCCGACTTCTGTGAGTCGGACGACGGGTTCCATGAGCTGCTCATGAGCACCCTGCCCAACAAGTATCTGCGCAGCGCCTACGACCGCATTACCGGCCTGAACACCCGCTTCCGCATCATGACCGGCAAGGTGAGCATGATCAATCAGGAGCAGACCTGTGAGGAGCATCTGGAAATTCTGGATGCGGCTCTGGCCGGCGACTGGGACCGCGCGGCAGACTCCCTGCAGCACCATCTGGAGCTGGCCCGCGACAAGGCAGAGGGCGTCATCAAGGTCATCCGTCTGTGGTAAACATTTGAATGCAAAAAGATCCCGCGTCATCCGGCGCGGGATCTTTTTTGTTACAGTGCGTCCAGTTCCTCCTGCAGGCGGGCCAGCGATGCACGGATGGGCAGCTTCTGGGGGCACACGGTCTCGCATTTGCCGCAGCGCACACAGTGCAGGGCCTTCTCGTTGTCCGGGAAGCACTCGGTCCACTGTTTTTTGACTGCTTCCGGCTGCTGGAACATGCCCAGACGGTTCCAGATGCTGAAATTATCCGGGATGTCCACCCCCATGGGGCAGGGCATGCAGTAGCGGCATCCGGTGCAGCCGATCTTGATGCGGCTGTGCAGCACGGCAGCCGCCTGTTCCACAGCTGCATCCTCAGCAGGGGAGAGAGGGACAAAGTGGTCAAAGGTGGTCAGATTGTCTGCCAGCTGCTCCTCGGCACTCATGCCGGAGAGCACCACATGCACGTTGGGGTGTCCGGCCACCCAGCGCAGCGCCCAGGAAGCATCGCTGGCGTCCGGGTGCAGGGCACGCAGCGGCGCGGCGGCGTCTGCGGCTGGTCGGGCACCACCCAGCCATTCTCCACATGGTACTGTATATTTGTGCGCGGGCGGTGGGGCCCGCGGTCATTCGGGGTCGGCATGGCACAGCCCCCTTTCGTTAGGATTTGTAAGAACGGCAAATCTTAGGCATTGTAAATCAGTATTGATTATAGCACAAACCTTTTATAAATAACAGTAGGTGCAGGCAAGTTTTTACCTCTTGCTAAATGTTATAAACCTATGTATAATAGTAAGATAATCAAAGCTAGCGTACCTATAGCCTTGCAGCGGGTCGATGCAGGCATCGGCCCCTACAACAATGTGACGCTTACTAATTTTGGGGTGTAATCATGGCAGACGAAAAATTTTCCAACTTCCTGACGGATATTATCGATGCCGACCTCGCCGAGGGCAAGGTCGATGTCGTGCATACCCGTTTCCCGCCGGAGCCGAACGGCTACCTGCATATCGGCTCCGCCAAGGCGATCTTCATCAACTACACGATCGCCAAACACTACGGCGGCCTGTTCAACCTGCGCTTTGACGACACGAACCCCGCCCGCGAGGGTGACGAGTACGTGCAGAGCATCCTGCAGGACCTGAAATGGCTGGGTGCCGAGCCGAACGGCGGCATTTTCTACGGCAGCGACTATTTTGAGCGCTGCTATGAGTACGCCGAACAGCTCATCAAGGAGGGCAAGGCCTACGTGGATGACCTGACCCGCGAGGAAATGCAGGAGTACCGCGGCAACGATGCCGGCAAGCCCAGCCGCCCGAGCCCCTACCGTGACCGCACGCCGGAGGAGAACCTCGACCTGTTCCGCCGTATGCGCGCGGGTGAGTTTGCCGACGGCGAAAAAACGCTGCGCGCCAAGATCGACCTGGCCAGCCCGAACATGAACATGCGCGACCCGACCATCTACCGCATCAAGCACGTCGAGCAGGCTTCTTTCGCCCAGCTTGAACTGCTCGAGATACGCGTCGCGCGTCGCCGTGTTGTAGCCGATGGCTTCCTCATAATACTTCTTCTGTTCCTTGGCCGCCAGATACCGGGTCCATGTATTTTCGATTTCCAGAGCCAGTTCGTCGTGGAAATTATACAGCGTCTCCGTGGCCATCCTCGTGCGCGACTCGGCGGCTTCGGTTCCGGCCTTGTCCGCCCCGCTGTTGAACAGGTTCCAGCGCATGACAAGCCCGGCGTCCACGCCGGAAGTCCACTGGCTGCCGGGGCCGCTGCGGTCGGAGTAGGAGGGGCCGACTTCAAAATTAATTTTGGGATGGTAGGCGGATTCGGCCAGTTCCTTTTCCCCGCGCGCGGCCTTGATGTCGGACATATAGGCCTTCAGCTTCGGGTTGTTCTTGTCGGCGACCTCCATCACGGCGTCATAACCGGTATACATGGGTTCCGGGACATACACTTCAGCCAGCGAAGCGGGCACGGGCTTCCCGGTCAAACGGATGTAGGAAGCCTCACCTTCCCGGAGCGAGGCCTCGGCATCGGTGAGCGTGCTCTGGGCGCGGGCCAGGCGGCCTTTGGTCTGGGTCACGTCGGCGGAGGAGCCGGCCCCGAGTTCCACGCGCTCCTTCTGGGAGTCCAGGATCTCCACGTGCTGCCTCACGTTATCCTTGGCAAGCTGCAGGATCTCGCGGCGGCGGAGCAGGTCCACATGGGCAATGATGGCGTCCAGGGCGAACGACGTGGCGTTGTCGAGGACGCGGTAGGTCATGGAATCGACCGTCGCTTCGCCCGTGCGGACACGGCTGCGCGTGGCGAAACCGTCCCACAGCGGCTGCGTGAGCGTAAGGCTGATGCTGTTGGCCCCGTACATGTCCTTATCGGCGTTCAAAGGGCGCGTCGTCGTATTGCTCAACCGGCTGGCACCGGTACGCCCCACGGCGTCGACGCTCGGGCCCCACCCCGCCTTGGCCCTGCGGAGCTCATGACGGACGACGTCAAGGTTCTCCTGCATGACCTTCAGGCCACGGTGCGACTGCAACGTATCTTCAACAGTTTGCTTTACGGTCACTTCCCCCGTGACCGTTTTTCCCGCATATGCCTGAGCGGCGGCCTTCTCCTGAGAAAAGGCCGATTCCGGCGAACACGCAAGCCCCAAGGCCCCCAGAAGCAGCAGCATCCTCAAATGCGAAGATTTCATTCACTATTCCCCTTTCCATTGTAACGAATCTGCTCTACAAAAATGAACGGCTTTCCTAACGCGTTATCGACGCCAGAAAACCGAGTAATCTACTACACTATGGAAAAACCGATGTACAGCGCGAAATAACGGTTTAAGCCGCTTTACGGGCTTGTCAAGAGGAAAAGTGATGCCATCCCTTTTTACGCCGTCTTCGGCTTCTCTGCAACATTTTCTCCAAACGTTGAGCCGTTTGGAAGAAGCCTTTTTATTATCACCACTTTCCGGACTTGAACAGGAAGGGGCCGTGCGCCGTATGCGTTTTGCCGTCGACGCGGGCCTGAAAGCGATGAAAGACCATCTTGCGGCATCCGGGCACCTTCCCGATACGCCCACCCCGCCCGCCGTCCTCGCCGCCGCGTGGCGGAGGCGGATCATCTTCGACGGGCACATCTGGACATGCTCGCGCGCAGGAGCCAGCTTGCGAGGGACGACTCGCCGGAAACGCTCCAAGCCGCCGTGAAGGAACTGGAATCCCGCTTTCTCCCCGAACTCGCCCGCCTCCGGGATTGGCTTGTCCAGCATCCCTGTTCCGGGGAAAGAAAGCAATGACAAAAAAAGCGGCCCCCCCCCCTTGACGGAGCCTCCCTTTTTGTGGGAACATCTCTTCCACGGAGTTAT
>OOCQ01001237.1_pt1 | contig 16601 bp, 17 predicted proteins | sample 1671121 | NCBI WGS metagenome assembly OOCQ01 (sample SAMN06348124, study PRJEB24527) | human gut metagenome | biome: human gut; feature: ankylosing spondylitis patient; material: feces | host: Homo sapiens | place: China | collected 2015-10 | reverse complement strand
TTTTTCATCGGCGATCCGAGCGGTGCGGTCTTCTGCCGAAGTCGCGTCTGCCGCCTCTGTGCTGATTTTCCTCGGAGAGGTCGTTTTCTGGGGTGAGACCCTCAACCTCTATAAGTGCCTCGCGGCGAGAGAGATTGAGTCTGCCCTGCTCGTCCTTCGGGAGAACCTTGACGATTATCTCATCGCCGACATTTACAACGTCCTCAACCTTTTCGGTGCGCTTAACGTCGAGCTGGCTGATGTGAACCATACCCTCTACTCCGGGTACTATCTCAACAAACGCGCCGAAGCTCATAAGGCGTGTAACGATTCCCTTGTAAACAGCGCCTACCTCGGGGCCGTTAGCTATTGTATCGACAATGAAGATTGCCTTCTTTGCATTGTCAAGGTCAATCGAGGAAACAAATACCTGACCGTCCTCGCTCACGTCAACCTTGCAGTCGCACTCGGCGCAAATCTTCTGAATTACCTTGCCCTGCTTGCCTATTACGTCGCCTATCTTATCGGGGTCAATCTTGGTGGTGAGCATCTTGGGTGCCCACTTTGAAAGCTCCTTGCGCGGCTCGCTTATAACGGGAAGCATTATTTCGTCAAGTATATAATTTCTTGCCTTGTGAGTCTTTGCAAACGCCTCTTTGATGATTGCGGGAGTAAGACCGTGAACCTTAAGGTCCATCTGAATTGCGGTTATACCCTTTTTGGTACCTGCAACCTTGAAGTCCATATCACCGTAGAAGTCCTCAAGACCCTGAATATCAACCATGGTCATAAAGTCGCCGTAAACGCCCTCGTCACCTGTGATAAGTCCGCAGGAGATACCTGCCACGGGAGCCTTTATCGGAACGCCTGCCGCCATAAGTGCAAGTGTGCTGCCGCAGACAGAGCCCTGTGAAGTAGAGCCGTTTGACGAGAGAACCTCGGATACTACGCGGATTGCATAGGGGAACTCATCAACCGACGGGATAACGGGAAGAAGAGCCTTCTCGGCAAGTGCACCGTGACCTATCTCACGTCTGCCGGGGCCTCTTGAAGGCTTGGTCTCGCCTACCGAGTAGGACGGGAAGTTGTAGTGATGAATATATCTCTTTTCCTTCTGCTCGTCAAGGCCGTCAAGCTGCTGGCAATCGCTCATGGAGCCGAGTGTGGCAACCGAGAGAACCTGAGTCTGACCTCTTGTGAACATACCCGAGCCGTGCGCTCTTGCAAGGAGGTCGATTTCGGCGTTGAGCGGACGAATTTCGTCTATGCCTCTGCCGTCGACTCTCTTGTGCTCGTCCTTGAGCCAGGAGCGAACAACGTGCTTCTGAACAAGATACATAATCTCCTCGATCTTGCCCTCATTGCCCTCGAATCTCTCATCAAATTTCTCGTGAACAGCCTCGTATATCGGCAAAAGAGCCTCGTCGCGAACGAGCTTGTCGTCTGTATCAAGAGCCTTTTTGACATCCTCTATGCAGAAGTCCTCAATCTCCTTCATAATGTCGGGATCGGGGTCGGAGGATTCGTAAGCGAACTTCGGCTTGCCGATTTCGTCTACAATGCCCTGAATGAACTTTACGATTTTTTTGTTTTCCTCGTGACCTGCCATGATGCAGTCGAACATAAGGTCATCGGAAATTTCGTTGCCGCCTGCCTCAATCATGGCAACAAGGTCTGCCGTCGAAGCAACGGTAAGGTTAAGGTCGGTCTTTGCTCTCTGCTCAAGAGTCGGGTTCAATACGATTTCGCCGTCAACAAGTCCTACGTTAACGCCGGAAATCGGGCCGTCCCACGGAATATCGGAAATTGCGATAGCGGTTGAAACGCCTATCATCGCGGCAATTTCGGGGCTGCAATCGGGGTCAACCGACATAACGGTTGCAACCACGGAGCAGTCATTGCGGAGATCCTTCGGGAAAAGCGGACGAATGGGGCGGTCTATACATCTTGATGTGAGAATCGCCTTTTCGCTTGCTCTGCCCTCGCGGCGCTGGAATGAGCCGGGGATTCTGCCGACGGAATACATCTTCTCCTCGTAATCAACGGAGAGCGGGAAGAAATCAACGCCCTCTCTCGGCTTTGCCGAAGCCGTAACGGTGCAAAGCACGTTTGTGTCGCCGTAGCGAACCATTACAGACGCATTTGCAAGTCCTGCCATTTTGCCGGTCTCAACAGAGAGCTTTCTGCCGGCAAATTCGGTTTCCCAAACCTTGAAGTTTTTGAAAAACATCTTTTTTACCTCTTTTTCTTAAATTTCCGAGAGGCACTTCCGGTTTTAGCAATAAATGCGACCTTTAAGAGGAAAATTTAAAGATTCCATTTACCGCTAAAGCATCGGATAAACGCCCCGTCGGATTTAATTTTATATGCCCTTTACGCCTGCCGTAAAAAGCAATTCAAGGCAAGCGGTAAAAAACCGCTTGCCTTAAGTGCGAAATTATTTACGAAGACCGAGCTTCTGAACGATTGCACGGTATCTTTCGATATCGGTTTTCTGAAGGTATGCGAGGAGGTTACGTCTGTGACCTACCATTTTAAGAAGACCTCTTCTTGAGTGATGGTCCTTGTGATGCTCCTTGAGATGCTCGGTGAGGTCGTTGATTCTCTTGGTGAGAACAGCGATTTGAACCTCCGGCGAACCGGTGTCGCCCTCGTGAGTAGCATACTCTTTCATAATAGCCTGTTTTTCTGCCTGTGTCATTTTTTTCACCTCATTAAAATATTCGCCTCGAACGTCACAGTTAAAGGACAGGTGAATACCGGAAAAACTCGGTTTATGCCAAAAACCGTGCCGTCGAAACAGCCTTTGTATTATATACCGTAAGCGGCAATTTGTCAATACCGGTTTCGGGTAAGACGCTTATTTTATGACGTCCTTACCGCCCATATACATTCTGAGCGGCTCGGGGATGCGCACGGAGCCGTCCTCATTGAGATTGTTCTCAAGGAAGGCTATGAGCATTCTCGGCGGAGCAACGACGGTGTTATTAAGAGTATGTGCAAAATAATTACCGTTTTCGCCCTTAACTCTTATGCCGAGTCTTCTTGCCTGAGCGTCGCCGAGGTTTGAGCATGAGCCAACCTCAAAATATTTTTTCTGACGCGGAGACCAAGCTTCAACGTCAAGGCTTCTGACCTTCAAATCGGCAAGGTCGCCGGAGCAGCACTCAAGGGTGCGCACCGGTATATCGAGCGAGCGGAAGAAATCAACGGTGTTGTTCCAGAGCTTTTCGTACCACATATCGCTGTCCTCGGGCTTGCAGACCACAACCATTTCCTGCTTTTCAAACTGATGTATGCGGTATACGCCTCGCTCCTCTATGCCGTGCGCGCCGACCTCCTTGCGGAAGCAGGGCGAATAGCTTGTGAGAGTTTTGGGAAGCTCCGCTTCGGGAGTTATGGTGTCTATAAACTTGCCTATCATCGAATGCTCCGACGTACCTATAAGGTAGAGGTCCTCGCCCTCGATTTTATACATCATATTTTCCATTTCGGAGAAGCTCATAACGCCGTTAACAACATTTCCTCTTATCATAAACGGCGGAACGTAATATGTGAAGCCTCTGTCTATCATAAAATCGCGCGCATATGAGAGCACCGCAGAGTGGAGTCTTGCAATATCTCCGCAGAGATAGTAAAAGCCGTTGCCGCTCGTTTTTCTTGCGGAATCAAGGTCGATTCCGTGGAGCTTTTCCATAATGTCTACGTGATAGGGAATCTCAAACGGCGGAACATACGGCTCACCGAAGCGTTGAAGCTCTACGTTTTCGCTGTCGTCCTTGCCTATCGGAACATCATCGCCTATGATGTTAGGTATAACCATCATTCTCTTTTTGATTTCTGCGGAGAGTGTTTCCTCGCTGCCCTCGAGCTCTTCAAGCTCCTTTGCGAGATGCGCAACCTTTTGTTTTGTCTTTTCCGCTTCCTCGCGCAGACCCTTTGCCATAAGGCCGCCTATTTCCTTGCTTATCTTGTTCCTTGAGGCGCGGAGCTCATCGGCTCTCTGCTTTGACTCACGGAACTTTTTGTCAAGCTCTATTACCTCGTCTACAAGCGCGAGCTTTTCCTCCTGGAATTTCTTTTTGATGTTCTCTTTTACGAGATCCGGATTTTCTCTTACAAGCTTAATATCAAGCATTTTTCTTCCTCCGAAAAATTAAAATTCAAATTATTCAAGTGCTTCAAGCTGCTCTGCAAGCTTTTTTAAATCGTCCTTGCCGAAGAACTCTATTTCTATGCTGCCGCCCGAACCCTTGCCGTTATATACCTTAACCCTGCGTGCCAAAACTCCGGTCAGCGCAAGCTCGACCTCGTCGTAAAAGGTGTCGCGTTTTTTCTTTCTCTTTACCGCCGCCGTGCCGCCGTTTCCGGCTTTTTTGGCAAGTCGCTCCGTCTCGCGGACGGATATGCCGTTTTTGACTATCGTATCGGCTATACTTTTCATCTCGGCCTCGTCCTCGACGGCCAAAAGCGCCCTCGCGTGACCCATTGAGATTTTACCGTCCTTCAAAAGGGAACCGACGCTGTCGGGAAGATTTAAAAGCCTGAGTGAATTTGTAACCGCCGTACGCGATTTTCCGAGCTTTTGAGCCGCCTGTTCCTGAGTGAAGCCGAAGGTGTCGATAAGGGTTTTTATACCCTCCGCCTCCTCTACGGCATTGAGGTCCTCACGCTGCAAATTCTCGATAAGAGCAAACACACTCTCCTCTTCGTCGGTCATCTCGCGAACGGTAACGGGAACTTCATAAAGCCCCGCAAGCCTTGCCGCGCGGAAGCGACGCTCGCCTGCGACAAGACGGTAGCTGCCGTCGGGCATTGGTCTTACCAAAAGCGGCTGCAAAACCCCATGCTCTCTTATGCTGTCGGCGAGCTCCGAAAGAGACTCCTCGCTGAAGGTCTTTCTCGGCTGACCGCGGTTCGGCTCAATATCGTTTATCGAAAGCGTCGCCTTTTCTCCGAGCTCGTCATCCATGGTGTTTGACTGCATAAGTGCCTCAAAACCCTTGCCGAGCCCGCCTTTTCTGGCTGCCATCTTATTTCCTCCCCTGCTTTGTTTCGTTGTATTTTTCAACGTCATTTTTATTCTCGGTCTCAAAAAGACCTTTCTGCATATATGAAATTACGACGTCCTTTTCGTCGTTTCTCGCGACTATAACGTAAACGTCCATATATTCCCAAATTGTTTCGCGCTTGCCTATTTCGCTCTGTATCTCTATTCCGTCGGGACCGTAGATGCCGCGGAAGATCGTGACGGCGTTCTGATATGAAACTCCGTCGGACGAGGATACCACATACTGCACCTCGACAAGCTGATTGTTTGTATTGAAGATGTAATAAACAACTCTGTCGAGTCCGTTTTTAAATTCGTTTACCTTTACGTTCTCGTTCAAAAACATCTTATCGTTTCTTGCGTAAACCTGTGCCGCCTTGCCTACGGAAAGCTGAACCTGGTCGGTTGTCATTCCCATCTGTACGCCGTAAAAGGTGAATTTATCGGACTCAAGCTTGATTTCGCCTCTTTGAGACTTAGTGGTCTCTGCCTTTTCGCCCGTCACGCCCGACGGCTCAAAGGTGCGCGATTTCCCGCACGAGGTCAGCAAAAGTGATACGACAAGTATAAAAACAGATATGGATGCGATAGTTTTCCTCATTAGTTTTCCCTCGCTTGCTTTTTAATGAATTCCTCCGCAAAATCCGCATAAGCTGCCGCTCCCTTTGAATTACGGTCATAATACATTACCGGTTCGCCGAAGCTCGGAGCCTCGGAAAGCCTGACGTTACGCGGTATGGTTGATTTATACACCTTTTGCGGAAAGAACTTCTTTACCTCCGCAACTACCTGCGACGTCAAATTCAGTCTGCCGTCGTACATCGTCAGAAGCACGCCCTCAAGCTCTATCGACGGATTGTAAAGTCTCTTAATCTGACGGACGGTGGACATAAGCTGCGCGAGTCCCTCAAGTGCGTAGTATTCGCATTGTATCGGCACCAAAAAGGTGTCGCTCGCACACAGCGCGTTTATTGTTATTATCCCGAGTGACGGCGGACAGTCAAGGAAAATGTAGTCGTAATCCTCCCAGACATCGGTGAGAGCTTTTTTGAGAAGACTCTCGCGCGAGTCCATACCTATCATCTCGACCTCGGCACCGGCGAGGTTCATATCCGACGGCAGCAAATCAACATTGCGGAATTTCGTTTTCATAACGACTTCAGAAGCCTTCACGCCGTTTATGAGCATATCATATGTTGAATTTTCAATGTTTCTCTTGCTGATACCGTAGCCGCTTGTGGAATTGCCCTGCGGATCTATATCGGCGAGCAGAACGCGCTTGCCGAGAGCGCCGACTGCGGCGGAGAGATTGACAGCTGTGGTCGTTTTGCCTACGCCGCCCTTTTGGTTTATCACGGAAACGGTCTTTGCCATACCTTATTTATCACTCCTGTTTCAGAGGCTTATACCCCGTTTGAATACAATATTTAAAGTATAACACAAACATCGCCCAATTCAAAGAGGTATTTTATTATTGTGTCAGATTTTCAGTGATATTTTCCGTAAATCATCGAAGGTTTCACGTGGAACATTGTATTTCGTTGTTTTTGCCATATTGTTTCACGTGAAACAATATGCGTTTTCCGTAAGGTGAAAACCGCAAAGCAAAACGGCGACCGAAAAGGCCGCCGTTCTGCTTGTGGATGTGGGGTGTGAAAGAGAAGGATATGGGTATTTAAAATGCGGAACGGCAGGGGTAGTACCGTTCGGCGCATTTTACAAGATTGTCAGACGGCTTCGCCGTCTCCGGGCAGAGAAATTCTTATCTGCTCGATTTTCGGAATACGCACCGTGTATTCAACGTACTCCTCCGTCTCGCTCTTGGCTGCGTCCGCGTCGATACCTGCCCTGCGTATCGCCTCTACCGCGTGATTGAGAGTATTTATAAAAACTCTTATGTCGCGTATGCCTTTAATTGGATTTTTCTTTTTCCTGCGATTGAGCATTTGCTCGATAAGGCGCTCGCTCTCCTGAACATTTAAGTGTCGGTCGGTGATAATTTCGAGCGCCCTCTCGCGCTGAACGTCGTTTTCGAGAGTAAGCAATGCCCTCGCGTGACGTTCGGTAAGCCCGGCTTTTTCGATTGTGTACCGCATTTCCTCGGGGAGCCGCAAAAGTCTCAGCTTATTTGAAAGCGTGGACTGCGCCCTGCCGAGCTTATTGGCCGCCTCCTCGCGGCTCATTGAATACTTGTCAACAAGCCTTTGGACAGCTTCGGCCTCCTCAAAAAAGTTGAGGTCCTGCCGCTGCAGATTTTCAATCAGAGATAAAACGCAGAGCTTTTTTCGTCTGCGTCCGTCTCGATTGCCGGAATTTTTGTAAGTCCGACGAGCCTTGCCGCACGGAGCCTGCGCTCACCGGCAACCAGTTCAAACTTCACGTTTTTACCGTCGGTTCTTCTGCGAACCGTTACGGGTTGAAGTATTCCGTTTTGCCGTATGCTTTGCGCAAGACCCTCAAGCTCGTCGTAATCAAACCGTTTCCTCGGTTGATCGGGGTTCGGCAAAATACTGTCCTGCGGCAGCAGTAGCACCTGTGCCGCAGTTTTGATTTTGTCTTTTGACTTCAAAAAAATCACCTCCGCAGTGCTTGTCCTTGCTTAAAGAATAGCACCGTGAAGGTGTACTTGTAAAGAAAATTCGTTCGTCTGAAATCGCGTATCGGCGCGGTTAAAACCCATTATCCCAAAGGATTTTTAGAAATTTTTGCCGAAGCGCGAGGATATTTTGACGGAGTTTGCGATATCTTTTTTATGATCAATATTCTTCTCCTTGTGTTTTCAACCAAATCAAACACATTGTCCGACTCTATTTTGCCGCCGAGAATACGAAGAGAAGCCGACGCAGAGGAAATTTCGTCATCGGAAAAAGCCGATTTCATAGAGATGAAAGAGCCTCCCTTTTTAATAAAAGGTATGCAATATTCGCAAAGGACGGGCAGAGACGCCACAGCCCTTGCCGTTGCAAAGTCGAATTTTTCGCGGTACAGAGGGTCTTTTCCCGCTTCCTCGGCGCGGCTGTGAAGGATATTGCCGTTTAAGCCGACATTCGAGAGGACGCTTTCTATAAAGGCAAGCTTTTTGCCCGTTCCGTCAAGGAAGGTTACGTCAAGGTCTGGTCTTGCAAGAAGCAGCACAAGTCCCGGAAAGCCTGCCCCCGTGCCGACGTCAATAAGCCTTGCACCCTCTTTGAAATCTACATATTTAAATACGGAAAGGCAGTCGGCAAAATGCTTTACCGTCATATCGTCCGGCTCGGTTATCGCCGTCAGATTAAATTTTTTGTTGGTTTCAAAAAGCAGTTCGGCGTAAATATCAAAACGTTTAAAGGCGTCGTCGTCGATTTTAACACCCATATTTTCCGCTGTTTTGTAAAGCAAATCTCTGTTTAACATTATTTGCCCTCCTTGGCAAGGTAAATGAGCAAAACCGATATGTCGGCAGGTGAGACGCCGCTTATTCTTGAGGCTTGACCCACATTCATAGGACGTATTTTAGAGAGCTTTTCTCTCGCCTCAAGCCGCAGTCCGTCTATCTTATTATAATCGGTTTCGGGCGGAATAGCTTTCACCTCGAGTCGGCGCATTTCGTTTATCTGTGCCGTCTGCCGCACAATATAACCCTCATATTTAAGCTCAATTTCAACCTGTTCGAATATCTCACGCGGAATATCGGGTCGATTTACGTCGAACGGGGTCAAATCGTCATATGTTATCTGCGGACGCTTTAAAAGCTCAACCTCTTTAACACCGCGCGGCAAGGGAGATGTTCCACGTGAAACAAGCAGCTGCTGCAGCTCGTCCGTCAGGGGAATCGAAGTATCTTCAATCCTTTTGCGTTCCGCTCTTATCATCTCCTGCTTTTTAAGAAGCCGTTGGTATTTTTCTTCGGAGACAAGTCCGATTTCGTAGCCGAGAGGTGTCAGGCGCATATCGGCGTTATCCTGCCTCAGCAAAAGTCTGTATTCCGAACGCGAGGTCATCATTCTGTACGGGTCGGAGCAGCCCTTTGTAACAAGGTCATCTATCAGCGTGCCTATATACGACGATGCGCGGTCAAGTATAAAGGGTTCCTTACCCTGAGCCTTCCTCGCGGCATTTATGCCTGCTATAAGACCCTGCGCCGCGGCCTCCTCATAGCCGGAGGAGCCGTTGAACTGCCCTGCGCCGAAAAGTCCGTCGAGGTCGAGGAATTCGAGCGACGGCTTGAGTGCGAGCGGATCCACGCAGTCATATTCAATAGCATACGCAGTTCTCATAACCTCAACGTGCTCAAGTCCCTTTATCGTTCTCAAAAACTTCAGCTGTACCGCCTCGGGGAGCGACGAGGACATTCCCTGCAAATATAATTCCTCCGTGTCGAGTCCGCACGGCTCAACAAAAAGCTGATGGCGTTTTTTATCGGGGAAGTGCATAATTTTATCTTCAAAGCTCGGGCAATAGCGCGGTCCCACGCCGTGAATTTTTCCGCTGTAAAGCGGCGAATACTGTATGTTATCGAGGATAACCTTTTTTGTTTCGTCATTTGTATACGCTATATAGCAAGCCGCCTTGTTTACGGGCGGAGTGTCGGTGTCAAACGAAAACGGAGTTGTTGTTTCGTCGCCCTCCTGCTTTTCAAGCACAGAAAAATCCACGCTGCGTCGATTTACACGCGACGGAGTGCCCGTTTTAAACCGTCTGAGCGGAATTTTCATATTATAAAGTGCCTTTGAAAGCTCATTTGCCGGGAACATTCCGTCGGGGCCGCTCTCGTAGGAGACGTCGCCTATGTAAACTCTGCCGCCCAAAAATGTTCCTGTCGCAAGAACAACACACTTTGCGCTGTAAATTGCCTCAAGTCGCGTCTTTAATCTCCAAAGACCGTCCTTGCCGCGTGACAAATCGACTATTTCCGCCTGCTTAACGTCAAGGTTTTCCTGAAGCTCCAATACGTGCTTCATATATTTTGAATATTCCCTGCGGTCAATCTGCGCGCGCAGCGAATGAACAGCCGGACCTTTTCCGCGGTTGAGCATACGCGACTGTATCTCGTTTTTGTCGGCAGCTTTGCCCATTTCACCGCCGAGAGCATCTATTTCTCTTACAAGATGGCCCTTTGAAGTGCCGCCTATCGACGGGTTGCACGGCATATTGCCTATCCAATCAAGGTTAATGGTAAAAACTATTGTTTTTGAACCGAGCCGAGCCGAGGCAAGACCTGCCTCGATACCGGCGTGACCGGCGCCTATAACGGCAACATCATATTCTTTTGCAAAATATTCCATAATTTATCTCCGTCACTTGCCTACACAGAATTGCGAAAAAATCTCGTTTACCACGCTTTCGGTGGCTTTTTCGCCTGTCAAAACCATAAGATTTTCTATTGCGGAGTCTATGCAGACTTGAATTGCGTCTCTTGTAACGCCTGTTTTCTCGGCATTTTCCGCCTCACAGAGTGCCGAATAAGCCTTTTCGCAGCAGGACAGCTGTCTTTCGTTCATCAAAAGAGCCGCGGTCGTGTCGAAATTTGCCGTTCCGAGTATTTTTTCGATTGTTTCACGAAGTAAATCGAGTCCCGAATTATCCTTTGCGGATATATAAACTACATTTTCGAAGTTGCGTTTTATTTCATCTTCGTCGATTTTCGGCTCCAAATCCGTCTTGTTTATAACGGCGAGACAGCTTTTGCCGGAGCACAAATCGAAAATTTCCCTGTCTTCGTCGGAGAGCGCGCAGGACGAGTCAAACACGGCAATGATAAGCTTTGCAGCGGCGATTTTTCTTTTGGCTCGCTCAACGCCTATGCTCTCAACGGTGTCATCTGTTTCGCGCAGACCTGCCGTATCCGCGAGACGAAGCGTAACGTTGCCTATCGTAACGGTTTCCTCAACTATGTCGCGCGTTGTGCCGGCAACCGACGTTACTATGGATTTTTCGGTTCCCGTAAGCATATTCATAAGGGTTGATTTGCCGACGTTCGGTCTGCCGACTATCGCCGTTTCGGTTCCCTCGGTTATCGCCTGACCTGCGTCAAAACGGTTTAAAAGTTCTTTAAGAGCTGCTTTTGACGAGGTAACTGCGTCTAAAATGCTCTCGTCTGTGAGGTCCTCGATTTCGTCGTCGGGGTAATCCACCCACGCCGCAAGAGCCGCATTTATCTTTAAAAGGACATCGGTAATCTTGTGTATTTCTTTGTAAAGGGCGCCCTCAAGTGCCGAAAAAGCGGCTTCGCCCGCCTCCTTGCCGTGAGCCGAAATAATACCCATAACGGCCTCTGCTTTTGTGAGGTCGGTCTTTCCGTTTAAGAACGCACGCTTTGTAAATTCTCCCGGCTCCGCAGGAACCGCACCGTTTTTGAGTGCCGCTCTTAAAACCTGCTTCGTTATGTAAAGGCCGCCGTGGCAGGAAATCTCCACAACGTCCTCGCCCGTATAGCTTTTCGGTGCTCTGAATACGAGCGCAACGGCCTCGTCAATGGGTTTTCCGTCAAAAAATACCCTTCCGAACGCCGCTCTGTAGCCGCTCAGTTTTTTTAATTCGATACCTTGTACGGTTTTGAAGATGCTATCGGCTACATTCAGGGCGTTTTCGCCCGAAATTCTGACTATTCCTATACCTCCTGCGGCAAGACCTGTTGAAATAGCCGCGATTGTACTCATAAAATCACCACTTTTATCTGTTTGGCTTTGTATTTTCTGCGAACAGACGAAAAACTCTGCCTGCCGCGCCGCCTTTAAAATCAATAAATTCTCAGAGCTCGGCTTTGATATTTTAAAAAGCAAAAGCACCGAAACATGCTGTCCGCATATCCGGTGCTCTTAAAATCTGATTATTTGTTTCGTTAACGAAGTTTTCGACAAAAATGCGGTTCAAATGTCTAAAACTCTTTCGATAATGAAGAAAACTCAGAATTATTCCTCTGTATTTTTCTTAATTTCGATTTTTCCGTAAACCGAAACGCCTGCAGCGTCGTTCTTCTGTTCGCGGTCCGGAGCAACTTGCGGAACATAGGGCTCGCGCTTGGGTCTGCGGTCATTTCTTCCGCCGCGGCCTCTGCGATAATTTCTGTCGCCGTAGCTGCCCTTGCCGCCGTTTTCGGGAGCAATTACAACTCTGCGGTCAAGGTCCTGCCCTACCGAGAACGAGGTTGCACCCTCAACCTCCTGAACGGCAGTATGAATAATTCTGCGCTCATAGGGGTTCATCGGCTCAAGGGTTATATTTCTGCCTGTACGAACGGCTCTTGCAGCGTCCTTTTTGGCAAGAGAAACAAGAGCACCCTTGCGCTTTTCACGGTAATTGCCTATGTTTATGGAAACGCGCTTATATCCCGAAACACCGCGGTTTGCAACCATTCTTGCAAGGTACTGTATAGCGTCGAGAGTCTCGCCGCGTCTGCCTATTACTATGCCGTAATCATCGCCGCAGTCAAGCTCAAAAACAATTTCCTCGTCGTCTGCAAAGGTTTTAACGCTGCATTCGGGAAGCTCGAGACCCTTGACGATTTCCGCTATATAAGAAGCAGTTTTTTCGTACTCGTTTGTTTCCTTCAAAGAAGCCTTTTTCTCCTCTTCGGTCTTTTCTTCTTTTTCGACCTTACGGGTGTTTTCCTTTTTGGCTTCCTTTTTTCTGTCTTCGACCTTTTTGGGAGCCGAAGCGGGTTTTTTGTACGTATTCTTTTCGGAAACGGGTTTTTCCTTTTTCTCGGGAACGTCAACCCAAACCTTTACCTCGGCAGGCTTTCCGCCGAAAATACCGAATGTCTTTTTCTGCGGCATCTGTAAAACTTCTATATTATATACGTCGTCCTCTGTAAGACCGAGCTCCAAAAGGGCGGCGGCCTTAGCGTCCTCTATGGTGGACGCGGATTTTACCGATTCTTTAATCATTTATATACACCATTCTTTTTTAAGATTTCATCTCGGCTATTTTTTTGATATTAGCCTCTTTTGAGCGTCGCTCAACGGTTTCCTCAACCATTAGCTTTGCGAAAACCTTCTGCGGACTGTGGGTTATATTGAGAACCACCATCTGCGCAAAGGAAACAACGGTAGACATAATTACATATATGCCGACAACAGTCGGGAAAATGAAGGCAAAGTAAATCTGCATGGCAGGTGTGAAAAGCATCATGCAACCCATTGTCGGATTTTTTGACATTTCCGGGTTTAATTTTTTCTGACGCATAAGGGAATAAACGCTCATGGCAAGCGACAAAACGCCGGTTATAATCGGTATTGCCCAATAAACGTCAAATACCTTGAAATTCGGAGTGTGCGAAAGGTCAAGTCCGAAAACGGTAAATCTCTGTAAGAATAAATCAACCTTTGATATCATCTCGGGAGTAAGACCGGCAACGGAATTACGAATGTCGTTCCAATGCTGAAGAGCATAAAGCTCTATTCTGAACGAAGCACCCTTTGCCTCCGTCTCGGTGAGCAAGGGCATAACGGCTTCTTTAATTGCTGAGAGCACATCGCCTCTGATATTCAGAACCATTGAGAAGGGGTGATAGTTGACCTGGAAAAGACCGGTCATAACTATAAGCTGTATAATCATCGGCATACAGCCGCCGCCCATGGCGTTAAAGCCCTCGCGGCTGTACAGGTTTTGTGTTTCCTCCTGAATTTTCTGCTGATTGCCCTCGTATTTTTTCTGAATACGTCTGAGTTTCGGCTGAAGCCTTGCCTGCTTAGCCTGAGCCTTTTGCTGCTTTACGGAAGAGGGAAGAAGGCACAGCTTTACTATGATCATAAGGCAAACTATCGAGAGAAGATAGTTGTCCGTCATGGCATAGAACAGGGAAATCACAAAGCCGAAAGGAATTCCGAGAATTTCATATATTTTACTTGTGTTCATTAAATTCCTCCGAAGGGAGTAAAAGCTTAATTAAACTTAGCCCTTTTTCTTATTTCGTTTTTCGGGAACAGGGTCAAGTCCTCCCGGAAACAGAGGATTGCACCTTAAAAGACGCCATACTGCGAGTAAACCGCCGCGAATGATACCGAATCTCTCAATAGCCGTAACGGCATATTGCGAGCAGGTCGGATAATATCTGCATCTCGGCGGAAAAAGCGGGGAGATCTTACGCTGATAAAATCTTATCATTTTAATTGCAAGCTCTTTCATTTCTTTATGGCTCCCGCTTTTAGGAGTTGTTCTGTCAAGACTTTTTGAATATCGGTACTTTTCAGGTATTTTGTTTTGCCTCGCGCAACAAAAACAAAATCCCAATTTCCGCAAATACTTTCTTCAACAGCCGAATACGCCGCTCTGATTATCCTCTTTGAGCGATTTCTCTGTACGGCGTTGCCGGTCTTTTTGCTTACGGTTATACCTATACGACAAATTCCCGCACGGTTTTTTAATAAATAAATAACCAGTGCAGGATCCGTATAAACCTTTCCTCTGCCGTAGAGGCGTCGGAAATCACAGTTACGATTTAGTGTTACCGTATTTTTCAAAATGCTTACCTTTTAATAAGATAACTGCTTTCTGCCCTTAGCGCGGCGTCTTGCAAGCACTTTTCTGCCGTTTTTGGTGGCCATTCTTTTTCTGAAACCGTGTTCCATCTTGCGATGGCGTTTCTTAGGCTGATAAGTTCTAAGCATTATTTTTTCGCTCCTTTACTCTGAAATAATCTGCGAGAAGTTATTATATACTAAAATCCGGCTTGTTGTCAACTTTTTTTTAATATTTACGGTTCTTCAAAAGCCCTATATATATACATTTATAATTACTCCATTTATTTTAAGAAAATATTGAAAAAATATTAAAAATGTGCTAATATACATATTGTGCAAATTATTGCCTGTAAGCACCGTAATTTAATTTTGCGGTTTTTATGTGTTAATACTTTAAAAGCACCTAAAATGTTAAAATAATCCGATTGTACCGCTGTAACGGTAAATTTGATATTTTTTTATTTTGTTTTCGGAGTGTGAAAATATGGACTCGTTTTCCGAGATATGGTCCGCAGCGTGCGATTATATGAAAGAAGCACTTAATGTCAGCGACGTTGCCTTTAATTTGTGGATATCTCCGCTTGTTCCGGAGAGCTTTGACGGGCAGACAGCAAAATTCACCTGCCCCACATCATATAAAATACAGATAATCACAACGAGATACGACGGCGTTATTAAAGAAGCTTTGACGGCTGTTATGGGATTTGACGACATAGAGGTTATTTACCTTTTTAAGCCGCAGGAAACCGATGACGAAAAGGAGCAGAGTGAAGAAAAAAATCACCTGTCCTCTCGTGACAGCACAAGCACGTTTGAAAATTTCATAGTCGGCTCAACAAACAAATTTGCATATGCAACCGCCTTAAATGCCGCAGAGCATCCGGGTGAGGAATACAATCCCCTTTTTATTTACGGCAAGAGCGGACTCGGCAAAACCCATCTTTTAAAGGCAATTAAAAACCGTATGCTCGAAAAAAATCCGTCGGCAAATGTTTTATATACAACGAGTGAAAATTTTACAAACGACCTTATTTATTATCTCGGAAAAAAGAATATGGGCGAATTTCACGACAAATACAGAAATGTCGATGCGCTTTTAATAGACGATATTCAATTCCTTGCGGGCAAGCAAGCCACGCAGGAAGAATTTTTCCATACCTTCAACGCACTCTATGAAGCGAAAAAACAGATCATTATCTCCTCAGATAAACCGCCGAAAGAGATCGCAACGCTGGAAGGAAGGCTGAAATCCCGCTTTGAATGGGGCCTGATCGCAGATATTTCTTCCCCGGATTATGAGACAAGGATGGCAATCCTCCGCAAAAAAGAAGAACGTGATTCCAAAGAAAAAGGTTACCATCTGGATGATGAAGTCATTCAGTATATTGCTACCAATATCAAGTCCAATATCCGTGAACTCGAAGGTGCACTGAACCGGATCACTGCAATGAGCAGTCTTGAACACCGCGAAATTACAGTAGAACTGGCACAGGAAGCCTTAAAGGATATGATTTCACCAAACGCAAAACGAGAAATCACCCCGGATCTGATCCTTCTGACCGTTGCAGAACACTTTCATATCAAAACAGATGATATAAAGGGTTCCAAACGAAGTGCTGATATCGTGATTCCAAGGCAGATTGCCATGTATCTGTGCCGTGAAATGACCAGCACACCGCTCAAAGCGATCGGAAAACTGATGGGAAACCGCGATCATACGACCGTACTTCATGGAGTTGAGAAAATTTCGAAAGAAATTGAGACTTCCGATGATCTGAAAAACACGATAGATATCATTAAAAAGAAACTGAATCCAAACTAGACGGCCGAAAAAGCATCGTCTTTTTATTTGTGCACAAAATAATGTGGATATGTGTTGGATACTGTGTGAATAACTTTAGCCAATTTCTGAGGATGTTAATAACCCACCGGTTTTCCTCAGAAATTTGTGGACTTTTCACCAGTTTATCCAACCTGTTTTTTCCCTTAAATTCAAGGATTTTGGGAGTTATTCACATATTCACATCCCCTACGGCGGAGACGACGAATTCCTTTTATATATTTATCTATAAAAAACCACATCACCCAAGAAAGGAAGTTATACACATTATGAAAATCATTTGCCAGAA
>OOCQ01001230.1_pt1 | contig 16707 bp, 10 predicted proteins | sample 1671121 | NCBI WGS metagenome assembly OOCQ01 (sample SAMN06348124, study PRJEB24527) | human gut metagenome | biome: human gut; feature: ankylosing spondylitis patient; material: feces | host: Homo sapiens | place: China | collected 2015-10 | reverse complement strand
CGCTATCGCCGGTGTGGCGGATACCTTTATGGCCAAGAACAAGGCCAAGACCTGGGACGCCAAGCTGGCCAAGATGACCAAGTGGGTGGCCATCCTCTGGATCCTGCTGACCTTGTCCCTGAGCATCGTACACTGATCAAAAAGCGCCCCGTCCATCTGGACGGGGCGCTCTTCTTATCTCCAGGATAAAATACACCGTGTTCTGGCCTCCGTCAGAACACGGTGCAGCTTATTTTTGCAGTCAGGACTTCTTTCGGGAAGCCTCCCGCATCCGGTCGCCGTGGTCCAGGATGCGCTTGCGGATGCGCAGGTTCTCGGGGGTGACTTCCAGCAGCTCGTCGGGTGCCAGGAACTCAAGGCAGCCCTCGAGGCTGAACTTGGAGACAGGCACCAGACGCAGGGCGTCGTCGCTGCCGGAGGCGCGGGTGTTGGTCAGGTGCTTCGTCTTGCAGACGTTGACCGTGATGTCCTCGCCCGTCGGGGTGTAGCCGACGACCTCACCGGCGTAGACCTTCTCGCCTGCGTTGACGATCAGGGTGCCGCGCTGCTGGGCGTTGAACAGACCGTAAGTGACGGCATCGCCGGTATCAAAGCTGATCAGGGAGCCGGTGGAACGGGTGGCAATGGGGCCGCACCATTCTTCGTAACCATCAAAAATGGTGTTCATGATGCCTTCACCGTGGGTGTCGGTCAGGAACTGGCTGCGATAGCCGAACAGGCCGCGGCTGGGCATACGGAACTCGATGCGGGAGCGGCTGTTCATCATCTGCATGTTCATCAGGATGGCCTTGCGGGCGCCCAGAGCGGTCATGACGTTGCCCTGATAGACCTCGGGCACGTCGATGACAACGCGCTCCATAGGCTCCATGACCTTGCCGTTCTCCTCGTGGGTCAGAACGTGCGGGGGGCTGACCTGCAGCTCATAGCCTTCACGGCGCATGGTCTCGATGAGGATGGACAGGTGCATCTCACCACGGCCCATGACACGGAAGGAATCGGTGGTGGCGGAGTCCTCCACCTTCAGGGCCACGTCCTTCAGCAGTTCCTTCTGCAGACGGTCGCGGATCTGACGGCTGGTGACGAACTTGCCCTCACGGCCGGCCAGCGGGCTGTCGTTGACCGAGAAGGTCATCTCCACGGTGGGGTCGTTGATCTTGACGAAGGGCAGCGGCTCCACGTTGGAGGGGCTGCACAGGGTGTTGCCGATGGTCACGTCCGGCAGACCGGAGAATGCCACGATATCACCTGCGGTGATGTTGTCGCACGGCTGACGGCCGTTGGCCTGGAAGTCGTACAGCTTGGTCAGACGGCCGCGCATCTTCAGGTCGGGGTTGTGCCAGTCGCACACGACCACTTCCTCGCCCACCTTGGCAACACCGTTCTGGATGCGGCCGATGCCGATGCGGCCCACGAAGTCGTTGTAGTCCACAGAGGACACAAGCATCTGGAAGGGAGCCTCAGGGTCACCCTCGGGCGGCTTGATGGTGCTCAGCAGGGTGTCGAACAGGGGGATCAGGTCGGTGCCCGGCACATCCGGGTCCAGGCTGGCGGTGCCGTCACGGCCGCAGCAGAACAGCATGGGGCAGTCCAGCTGTTCGTCGGTAGCGCCCAGGTCCATCAGCAGGTACAGCACCTCGTCGATGACTTCCTTGATGCGGGCGTCGGGGCGGTCGATCTTGTTGATGGCGACCACCAGGCTCAGGTTCTGCTGCAGAGCCTTCTGCAGCACGAAGCGGGTCTGGGGCATGCAGCCCTCAGCAGCGTCCACCAGCAGCAGAACGCCATTGACCATCTTCAGCACGCGCTCCACCTCGCCGCCAAAGTCGGCGTGGCCCGGGGTATCGACGATGTTGATCTTCACGCCCTTGTAGGTGCAGGAGCAGTTCTTGGCCAGAATGGTGATGCCGCGCTCACGCTCGATATCGCCGCTGTCCATCACGCGCTCGGCCACGGCCTGATTGTCGCGGAAAGCGCCGCTCTGACGCAGCAGGGCATCCACCAGCGTGGTCTTGCCGTGGTCAACGTGAGCGATAATGGCAACGTTGCGCAAATCGTTACGAACCATAAAAATTCAACCTCTCTATTATTTCAAACTCATAAAATACGAACGAACGTCATACAAATCTAAGTTTATAACAGAATGGGGCAGTTTGTCAAGATTGTATAAAAATTTTTTGCTCCTTTCGGCAGATTGCCCGCAAAAATCCCGCCGATTTGTGCGGCGTGTACCTTTAAAATATGCTATACTGTAAGCACAGAATAAAAAGGCACGGCTTGGTATGGCTGGCCGGCAGTTTCCAAAGCAAATGATCCGCTGGGGAGGGCGATGGAATGCAACAGCAGCAACCGCCACCTGCGGTGGAAACAGGGCGCTGCTGTTGGGGCAGTGGCCGACAAGACGCGAACGCCGTTCAGGCGTGAAGTGGATGTCGGGTGCCACAACCCGTGTACATTTTGCGTGGAAACCGCCGGACGGCCGGAGAAGTTGGCCTGAATAACCGGAGGTGTTTTGGGATGAAGATCACGTTTCTGGGCGCGAACCATGAGGTCACCGGCAGCTGTACGCTGCTGGAAGCCGCGGGCCGTCGGTTCCTGATCGACTGCGGCATGGAGCAGGGCAAGAATGTCTACGAGAACCAGCCCATCCCGGTGGCACCCGGCGAGATCGACTGGGTGCTGGCTACCCATGCGCACATCGACCACACCGGTATGCTGCCGCTGCTGGTGCGCAACGGCTTCCGGGGCAAAATCTACGCCACCAACCCCACGGTGGAGCTGTGCGGTATCATGCTGCGGGACTCCGCCCACATCCAGGAGTTCGAGGCCGAGTGGAAGAACCGCAAGGCCCAGCGCTCCGGTGCCGAGCCGGTGGAGCCCATGTATACCGTGCAGGACGCCGAGGCGGCCATGAAGCTGTTCGTGGGTGTGGACTACGAAAAGCGCATCGAGCTGGCTCCGGGCATCGAGGTGCGGTTCGTGGATGTGGGCCACCTGCTGGGCTCCGCCAGCATCGAGCTGTGGATCACCGAGGGTGACACTACCACCAAGCTGGTGTTTTCCGGCGATATCGGCAATCTGGACCAGCCCATCATCAAGGACCCCGCCTATATCAGCGAGGCGGACTATGTGTTCATGGAGTCCACCTACGGCGACCGGCTGCACGGCCCGCGCCCGGATTATGTGAACGAGCTGGCTAAAATCTTGCAGCGCACCTTTGACCGGGGCGGCAATGTGGTCGTGCCCAGTTTTGCGGTGGGTCGCACCCAGGAGATGCTGTATTTTTTGCGGGAGATCAAGGAAAAAGGGCTGGTCAAAGGGCACGGCAACTTCCCGGTCTACATCGACAGCCCGCTGGCTACCGAGGCCACCCGCATCTTCCGGGACACAGACCCGGACTGCTTCGACGAGCAGACCCGCGCCCTGCTGGAACAGGGCATCGACCCCATCAACGTGCCGGGGCTGCGGGTCACCGTGACCAGTGACGAGTCCCGTATGATCAACACTGACCGCACGCCCAAGGTTATCCTGTCGGCCAGCGGCATGTGCGAGGCAGGCCGCATCCGCCATCACCTCAAGCACAACCTGTGGCGGCCGGAGTGCACCATCTTGTTCGTAGGCTATCAGGCGGTGGGCACCCTGGGCCGCACCCTCATCGAGGGCGCCACCACGGTCAAGCTGTTCGGCGAGCCCATTGAGGTGCAGGCGGAGATCTGCCAGCTCACCGGCATGTCCGGCCACGCAGACCGGGACGGACTGCTGCGCTGGGTGAACGCTTTCACCGAGAAGCCCAAGCGGGTGTTCGTGATGCACGGCGAAGATGAGGTGGAAAACATCTTCGTCGATACCCTCACCGGGCAGGGCTTTACCGCCTGCGCACCTTACAACGGTGCGCAGTGGGCCATCGGTGCCGAGGGCGCTGTCTGCCTGCAGGAGGGCACTAAGGTACGCATCCAGCACAAGGTATCGGAGGGCCAGAACCGCGCCGCCACGGTGTTCCAGCGTCTGGTCAGCGCCGGCAAGCGCCTGCTGCGGGTCATCGAGCACAACGAGGGCGGTGCCAACAAGGATCTGGCCAAGTTCGCCGATCAGATCAACGCCCTGTGCGATAAGTGGGACCACTGAACGGCTGAACAACTGTACAGGAAAGCAAAACAGAAAAACCGGCAGTCCTGTGGTTTCATGGAATCACAGGGCTGCCGGTTTGCATGTTGAGAAAATGGAAAATGTTACAGATAGGAGACCGTTTCGGACAGGGGCTTGCGTGCAAAGTGGTTGGGAGAGGGCCTTGGCACCTTCGGCGGCATAACCAAAGCCCCACTGGGGCTTTGGTTGCGGCAAGCCGCCGCCCTGCCGGAATCCCTCCGGGTCCGGATGCGGTAGCATCCCCGTTAGACATTCCTGGAGGCTGGGACCCGCGCACGAATCAACAGCCCACCGGGCTGTTGATTGCCCTGCCTGCGGCAGTGCCGTGCTGTTCAAATCCATCCGGGTCCTGAATAAAAAGAAAACTCCGTGTCAGCAGACACGGAGTTTTGCTTTTTATGGACCTGGAGGGATTCGAACCCTTGACCTCTCGGATGCGAACCGAACGCTCTCCCAACTGAGCTACAGGCCCATACCAGATGACCCTGTAAGTGTAACTCGAATCAGGAGATTTGTCAAGCGGATTGTGTCAGGTACGGCCCAACTGCCAGAAGGCGACGGCACTGGCAGCGGCTACGTTCAGCGAGTCTACCCCATGGGACATGGGGATCTTCACGGTATAGTCGCAGGCGGCGATGGTGCTGTGGGCCAGGCCGTCGCCCTCGGTGCCCAGCACAATGGCCAGTTTGGGCTCAGCGGCAAGGGCGTTGTCGTCGATGCTCACCGAACGGTCGCTCAGGGCCATGGCGGCGGTCTTGAAGCCCAGAGCGTGCAGCTGTGCCATGCCGTGTTCCGGCCAGTCGGCGGGGGTGGTGCCGATCTGCGCCCAGGGTACCTGGAACACCGTACCCATGCTCACGCGCACCGCCCGGCGGCACAGCGGGTCGCAGCAGGAGGGCGTGATGAGCACCGCATCCATGTTCAATGCGGCAGCACTGCGGAAGATGGCACCCACGTTGGTGGAATCCACGATGCCCTCCAGCACAGCCACCCGGCGGGCATCCCGGCATACCTGCTCTACTGTGCGGGGCGCGGGGCGACGGAAGGCGCACAGCACGCCGCGGGTCAGTTCGTAGCCGGTCAGGCGGGCCAGCATCTCGCGGTCGGCCGTGTATACCGGGGCGTCCCCGCAGCGGGTCAGGATGTCCTGGGCCGGGCCGGTGATCTGTTTGCGTTCCATGAGCAGGGACAGCGGCTGGTAGCCGGCATCCAGCGCCCGCGCGATCACCTTGGGGCTCTCGGCAATAAAAACGCCCTTTTCCGGCTCCAGTCGATTGCGCAGCTGGGCCTGGGTCAGGCGGGCGTAGACGTCCAGCTCCGGCGCGGAAAAATCAGTGATCTCAATGATGTTGGGCATGGAAAAAGGCTCCTTTGTGTTTTTTCTTATTTTAGCACAAGATGCGCCGCAATGCAAAAAGCGGGCGGCTGCCCGACCGGGGAACCGTCCGCTTGTGTTTTGTCTGCCGGGAATCACTCCGAGCGCAGGGCCTTGACGGGGTCGCACTTGGAGGCGCTCTTGGCGGGGATCAGGCCGCCCAGAATGGTGAGCAGTGTGGCCAGTGCGATCAGCACCAGTGCAGCCTGCAGCGGCAGGGCTGCCGTGACCGAGGCACTGTCGGCAATGGAGTGGATGAGCATGTTGCCGGGGATCAGCAGAATCAGGCTCAGGCCCACGCCCATACAGCCGGAGCACAGACCGATGATGAAGGTTTCGGCGTTGAATACCTCCGAGATGTTGCGCTTGGACGCGCCGATGGCACGCAGGATGCCGATCTCCTTGCGGCGCTCCAGCACGCTGATATAGGTGATGACGCCGATCATGATGGAGGACACCACCAGCGAGATGGACACAAAGGCCACCAGCATGTTGCTGATCATGTTGATGATCTTGGTCACCGAGGTCATCAGGGTGCCCACCACATCGGTGTAGCGCACCACCTTGTCATCCTCGCCATTTGCCTCGGCGGAGGCATTGTAGGCGTCCAGTGCATCCACGATCAGGGCCTTACAGTCAAAGTCCTTCGGGTAGATGGAAATGGTGCTGGGGTCATCGAGGTCGGCGTAGCCCAGGCTCTGCAGGTTGCCGTCGTAGGTGGAGGTGGAGGACAGCATGGAGGACTTCATCAGTTCGGCCAGCTCTTCCTGCGTCATGTTCATGTGGATGGCATTCTGGAAGGCGCTGGCGTCGATCTTCAGGGCGTTTTCCATCTGGCTGCCCAGCTGGGCAATGTTCTTCTGGATGGCGCTTTCCATCTGCTGGCTGATCCGGGTGCCCATCTGCTGCATGGCCGTATTCATGGCGGTGCTCAGCTGGCTCTGCAGGGCCTGGCTGATCTGGGCAGAGTAGCTTTCCATGACGGTCTGCATGGCGGCGGAAAACTGCTCCTGCAGGTTGGCGTCGGCCAGCAGTTCACTCATGGAGCTGGCCAGCAGCTGCTGGAACTGCTCGGTCTGCATATAGGCAGAGAAGCTGATCTTGTCCAGATTCAGGATGCCGTTGCCCACCACATAGTCTTTGTAGCCGTTCAGGATCTTCTGCATCATATTCTGCAGGGCCTCCGGGGAGATGGACAAATCCATGTTCTCAAACACGCTGCTCATGTCCATGTCCAGCTGCGGCAGGTCGCCCAGGTCCAGCGAGAAGTTGTCCGGGTCCAGCAGGGAAGAGAGGTCGAAGGAACCGGCGCTCAGATCAAAGGCGCCGCTCAGGTCAAACTTCAGGGCGCTGGTGTCAAACTGGAAGGCGTTCTTCAGCGTATCGGTGTCCACCGAGAACATGGAGGACATATCGAAGGAAGTGCTGTTGTCGGCACCGAACTCCTCGCCGGTGAACACATTGATCTGGGGGTCGGCCATCTGCTGCTGCACGATGGCGCTGGATTTGGCCTGCTCGATGACGTGCAGGGTGAGGTCGTGGGTGTAGCCGATACCGGAGGACAGCATGGCAGCAGAAGAATCCTCGGCGGGCTGCACCACGCCCACGATGGTCAGGTCGGTGCCGTTGGCCACCACCTGCTTCATATAGTCGGTGTCATCCGATTTATCGCGCCACAAGCTGTAGGTCTCGTCGTAGACATAGCGGTCGGAGCTGTTGATGAGCTTGAACTGCTTGCCTAGAAAATCGGAATAGGAATAGGTCTTGAAGTCATCCGGCACGTCTACGTTCTGGTTCTGGGCAAACTGCTGGATCATCTTGTCCAGCTCAGCGTTGTCCCGCATGCCCAGCGCGTACAGGGCGTAGTCGGTCACGCTGCCGGTGGCGTCCAGCACCAGCACGCATTCGTTGTAGGCTTCCGGCCAGCGGCCGGCCTTGACGTCGTACTGGGATGCATACAGCTCCGGGGTCTGGGGCAGTTCCGAGAACACACTGGTGTTCATCATGGAGGACATGATGTTGTTGGAAGAGGTCTCGGAGCTGATGCCCAGCGAGGACAGGGAGGAATCCGGGTTCACCTGCCGGATGCTGCCGTCGGGGTCCTGCCGGTAGACCTGGGGCGACACATTATAGGCATACTCCACGGCGGTGGCATTGTCGGCAACGGTGGTGTCGGTGGTCTCCAGATACTGCTTGAGGGACTTGAGGTCGTTGGTGGTGATGCCCGACACCATCTGCGAGAGCAGCTGGCGCACCGGCACCATGTCTTCTTCCTGAGTGGTGCTCTGGGAGCTGTCCGACGGAACGCGGGAAGAGAGCATGGAAGTAAAGTCCATGCCGCTGCTCATGATCTGCAGCGGGTACTCCGACAGGGTGGAGCGCTCCATGTCGTCAATGTAGTTGTTGACACCGGTGGATAGGGAGATGATCAGCGCAATGCCGATGATGCCGATGGAACCGGCAAAGGCAGTGAGCAGGGTGCGTGCTTTTTTGGTGCGCAGGTTGTTGAAGCTGAGGGTCAGCGAGGTGAGCACCGACATGGACGAGCGGCCCATGTTCTTGTGCACGGGGGCCGCAAGGGTCTGGGTGTCCGGCTCATAGGGCATGGTGTCGGAGCGGATGACGCCGTCCTTCAGGGTCACGATGCGGGTGGCGTAGCGCTCGGCCAGCTCCGGGTTATGGGTGACCATGACCACCAGACGGTCCCGGGCCACCTCCTTGAGCAGCTCCATGACCTGGATGCTGGTTTCACTGTCCAGAGCACCGGTGGGCTCGTCGGCCAGCAGGATGTCGGGGTTGTTCACCAGTGCACGGGCAATGGCCACACGCTGCATCTGGCCGCCGGACATCTCGCTGGGGTGCTTGTGCAGCTGGTTGCCCAGACCCACTTTCTCCAGTGCCTCGGTGGCGCGGCGGCGGCGCTCGGCCCCGGAAATGCCGGAGATGGTAAGGGCCAGCTCCACGTTGGCCAGCACGGTCTGGTGGGGGATGAGGTTGTAGCTCTGGAACACAAAGCCGATGGTGTGGTTGCGGTAGGAGTCCCAGTCGCGGTCGGTGTACTTTTTGGTGGAGATGCCGTTGATGATCAAATCGCCGCTGTCATACCGGTCCAGACCGCCGATAATGTTCAGCAGGGTGGTTTTGCCGGAGCCGCTGGGGCCGAGGATGGCGACGAATTCGTTATCACGCAGGTTCAGGCTGACATTGTTCAGCGCATTCTGCACGAGATCGCCGGTCTTGTACTGTTTGCAGATCTGTTTGATTTGTAGCATGTGTGTGCCTTTCTGGGGAAAAGGTTCCGGCCGGGGCCGGAGAGGTGAGGAACGGACAGCTGTGCCGCTGCGGGCCAAAAGGTGCGCAGACTACACAGAAGAATCGAGATGATTTTAGCAAATCTATATGAAAAAACTGTGTATGGAAAAGAAAGTGTTTCCGGAAGCAGAAGCAGAAATTCTCTGTTCTGGCCGGGTCAGAGAGGAAAATTTTCCCAACCCGGCGGCAGGGGTTGTAATCCTGCGGCGTTCGTGTTATTGTAAGGGTACTGAAAAAAGCCGTGCAGACCATCCGGAACGATGAAAATACGGTGCGGCACAGGCAGCATGATTTGTAAAAACGTCGGAAAGCAAAACAACACGACGCAAAATCGAACAGAAAAACAGTCTGACACTTTTAGACACTTTTTCAGGGTTGAATGGTTCCTTCCTGCTCCATACAATAAAAAAGGAAAAACAAGGAAATGCACTAAAAACGTCGCAATGCCTTGTAGCAAGGAGGAATTTCTATGGAACGTACATTTTCACCCATGGTCCGGCAGTTTTCTGCCATCGCCGGGTTGCAGCAGGCATATACGCTGGTTTACTCCCTTGACCCGGACGGCGAAACCGGCTGTCGCCTGACGCTTTGCCGTACTGGCAGCAGCCAGCGCATGGACAGCAAGTATATGGCCGTTGCACCGGAGTTTGGCTACCGTGTTTTGCAATATCTGTGTGAGAATGGCGTTCAGCCGGAGATCTGGCAGGACGTGGTGGCAGAGCTGGATGCGGCACAGCAGACCGAACAGGAAGGCGGCGCGTGGCGTGGACAATGAGCGGACGGCAGATGTGCTGCAGGTCGCCCTTGCAAGCTATGACCGCAAGGAGCTTCGGGTACAGAAAAACTATCTGGAAGAACAGAACCCAGTGCTGGCCTGTACCTGCTTTCTGAACGGACACAAACTGCTGCAGGAGCTGCAGCAGGGCCACAATTTTGACATCGTGGTGCTGTGCAGCCAGATGGAGGATATGAGCAGCATCGAGTTCATGATGGAACTGCGCAAGCTGGAGCACAAGCCGCTGCTGATGCTGTTCGACGAGGGCCGGCGCAAGAACAGCTCGGCACTGCGCATGGAGGACTCCGGCAGCTGTTGCTGCGTGGAGCGCATGGAGCTCAAGAACCTGCTGCGGGAGCTGTACCGGATGCCGGGCCAGCAGTGGCAGCGCACCGAGCAGCAGTGCCAGCAGCTGTACCACAGCTGGGGCATCCGCATCCCGGACATCAATTGCAGCTATCTGACCAGTGCGGTGGGCGTGGTCTACGGCACCTCGCAGAAGCTGGCCATCCGCAAGGAGATCCTGCAGGCGGTCAGTGAGCAGTACGGTGTTTCGGTCTCGGCCGTGGACAGCGGCATCCGGCGCATGATCGACCAGCTGGAAGCAAAACCGGCCGAGGGCTGGACGCAGTTCAAGGCTGAAAGCGGCTTTGAAGCGGAAAAGCCCACTACGGGCAAGCTGATCTATGCAATCAAACGGTATCTCATCCAGCAGAAGAGCAGGGAATAACGCACACGGTCTTGGAGGCGGTAGCAATGGAGCAGGCACAGCAGAATACAGCGCAGGAGCTGACGGCGCAGGCCATCCCGCAGCAGGCGGTGGAGGATGCCTGCTTCCATTCGCTGGGGCTGATCGGGCGCAACTGCGAGTATCTGGAGCAGCATCTGGCCCGCGTGGGGGCAGACGCCCAGTCCCTGCAGGCAGTCAGCGACATCAGCGCGGCCACGGCCAAGCTGGAACGGACCATCAACGAACTGCTGTCTGCGCTGGAATTTCTGCGTGCCGGGCAGCCGCCTAAGCTTTACCCGCTGGATCTGTGCGAGCTGCTGCAGCAGGTGGCGGCCCAGGCCGACATGGTGCGTGCGCAGCTGGGAGTCACCCTGGAGCTGGACTACGGCGGCTGGACGACCTGCCGTGTGCTGGCTGACCGGGATGATGTGGAGCTGCTGTGTCTGCATCTGCTGTCCAACGCGCTGCGTGCCTGCCGCGAGGGCGGCACGGTGAGGATCCTGCTGCGCCGCAGCGAGACCATGTGGCAGCTGACTGTGCGGGACAATGGCTGCGGTCTGCCGGAGGGCAGCCAGGAAGCCTGGCTGGAAAACCGGCGCAGCTTTCTGGGCGGGGCTCAGCTGGGGCTGCTGCTTTGCCGCGAGTGCTGTCGCCGCATGGGCTGGGGGCTGAGCGTGGAGTGTGCCCCGGAAAAGGGCACCCAGGCCGTGGTCACGGTGCCGCTGTACACGGACGATGGGCGGGCACCGGAGGTGGAGCTGCATGCCGGAGCCGACCTTGCGGCCGAGCAGCATCAGTACCAGCTGCGCGCCATGCTGGTGCGGGAGCTGCGCACCATGCCCGAGCGCGGCGACCCGGACGAATAAACCGAACAAAACCAAAAACCCGGAACTTCCTGTCCGACAGGAAGTTCCGGGTTTTGTTGTTTGTCTAGAGTTCCGGCACAGAGGCTCAGTAGTGCAGACGGTCAGCGGTCAGGGCTTCCAGAACCGGCAGCATGGCAGCAGCCTCGGCCTTGGCGGCAGGCAGATCCATGTCGCGGTAGTTGCCGCACTCCACTTCGCTGGCACCGGGCACGGCACCCTCAAAGGCGGCCATAAAGCGGAAGGACTCCACGGTCAGCTCCAAAGCCTGCGCAGGGGTCAGGCCGCGGGTCAGCAGGTAAAAGCCGGTGCGGCAGCCCATGGGGCCCACATAGATCACACCATCCTGGAAGGCACTATTGCGTGCGTAGGTGGCAAACAGGTGCTCCAGCGTGTGGGCAGCGGCCGTGGACAGGTAATCGCCCTGGTTGGGCTTCTTCATGCGGATGTCCCAAGTGAGCACATCGCCGTCCTGACGGCTCAGGTACATGCCCCGGTCCAGCTTGGTATGGTCAACACAGAAGCTCGCAATGCGTTCCATTGTGTCGCCCTCTTTCTCAGGCCTGCAGGCGCTGCACGCTGCCGTGTGCGCAGTCCACAGCGATCATCAGGCCGTCACGGATGTGAGAGGTGGCACCCACGGCACCCACGACGGTGGGCTTGAGCAGAGCCTTGCCGGCAATGGCGGCATGGCTGTTCAGGCCGGGCTCCTCCACCACCAGAGCGGCGGCGTCGCGCACATAGTTCAGCATCTCGTTGCTGGTGGAAGGCACCACCAGCACCATGCCGGGTTTGAACTTGGCATGCACCTCGTCCAGGGTGCGGCACACGCAGGCCTTGCCGGTGGCGTTGGACACCTCGGCGTTCTCCGGGCCGACGCCCACACCGGTGGCCAGGCAGTTGCCCACCATGTGAATCTTGATCATGTTGGTGGTGCCGGAAATGCCCACGGGCACGCCAGCGGTCACCACGGCCAGCTCACCGTCGTGCAGGAAGCCGTTTTCCTTGGCCAGAGCGGTGGACATTTCAATCAGCTCGTCGGTGCTGTGCGCCAGAGGCATCATCAGGGAGGTGATGCCCCAGCTCAAGGACAGCTGACGCTGCACCTGCTCCTTCATGACGCAGGCGATGATGGGCTGCTGCGGGCGGTACTTGCTCAGCAGGCGGGCAGTGGTGCCGGACTCGGACACGGTGACGATGGCAGCGGCGTTCACGTCCTTGGCGGTCAGGCAGGCGGCGTGAGCGGTAGCGTCGGAAACGCTGATCTTGCCGGTGTTGGGCTCCATCAGACGGCCGCGCAGGTAGTGACCCTCCTGCTCGGTGCGCTCGGCGATGGCGGACATGGTCTTCAGTGCCTCCACGGGGTAAGCACCGGCAGCGGTCTCACCGGACAGCATAATAGCAGAGGTGCCGTCGTAGATGGCGTTTGCCACGTCCGAGATCTCAGCACGGGTGGGGCGAGGGTTCACCATCATGCTGTCCAGCATCTGGGTAGCGGTGACGATGGGCTTGCCGAAGGAGAAGGAGCGGTCGATGATGGTCTTCTGGATGCCGGGCAGCTCGGTAAAGTCGATCTCGACGCCCAGGTCGCCGCGGGCCACCATGACGGCGTCGGCGGCAGCCAGGATGCTGTCGATGTTGTTCACACCCTCACGGTTCTCAATCTTAGCGATGATGCGGATGTTGGAGTCGTACTCGTTCAGCAGGTTGCGGATCTCGTACACGTCCTGTGCGGTGCGCACAAAGGAAGCAGCGATGAAATCAAAGCCCTGCTCGATGCCGAAGATGATATCGTCCTTATCGCGCTGGCTCATATACGGCATGGACAGATGCACACCGGGCACGTTGACGCCCTTCTTGTTCTTGATCTTGCCGTTGTTCAGCACAGTGCAGACGATGTCGGTATCGTTCACGGTCTGGATCTGCAGTTTGATCAGGCCGTCATCCAGCATGATGGTGCCGCCGGGGGCCACGTCATGGGGCAGATCCTTGTAGGTGATGGAGCAGATCTCCTTGGTGCCCTCCACATCGCGGGTGGTCAGGGTGAAGGTCTGGCCGGCTTCCAGCATCTCGGTGCCGTTCTTGAAGTCCTTCAGGCGGATCTCAGGGCCTTTGGTGTCCAGCAGAGCAGCCACGGGCTTGCCCAGCTCCTCGCGCAGGGACTTGAGCAGGTCCAGACGGCCCTTGTGCTCCTCGTGGGAGCCGTGGGAGAAGTTGAAGCGGGCAACATTCATGCCGTTGGCGATCAGTTCACGCAGGACGCCGTCCTTGTCGGTGGAAGGGCCCAGGGTGCAGATAATTTTCGTTTTTCTCATTCAAAATACCTCCGTCTACGTTCTCACTCTCTCATTTATTTTGCAGCAGGCTGTCTGCTGTCATGCAGAACGGCCCGCGCACACGACCAACAGGGAAAACTCCCCGTGCTGTGGGTTGGAATGTACAGTAAAGTGAAAATCCAAAACTTTACCAGCTACTATTATAATCGCTTTCTGACAAGAGAGCAAGTGAAATTTCAGGATGAATACAACTTTTTTGCATACCGGGAGGTTTGAACAGATGCTTGACGCAGGGACGCGGTAATTTTGCGGATTTTGCACAGAGAAATCGTTAAAGAAATGGCTAAGATCCTGCCCGTCAGGACAGCTGTGCAGCATGGAAAGGCAGCCCTTGCAAACGGGCCTGTTTTTGCTTATAATGGTGGCAGGTAAAAGTGTCACTTATCCGGGCTGACCCGGAAGAAATGGAGAAAACCAAGATGGAAAAACGTGTCTTTCTGATCGTGCTCGACAGCTTTGGCATCGGCGCCGAGCCGGATGCCGCCGCTTTTGGCGACGAGGGCACCAACACGCTGGGAGCCATTGCAAAGCATCCCAACTTCAACTGCCCCAACCTGCAAAAGCTGGGCCTGTTCAACATCGACGGCGTGACCGCCGGGGAAAAGACCGCCGCTCCCACCGGTTCCTTTGCCCGCCTGCAGGAGCAGAGCATGGGCAAGGACACCACCATCGGCCACTGGGAGATCGCCGGTGTGGTGAGCCCGAAGCCGCTGCCCACCTTCCCGGAGGGTTTCCCCGCAGAGCTCATCCACGAGTTTGAGGAAAAAACCGGCCACAAGGTGCTCTGCAATAAGCCCTATTCCGGCACCCAGGTGCTGAAGGACTACGGCGAGCAGGCCATGAAGGAAAACGCCCTCATCGTCTACACCAGTGCCGACAGCGTGTTCCAGGTGGCCGCCAACGAAGAGCTGGTGCCGGTGCACGAGCTGTACCGTTACTGCGAGATCGCCCGCGAGATGCTCAAGGGCGAGTATGGCGTGGGCCGCGTCATTGCCCGCCCCTTCCTGGGCCGCACCGCCGATACCTTCTACCGCACCACCAACCGCCACGACCTGAGCCTGAAGCCGCCCCGCGCCACCATGCTGGACCTGCTGAAGAACGCCGGCAAGGACGTCATCGCCGTGGGCAAGATCTTCGATATCTTTGATGGCGAGGGCGTGACCGAGAAGATCAAGACTACCGGCAACACCAACGGCATTGCCTTCACCAAGGCCCTGCAGACCCGCGACTTTGAGGGCCTGGCCTTTGTGAACCTGGTGGACTTTGACATGCTGTACGGCCACCGCCGCGACGTGGCAGGCTACGCTGCCGCTGCCGCTGAGTTCGACCGCTTCCTGGCCGACTTCATCCCCGGCATGCGGGAGGGCGACCTGCTGATGATCACCGCAGACCACGGCTGTGACCCCTCCTACACCAAGACCACCGACCATACCCGCGAGTATGTGCCGTACCTGGTCTGCGGCAAGGGCGTGAAGCCCGGTGTGGACCTGGGCACGAAGCTCTGCTTCGGCACCATTGCCCAGACCATCTGTGAGTATCTGGGCGTGGATGCCTCCAGCCTGGACGGCCACAGCGTGCTGCAGGAGATCCTGAAGTAATATGAGCCCTCTCAGTCATGCGACAGCGTGACCGAGAGGGCTATTTTTTGTGCAAAGTCTTGAACAATATAGTCAGTTGTGGTAGACTAGCACATGCACGCCCGGTGCGTACAAAGTTTACGCCGGGCGCAGGAATTGATATGGTTTCAGAATAGAAGGAGACTATCACATGAGAATCAATCGTACTTTGGGTCTGGCACTGACCGCTGCTGTGCTGGCTGTTGCCATGACTGGCTGCTCCAATAGTGCATCCTCCACCGCATCCTCCGCTGCTTCCAGCGAGGCTACTTCCTCTGTGGCCGCTTCCAGCGAAGCTGCCGAGAGCGAGGCCGCTGCCGCCAGCGTTGTCAGCACCGAGGATCTGGATGTGAACGGCACCACCTACTCCGCTGACTGCTACGGCGAGTTCACCCTGTCCAACGGCGACACCATGAAGCTGTGGAAGGTGAAGGACGCTTACGCAGACCTGAGCGCTCTGCCCATGAAGGGCATGGCCGAGGAGTTCCCCATCGAGGCCGAGGCCGAGCAGATCTATGTTGCTGACGTGACCAGCAACGGCGAGACCACCCGCCAGTATCTGCGCACCGACAAGGCTGGCCGCAACGGCACTGTCTCTGTCAAGACCTTTGAGCTGGGCGACGCTGAGTAATCGCGCTTCCCTGTAAAATCAGCAGACAACAAGCCCCGGACCTTTTGCAAGGCCCGGGGCTTGTGCTGTTTTATCCTGTTTTATTCTCCGCTGCTGCTGGAGCCGAACAGGGCATCCAGCACGGTGGAAGCGGCCTGATGCAGGGAGTTGGCAGCAGATTCCACCTGCTCCTGCGTGGGCAGAGAGATAGAAGGTGTTTCTGCTCCGCTGGTGGATCCACTGCTGGCTTCACTCTCAGCAGGTGCTTCGGTGGAAGCCTCGCTCTCGGCAGGCGCTTCGGGGGTGGGTTCTGCGGGCTGCTCATCGACAGGCTGTTCCGCAGGCACGCTCTCGGCAGGTTCCTCCACAATGACGCTGTCGGGCGATTCCTCCACAGAGGTGCCCGCGTTGGGGTCAGCCGTGGGGGTGAATACCTCGGTCTTTTCGGGGGTCTGCTGGGTATCGCTCACGGTGCCCTCGCCGCCCAGAACGGATGCGATCAGCTCCTTGGCCTGGTTGACCGAGTTCTCATCCGGCTTCATCACATAGAGGCTCTGACCCTTTGCGGAGTAGCACTGGGAGCTCTTGCCGCTGGTGCCGGTCACGGTATAGCTCTGGATGTCCCAGTCAGACAGGCTTGCCAGCTGCATCCGCACCAGCGCGGAGATCTGCTCCTGAGAAAGGCTGGTCACAAAGCAGTCGGACACAGCATCCATCAGCTTGGAGAAGCTCATCAGCACGGTGGGGGATTTGATCTTGTTCATCATGGCATCGATGACTTTCATCTGGTTGATGCCGCGCTGGATATCGCCGGAGGCAAAGGCATGGCGCTCACGGGCAAAGGCCAGAGCGCTCTTGCCGTCCAGATGGTTCCAGCCCTCGGCAAAGGTGGTGGGATCATAATAGCCGGGGCTGCCCACCGAGGTGAACTCCTGATCGGAGTAGAC
>OOCQ01001217.1_pt1 | contig 16828 bp, 17 predicted proteins | sample 1671121 | NCBI WGS metagenome assembly OOCQ01 (sample SAMN06348124, study PRJEB24527) | human gut metagenome | biome: human gut; feature: ankylosing spondylitis patient; material: feces | host: Homo sapiens | place: China | collected 2015-10 | reverse complement strand
GACAATACCATGCTCAAGCGCATGATGGACGATTTAGCGGCACTGGACACAAAACTGTCCGCCGTTGCCGTGGGCGAAGGCAAGATAGTCTATCTGCGCGATTTTTCGGATGAAGCCGCGCCTGTTGCCGGGCCTGCGGAAAAAACCGTTGTGCCCGCATCGGACACGCCTCCCGCCATGACACTCAAGCCGGGCGATCTGCTCTATGCCATTGTGGATGTGGGCGTGAACAGTGATGTTCCGTCCGCCGTGCTGGCGACGGTCACGTCTGGAGAATATAGGAATGCCCGTCTTATGGGCGGCTTCCAGCGCCACGATGAACGCCTTGTGCTGGCCTTCAACCGGGCCGTGTTGCCTTCCGGCGAAACCGTCCAGCTTGAAGCCTACGCTGTTGACCCGTCCACTTCGGAAGCCTCGGTCGCCAGTTCCGTGGATACCCACTTTTTCAGCCGCTGGGGCGGACTTGTCGCGTCTGCCTTCCTTGAGGGCCTGGGAAGCGCCAAGCGGTACAGCGGTTCTCAAAGCACCATCTACGGCTACGGCAATGACGCCACGGATCAGATGGTCTGGAACACCTACAGCGTGGAAGACCAGGCGTGGATAGCCGCCGGGAAGGTGGGCGAAAAGGCCGGAAAAATCTTTGAAAAAGGCTTTGACCGTCCGCCGACCGTCCGGCTGGAAAGCGGCACGCCTGTGGGCGTCCTCGTCCTGAACGTCAAGGGTAGGTGATGGCATGGACAATTACGTCGCCAACGTCATCCCGCACTTGCAGCAATGGTGGCCCGTGCTTGTCCGGCTGGCCTATCTGGCGGGCGTCGGCTTCGCCGTCATATCGCTGGGGCAGGCCATCAGCCACAAGCATCGCTTCAACCGCTCCACGGCGGCATGGACATTCGTCTGTGCGGTGCTGCTCCTGAATTTGCCCGCGCTCATGGATTCCCTGTCCATGACGGTCTTCAACCAGTCGTCGGAGCAGAGCCTGAGCTACAGCCCGCCGTCTTCGCCCGGCTCCGTCTACATCCAGTTCGCGGTGTACGCCATCGCCACGGTGGGCCTCATCGGCATTGCGCGGGGGCTGTGTCTCATGCGCGACACCCCCAACCAGGCCATGAATTTCAGCCGGGGCATCGTCCATCTGTTCGGCGGAATCATCGCCGTCAACCTCGTCACCTTCCTGCGCGGCATCGGAGCCACCATAGGAGGCGACGTGCAAACATATATCGCCAAAATTCTTGGCTGAGAGGGCATTTCCATGAATACCAATGCTTCTTTTACCGCTGTTTCTCCCCTCCGTTTCACCGCCGTTTTCATGGGCATGGCCGCCGTCTGGCTGTTTGTTCCCGAAATAGCCCATGCCGCCGTGACCTTCGGGGAAATCGGCCAGAACATCGCCGACAACTCCAAGGGTGTCGCCAAGGGCATCACAATGGCGGGCTATGCCGCCGGAGCGGGCATGGGCGTGTGGGGCACCGTGGACATGTATAAGGCCACGAAAAACCAGGGACAAAGCACCTATGCCGGTGGGCTGACCAAGGTGCTCATCGGCGCTCTGGCGCTTGGCCTCGGCGAACTCCTGGGTTCCGGTTCGGCCACGCTGTTCGGCTCCGACCAGACTTCCGGCATGGGCGATCTGGGCCTGTAGGCAGGGGTGATGAACATGAGCCTCTTCAAAAAAAAGAGAAACGTCCCCCTGCCGGAGCCTCGGACAGAAACGCCGTCAAAGGACATGGCGGAAGTTCATGCCGCGCCGCCCGCCCCGGATGCTGCCGCCGTCATCGGGGGACTGGACTGGTACAGAGCGCAGTTCCACCGCGCCATGAAACTGGCCCTCGCTCTGACCGTGGCCTTGTGCGCCAGTCTGGGCGTTGCCGCCATCCTGTTCCTGAATCAGCCGAAGCCGCAATACTTCGCGGCCACGCCGGACTTGCGGCTTGCGCCCATGATTCCGCTCGATCAGCCGCTGCTCACGCAGGAGGGCCTGCTGACCTGGGCCTCAAACGCCATCACCGGGGCCATGTCGCTCAACTTTCTGGAATGGCGGGAAAAGCTGGAATCCCTCCGACCGCACTTCGACGACGCGGCCTACAAGTCCTTTCTGGCTTCCCTGCAAAGTTCCGGCGTACTGGACATGATTCGGGAAAAGAGGCTTTCCGCTTCCGCCGTCGCCACGCGCGCGCCGGTCATCATCGCTTCCGGTCTGGTGGGTGGCAAGGCCACATGGCGAATCGAGTTCCCGATTGTCGTCTCCTACGAATCCAGCCAGGGCGTGGAAAGCACACAAAAACTCCTTGCCACTGTCCTTGTCTGCCGCGCGTCAACGGCCAAAACGCCGCGCGGCGTGGTCATTCAGCAAGTCGTACTCAAGAGGGATGCGTAATGCTTGATATACTTGTCAACGGCGTGGATCGCGGCATCCGCGCTCTCTCTGAATCGTTCGCCGGGCCGATTCACAGCTATTGCAGGCTGGAAACCGTGGATAACGGCGTACTGGTGGCCGATGACGGGAGTCTTGTCAGTCTCCTGCATCTGGAAGGTTCTCTGAAGCATGTCGGCGTGGAGGAATACGCGGGCATTGTCTCCGGCCTGACGGAAAAGCTGCAAGCCACGCTTTCCAAGCCGGGCCATGCGCTTCAGGTGGTCTTTGAATATGACCCGGAAAGCAGCGGAGAACGCATTGCCGAACTGCTCCAGCCGTCCCGGCTGACAGCACACAATCTCGGCCTGCACATCGGCCCGCTGCTTGAGGATTGGGGCGAGGCACTGGAACGCTATTGCGCTCTGGAAAAATGCTGGCTTGTCCTCTGGACGCGGCCTTCCGTGCTGCCGGACTCGCTGCGGAAGACGGCGCTGAAGGAACGCGACGCGGCCATGTCCAAAATGCCCACACTTGCGGGCTGCCAGCAGATTGCTCGTGCCGTCGCCGCCCTGCATGACGCGCACAACGGCTTTCTGACCGGCGTACTGGACGCCTTCCGGCAGGTGGATTTGCTGGCCTTCCCGCTTTCGGCGCATGAGGCCCTGCGGGACATCCGCATGTGCATCGCGCCGGAGTTCACCTGCCGGACGTGGCAAGCCCTTGTTCCCGGCGACGTTCTGTCGCTGCGTCTGCCCGACCCGGACATGGGCAAAAGAGACGGGCTGCATAATGTCATGTACCCGGACTTCAGGACGCAGCTCTGGCCGCGCGAGGGGCAAATGCTTTCCCGTAACGCCATACGCATCGGCGACCGTTTGTACGGGCCGCTGATCATGACGCTCATGCCGCAGACGCCCCGGCCTTTTCAGGATTTCTTCCGCGTTCTGGCGCGGCGGGACGAACGTCTGCCGTACCGGATGTCCTTCCTGCTGGAAGACGGCGGTCTGAACATGGGCCTCAAGCCTCTGCTGGCCGCTATTCTGGCGTTCACGAACGCGGACAACAAACGGCTCAATAATGCCGTGGAAGCCTTGCGCGCGCTGGATTTGGAAGGCGTGTGCTGCGTGAAATTCCGCATCTGCCTTTGCACCTGGGCCTGTGTGCGCCAAAGCGAACAGGAGGCCCATCCGCTGCTCCGGCGGCGCGTCGCGGAACTGTCCAAAGCCGTGCAGGGATGGGGGACGACCGACGTGTCGGAAGCCGTGGGCGATCCGCTGCTCGGCTTTACCGCGACCCTGCCCGGCATGATGCCGACCAGTCCGGCTCCGGTCACTGCCGCGCCGCTTCAGGACGCCATCGGCATGTGGCCGCTGCGTTCGGCTTCGCCGTGGCGGGAGGGGAGCCTCCTGTTCCGCACTCAGGACGGTAAAATCATGCCTTACGCGGCCAACTCCTCGGAACAGGCCGCGTGGATCGACTTGGGTGTCGCGCCGATGGGCGGCGGGAAAAGCGTGTTCCTCAATGCGATGAACTTCGCCTTTGTTACGCAGGCCGGGCTGTCCCGCCTGCCGTGGCTGTCCATTGTGGACGTGGGGCCGTCTTCTTCCGGGCTGATCACGTTGCTGCGGGAAAACCTGCCTGCGGACAAAAAACACCTGGCGGCTTATCACCGGCTCAGAATGACGCCGGAGTATGCCGTCAACCCCTTCGACACGCCACTTGGCAACCGGCGGCCTCTTCCCTTGCACAAGGCGTTTCTGGTCAATCTGCTGTCGCTGCTGGCCACGCCCCTGGATGTCACGGCTCCGGCGGACGGCGTGCCCGGCCTGATAGGCCGGGCCATCGACCTTGCCTATGAGGAACTCTCTGACGGCAACCATCCCCGGCTCTATCAGCCCAACGTGCTGCCGGAACTGCATGAACTCATTGTCAATGAAGGCATCCGCCGGGACGCTTCCACAAGCTGGTGGGAGGTCGTCGATGGGCTTTTCGAGCGGGGCCATGTGCATGAGGCATTGCAGGCCCAACGCTATGCCGTGCCGCTGCTGGCTGATGTGGGCGCGCAGATCCGGCAGAACAAGGGCATCCAGAACACCTATGAGAAACACACCATCGACAATGTATGGCGCTCCCTGCTGGACGCCATTGAGGCGTATGTCATCCTGAAGGAACCCACCCGGTTCGATTTGGGCGACGCGCAGATCGTCAGTCTCGACCTGGACGAAGTGGCTCCGCGCGGCGGCGCCACGGCTGACCGACAGTCGGCGGTCATGTATATGCTGGCGCGCCATGTTCTCGGCTCCCGGTTCTTCCTCATGCCCGCTGACGTGCAGCTCATGCCCGAATACTATCAGGATTATCATGCCAGACGCATTGAGGCGATTCGGGAAGACCCCAAACGTCTTTGTTATGACGAGGCTCACCGCGTAACGGGCAACACCTCGGTGGCCGGACAGCTTCAGGCGGACATGACCACGATGGCGCGGGAATCGCGCAAGTGGAACCTGTCCATCGGGCTGTACACGCAATCCATCGACGACATCCCCAAAATCATCACCGACGAACTGGCCACAACCGTGGTCATCCTCGGCTCCGGCACGGAAAAAAGCATTGAAAACCTGACGCAACGCTTCGGCCTCAACGGAGCCTGCCGTCATGCGCTCTCGCGTCTGGGCAAACCCGGCAAGGCCGGGGCCAATCTGGTCGCGCTCTTTCGCACAGGCGCGGGCATGTCCCAACTCGTCCTCACGCTGACCATCGGCCCTCAATCCCTGTGGGCTTTCAGCACGACAACGGAAGATGTCGCCATCCGCAACAACCTGTACCAGCGCCTGGGGCCGTCCGAAACCCTGCGGCGGCTGGCGAAGCGTTTTCCCGGAGGTTCCGCCAAGGCCGAAGTGGAACGCCGCAGGCGCAATGTGGAAGACCAGAGCGACGCCGACGAGGAAGTCGTCAACGTCATCCTGGAAATCGCCAATGAAATAGCGAGGGAACAATGAAAAAGCTCTTTTTTGCCCTGGCGCTCGTCCTGTTCCCGGCTTCGGCCTGGGCCGGAGGCTGCGGCTGCGGCTCCATCAACGCCATGATCACGGTGGCGAAAACGGAAACCATCCAGGCGGTGAACGCCTATACGGCGGCGGAAGCGCAAGCCATCCGCTCGGAAATTCTCGTCGCCGCGCAGAACATCATCGGCACCATCAAAACGGAATCGGCCACCATCGTGCGGGCGCTGGTCGCGCTCAAGGAAAGCAATGCCGCCACGCTCAAGGGGCAGGCCGTGGCGGGCGAGGCCATGAAAACCGAGGATATGTACGGCAAGGCCGCGCAGCCCGCCGGATTGTGCGGAAGCAGTTCTCTGGGCGCGGGCATCCAGCTCGGCGCTCAGGCCGGACAGGAAATCCACGCGGCCATGCGCGAAAAGCAGCTTGCCCATGCCAACACGCCGGGCAAAAAGCCGGTGGAACTTCTCCCGCGTGTGCTGGCGGAAGACCAACCTTCCCAACAGGAAAGTCTGGACGCGCTCTTTCCGCTGGGCGGCACGCTCACGGAAGACCAGGTGGCGCAGGCCCATGAAGCCGTCAAGACGCTGGCCAATCCTCGTCCGCTTCCGGTGGTGACGGAGGAACAGAAGGAAACGCCCGCCGGGCAGACCTATGCGGCGGCGCGGAAAATCCATGAGGAGCGGGTGGCCGCCGTCATGGAGTCGTTGAACAACCATGTGGTGTATCACGCGCCCACGCTGCCGGAGGATGTCACGGCCTGGGCACAGAATCAGTGGTCGGAAGCGGGCGGGAGCGGCACGCCGCCCGGCATTGTGGACGGCAGACTCTCCGAAGCCGGGCTGTACAAACTGCTTTCGCAGATGCGCGTCGGCAATCCCAACTGGTTCGCGCAAATAGCCACGGCGACTGATGCCGGACTTTTGCGGGAACTGGTCATCATGCAGGCGTTCCAGTTGGAACTGACGCGCAAGAACACGGATTTGCTGGACAGGCTGGCCGTCATTGCCTCGCTGGACTACCTCACGCGCATGGAAGGCACGACAGGCAGGGAAATGGATGACCTCTACACGCGCATGGTCGGCGCACAACAGTAGGGGGAGATCATGCGACAACTACAACGAAAAAAGGTCAGCGTGGGTGCCGGTTCTGGCAAAAAAGCATTGCTCCCCGGAAATTTGATAAATCAACAACCAATCAGGCTCAATATGAAGTTCCCATTTGGGTTTCCACTTTCCCTTAAGAGGATGGTCTCTATAAGTTTGCGGCAATGGCCTTTGATTAAGCAGGACAAGCCTTATCACCGCCTTCAATTTTTCCATGTCGTAACCGCGTTTTTCAACACGTTTAACGTCTTTTTGAAAAGGGGTCGTGAATACAGGCTGAAGCATTTATATGCCCAACTGTTTGAACATGTCATCCGCATCTTTGGCGTAATGCAGCCCTTCACGCTTATCAATAGCCTCAAATGCCTTTCTGGTTTCCTCATTGGGGATTTCCAGACTAAACGGCAGGCGTTTTTCATGGGCCACCCTGGTCAGCGCCATGCGGCAGAGATCGGATACCGTCAGCCCCATTTTCGCAAGCACGACCGCCGCTTCATTCTTGATGACCGGATCAATCCGGGCGCGAACATAATCATTGGCAGGCATAGGTTTTCTCCTTGTTTCCAATATTGTAGCTCACATGGGCATAAAGTCAACATTATTCCCAACATCGGCATGGAGGGCAGCTATGGCCGCATCTGAACTCCCCGCCACTTCGGAAGTCCTCCTGCAAACCGACGCCAGCAAGCATATTCTGGACACCTTTCTCGGCCAGGGGTGGGATACCTGGGGCACGAGCCTTGGCGGTTCTCAGGCGTCGGAGCTGATGTTGCAGTTTTTCAGCGCTTTCAATCTGGTGGCCCTGGCCGTCATTTCCGCCCTGTTCCTGTGGGTCATGGCCGTCGCCGTGGCCGGAACGGCCCACGAAGGAACGTCTTTCGGCAAACGTTTCAGTTCCCTGTGGATGCCTCTGCGCTTTGTGGGCGCAATGGGGGCGCTGGCTCCCATTTTCAAGGGCCTGTCGCTTTTTCAGGTGGCGATTCTGGCCTGCATCGGCTTCTCCATCAACCTCGGCAATTATGCCAGGGGATTGGGCACGGATTACTTTGTGGAACATGGGGGCCAACTCACCGTGCAGGCTCCGGATCAGAACGTCACCCATTATGCGTCCATCACCAACGGCGCTCTGGAGTCGCTGACGCTCCAGTATTACCTGAACGAACGGCGCGGCCTGAACATCACGCCGGGCGGCTATTGGGAATACCACATTAACTGGTTCCAGTCCGGCGGCGAATATAAGTTCTTCTTCCACGGCAATGCGGGTTCCATCATTGTGAATTGCGTGAATGAAGGCGACGCCTTGTGCCGGGGAAAGGTCAACGCCATAGGCACGGCCATTTCCGCGCTTTCGTCGCTGGCGCAACAGCTTGCCGATCCCGATACCCCGGCTTCCTCCGTTGACCCTCGCGCCCTGTATGATGCGGCCAATCAGGTCAATGCGTCCATTCTTTCGGGATTGCAGAGCTACGCCCAACAGGGCCAGCTCAAAAGCAAGCTCGCGGATTTCAAGCAAAACTCCGATCAGTACGGCTGGTTTATCACCGGTTCCACCTATTGGTCCATCGCCTGGATCAATCAGGAAGTGCGCGAGGCCATGTATTCCGGCATCACATACAGTCCGCATGAATACACCATGTCGGAGCTGTATGCCCTGATGCACGGCCTGCGGGACTATGAAGCGGCCAAAGAGCGGGTGGCCAACTACATCAAGACCGCCTACGCCAGCCGGAGGGGTATTTCCGATACCACGGCCACACCGTCCGTGACCGATGAAGGCCGGGCCTTTGACGAAATCGTCAACTGGCTGCGGGCCACCCTGAATCAGCTTGTGGCCGGAAACATTCTGCCCATCGCCATTGAAAAGCTCTCCAGTCAAGACCCGATCATGGCGGTGTCCAATGTGGGGGACTATCTCATCGGCACGGCCTGGGGGCTGGCTTCGGCGCTCGGCGTCGTGGACGTGGCGCACTCGATGGGCAAGGCGCTGCCCTTTGTGGACAAGGCCATTCCCAATCTGGATAAATACATCAGTTTTGCCCTGTTCACGGTCTTCTTACCGCTCCTGCTCTATGGGCTGGCGCTGGCTTATTATCTGCCCGCAATCCCCTTTATCCGCTGGATTTCAGCCCTGGTGGGCTGGCTCATCCTCATTGTGGAAGCTCTGCTCGCGGCTCCGCTCTGGCTGTGCGCTCACGCCCTGCCCGAAGGGGACGGCGCTGCTGGTCAGCACGGGAAGCGGGGCTACTTCCTCCTGCTCGGCATCCTCATCCGTCCGCCGCTCATGGTGGCTGGATTTTACGCCGCCGTCATTCTGATGAACGTGGTGGGGAGGCTGCTCGGCGCGGGTTTTGAAACCTTCATCGCCGGGACATCGCAAACCAAGATCATCGGCATCACCGGCACGTTCTCCATGCTCGTCATTCTCGGCATCGTCGTGATCATGGCAGCCAACAAGTTCTTTTCCCTGATTCACTACCTGCCCGAACACGTCACCAACTGGATAGGCCAGCAGTTCCACGCCCTTGGCGAGAAGGAAGACCAAACGGGCGTGAAAAACGTCTTTGTCGGTTCCACCAATGCGGTTTCCTCCGGCGCTCATGGGGCACGGGAACTGCGCGGCGACATTTCGCGGCAATGGAACAATCCCGGCTCCGGCACGGACAACGCCGCGCCTTCCACGCCGCAGGCTCCCGCGTCCAGCGTCAGGCCGGGGCTGTCGCAACAGAACTTCAGGAGCTGACGATGGATACTTTCAGCAAGGAAAAGACTGTCATCAGTTGCTTTGATTTGACCGGCAATATGGTGCTCCCCTGGGCTGAGGCGGGATACCTCTGCTATTGCGTCGATGTGCGGCACCCGGCTGGCGAAAGCCGTGAAGGCAACATTATCCGCGTGGGCGCGGACATGCGCGACTGGATGCCGCCGTTCAGTCCCATCACTTTCGCCGCCTTCTTCCCGCCCTGCACGGATGTGGCCGTTTCCGGGGCAAGATGGTTCAGAGACAAGGGGCTGTTCGCGCTGTTCCAGTCCATACGCCTTTTCTATGCCTCCATCCGCATCGCGGAATGGACGCGCGCGCCGTACATCATCGAAAACCCCGTTTCCACCATCTCAACTTACTGGCGCAAACCTGATTTTACCTTCGATCCCTGTGATTACGCGGGCTATCCGGGCGGTGAAAACGACCTGTACACCAAGAAAACCTGTCTGTGGACGGGTGGTGGATTCGTCATGCCGCCGCCCAAACGGCTTGAGCCGGTGCAGGGAAGCAGGATGCACCTGCTTCCGCCTTCACCGGAACGGGCGAATCTTCGCAGCGCCACGCCGATGGGCTTTGCCCGCGCGGTCTTTGAGACCAATCGACCTGACCGGAGGGCGTCATGAAAAAGCCCGACTCCATTCAAACGATTCTGGATACGGCCAGTTCGTCCAAGCGGCATGTGGCCGGGCTTCGCGGCGACTTTCGCTCCCGGCTGAACGCATTCCGGCGTCACCGCTCGGCAGAGGAACAGCAGGAACTGACGGAGGATTTTCGTCATGTGCTTGCGGCCTGGGGCATTGCCGACGCGGATATTCCCGGCGTCATTACGGCACTACGCCTGCGTCTGGTGGTTTTCCTCGCTCCTATGGCGGCTTGCCTGATCGCGATGGCATGGTCGCAAAGTCCTGCTGCCTGGCTGGCTCTGGCCTGCATTGCGCCGCCCTGTCTGCTCGGCATGGTCACGACGCTCTGGCGCATTTCCATTTTGCGTCACCGTCGCTTCCTGCCGCTGTGCCGCTGGCTGTTGGGTTTCCGCAAGCGCCCGTAGCGGGCGGGGGTGTGTCTGTTTTTAATCTCAAAGGAGTTACTTCATGTTCAAGAAAATTGTCCTGATGTCATGCGGTATGCTGCTTGCCGCCTGTGCGCACAAGGCCGCGCCTCCGGTTCCGCCTTCCGTTGATTTTGTTTCAGCCACACTTGGACAGGCTGCGGAACAGGCCCACGGCGAACTCGCCATGCTCGCCAGACTGCGCGGCCAGGGGATGCAACCGCTACTGCCGCCCGCCGATCCTTCGCTGAACCTGCCTGTTTCCATTGCCTGGACAGGCCCGGCAGACGGCGCGCTCAAGGAAATCTGCCTGCAACTCGGCTACCGCTACCGGGAAACCGGCGCTCCCACGGCGCAAACCATGCCCATTGTGGTGCATGGCCTGAACCGCCCGGCGCATGAGCTGTTGGAAGACATCGCCTGGCAGATTCAGCCGCAAGCCGTGGTGCGTGTCGATCCGGTCAACAGGGTGCTGACGCTGGCCAGCACGTCCGGCGCGGAGGGAAGGTCATGAGCGCGACAGAGAATACATCCGTGGAAATACTGTCTTCCCCCATGCCCATGCCCATGCCCAAAATCGATGACTACAGTTATACGCTGGGATTCAGCAAGGGGTATGAAGCCGCTGACTCTTCCGCTGTCTGCTGGGTGTTCGGCATGTGCGCCGTTCTGGTCATCATTTGCTGTTTTATTGTGCTGTATACCCATCTCAGCCGACAGAACGATATACTGTCACGTTTCCGCATTCCTGAAAAAAGCGGGGAAAACACGGGCAACGGCAAATTCTTTTCTCTGCTGCTTCCGCTGGCCTTCACTATCTGCCTTGCAGGCTGCGCCGTGAAACAGGGCGACGTGGTCAATCCCGCGCCTGTGCCGCCGGAGACGGTCAACGCTCCGGCTCCCGCCGACAGCGCCGACAAGGGAACAGGGAAATTCGTGCCCCATGACGCCGCGTACCGGGAAGACGGCACGGAACAATCCCTTGAAGTGTACCTTCCCGCCGATCCCGCATCCGGGCCGCGCAAGGACGATCCCGGCGAACTGGCGGCGCTGCTGGAAATGAAGGGCGCGGACACCAGAGAGAAAACCGCCGTCCAGCTCATGCGGCCTTCAGCCATCCGGGAAGCGGCGCGGCTGGTCACGTTCCAGACCGCCATGTCCTGGCGTTACGGCCAGCTTGTGGCGGAAACGGAACGCTATAGCGCCATCATGGACACGGCCTTCAACTTTGCGCCGCTTATGCTCACGCAGGGTGAAGCCCTGATCATGCCGCCCCTGCTGACGCGGGCGGGCGCGTCCATGCGCATTGAGGACGGAGCAACGGCCACGGCGGCGAAAACCACCTATGAACTGCTGGAACCGGCGCGGTACATCGCGGTCGTGCCCAACTGGCGAGAATTTCTCATGGCGGACGACTTCCCCGAGCCGGAACAGCCCAATCCCGCCGTGCTGCCGAAGAACGCGGAAGAACGCGCCATCTGGCGGACGGCGGTGCGCGAAGCCTGGGCGCAAGGGCTGACCGAAGCCGACCAACTCTATGCCGACAACGTGTCCCGCATGGCGCGGAACTATCGCGGCGTCATGCTCTATCACCTGCTGACCGCGCAACATCTGTTGAGCCGGGTCAATACGGCGTCCGCCGACCTGGGGATGCGCCAGTCCGACAGCAACAAGCTGAACATCGGCCAGAAGGTGTACCGGATCACCGCGCCTTCCGCCTTTATGGTCGCGCCGCCCGCGTCCCGGAAGAAAGGGGGAAAGTAACATGGGGCCATTGATTTCTATCCTTATGAACCCCGTATCCGCTGGACGCATACGGAACTCAACGATCTGCTGCTCTGGGGAACCCATTGCGGCATGTCCGACCTTAATCTGCGCTCCGGTCTGCCCGCATGGATGCGGTTGAACGGCTTATGGCGAAAGGTCACGCAGCGGGCCATCACGACCGATGAGCTGCTGGCCGCGCTGGAGCGTCTGACCAAAAACAACTCCGTGGCCGCGCTCATCAAGTCCGGCCAGTCGGACTATGACTTCGCCCATGAAATCGAGGAATCACGCGGCGTGCGCCGCCGGTTTCGCGGCAACGCCACGCCGGTGGCGGACGGCTATTCCACGGGCGTCAAGATTGTATTCCGCACCATCCCTTCCATGCCGCCCGCTCTGGAAGACCTGCATGTGGAACAGGGGATTCTTGACCACGCCACGCCGTCCAACGGCCTGGTGCTGGTTACGGGCGTCATGGGAAGCGGGAAAAGCACCCTGCTGGCCGCCATCCTGCGGCGCATCATCGAAACAGGCGGGCGCAACGTCAGCACCTACGAAGCGCCCATTGAGTTCGACTTTGACGCCGTGCCCCATCCCGGCGGGCCGGTTTCGCAAAGCACGATTCCCGAGCACCTGAAGTCCTTTCTCACGGCCACGCGCAACAGCACACGCACGGCCCCGGACGTGGTGCTCATCGGGGAAAGCCGCGATCCCGACACCCTCCGGGGCATGATGGAAAGCGCGGAAATCGGCGTCGCCGCCTATTCCACCGTGCATACCCGCTCCGTGCCGGAAACGCTTTCCCGCATCATCAACGTCTTCCCCTTTGCCGAACGGCTGCAAGTCACGGCCACGCTGCTCTCCTGTCTGCGGCTGGTCATTTCACAACGCCTGCTCCCCTTGCCGGACAACAGCGGACGTATCGCCTTGCGCGAGTATCTGGCTTTCACCCCGGAAATTCGGGAAACGCTGCTGGATACTCCGCTGGAACGTCTGATTTTGAAAACCGAAGACCTGCTGGCCGCTTCCGGCCAGAGGATTCAGGACGCCGCCCAGGCCGCCTATGAGGACGGGAAAATCGCCAAGGACAGCTATCTGGCGATTCTGGCGGAACGCAAACACAAGAAAGGAACCGATTATGGCGCAACAGCATAACGACAACATTCCGTATTACGAAATCTTCAGCATCAGGGAATACGTCAAGGAAGGAGAGACAAAATCCTCCTGGCTGCGCATCGGCGCGGGCTTCAAAAACAGGAATGATTCCTTCGGACTCGTCTTTCAGGCCATGCCCCTGCCCGATCCCCAATCCGGACTGCTTCGTCTGTACATGCGTCCGTTCCGCCCCGGAACGGAACAGGATGCCGCTCAGGGTGAAGACGCCTTCTATCTGGAGATCGACCCGCTCATGGGCGCTCCGCTGGAGGAGCTGTGATGAAACATCCCGCGAATGTGGTTTCCCTGTCCGGCGGAAAGGACAGCACGGCCATGTTGCTCATACTCCTTGAACGCGGCGAACCCGTGGCCGATGTCGTGTTTTTCGACACCGGATGGGAATTTCCCGAAATGTACGAACATCTGGCAAAGCTCGAAACTTTCACCGGCCTGAAAATCACGCGCCTGCGCGCACGGCTGCCGGTGGGGGTGGAAACGAAAAAATCGCCGTTTGACTGGATGTTTTCGGAATATCCGGTGGTCAGGCGGGGAACACGGCAGGTGCATATGATTGGCCGGGGCTGGCCCGCCGCACGGCGGCGCTGGTGCACGAACCTGAAACAGATTGCCCTGAAAGCGCATCTGCTGGGGCTTACTCATCAGAATGGCCTTGGGCTGCCTCTGCGCCAGTGCATCGGTTTTGCCGCCGATGAACAGCATCGTCTGGACGGCGTGACCAAAAGGAACAGCGCCTACTGCGTACAACGGTATCCGTTGGTGGAATGGGGCGTCACGGAAGCCGACGCGCTGGCCTGCTGCTACAAACGAGGTTTCACCTGGGATGGTCTGTACCATTTCTTCAGCCGCGTCAGTTGTTTTTGCTGCCCGCTGCAACCTCTGGATGAGCTGCGGACGCTTCGCGGTTATTTCCCCGACCTGTGGCGACGGATGCTGATCATGGAATCCTGGCTGCCGGAGGGAAAGTCAAGACGCTTCAAGGATTCCAGCGTCTCCGCGCTGGATGCCCGCTTTGCCGCCGAGGAGGACTTGTAATGGCTGACGTTCTCTGGCGCGATACCGCGCTCACGCCCAAAATCTTCATTCTGGACGCCCGCGCGGTTTTCCCCCTGGCCCTCTGGCTGTTCCATTGGGCCTGGTGGACGGCGGTCATTGCCGTTACGGCAATCCTCGTCCTCTACCTTGTTCAGCGTACCGGAATGACGCCCGTCGCCTGCTTCCGCGCCATCCGCGTGGCCTGCATGGGACGGCGGCGCGAAACAAGAAACAATGAAAGCCAATGGCGCAAACGCTGCCGCTGGTAATACCGAAACATGGAGAAACATATGAATACGGAAAATCGAAACAGTTTCGGCCTGTTTGATGCCGCGCGACGCTCCTCTGAAAAAGAGCGCGTTGCGCTCACCCAGGCTGACATCGAGCGCCAGCTTGACGCGGGCGCGTTTCTCATGAGCCGCGAGGAAGCCGTCACGGCCGGATTCATCAATCCGCAGGACGAACAGGATGCCGTGATTGTGGACATCAGGGAGGAACAGCAATGAGTCAGACGCCACAGAAGGAAAGGAAAAGCCGTTTTCAGGTCAGCCGTGAAGTGCAGGAAGAGTTCGTCAACGGCATTGCCCAGACCATGTTGACGCTGGCCGAAAACGCTGAACAGGGTCAGCCGTCCGTGGGCGAAGCGCCCTTTTGCCCCGTGACCGGAAAGGAATACAGCGGCGCGAACATGGTGCGTCTGACGCTGACCGCTATGGAAAAGGGCTACGCCGACAATCGCTGGCTCACCTTCAAACAGCTTCAGGCGGTCAGGGAGGAACATCCCGACCTGAACATCCGCATCCGGAAGGGAGAGCACGGCGTCACCGTGCTGCGCCCGGAGGACGTGTTCTTCACGGTGGAAAATGACGGAAAGTGGAACTTTGTTTCCGAAGAGCAGGCAAAGGGCATTCCCGATGTGCGGCGTCATACCCTGCTGTATCCCTTCACGGTCTTCAATGCGGCCCAGATTGAAAACTTTCCCGCGAAAGAACAGTCCGCGCCCGTCATGACTGAAGCCGAACGCAATGAACTGCTGGAACGCTTTGTCGCCAGTTCGGGCGTGGCCGTCGAACACGGCAAGGGCGTTCCGCGCTTCGACCACAGGACGGATACCGTCAGACTGCCGCACCCGGAGAACTTTCACAGTTCTGATGAGTATTACGCCGCCAAACTGCGGGAGTTCTTCAAGGCCACCGGCCATACATCACGGGAAGCCCGACAGCCTGTAAATGCCCAAACTCTCAAAAGCTGCGCCTTCGAGGAAATGCGGGCGGAAATGTTCTCCATGCTGGCCGGTGCGAAATTCGGCCTGCCCATGCCGGAACACGGCTCCGCTGAACGGCTCAGGCTCTGGAACCAGACCTTTTCCGGCGGGGAATCCAGGGCGCTTTTCCGGGCCGCCTCGGAAGCCGCGCGGGCGCTGACCACGCTGCGCCAGTTTGAAGCGGGCGAACAGCCCGCCGCCCGATGGTTCCCCAAACACGAAGCATGGCCGGAACTGGTGGAGATGCAGAAACAGCGGGATGCCGTGACGGGCGTGTCTTTCCGGGAAAACGCTTCCGGCGCATCGCGTCCCGCGCCCGGCGGAACCGCGAGTTCTCTGTCCGAATCAGCCAGAGCCTTTGAGAAAACGGATGACCTGACCGTCAAGGCCCGCCTGATTCTCCAGAATCCCGACTTCCTGAACATGGCGCTCAGGCTCGACCCTTCCGCTACCAGAGAACTGGCCGCGCTCTGCGACCAGGTGTCGCAGGCGTTGCACATGGAGCTGGACGAAAAGCTCCGCTCCGCGCCGGGCGCTGTGGAAAATTCCCTTCCCTTGAACGAACAGAAAGCCGCTTCCGCGCGGCGCATGAGGATGTGATATGCGACTTTTCATTGCCGAAAAACCCAATCTTGCAAAAGCCATTGCCAGTGGTCTGGGCAATGGCCGCACGGAAAGCGGCTGCATCCGCTGTGGCGACGATACGGTGACATGGTGCTTCGGGCATATGCTCGAACTTGCCTGGCCGCAGGAGTACAAGCCCGAATATTCCCAATGGCGGCGCGAACACCTGCCCATCATCCCCTCCGAGTGGAAATACAAGATCAGAAAGGATGCCGCGAAGCAGCTTGCCGTCATCGGCTCCCTGCTGCGTGAAGCCGATTCCGTGGTCAACGCGGGCGATCCCGACCGCGAAGGCCAGCTTCTTGTTGACGAAGTTCTTGAACATTTTGGCTATCAAGGCCCGGTAGCCCGCATCTGGCTTCCTTCCCTGGATGACAAGTCCGTCCGCATCGCCCTGAACGGCATCAGGGACAACGCGCCCTATGCGCCGCTGCGCGACGCCGCCCGCGCCAGAAGTCTGGCCGACTGGCTGGTGGGCATCAACGCCACGAGAGCCATGACCATCAAGGGCAGGGAAGGCGGACGCTCCGAAACGCTTTCTTTGGGCCGCGTCCAAACGCCCACGCTTGCCCTGGTCGTCGCCCGCGACAGGGAAATTACAAACTTCAAGCTCACGGATTATTTCGTGCTGCGGGCCGCTCTCGCTCATGCCGCCGGAGAGTTTCCCCGATGTGCAGCTGGCCGGACAGAAAACGGGC
>OOCQ01001215.1_pt1 | contig 16846 bp, 27 predicted proteins | sample 1671121 | NCBI WGS metagenome assembly OOCQ01 (sample SAMN06348124, study PRJEB24527) | human gut metagenome | biome: human gut; feature: ankylosing spondylitis patient; material: feces | host: Homo sapiens | place: China | collected 2015-10 | reverse complement strand
AAGAACCTTGAAAACAGAATATAGATTAGATAATAGATACCCGCTCATTAATGGCGTTGCGGATAGGGGTTTACTATGAAGTATTCAGTGAAAGTTGTTCGCAAATATTATAACGCTAAAGCAATATTAGAACAAAAACAAACAGATGAACGTTTCTTTTCTGATTCGCTAGACTGTGCATTAATCGCTTATAATTCAAATATTATAGGCGAGCGCATTTCTAGCGAGATGCACAACGTTAACGGTAGTTCAAATATATACGTTTCGCTTATTGCACGTATTGATAATGAGTCAGTTGTATTAGAATCAACGTTCATCCATAATGGGGAGGTGCAATAATGAAGCGTTTCACTATTTGCGGCTTGCGTGCTTTCGTCGATTATGTTAACGAAACTGTGCCGAAGATTGAGGGAAAGCATTTTGCTATTCAATCGGCATACGGCTATCATCGTATAGTTTTGCGCGGTGACGGTGGCGAATATGGTACCATGTGCCAAGATACACACTATAAAGTCGGTACGCCGCGCGAATGTGTGTACTACTTTAAAACGTGGCTTTTAGTATCGAAATGCCCGCGCGATGCATACAATAAAGTTGTATCGTATATCGTTCAACACAACATTTAACCATTAATGAGCATTTGAGCAACGCCATTAATGAGTGGGTAAAGTCAAATAGCATTAAAGGGGTGTATAATGGTACACATTAGGACACAACACTATAACAACGGGTTAAATAAGCCTTATTCGCACGCAACCATGCATCATATCTATAAGCATTCAATAGGCGCTTATACGATGCAGGATGCAAGAAAGTATATCAGCGAACACGCCGCATGGGGTATTCGCGGATATCTTTTCAATGAACTAAAAGAGAACGGTTCGGCTATTTGGTTCACAAAAACAGACATTGAATCCGAATACAAGTATCCCGATAGAGCGCTCTGCAATGACTAAAGAAGTTATTCTAGCCGTGGCGTTTATCGCCACGGCGGCGGCTTGGATACGCTGTTTAATCGTTCAACGTGAGTTGCAAATATATAGTATCTTGCGCGAATCAGAAAAAGCTCGAGAAAAAGCAGAAAGTGAGTATAAAAGTGTATATCGCAGTTAACGCGCTTTGGGGTATCGCCGCTGTTTGGGCGTTCACCCTAATAATCGCTTACGCGTTAGGCGCGGAATCAAATAGGTAAAGTTAGGCGGGGTTAACAACCCTGCTTAACTTTTATCAAAATTACCTGAAGTTAACATTCATCTAACCGCTATATGACGATGACCGTCAATTTACACGGCGATGACCGCCAATTTTAGAGAGGACGATGACCGATGTTTGTCGTGGAATACCTGATGACCGCTTTCAATAAGGATGGTGGCATCATCGAGCAGGAACGAAATACCAAGTACTTCGATGACCTTAAACAGGCAATGAGCTGCTATGACAAAACTTATGAATTTCTTTGTGATTACTGTTCCGATGATTGGGACGTTTATGTTATTTCGATTTTCGGTGGTAGCGAGTTGCTGAAAATGCAGACTATTCGATGTGAAAAGGAGAAATAGCCATGCAGTATCATTTCAAGCTCTACGAAGATGGCTATTGCATCGATGAATTCGATGAAGAACTGTACGACGAGGAGGATATGAAGAATTTCGCGCACTACGTTCTTTTTCAGAATGAACAATACGACAGGGTTTTCATTTGGGATGAATATGGAAGGCGTTATGGTTATCAACTCAACCATGGGAAGCTCAAATGGGCTGGAAGGATTGGAAAATGACCCCTTACGAATTCTATAAAGCAGGGCTTTATTTGTTCGAAAAATATCTGGGTAACGATTATGCCGAAGATTTCATGGAGTATTTCAACATGATTGTATTTTATGGTGTGGTCGAAACGACGGCTTTGTACGATATGCTATGTGAGTTGATAGGTAAAATCGACGCGACTGGCAAAGGAAAGGCAGGATTGTTTGATTATAACCTTATTCGTGAAATGATGGAGTGTGAAGAAATGATGAAAATCATTGAAGAAAACTCAATCATTATGGACAATGACGACGAATAGTCGTATTGTATAAGCACTGGGTAACCTACTAGAAAGGAATTTGAAATGGCTGACAAGATTACCCGTACAGTAAACACCTACAAGGTATCTCTTATCGAGATGGTTAAGACCGAGGAGGGCTACAGCTGCCAGGTCACTGGCCTTGGCGTTCACAAAGGAACGTCTTGCACGAAGAAGGAAATGCGAACCGCTCTCAAGGCGGCTGGCGTTCATGTCAAGCCTGGCGCGACTATGGAAGCCGAAATCATTGGCAAGACCATGTACTCGATGCCCTGGGAGCAGTTCGAATCGTTGGCAACAGCGGAAGAGGTTGTCGCAGAATCCACCGAAATCGAGGAGTAATCAATGAGCAACATCAATGAGGTTATTGTAGCTGGCAATGTCACTCGCGACCCTGAATTCCGTGAAACTGATGGCGGTGTGTCCATCATGAATTTCGGTATCGCCGTCAACGATTACGCGAAGAATGAGGATTACACCAACTTCTTCGACGTTACGATGTTCGGGCTTCAGGCGGATGCCCTGGCCGATATCATCAAGAAGGGAATGAAGCTAACTATCCACGGTAAGCTTCGCTATTCTTCTTGGGAGAACAAGGACGGCGAGCGTCGATCCAAGGTCGAAATCATCGGCAAGGAGGTCGAGCTTCCGCCGCGCGGCGATGGCGGTGATTCCCGTGCCAAGCGGAACTATCGCCGATAGGTTGGATATCGTCGACCTGCTCGATTACGTCTCAAGGTATCAGGCGGTCGAGGTGGTCAACGATGAAGAAGTGTTCTCGGGGCGTCTCATGATGACGCCCCTTCATATGTCACTGATGCCAATTCAAGCATTGGAAATAAGAGACAATAAGTTGGTAATCAGTCTCTAAGGAGGGATTATGGCGCGTTCACCAGTATATACCTCGTTGAGGGATTCGCCATATGAATACATGTTCGGTAATATGCGCTTCAAGTTCTCTTCTGCTTTGCATCGAGACAAATTCTCGAAGGGGTTGGCGCAGCGAATAGCATGGCTAAACGATTCGATGTCACGACGTTTTAAGTGCCTGGTCGATTTCCGCCTTATGGCGGCTATCCAATGGTATGAGATGTGTGAGACGCGAGGATACTGCGTAGAGGTTCTTCGCGATGACGGGACTTGGGAGCGCCACAATATGCCAACAGTCGAGTTGAAGGCGGTTCTCGATGGGTGCTAAGTTCAGGGTTGGACGTTCCGAATCGCAAACCCTGAAGAACCTGGTTCGTTCATACAATCGCGAGGTTGTCAAGATGGAAGCCAAGCTTCCTATGCAGGTTCATCTTCCGCCATCGGTGGACTATGATGACATCAAATCCCGTATCCATAACAAACGTGATTACATTCGAGAGGTCAACAGGCTTAAGCGCATCAAGTCCCCAAAGGCTGGCGAGGTGCATGAGCTTCCTAGCGGAACTTTGATAACCAAATACGAGTTCAATGAAACTTCAATCATGAAAAGGGCATACAACCAATCTCGTGTCGCCATGTTGAAGAAGCTGGGCATCGAGGTCGAGAAGGTCAAGGTGCCCGCGACGGCGCATCGCAAGGGCTTCGAGTATTGGAGGGGCAAAACGCCGAAGGACAGGATGGCATTGGAGGGAATGTCAAACGCCCTACCAATAGGCGCGAAGATAGATTGGGTGCCGTCTGGCGATGTTCCAGGCAAGAAAAGCCGTCCGATGACTGTGCTTAATCGCGTGAACAAATATAGGATGGACGCGAGCGTTACAGCCAATAGATATTTCGATTCCTACGTCAAGGCATTGAATACCGTGTTTGACCCTATGGGAATGGGAAGCGATTTGGTTAAAGAAATCGAGACGTTGATAGCCGACATGCGAAAGGCGGGGATACCGCTGGAGGAGGTCTATAAGGACACAGCATCGGCGGACATAGATGCGACGCTTTATTTTGTTTACGACCCCACGGATGACGATATCAGGATAAGGCGAATCAGGGAATATTGGAAGAATGTAAGAGACAAGTACAAGACCCAATTAGGAGGTTAGCCATGTGTCTAGGTGGTGCGCTGACTTTGAGACTATAGAGGAGCTGGACGAGGAGAAGGTGCGCGTTTGGTCTTGGTGCGCGTCTGAAATCGGGAACACCGATAATATCTATAGAGGGTTGGATATCGAATCCTTCATGCAATGGCTGAAGCATCGTCAAGGGGAGACGGTGTATTTCCACAACCTCCAATACGACGGTGGCTACATCGTGGATTGGCTACTGAAGAATGGATGGGAATGGCGGCAAGACAACCAGGATTTCGTTCCAGGCGTTTTCACTTCGCTGATTTCTGATATGAACGTATGGTATTGCCTGAAGCTCTATTATGGAGGGAAGCCCGTCGAAATCTTGGACAGCCTGAAGGTCATTCCCCTGAAGATAGCGGCCATCCCGAAAGCGTTCGGATTGCCGATTGCCAAGGGGGAAATCGATTACAAGAGGTATCGCGAAGTCGGATACGAGCCTACCCCCGAGGAGTGGGACTACATAGACCATGACGTTAGAATAGACGCGATGGCGATGGACGTTATGTTGGAGCAGGGCTTGACGAAGATGACTGCTGGTTCCAACGCGCTACACACGTACATAGACATGATGGGCGGCAAGAAGCGTTTTCGCAAGGTGTTCCCAATAATTGATTGTGACGATGAGCTTCGTCAGGCATATCGCGGAGGATTCACATATGCGTCCGACAAATACAAGGGTCGATGCATAGGCCATGGAATAGGGTTCGATGTCAATTCGCTGTACCCGTCTGTGATGGCGGCTACCGATGGGCAATTGCTGCCGTTCGGAGAGCCAATACATTACGACGGCGAATACGAGACTGACGAGCTTTATCCTCTGTTCATACAGAGGATTAGGGTTTCGTTCAAGGTCAAGACAGACCACATTCCGACAATACAAATTCACAAATCGCCGTTACACAATCCACGAGAGTATTCCAAGGATTCCAAAGGAATCGTGGAATTGACGTTGACGAGCGTAGATTTGGAGTTGATGTTCCAGCAATACGAAATCGATTTCTACGAGCCGTTGGATGGATGGAAGTTCAGGGCTTCCAGGACGCTGTTCAAGAAGTACGTTGAGTATTGGAACGAAGTAAAGATGAAGTCGAGGGCTGAAGGAAACGAGGGCATGGCAACCATAGCCAAGCTGATGTTGAATTCTCTTTACGGCAAGTTCTCAACTAAAACCGTGGCGGCTTCCAAGCAGCCCGTCCTAGACGAGACAGGAAAGGTCAAATACGTGCTTCTCCCAGAGGAGACGAAGGAGAGCGTGTACCTGCCAGTCGGATGCTTCATCACGGCATGGGCGCGATACAAGACCATCAACGCTTGCCAGGCGAACTACGACCGTTTCGCGTATTGCGACACGGATTCGTGCAAGCTGGTCGGATTCTCCAAGCCAGTAGGCATGGAGATAGACCCGCTGAAGCTCGGGGCGTGGAAGTTCGAGAGCGTCTACGAGGAGCAGAAATACCTCGGGGCGAAGTGCTACATGTGCCAGGAGCTTGATTGGTCGGTGGACGACAGGAAGCCGTCAATCCATGTGGCTGGAATGCCCGATTCATGCCATAAATACGTCACGTTCGACAACTTCAAGGTAGGAAGTAGCTACCCTGGCAAGCTGAAGCGCAAGACAGTAAACGGCGGCGTTCTGCTTGTCGAGGGAGAGCACACAATCAAGGAAAGGATGTTCTGATGGCATACAAAGACACAAAATTCGAGGACGTTACTCAGGAAATCTGGGAGAGCGTCGCAGGAATAGCCGACGAGAAGGAGACGATTGAAGCAACGTCAGCCGAATCGCTGGCAGACATGGAGAAGCAGCGCGACGAGGCAATCAAACGTGCAGTCGATGCCGAAGCTTCGCTGAAGGAGCAGAAGCAGAAGTACGTCGATGCTTTCTTCGCGAGCAATAAGCAGTCCGAGCAAAAAGAACCAGTGGACAACAAGCCCAAAGTGTCGTATCCTACCACGATGAAGGATATCGACGCACTGTTCGAGAAAGGAAACTAACATGGCAGGACAGGCAACAGTTAAGAAAGTCATGAAAACCCTTGGCACCGAGGGCACGAAGGGCATCGTAAACCAGGCGGTAAATGCTACCCCAGAACTGGCGCAGGCTCTAGTTGACAATGGCGTTGCGGCATACGCTGTTGGAGAGGGTTCAAACGAAGTTCTCATTTATGATGACAACGAATCAATCATCAAAATCGGCCAAATCATCACGAACTATCAGCCGTACATGAACACGTTCGTTCCAGCACTGGTCAACCAAATCGGCATGGTCGCGATTGAGCGCATGATGTGGATGAACAAATGGTCGAAGTTCTACCAGGGTCAGTACGAGGGAGCAGGTTCGACCGTTCAGGAAATCTTCGTGGATATCTGCGACCCGCACTCTTACAATCCTTCCACGGCGGAAGAGGAGCTGTTCAAACGCGAACTTCCAAACCTTATGAGCGCATACCACATGCTCGATTTCCAGAAGTTCTACAAGGTTACCGTTGAACGTCGTTCAGTTCGCCAGGCGTTCTATGCGTGGGCTAAGGTCAATGACCTCATTGCAAACATCCTAGCGCAGATGTGGGTAGCCTTGGAGTACGACGTGTACCAAACCTGGAAGTACATGACTGCCAAATACATCGTAGGCGGCCATATGGCGCAGGTGTCAATCCCCGCGCAGGACGGCACAAAGGAAGCCGCCGACGGTGCTCTCAAGATGGTGAAGGAATACTCCACGTATCTAGACAATCCATCTCGCAAGTTCAATGCAGCTGGCGTGATGAACGTCGTGGACAAATCCGAGCAGCAGGTTATCATCAACGCAAAGGCAAACGCCGATATTTCTGTCGAGACCTGGGCGCAAGCGTTCAACCTCCCCTATGCGCAGTTCGTGGGCAATGTGACCGAAATCGATTCTTTCTCGAATCTCGACGAGCAGCGTCTAGCGCTGATTTTCGAGAACGATGACAGCTTCAAGCAGCTCACTTCCGAAGAGAAGCAGATTATCGACGCAACGCCTATCATCGTTTTCGGCCCAAAGTTCTTCCAGATTTACACCTATGACCGTTGGACTGATAACGTTTACAACGCGCAGGGCGCATATACCAACGAACTGCTACACAACTGGATGATTTTCTCCATCAGCCCGTTCGAGCAGGCCATCGCGTTCACGTCGGCTGCATCCACGGTCACTGGCGTTACTGTCTCCCCGACCTCAGCAACCATCTCGGCTGGGCAGGATATTACGCTCACTGCCACCGTAGCTGGCTCTGGCATCTACTCTCGCAACGTTCAATGGACTATGGATGGAGCGACCAAGAGCGGCACGGTTCTAACTGGTAACCGTCTCCATGTAGCGTCCGACGAGCCGTCCGCAACGGCAATCAAGGTTACCGCTACCTCGCTTCAGGATTCGTCCAATAAAGCGACCGCGACCATTACCGTTTCCTAATAGCGTAAATCAGAAAGCCCGTCCTGAATTGGGCGGGCTTTTATTATAGAAGGAGGGTTTGATGGCGAACACCAAAGTCCGCATAGGCTGGGTACCCTGGTGCGGTGACGTTAACTATCGCCGCTATTTCGGCAGCGCGTCGGAGCAGCAATCGTGGATGGCTTCTCATCTAACGACGTTTTCTGCCGATGACTTCACATACCAGCGCGAGAACATGACGATGGACGTTCCGCTGAATTTCGAGCAGCTTACTGGCTGCAACTATGTCGCATACCAGAATGCCGACTATGGTAGCAAATGGTATTATGCTTTCATCACATCTATGCAATACAAGGCAAAAGAAACGACCACGCTGTCATTGCAGACCGATTACTTGGAGACGTGGCTTTTCGATTTCGGTTGGGAAGCCGCATTCGTCGAGCGCGAAATAGTCACGTCTGACGGCATCGGCGAGCACACAATGAGCGAGGGATTGGATGTGGGCAACTATATTCAGACAAATCGCGACCAGAATCCCCCCGAGGGAATTTCTCTTTCAAATATGTACGCAGTGGTCATGACAACCATGTACCCCAAGACGAATATCGCGGGAGGGGCAGTAGAGTTGGCGGTATCAGTCGGCGGAGACAGGTATAACGGAGTGTATTCGGGCGCGTCCCTATTGGCGTTCACGAACACGGCGGACTTCCAATGGTTCACGAAGGAAATGACGGAGCTTGGTGCCGCTGACGCGATTGTCGGCGCGTTCATGGTTCCAAAAGGAATGATTGACAATGGATATGGCACATCTCCCTGCGATAACGGTCATGGCGTTTGGATAAACAGCGGCGAGGTGGCTTACGCCGCCGAGAAGAAATACTCAGTCAACTGCTCAGACATCAACGGGTACGTGCCGAAGAACAACAAGCTGTTCACGTACCCATATAACGTGGTCTGCTTGAGCGACACGAACAATGAGCTTGAATTGATGCCAGAGCGTTTCCAATCCGTGAGTGGGTCGAGCGGCAGTAAGGAAGTCTCGTTCGGGTGGTACATGGTGTGCGAGCAAAACTCGGGAATGATGGCCTCACCGAACAAATACAATGGCGTTTCGCCCAACTACGAATACGCCATCGTGACGAGCGGATGGCCGCAGGTGAATTGGAACGTTGACGCTTTCTCGCAATACATGACATCAAGCTTCATCGGGTCGCTGGCGAATACCGCTGGAACAATCGCGATGATGATTCCGCAGATGCGAATCGCTGGCATGGCGGGACAAATCAGCAAGGCAATCAGCGCAGGAACGGTTGCTTCGGCGGCTACGCAGATGACGGGCGGGTTGACGGAAGCTGCGCTGAAGCCGAATCAGCTCAAAGGCGGTTCCACGAGCAACCTAAAGCAGGGAATGCGAATTGGGCTTCCATACGTTTACCAAAAGCAATGCAAGGCCGATATAGCCAAGGCCATCGATGACCACTTCACCGTCTACGGGTACTGCATCGAGCAGGTCAAAGTTCCCGCGCGAACAGGCAGACCGTGTTGGAACTACGTGCAGACCCGCCACGCCGACTTCAACGGCAAGGTGCCAGAGTACGCCATGGATGCCATCAACCGAATGCACGACGAGGGAATATGGTATTGGCATGTTGACGATGTCGGAAATTTCGGATTGGACAACTCTCTCTAAGGAGGAATTATGGGAGCAATCCCCAATGGGAACATAGGAGTTGGAAGCTGGTTCTTCAGCACTGGGTACGCGCCGCTTTGCGCGAACATGGCTTCGCATTGGCGCACTATGGAACGCAAGAAGTCGCAGGACGGCGACCCGTTCGCATACGAGGAAATAGACCCAGCGGCCATGTTCTCCATAACGAAGAACTACTTCATACAGAAAATGCTGATGCAGCTTGTTACTCGCTACGAGTGGAAGAACCTTCCAGAAGGAATAGACCCGTTATACCTCGAATACCTTCTAGCGACGAGCGGCAGCGCGGTTCTCTTTAAGGACGATGCGCTGAAGGATGACGTGCAGGCTCGAGCACCAGAAGGGTTCGCCGTTATGCCAGTCAATTCCAAGAATGACAAGATGGACATTTACTTCATGCCGACCGAGCCGATGGCCTACAACCCCGTCGAGGGCAAGAACTATGCGCTAGACGAGACTAATTCGGTCGTGATTCTCGACAACAGGCTTAGAATTCCGCTTCTGTCCTATGTAGAGATGTTCGCAGAGCGAATGACCATGTATCAAATGACAATCGACACGAACGTCAAGCAGCAGCAAGTCGCCAAGGTGTTCAAGTTCCCCGAAAAGCAGAAAATGAGCGGCTTCAAGCTCATTAGGCAGATGTTCAGCGGACGAATCTGGACAGCCGCGGCAGATTCCACGGATATCGGGTTCATGGACACGGTGGACTTCACCTCGCCGTATATAGCCAATGAGGTCATGCTGACCCAGAACAAGTATTGGAACGAATGGCTGACATTCATCGGCATCGAGAACACTAACGACGATAAGAAGGAACGACAAATCACAAGCGAAATCATGTCGAATCTTGGAGAAACCATGATTCAGCGCGAAATCTGCCTGGCATCGCGTAAGATGGCAGTAGAAAGCGCGAACGATAAATGGGAATTGGATATCGAGGTGGATTTCAGGGAGGTGGACTATGGAGTTTCAGCAGATGTTGGTGCAGATGAAGGCGAACCGTCGATTGAGGATGCGCCGAAAGACGTGGAGGAATGACGCTATCGGCATCGAGGATGGCGTGCTCACTTTCTATAAGAAGGGAGAGCCGCTTATGCCATACATGCCGACGAATGAGGAGCTTATGGAAGCCGACGATTGGAAGGTGGCGGAATGACCAAGGACGAAGCCATTGCGGCCATCAAAGTTGGAAAGAAGGTAACCCATACGCTTTGGGATGAGGATTCGGTAACGGATTTGAAGCCATGCGTCTATATAAGGGATATCGATTCAAAGCTGGTCATTGATTATGGAGATGATTTCATCGAGGAATTCTCTTATGACAACATGACCTCGCCCGTCGGATGGGAGCTGGTATAGATGGCTCAAGACACTGTTCAGATGCGTAAGTTCGTGACCCAATGGGTCAAGGATGCTGGAGCGTATGACAACAGCAAGCCCGAATGGAAGCAGGATTTCTCACCAGCATACGCAAGGTTGGGATTGGACGAGTACCCTATTTACGACGAATCCAAGAGGAAGCAACTGAATGCCAAGTTCATCAGACATTATTGGATGCGCGAAATCGGATGCGAGACGGTTGGGCACTTCTGCCTTTGGTGCTCGAACACGTTCAACGAGATTATGCCGTACTACAACAAGCTGTATGAAGCGGAGCTTTTGAACGTCGAGCATCTTCTTGGCATCAAGAGACACAAGGCTCTTGAAATGCTTCGCGATTTCGACGAGAGTTCGAGCGGAAACGGCAGCTCTGATACTTCAACCTCGTCAACAGGAAAATCAACCAACAAATTCTCGGACACGCCCCAAGATGAATTGTTTGTGTCCAAGGTCGATGCGGGTGATTACCTCACCAACCTCACTATCGATGACACGCAAGACAACACGACAGTTGGCACCAAATCCAAAAGCGATGGAACAATCACTCGCGTCGAATATAACAGGGACAATACGGACGAGTTCGTGACAGACCCGCGCTACTATCAGGCGTTCCTGGATTTGAGCGAGAAGCTTCTCAATCTCGACATGCAGGTAATCAACAACGTGCAGGTGCAAGGGCTGTTCATGCAGGTTTGGAGCTAGACATGCCAGATTTGGGAAATCCTAATTTCTTCAAGATTTTCCAGGGCAAGGGGGAGGTCGCGTTGAATTCTGGCGCGACCTCAACCAACGCTGGAATAATGCTGACGATGACGAACGAGCTTCAATTCCTCGGCGATTACGAGGTTGGGGTTGACGGCGTTCTCGGGGTTCTGCCAGAAGGATACCGCCCAGGGGCAGACCTGATAGTTCCCGTGGTCGCTGTGGAAGGGTCGTCATCGAAGGTGACGGTGCTGCATGTCATGGATGACGGAACTTTGTCCAGCGACCCTAATTCATCTATTAAAACCAACGGCATCGTGGTAAACTTATCAGGAAATTGGTACTAGAGAAAGGAGAGGGCATGGAAAAAAAGCCTTGCGCCAAGCCAACAGGATGGTGCGCTGGTCTGATTCCGTCCGTATACGATGAATCATTGTCGTATTACGAGGTTCTTTGCGCATTGCGTGAAAAAGTCAATGAATTGATAGTTTTTTTCAATAACCTGGATGCTGACACGCTGGTAAGGGATGAAGAACTTCAAAGGGCATTGAGTGAACTGAACAATGCTCTAAGAGACTACATTGACACTGAAAACGCTGAACAGACGGTAATGCTCAAATCGCATATTCTCATTAAGTTGAAAGAAACGACCGAATACCTACAGTCGCAGATAGACAACGCTCACATTTCCGATTTGATGGTTATATATCCCGAAGGATACCCGCCGCGCGTAACGTATCAGGAAGCTTTGCGGCTTCAAAGCAAAGATGCTCGGATGTACTCGATGTGCGCGAAGCTGTACGATAGCTGCCAGCTAACATGCGAAGCACGAGATGCAAAGGCCGTTGCTGCGTATGTTTTTGATTTTTACTCAGCGTTCGAGTTCGGTAGGGGATTGATGCCGTTAGAAGGAGTATATGATGGTGTATACACGCTAAACGCGATTAAAGGTTTCATTGCCAATTAGGAGTAATTGATATCTGACAGAAAGGGACAAGAAATGAGTTACACCAATCAAACGACAAACCTAAATCTTCCGATTTACGAAGCGCAGGACAAGCCATCGTATCTCGGAGACTGGAACGAAGCCATGGAAGCGCTTGACACTGGATATGGCGCGGTGAAAACAATAGAGAATAACGTTGACGCGCTTGAAACAACCGTTGAAACGATTAATGTAACTGTTGAGGAAACCAACGCTGTGGTAAAAAATCTCGAAACTAGCGTTAATGAAAACAAGATTGCGACAGAGAAGAACACTAAAGAAATCAACAAGATAAAATTGTCTTTGGAGCCGAAGGGATGGAATGTCGTTCTCATTGGAGATTCGTACTTGGACAAACATGGTATAGACCGTGCCAATCTAGCTGACACGTTCAAGAGGATTTACCCAAATATAACTTGGCACAATTACGCAGACAGTGGGAGCGGATTCGGAATGGGCGGCATACAAGGGAGAAACTTCGCGCAGCAAGTTACCAACGCCGCTGCCGACTTGACTAGCAAAGGAGTTTCCGTTGAAACCATCACGCACGTTTTCGTGATTGGCGGACGAAACGATGCAGGGGCGCAGGATGGTTCAAACAATATTGACCGTTCAGCTCTCACTCAAAAAGTTAACGAGTGCTTGGGAAACGTAGCAAGTTCGTTTCCAAAGGCCAAAGCTGTTATGATTCCGTGTCTATACGATTGGAAGCTTCCGAGAATCGCGCTGCTTAGTGTAGAAGCTGTAGTTCGAGAAGCAAGCCAGAAAAAAGGTGTATGGTGCGCTCGAAACGCATGGTCGCTTGGTATCGGCGAAATGGCAAAGCTTTACAATGGTGGAGATGACATTCACCCAAACGAAAATGGATGTGAGTTGATGTGTCGTTCCATAATGTCTGCAATCGTGAATAACAACCCGAACATGATGCGATGCCAGTTCGCAACCGCTGGAAACTATCGCTTTTACTTGTATGAAAGTGGAATCGAGGTCAGAGGCGCAAGCTTTAATGACTACACTGGCAACGTAATCATTCCTAGGAATGAGTTGCCCTCATTTATTAAAGTTGGCGCTAGCGATGAAGTCAATTGGTATGAAGACGGTAGCACACTACCCGTAAAATACCAACTCAACACATATGGAGTGCTTGACGAGGAAGCAATGATGATGACTTTTGTTTACTTCAATTCTGAAGGGTTTAAGTGTGCGAAAGCGGCTGGCAAAATTAGAATGTCATTCCTGATTCCCTTTGGGTTCTAGTATGCTTAAAGTAATCGACATATCGAACTGGCAGGGAGGTATCAATCTCCCTGCCCTTCTTCCTGGTATTGACGCAGTTGTATGTAAAGCCACGCAAGGCAAGACATTCGTTGACCCCTATTGTGACGGATGGATTCAACAATGCCTTGTTGATGGAAAGCCATGGGGTTTCTACCATTTTGCGGGCGACAACGATGCTGCGAAGGAAGCTGACTACTTCATCAGTCAGACTATGAACTATTTCGGGCATGGAATCCCCATACTGGATTGGGAGGGCGTTTACGACGAATACGGCAACCTGATTTTCGACCAACCCGTTTCGTGGGTCAATACGTTCGTACGTCGCGTGCATGAAAAGACAGGCGTTTGGCCTTGGATTTACGCAAACCCTTGGCGATTCAACCAAGGCGGCGTGGAGCCGAACTGTGCCAGATGGGTAGCGAAGTACCCAGCCGTCACTTCTCCGAGCTTCGAGCTAGCCGAAACGTGGAGCTGCCCAGAAGCAGACGGCAATGTCGTTGCATGGCAGTTCTGCTCTGATGGGCGAGTTAACGGATATGACGAGGATTTGGACTGCTCGCTGTTCTATGGGAATGTTGACCAATGGAAGGCTTATGCTAAAGGAGATAATCGCGATAGCGATGCCGCCAACGGTGATGCTTGTAGCAATGTATATGCTAGTGTGCTAGAGAATGACCAATACAAAATCACGATTGAAAGGAAATGAGATGGACTTGAGCTTCCCGTTATTGGGCATAACGAACGCTATGGCATGGGGGATTATCGCTTGCGTATGCTTGATGCTGTTCGATGTAATCAGCGGCTTCATAGCTGCGGTGAAAAACCGAGAAGTATCTTCAACGAAGATGCGAGAGGGACTTTTCCATAAATGCTCTCTCGTCATGTGCATTGTATTGGCATGGTGCATAGAGATGTTCGTCATGCACGTACCTGATTTAGGATTCAACGTTCCCCTTATCATTCCAGCTTGCGTACTTATCTTTGCAATGGAAGTGGTTAGTATTTTGGAGAACATCATCAAAATCAATCCCGAATTGGAAAATGAAGAGATTGTGAAGCTATTTACTAACACTAAGAAATAGGGGATAATAATCTCATCGGGACTTGAAGTTACCGTGCAAGTACCATTATCCGATGCTCACCCTGATAAGGTGCGGAGTGGTTTTCTGGGTAGCACCATGAGCCGCACGCCTTCAACAATCCTGGTAACGGTAGCCCGTCCTGCAACGCCATGTTTTGATTTACATCCTCACATGGCGCGGGCGGGCTATTTCATATTCAGGAGGACACATGAAACCTAACTTTCAAAAATATTGGGACATAAACGTCCCTAAATCATATAACTGCCTGTTCAATTTCATCTGCGGTGGTCGAGGAACAGGCAAGTCGTTCGGTGCCAAATATGACTTCGCAAAGCAATTCATCAAAAATGGAAGCCAATTCACATATTTGCGCCGAACTAAGGAGGAGCTTAAAAAGCTCACTACGCAGCGAGACGGACAATTTTGGGACGATATCTCGCCTTTCATGACTAACAGGGAGTTCAAAGTCGAATCGGACAAACTATTCATCGATAAAGAGATAGGTGGTTACGCCCATGCGCTAACTACGGCGATGAAATTGAAGTCAACTCCATTTCCAGGTGTTACCGATATTCTTTTCGACGAGTTCATTATCGACGAGCGAGGTATAGGCGCACCGCATTACCTATTCGACGAAGTGACAAAGTTCTTCGAGTATTACGAGACTATCGCACGTGAGAGAGATGTTCGAGTTTGGTTTCTAGCAAACGCACTGGCAACGAACAACCCGTATTTCGATGAATTCGGATTGACATTGCCAGAACCAGGCAAAATCAAGGTCTTTCGCAATAAGGATGTTCTCATTCAAAATGTAGTATCACCTGAAGTAGCGGAATCGAAAATGCAAAGTCGATTCTATGCCCATGTTGTTGGGGATAGCCGCTATCGCGATTACGCTATTCAAAATAAAACTCTCTTGGATGATGACACATTTATTGCGAAGAAGCCTAAGAACGCGAAAATGCAGTTCGTGCTATGGTTTCATGAGAAGCCTATCGGAGTATGGTTCGACCCTAAATACAACACATTCTATTGTTCCCCGAACTATGACCCGAACTGCGAAATACAGTATTCGGCAACGACTCAAGACCATCAGCCAAATAGGCTCATTCTTTCGGGACAGTTCCAAGGAGCTGGAATACGCTTGTTCAAGGCTGCATACGAATGTGGTAATATGCGATTCGAGAACCAGAAAATCAAAGGATGGGTTCGAGACATTATGAGGTGGACGCGATGACAACTGTTAAGATTGAAGCAACGAAAGCCGATGGAAGCGCATGTTCATATATCGGAATGATTGGGACAGATGGATGGGTTTATTTCAACGATGTTGAATTCTATAGATTCCTGCCTAAAGGAACATGGGAGGACACACAGCAAATCCGCAATCGAACCCGTTCAAGCTGGGTAAAAACTAGAATTTTCACCAAACTATCAAGCTCGAATCTTAATAGCGGTGGCGGAAGCTCGGCACCTAGCCAGGATGTTGAAGGAATGGTGCAACTGGCTATAGATATAGCAAACGACGATTCCCATGGGTATGACCAAACCAATCGATGGGGGCCAGATTATGACTGTAGCTCGCTTCTGATCTATTGCGCAAAACAAGCTGGGTTCAATGTATATGGAAGCTCACCATACGGTAACACTCAAACAATGATTCAACAATTCACGGGAGCGGGATGGGAATGGTTGAGTGGTGCTGGCAATGATGTAAGCCAATTGCAGCGTGGTGATATCCTGTTGAACATATCTAGTCATACAGAGATCTATATTGGTGGACAGCAGAGTGTAGGAGCGCATATCAATGAATTCGGCGGAATTACTGGTGGACGAACTGGAGACCAAACAGGAAACGAGATATCAGTTAGTGGATGGTATAGTTTTCCGTGGAATGGTGTTTTAAGATACACAGGATAAGGAAGGAACTGCCATGTGGGCACTTTGGGGTTTTATTATTGGTAGCATTGTAACTATGGTTATGGGCGGACTTGCTGGTGCTGTATACGCAGAGATAAAGTTCAGCAAGACGATGGAACTATGGTATAACGAGTGTCATAGTAAGAACGACGTTTTATGAACAAATATTGAATATGAAGATTATAAGTGAGAATGTGATAAAATAAGAGCACTGACGGTGTTGTAAAATCAACATGGTAAGCCCTCATCGTC
>OOCQ01001202.1_pt1 | contig 16979 bp, 14 predicted proteins | sample 1671121 | NCBI WGS metagenome assembly OOCQ01 (sample SAMN06348124, study PRJEB24527) | human gut metagenome | biome: human gut; feature: ankylosing spondylitis patient; material: feces | host: Homo sapiens | place: China | collected 2015-10 | reverse complement strand
GCATGCACGGTTCTTGAAGGGGAAAGCGGGGGTAACCCCGCAGACCTACTTAGACTAACAAGATTAAAACAAAAGAATGAGAAAACAACTACTTACACTGGCTGTGTTGGCATCCATGACGCTAACTTCGGCTGCACAAGGACTAGTATCTGGGCAAGCTCAGCATCTCTTGCCTTATCAGAATCCGAATCTCTCGGCAGAGGCAAGAGCCAACGACCTCCTCTCTCGCTTGACATTGGAGGAGAAGACCAAGCTGATGATGGATACCTCTCCTGCCATCCCCCGACTGGGCATCCCGCAGTTTCAATGGTGGAACGAGGCCTTGCATGGTATCGGTCGCAATGGTTTTGTCACCGTGTTCCCTATTACCATGCACATGGCGGCATCTTGGGACGACCATCTGCTCTACGATGTGTTTACTGCCGTGAGCGATGAGGCGAGAGCCAAGGCGCAAGAGGCTAAGAAGAGTGGCAACATCAAGCGATACCAGAGCCTTAGTTTCTGGACTCCAAATATCAATATCTTCCGTGACCCTCGTTGGGGACGTGGACAGGAGACCTATGGTGAGGATCCTTATCTCACCACTCGCATGGGCTTGGCGGTGGTGAATGGTTTGCAGGGGCAGACCTTCGATGGCAAGCCTTTGCCTGTGCCGGGAACATCTTCAGGTAGCCATTCTTCTGCTGATGCTCCTCAGTATGTCAAGCTCTTGGCTTGTGCCAAGCACTTTGCCGTGCATAGCGGACCTGAGTGGAATCGCCATAGTTTCAATATCGAGAATTTGCCTGAGCGTGATTTGTGGGAGACTTATCTGCCTGCCTTCAAGTCATTGGTGCAGGAGGGAAATGTGGCTGAGGTGATGTGTGCTTATCAGCGAATAGATGGTGCGCCATGTTGCTCGAATGCCCGATATGAAAGACAGATATTGAGAGACGAATGGGGATTCAAGGGATTGATTACTTCCGATTGTGGAGCCATCCGAGATTTTTATACCAAGGGCTGCCATGAGACGGCGAAGACCACTGCTGAGGCTACTGCCCAAGCGATAGGTGCTGGTACCGATGTGGAGTGTGGCAGCGTATATCGTTCGTTGCCAGAGGCTGTGAAGACAGGACTCATCAGCGAAGAGAAGGTAAATGAGAGCTTGAAGCGATTGCTCGTGGCTCGTTTCCGCTTGGGCGATTTTGATAAGGATGAGAATGTGGGGTGGACCAAGATTCCATCGAGCGTCATCGCCAGTCAGGCTCATAAGGACTTGGCACTGAAAATGGCGGAGGAAGGTATCGTGCTCTTGCAAAACAAAAACAATCTTCTGCCTTTGAGCAAGAGCCAGAAGATTGTGGTGATGGGTCCGAATGCCAACGACTCCATCATGCAGTGGGGCAACTATTCGGGTTATCCTACTCGCACTTCTACCATTCTTCAGGGCATCAGCCAGTTGGCTAAGGGTGAGGTGAAATACATACCTGCTTGTACATTGACCCGAAATGAGGTGGCAGAAAGCAAGTTTGGTCTGTTCTTCTCATCAGATAAAAGTACAGAAAAAGGTATGCGTGCCACTTATTGGAACAATCCCGATATGAAGGGCGAACCAGTGGCTACGGCTACCTATACGGCTCCTATCAATCTGAGCAATGGTGGCAATACGGTCTTTGTGCCTGGTGTGAACCTTACTGATTTCTCGGCTCGTTATGAGGGCGTTTTTGTTCCTGAGGCTGATGAAACCTTGAACTTTAAGTTGGGTTGCGACGATGGTTTCCGTCTGATTATAGATGGCGATACCGTGGTTAATGTTTGGAAGGGGAGAGCTCGTGTGCAGACTGCCAACAAGCAGGTGGCTGTGAAGAAAGGCAAGCCAATGAAGGTGCAAGTGGATTATTTCCAGAGAACCGACTTGGCTGTGATGCAGTTTGATGTGCAGAAGAACTATACACCTACCGAGCAGCAGTTGCTGGCGGAAGCAAAGGATGCCGATGTAGTGGTATTCGTGGGCGGTATCTCTCCAAGTTTGGAAGGTGAGGAGATGAAGGTCTCAGAGCCAGGTTTCAAGGGAGGCGACCGTACCGACATCGAATTGCCGATGGCTCAGCGCAAGGTAATGGAGATGTTGCACAAAGCTGGTAAGCGAGTGGTGTTTGTCAACTGTTCTGGTTCTGCCATCGCCATGGTCCCAGAGACCGAGAATGCAGAGGCTATCCTTCAGGCTTGGTATCCGGGTGAGCGTGGTGGTGAGGCTGTGGCAAAGGTTCTCTTTGGTGATGTCAATCCATCGGGCAAGCTTCCTGTCACCTTCTATCGCCATACCAGTGACCTGCCAGACTTCCTCGATTATACGATGAAGAATCGTACCTATCGTTATTTTAAGGGTGATGCCCTCTTCCCATTCGGACATGGATTGAGCTATACCCAGTTTGAGTATGGGAATGACTTGAGAGTGAAGAGTGAAGAACGAAGAGTGAAGAATTCTAATGCTGTAACTGATTATCGCTTGGAATTTACCTTATATAATAAAGGTACGCGAGAGGGAACTGAGGTGGCTCAGGTTTATATCAAGCGAATGGCTGATACTGATGGACCTATCAAGACCTTGAAGGCATACAAGCGAGTAAACTTGAAGGCTGGCGAGAGCCAAAAGGTAAGCATCGACTTGCCTCGTAAGAGCTTTGAGGTTTGGGATGCCCAGACCAATACCATGCGAGTATTGCCAGGCAAATACCAAGTCTTCGTGGGTGGCTCCAGTGCCGATGCTGCGAAGAATGTGATTGAGGTGAAGGTAAAAAAGTAAATTGCGTTTTCTACCGCACACCGCACTAAATCGTTGTATCTGTCAGTAATATAGTTAGTTATACGAGTGTGGTGTTGGCTAAACACCTCACAAACACCTCACAACACCGCACTCTGATTTTTCCATTTTTGTCATTATGGGTATTTTGTAACTCGTTGATAATCAATACTTCATATTTCAGAGTATTTCTAAATAATCGAATTCCATTAGTGCGGTGTTGTGTGGTGTTTGTGAGGTGTTTAGCTAACACCGCACACTATCTAATGCATTGTGCTATAGTGAGTTCGATGCTGTTTAGTGCGGTGTGCGGTAGAAAATCGAAACTATGTTTCTACAACCTCGTAGTAACGGAATCCTTATCCCGATTATTAGAAAAGTGCCTGCCTAGAGCACCAAAGTGCCCTCGGTGAGGGCACTTTAGTGCCGTAGTGAGGAACTTTTATTTTTTTCCTGCGTTAGCATTCCATTCATCGTAGATATGGCAGAAAATAGCAACACCATCATTAATCTGTTTCCTAGCTAATTTCTTGTCTTTGTTCCACCATTCTAGTATGTATTCTTTCAGTCCCTCATATTCTTTTTGATCCTTGAATTGCCTATCCAAACTGCTCATTTTGTCAAGTGAAGCATTGTAAAGAATGAATGCTCGTTCCTGTCCATTTGGCTTCAAGGCATACCAAGTGGCCCATGAGTTTCCTGTGTTGATGCCATTACCCGGCAGGAATACGTGAACTCTATAGACTGATGCATTCTTGCCACGGTAAAGGAGTTCCATAAGACGGTCCTCTTTGACTGCTCGAATCGAATTGCGAGCTATGGTTTGGGCATGCTCCCACACCTCGCCTTCTGGATGCTCCTCTGTGCGTGCGAGCCACTCCATCTTGGCCACCTTCTCAACATCATACTTCTTGGCTTTTTTGCCATTAGGATTCTCGGAAAGTCTCACCTGATATTCTAGCATCCAAGTCATATACTTCTTCGGTATATAACCCTCCACTTGTTTGCCGTCCATCATCGTGAGGCGTACATGGCGCATTTCTGGGTCATTGTTCTTACGTGCGTGTGCTGAAATAGCTACCATCATTACTGCCAAAAAAAGCAGCCAAATCTTCATTGTCTTCATAATGTGTCCTTTCTGTTAGTTGTTATTGTTTATCATCTAATATTTCTACTACTCGTTGTATCATGGAGCTTCGATTGTACTCTCTTAGTTCTATGAGTCTCTGTTCCCATTCCTGTGTTAGTCCTGCGCTGTGGCAAAGTTCACGGATAAAAGACTTGTCGCATTTCTTATAGACATCCCCTAAACAAACAAGTTTACCATTAGGTTGCTTGATATAGAAATCACATGCCGTCTTACTCGGAATGAGAAACAATGCGGCAACAGTGTTACCTTGATAAGCTTTCATGCCTCCCATATCTGTTACAGAATAGCCTTGTGAGGCGTAGATATAAACTTGGATTTGTGGATGATTGACATACAGCCAACTCCAACCTACATTCTCCAATGGGACCAATATACGTGCGTTCTGTTATGAAGTAGCATTCCACACCACGACAGAATCAATGCTTGCTATCGGAATCATATTGCTCTGGCATTGGCGAGAAAAGAAGTTTCGGTAAACTTGTACGTCTTTTTTCTTTCGAGGAATTTCTATTCGATCATTTCCAACATAGAGTTGCTTGGTGTTATTTTTTAGGCATACACGTCCCTCGCAGGTCTGGGCTTGCATATTAACTGTTCCCATACAATAAATCAAAACGCTCATTAAGAGGGAAAATCTTACAAGATTGTATTTAATTTCTATAGGATATTTCATAAAAGAATTTTATTTTAGATTATTGAAAAGATCTTTGAAATATAGGTCAAACCATAATGCTGGATGATCTGTTATGTTTGTTGTAATAAGTATCCCAGCCATCCTCGAAATATGGCACGGAGATACCTTTCGCCCACGCTTCTAGATAGATGCGCTCTACTTCTGCGTGTACGGCATTAATTATCTCTCGGATGGTTTTGCCATTGGAAAGACGCCAACCTTCTATTTCTTCATATTTACGCATAAGCTATTCTTCTTAAGATAATTCATTGCAAAATTACGGGGAAACATTCTAATAACCAAATGTTTTTACTACTTTTCAATAAAAGTATATGCAGTGTCTCATGTAAAAACAAAAAAGGCAGACCCCAAGTCGCTTGGACTTGGAATCTGCCTTCTATTATCAACCAACTAACCAAATGAAAACAATCTTATATGAATCAATCAAAAATGATGCTGGTAATCAATTCCATTGGGACGAAGGATTACTTCACCTCAATGTTCTTGGTGGTCTTAGCCTCTTCCTTTGGAGTCAGCTTAGGAATCTCAACCTCAAGTATGCCATCGGCAACCTTGGCTGAAATCTTCTCACGGTCGGCATCCTCAGGCAAAGTGTAACACTGCTGGTAGTTGCTGTAAGAGAACTCACGGCGCAAGTAATGCTCGTGCTTGTCCTCATTCTTGTGCTCCATCTTGTTCTCGATGGCGATGCAGAGATTGCCGTCGTTGTCAAGATTGATGCGAACCCACTCTTTCTTCAAACCAGGAGCAGCAACCTCCATGGTGTAAGCCTTCTCGTTCTCCTTGATGTTAGTTGCAGGAGCGGTAGCGCTTGTGTTGGTATGTGGCATCAAATCTGTATCAAAGAAATTGTCCTCAAACCAATTTGTCAACCAATCTGAATTATTGTTTCTACGAGCTAACAACATAATTAAAACCTCCGATTTTATTTTACTCATCCTCTCGATGCCTTGTGGCTCCGTCGGGACTTCTGTTTGTTATTTTATTTATCTAATTTATTTGTTCTTGATTGCTTCTGCTTCAAGTACTTAGCTCTTTCGGACCCTTGTCCTTTCGGCTTCCGCTTTCACCCTATACTGTTGCAACTCTCGTGCCATTGGCATCCGAGCCTCATCGGGCAGACAATCCTTGCCAAACTTGTCAAACGGTTCTGAAAATTTGACATGAAAAGATAAATATTTTAAACTTTGCTGACAAATCTTGTAGATTCAATCAGAAAGATGTTGTTAGTCCCTATCCCATACTCTTTATAATTTATTGTTCATATACTTTTTGATAAATCGGCCCACATGATTTTCTTTTTGAGTTGTAGGGAGGGCTTTGAGTATTTTCTTTTGATTCGAAGAACCTTTTATCAAATTCTGATAGAACAGATAGCAGATGATACCAGGAGAATGGATATTGCTGAGTGCATATTCTGTGTACTTGCGCTCATCCCAATCTTTGTGGTTCTTGCTTTCCTCTTCCACCCACTGCTTGTAGAAGCTTGACCCAGTGAGGCTGTAGTAACCATTGTGTACGCTTAGCTCTGCTATCTCTCCTGGTACAAAAGGAATGTCTATCCATTCCGAGCAGATGGTTCCATCTTTCATCAGTGCTCTCACTCTTCCGAGGGTAATGTCCTTCAGGTCGTGCTTGTATGAGAAGTTAGTGCCGTTGGTAGCCACAAGGATGGGTTCTACATACATATCTGTTTCGTCTTTATAACTGATAAAGTAGCCACGATCCCAAAGCTCTGGGTCACGCTTGCCAATAATCTCAAAGTTGCCTTTCAGGTTGGTCTGAGCATCTTTAAGCATCTTGGTCAATTGCTCGTTAGGCACTTCTTCTTTTTCTTCTTTGGTCTTTTCTTTTGGAGCAGCCTTTTCTTCTTGGGTGTCTATTGGGGTAAGAACACCTGTATAGTGGACGGCATTATATGGTTGCTGGTTTATATCATCTGCCACGCGGTGCTTGTTTAAAGGAGCTTTTCCTTCTACGATGCTGATGTTCCCTTCATAGCCTTTTTCGTTAACCCAACCATTCTCTATGATATGGCCCCATTCTATGGCACAGACTCTGCGCATGCCAGAGTGACCCATTTGTTGGCGATTGATAAGGACGCTATATGCCGAGAAATTTCCAACCATAATAAGGTCGTTGCCTACGGCTATGTCAAAGTTCATCCATCTCTCCAGTGGGTTGTTGTTTCCATCCACCATATAGTAAAAGTCAGTTGCTGGCTGATTGCAATCTTTCTGAAAAGCCTTGTTGATTCTGTCCAGTTCCTTGAGAAACTTGTCTTTCTTGAGAGTTTTAAAGCGATATTTTTTCCAATTCCATTGTGCGGTGTCTCCTACCTCACTTTTTGCTCCTGATTGATTTATGGTGAACGCCTTGTTGCTTACCAATTTCTCCAAAGCCTCTTTGAAATAAGACTTTTGTGCCTGTGCTCCCATTGATGAGAACATCATGAGCAATAAATATATGATATACTTTTTCATGTTCTTTGTTCTTTTATGTTTATACCTTATTATATATACTTACTTTAGAGTTTAACGATGATTCGCCGTCCTTGTAGGCAATCATCCTCACTTTGCACGGCATTGCATGTAGTGGCTTGAACCTCTGCTGTCTGCATTTTGAAAAGATGCTCTTTGGGCAAGGTCGACATAGGGAAGCGTACTGGACCTTCTGCTTCTTTCGTTTCTGGCATGTCATCACCTAAATCAGCTTTAGGCTTAGCCTCTCTCTTGGGAGCGTTGAGCTTGGCGAAAGTCTTTTTCTTCTCGTATGTTCTGCTCTCTTCTGTGATGGCTTTTTCTGCTGTATTTTCCTTTTCTGCCGTCAAACTCTTTTCTTGCGTCATAGCTTTTTGCATCGGCTGTGTAGCCTTTCTCACAGCCATTGTCGCATTGCCCGACGCAGAAGTGGTATCCTTGGGTGGTTGCAGGATGATAGCGATGATGCCAGCCACGCATGCTGCGCAAATCCATGGAAAGATACGCAAGGTGCGATGGCTGACCAAGCTCTTCCTTGCCTTCTCTATTACTTGTTGCTTGGTTTGGGAGGAGGCATGGAAATCACATTGAGGTTGGAGCAGTTGCTCTATATCCTCAAATTCATGATTGTTATTGATGTTTGTGAGATCTTTCATACTCGTTTTTCCTTTCTTAATTGTTGTTGAATATGTTGGATGGCATAGCGATAGCGAGATTTCATAGTGGCTTCTGGTAATTCCTCCAGTTCCGCTATTTCTCGGAATGTCAGGTTATCGTAACATTTCATTCTTACGATTTCCGCTTGTTCTTGCGGAATGTCTTCCAGCAGTTTCGATATTCTGAGAAATTCCTCATGTATCTGTTTGTCACCATTGCTGGTAGGCATGCTTGCCGCTTCATTGATAGCAATGATTTGCGGACGTTTTTTGCGCAAGTAGTCTCGGCATGCGTTGCTTACGGAGCGGATGATGTATCGGTCGAGTTCTTCCACCTTGAGTCCTTCTTTCAGTTTCTTGAAGGCTGCAAGCAATACCTCTTGCACAATGTCTTCGGCATCCTCGCGTTGCCCGATTCGAATGTAGGCAAAACGAAATAGCCAGTCTTGTCGTTCATTGACAAGGCTCTCCAGTTTTTCTATGAGCTTTTTGTTGCCTATATTCATTCGTTTCTTGTTTTTATGTTTGTACTTTTACTCATATAAACGTATATTTCTCAAAATAGATTTTAAAAAAACTCTTTTTTTTCATTTTTTTGTTACTTTTGTGGACGATTATGTAAAAATGGATGCTACGGATTATGGAAAAGAAGAAGATAGTGATAGCTTGTGACTCTTACAAAGGATGCCTGACGAGCAAGGAAGTGAATTTTCAGTTAGGAGTTAGGAGTGAAGAGTTAGGAGTTAGGAGTGAAGAGTTAGGAGTTAATGCTGATATCGTAACCTTGGAGATGAGCGACGGGGGAGACGGAATGCTGGATGCTTTTCTCTCGGCTATGGGTGGAGAGCGAGTGGCGATGCATGCCCATGATGCTTTGATGAGATGGATAGATGCGGAATATGGCATCGCCAACGATACGGCTATCATCGAGATAGCCAATACGGCTGGCTTGGCTCTGATAGAACCCGAACAGCGCAATCCGATGAAGGCTACTTCTTGGGGCGTAGGCGAACAGATTATGCATGCCTATCGCCGGGGAATCCGTCACTTCATCGTGGGCTTGGGAGGCAGTGCTACATCTGATTGCGGCATTGGTATGCTCAAGGCGATGGGTGATGACTGGAAGAAGATTCGCAAAGATTGTAGCTTTGTCTTGGCTTCGGATGTGACCAATCCTTTGTGTGGTCCTAATGGCGCTGCCCATGTCTTTGCTCCACAGAAAGGAGCGGATGCCAAGATGGTGGAGATTCTGGATGCCAGAGCACGAAAGTTTGCCGAGGTTAGCAAGAAACATTTTGAGAAGGAACAGGATGATGATCATTCTGCTCAAGATACGATTGTTGATGCGAGTGAAATGCCAGGGGCTGGTGCCGCTGGTGGCTTGGGGTATGCCTTCTTGCAGTATTTCCATGCTGAGTTTCATTCGGGTGCCGACTTGCTTTTGGATGCAGTAGACTTTGAACATCTCGTGGCTGATGCCGACCTTGTGATAACGGGAGAGGGACACAGCGACAAGCAGACGCTCATGGGAAAGATGCCGCAGAAAATTCTCGAACGAGCTAAGAATGCAAATACGAATCTTCCTGTTTGGCTCATATCTGGTGGCATCAGCGACAAGGAGGCATTACTGGCTGCTGGCTTCGATAAGGTCATCGCTGTAACTCCCGAAGATATGCCGCTTGATGAAGCGATGAAACCAGAGACGGCAAAAGAATTATTGAGTAATATAGGAAAAAATGAAATACATAATTTTTGATTTTGACGGAACCATTGGTGATTCACAGGCTCTCATTGTAAAGACCTTGCAAGATACGATGCGTAAGCGAGGACTGGAAGTGAAGAGCGATGTGGAGTGTGCTGCTACCATCGGCCTGCGACTGGATGAGGCTTTCGTCCAACTCTTTGAAATGGGTGCAGAGGAAGGTATGGCTTGTGCGGAAACGTATCGTGCCATTTTCGAGGAGAATAAGCAGCACCTTATTGTGCAGCCTTTCCCTCATGTCTTGGAAACCATCCATACCTTGCATCGCCAAGGATATCAGCTTGCCATAGCCAGTAGCCGTGGCAGTGATTCGCTTTTCGGCTATGTCAAGCAGATGGGGATAGAGGATTGCATCTCTTCTATCATTGCTGGCAATTCGGTAGAGCATGTGAAACCCGCACCAGATATGGTGTTCAAGGCTTTGGAGGAGATGAATGGTACGGTAGAGGAAGCATTGGTAGTGGGGGATATGACCTACGATGTGGATATGGCGCACAATGCAGGTGCCAAGGCTTGCGCCGTAACTTACGGCAATGCTACTAGAGAGGAATTGAAGAATGCGGAATACATCATCGATGATTTCGCAGAGCTATTGGACATCTTGCAAGAGAAATAAAAAAAGTCTAGCAAAAGAAATAGGCACGCATCCTTTTCGGGGTACGTGCCTATACCTTTTTATATATACTCTAGGTTAGATAACCTTTACTCTCTTCTTTCCCGCTCTGCCATCTACCACGATCTTCTCGAAGATGATGGCTGGGTCGTTAGGGGTCAGAGTGAGGGTATGGATGCCATCAGCCGAAGCTGGGAGTTCAACCTCGATTACCTTATCTACGATGCGAGTGGCTATCGTAGGGTAATAGATGTTGTAGATATTCTCTGGCTTCTCGTTCAGGTTCTTGTTGAAGTTGACCTGAATAGGAGTGGCTCCGTCGATGCTGACACCATAGGTGAGCCCGCCCTTGTTGAGGTAATCCAATGTGGACTTTGTGATGACGTGGATGCGAACCTTCTGGGTGCTGCCATTGTCTGCCTTGTCTGCCTTGTCTTCCTTGCCATCCGCAGCCTTTCCAGCGTTCATCTTAAATTTATAAGAGATGCTGGCTCCCTTCACGCTCTTGGTATATGGCATCAAAGTCATACCACCCAGGCTCTTTCCCATGAATGGAATCTCCGTCCATTTCGCCTCGGCACCATCTGTCTTACTATTATAATAAGGTGCTTCGATTTCTACCACACCATGAATATCACAGATTACAGTTCCCTCAGAAGTAGATACTCGGAAGAGCTGCGGACAGGTATCTTTCTCGAAGGCGTCATTCCAAGAGGTATAGCCGATGTGCTTTTGTGTCATCATGCCATTCCATTTGCCTCCCGACATCTTATGGTTGTACTCATCGCAAATCAGAGAGTCGCGCTTGAAGAGGCGTTCGCATTCATCCGCCCAAACGTTGGCTTTCGGATTGCCCTGCTTGTAAAGCTTATGGTTCATCGCCTGGGCAAAATACATCTGGTGCAGATTGCTCATCACCTCGATAGGGAAGAGGATGATCTGACGATAAGCATCGTGATATGCAGCTGGCAGACTGTTGTACTGGCGAAGTGCATCGGCTTCTATTTGCAGATACTGGTTCACCACTTCCTGCCACTCTCCATTCTCCAGACTATAGGTGTTCTTGTCGAGCATCTCTGGGGTGCAACGGCCATTGTACTTGCAGATGAGATTGAGCAATCTGGCTGCTTCATCTGCTTGCTCCTCGCCAAACTGCTGGGCGCACCAGTCTCTTGTATGGTCCGTGATATGCTTGACGGCATATTTATGTGGATTCCAAGCGATGTCCATAAACTGGCTGATAGGATACTCCATCGGCTTGAGGTCGCCCACATTGAGTATCCAGAGTCGATCAATGCCATTCTCGTAGGCTAGGGTGAGTTGCTCCCAAGGATTTTGCACAGGGGTGCAGTTGAGCATCTTCGAGTTGCGAGGTGCTCCCACATAGTCCACGTGGTAGTAGAGACCCCATCCACCCTTATGCTTGCGTTCCTGGGAATTCGGCACACGGCGCACATTGCCCCAGTTGTCATCGCAGAGCAGGAGGGTTACGTCGTCAGGCACCTTCATGCCCTTGTCGTAATAATCCAACACCTCTTTATATAATGCCCAGACCTGAGGGGTCTCACTTGCTTTCTTACCGGTAACGTCAGCGATAATCTGTCGCTGGTCGGTGATGATCTGGCTCATCAGCTTTGTATCAGCCTCTGCGCTCATCGCTTCGTCGCCATCGCCACGCATACCTATGGTTACGATTTGCTCGGTGCCCTTCATTCGCTCTATACCTTCACGGAAGAATTTCTTTAGTCCTTCCTTGTTCTTCTGATAGTTCCAAGCACCCCAACCCTGTCGGTTGCGAGCATACTCTTGGTGGTTGCGAGCCATCGGCTCATGGTGGGATGTGCTCATCACGATGCCCATCTCATCGGCTGTCTTCTCGTTCTCCGGGTCATCGGCATAGAAAGCCCAACCCCACATGGCTGGCCACATCATGTTGCCTCGCAAGCGGAGCACCAACTCAAATACTCGCTGGTAGAAGCGGTGGTCACCATAATCAGTGCCGTAAGTGTTCTTGACCCAAGAGGTAAGACACGGAGCCTCGTCATTAAGGAAAATGCCACGGTAGCGCACGGCAGGCTCACCATCGGTATAGGTACCCTTGTTCACAAAGATGGAGTCATGGTGTTCCACTGGTACATCTGCCCAGTCGTACCAAGGGGATACGCCCATCTGCTGAGATAGCTCATAGATACCATAAATGGTGCCTCGGCGATCACTACCAGCAATGACCAGCTGACCGTCCACCACAGTGATGATGAACTTCTCGCGCTTGCCCTTGAGCTGCTTGCTGTCGATGCGACGCTGCTTGATGAGCTGGTCGATGGCGGCAGAATGGCCGATAGTGCCCACGAGGATGGTAGGCTTTTTTCCTGTTTCGTTCTTGCTGTCGCTTGTGATGTTGGCTTGGCTACCGCTCACTTTCTGGATGTCCTTGACCAGGGCATGTGCCGCATAGCTCACACCCTTGCAGTCGTTGGCATCCATATAGATATTTACTTGGTTGCCTGCGTTGAGCAGCAGGTCGCCTTGTTGGAAACTCACGAATCTGTCGGCTGCGCTCATGCTCATTGAGGAGAGCACAGCTGCGCCAACAAAGAATGTTTTCTTGATGTTGTTAAGTCTTATCATTATTTGGATTGTTGTTTGTTGCTGCAAAGGTACGGCTTTTCTGGCAAATTGTCTTTGTCTGGTGTTACCTTTTGTTTGTTATTTGTTTCATTTTGGCTTTTCTTCCCCTCAATCTCCCTATCTTTTCCTTATTTCTGGGCGTTTCTTTTTGTATTTTCAGAGAAAAGTATTACTTTTGCAGCTAAATATATTAGAATAAGAATATGATAGATAAGCCGACCATAGCCCGCATCATGGATGCCACCAAGATAGAAGAGGTGGTATCTGAATTCGTTACGCTCAAGAAGCGTGGCGTCAACTATATCGGTCTATGTCCTTTCCATAACGACTCCCATCCGTCTTTCTCCGTGTCGCCTACCCGAGGCATCTGCCATTGCTTTACTTGTGGCAAGGGTGGCAATGCGGTCAACTTCCTCATGGAGTTGGAGCAGATGACTTATCCCGATGCCCTTCGCTGGCTCGCCAACAAGTATCATATCGAAATCAAGGAGCGAGAACTGACCAGCGAGGAGAAGCAGCGTGAGAGCGAACGAGAATCCATGTTCATCGTCAATGAATGGGCGGCGAAGTATTTTCAAGACATTCTTCAGAATGATGTGGACGGCAGAGCCATCGGTATGCAGTATTTCCGCAGTCGTGGATTCAGGGACGATATCATCAAGAAGTTTCAGTTGGGTTTCGCCCTCACTCAGCGCACGGCTCTCTTTGATGAGGCTGTGAAGCAGGGGTACAATCCGAAGTTCTTGGTGGCAACGGGACTTTGCTTCAAGGTGGATAAGAATGAGGCTGGCAACAAGAGTGGGGAGGATAAGTATCTGGATAGATTCTCCGGCCGTGCCATCTTCCCTTGGCTCAGTGTGAGTGGCAAGGTGGTGGCATTTGGTGGTCGTGTGCTCGATAGTCGCACCAAGGGTGTGAACCAGAAGTATGTCAACTCGCCAGATAGTGAGATTTACCACAAGGAGCGTGAACTCTATGGGCTCTACCAAGCCAAGAAGGCGATAGCCAAGGAAGACTGCGTATACATGGTGGAGGGATATACCGATGTCATCTCCATGCACCAGTGTGGCATAGAGAATGTGGTGGCCAACTCGGGTACCGCCCTCAGTGTGCATCAGATTCGCCTGTTGCATCGCTTCACCAGCAACATCGTTTTGCTCTATGATGGTGATACCGCTGGTGTGCATGCTGCCCTTCGAGGTATGGACATGCTCTTGGAGGAGGAGATGAATGTGAAGGTACTCTTCTTGCCAGATGGCAACGACCCGGATAGCTTTGCTCGCAACCATACGGCTGCCGACTTCAAGAAGTATATAGAGGACAACCAGACCGACTTCATCCAGTTTAAGACCGACATCATGCTGCGTGGAGTTACCGACCCCGTGAAGCGCAGCGAGGCTATCAATTCCATCGTGGAGAGCATCTCCAAGATTAAGAATCAGATAACCCGTGCATCTTATATCACCGACTGTGCCCACCGCCTGGGAGTGAACGAGGCAATCATCGTGAATGCCCTCAACAACTTTGTGCGCAATGGCATGAGCCAGCAGGTGAAGGAGGAGCGACGTGCGGCAGGACTCCGTGACCCACGTGCCGTCCAGCCACAGCCGGCAATGATGAGGAGTGTTACTCCACTCGACAAACTGCTGGAGGTGGAAGACTTGCTCATTCAGCTCATCATCCATCATGGTGAGAAGTTGATTACCGTTCAGGATGTGGATGGCAATGATGTGGATGTACCTGTGGCACAATATATCGGTCTAGATTTGGGAGGCGATGGCTTCAAGTTTCATAAAGAACTCTACAATCAGATATTGCAAGAGGCTGTGCAGCATCTCGAAGATGAAGACTTTGTGGCAGAGACCTATTTCGCCAATCATTCTAATCCCGAGATTAGTCGCATAGCAGGTCAGGCTACAGGTGAGCAAGAGATAGCTACGGCAAGTTTGCGCTTGCAGTTGAGTCCGGAGAAACTACGTCAGTTTGTGCAGAAGGACTTGCTTAGCTTCCGTACCCACTACATCGCCCAGCGACTCATCGAGGTCCAGCAAGAGTTTGCCAAGAATCCGGGCAATAGGGAATTGCTCATGGAGTTTATGAAACTCAAGCAGATGAATACCCTCTTGGCTAGCCAAACCAACTCTGTGTTTAATTAAGTTAGGAGTTAGGAGTTAGGAGTTAGAAGTTTTTAGTTTTTAAAAAAGATAACGGCATGATTTATTTTCACTGGATATACCTGCTTGTATATGTCGTCATTACGATACCGGCGATTATCACCGTCTTGATGGACAATCGACAGCCCGCCAAGACGATGGCATGGATTCTTGTGCTCTCTTTCATGCCCGTTATTGGTTTTATCTTTTACATCTTCTTCGGTCAGAACACTCGCAAGGAGCGACTCATCAGCGACCGAAGCATGGACCAACTCACCAAGCGCTCCATGCTGGAGTTTGCCGAGCAAGAGAATCTCCACTTGCCTGCCAACAACAAGCCCCTGATGAATCTCTTTACCAACCAGAACTGGGCTTTTCCTTTCAAGGACAACAAGGTGGATATTTTTACCAATGGCTATGACTTCATTCTCACCTTATTATATAATATAGGGCAGGCTAAGGACCATATCCATCTGGATACCTATATCTTGGAAGATGATGCCTTGGGTTATCTGGTGGCTGATGCCTTGATAGACAAGGCGGAACAAGGCGTGGAGGTACGCCTCATCTATGATGATGTGGGCTGCTGGAAGGTGAAGGATGCCTTCTTCGAGCGAATGAGAGATGCGGGCATCGACGTGCATGCCTTTATGCCTGTGCGATTCCCTGCCTTTACCAGCAAGGTGAATTATCGCAACCACCGCAAGTTGTGCGTGATAGATGGCAGGGTAGGCTTCATTGGTGGTATGAACATCGCCCAGCGGTATGTGAAAGGTACCAAGAAGCAGGCTTGGCGAGATACCCATCTCCGTATAGAGGGAGGTGGCGTATATGCCATCCAGCGCGCCTTCTTGGTAGACTGGTATTTTGTGGATCGCACCCTGGTTACTAATCGCCAGTACTATCCGCCTGTGGATATCCATATCAACAATAATTGCTTGGTGCAGGTAGTGACTAGCAGCCCGATTGCCCCATGGCCCGACATCATGCAGGGCTATGTGCGCATCTTGCTTCAGGCGCAACATTATGTCTATATGGAGACGCCTTACTTCCTGCCTACCGAGCCGGTGCTCTTTGCCATGCGAACGGCTGCCTTGGCAGGAGTGGACATTCGTCTCTTGATACCTCGCCATGCCGATGCCAAGTTGGTGGAGTGGGCATCCCGTTCTTATCTGATGGAGGCAATAGAGGCTGGAGTGAAGGTATATCTCTATACGGGTGGCTTCAACCATAGCAAGCTCTTGGTGAGCGATGACAATCTCTGTACGGTGGGCAGCACGAATGTGGATTTCCGTAGTTTCGAGAATAATTTTGAGGCAAATGCCTTCTTCTTTGATGAGGGTATGGCGCAGCGTATCAAGCAGATATACCTGGATGATGAGGCACAAAGCATCTTGGTGGATGACGTCACCTACTTCGTGAAGCGTCCTTTCCTCAAGCGCCTCTTCGAGAGCATCGTAAGATTGCTTTCGCCACTGCTATAAGTATAAAAATCCCTCTTCTTGTATTCGTTCGGTTGCAAAAACAAAAAAGTAAGAGTGATAAATGCAAAAAGTTCTCTGTAAATTTGCTAATACAAAAACTTTTCGTTACTTTTGCGGTGCGAACATAAAAAACGAGTATTATGCAGGCAGCAACATTAAATCAATATCAGAAGCATGTGGTGGATTTGATGGCCAATGTGTATGAGAACCAGCAAATGGAGATTTCAACTTTGCTGGCAAACTACTTTGCGCAAAAAGCTTTTGATGCAGCTGATGCGTTATGGGATAGTGGTATGATAGGGGAACGTACCATAGAAGAGTGGAAGCAAGAATGTTAATAGTATAGATAATCTTTGATAATACATTTTTTGTAGTAAAGTTTCATAAAAGTGGATTTCTTTTACATAATTATGTTTAAAGACGTTAAATCTAGTACTATAATATGATTTTATTATACAAATAAGGTCATTTTTGGAATAAAAATATTATCTTTGTGTTGTCTAACCCTTACCGAAAGCTCCTATGGGCAGAGGTTGGGCAGACATATATACATATAAGGCGTAACTGTACGCTTTGG
>OOCQ01001182.1_pt1 | contig 17372 bp, 10 predicted proteins | sample 1671121 | NCBI WGS metagenome assembly OOCQ01 (sample SAMN06348124, study PRJEB24527) | human gut metagenome | biome: human gut; feature: ankylosing spondylitis patient; material: feces | host: Homo sapiens | place: China | collected 2015-10 | reverse complement strand
GGGTTGCGCTCGTTGCGGGACTTAACCCAACATCTCACGACACGAGCTGACGACAACCATGCACCACCTGTCACCACTGTCCCGAAGGAAAGGACACATTACTGTCCGGTCAGTGGGATGTCAAGACTTGGTAAGGTTCTTCGCGTTGCTTCGAATTAAACCACATGCTCCACCGCTTGTGCGGGTCCCCGTCAATTCCTTTGAGTTTTAATCTTGCGACCGTACTCCCCAGGCGGAGTGCTTAACGCGTTAACTTCGTCACCGATTTTACACCGACAACAAGCACTCATCGTTTACAGCATGGACTACCAGGGTATCTAATCCTGTTTGATCCCCATGCTTTCGAGCCTCAGCGTCAATATACAGCCAGATAGTCGCCTTCGCCACTGGTGTTCTACCCAATATCTACGAATTTCACCTCTACACTGGGTATTCCACTATCCTCTCTGTAATTCTAGCCACATAGTCATAATGGCAATTCCAAAGTTAAGCTCTGGGATTTCACCACTATCTTACATAACCGCCTACACTCCCTTTACGCCCAGTAATTCCGAACAACGCTTGCCCCCTTCGTATTACCGCGGCTGCTGGCACGAAGTTAGCCGGGGCTTCTTTAGGTGCTACCGTCATCATCGTCACACCCGAAAGAGCTTTACAATCCGAAAACCTTCTTCACTCACGCGGTATGGCTGGGTCAGAGTTGCCTCCATTGCCCAATATTCCTCACTGCTGCCTCCCGTAGGAGTTTGGACCGTGTCTCAGTTCCAATGTGGCTGATCGTCCTCTCAGACCAGCTATAGATCGTCGGCTTGGTAGGCCGTTACCCCACCAACTACCTAATCTTCCGCGGGCCGTTCTTTCGGCGATAAATCTTTCCCCCTCAGGGCTTATGCGGTATTAGCAGTCGTTTCCAACTGTTGTTCCCCACCAAAAGGTACGTTCCCACGTGTTACTCACCAGTGCGCTACTTTCATTGCTCGGTGCAAGCACCCAACAAATCACGTTCAACTTGCATGTGTTAAGCCTGCCGCCAGCGTTCGTTCTGAGCCAGGATCAAACTCTCATATTAAAATGATTTCTCAATCCTGTCTAAATTACTCATAAAAGAATTTCTTTGGTTCCTTTGAATACTTCAGACTTTATTCATATTTTCTCAATATTAAATACCGTCTGCGTATCCTCTTTTTTCTTCCTATTCACTCTGTTCTATAACTGCCATTCGGTTGGTGTTTTAAGTGAAGCACCGTTACCGTGTCGGCGAAGTGGTTTATAGGACAACCCAAGCAAGATGTCAACACAAAAAAGCAAAAAAATTTGATTTTTTTTCACATTTTTTCTAACTCATTGATTAGAGGATAATTTTTTGTGCATGTTTTTTGAAAGGAAAACGAGGGTTTGTTTCCTTTTTTTTAACCTTATCGCCTTACTATAGGTTCAATATAGCATAACGAAAAAAGATAACAAGGTAGCATTTATGTTAAAAAACAGTATCTTAGCTCTAACTTTAGTTGTAATCCTTTCGGCTTGCGGGAATCAGGAGAAGCCGATATTAAAAGGAGTCGACGGTTCCGAAGTTCCGCCGGCGTTTGCAAGTTTTCCCGATGTTCCGTTTCCGGAACCCTCTTATATAGATATGGGTGAGACCAGAACTCTGGGCAGCGGGCAGAACTGGAGCGGCAGTTTGATTTTTTCGACTCCTTTTTCAGCCAATAGCATTTATGATTTCTACGTTTCCGAAATGCCGAAGCTGCGTTGGTCGGAAGTGGCGGTTGTGCGCGCAAAAATCAGCCATATGACTTACTTGCGCGACCGCAGGGCAATTCAAATTCTGATTGAGCGGCTGGGCGGCGACGAATCGCTGGTGACAATCACGGCAATTCCGAATGACACCGGCGTTACACAAAAGAACTGATTCAGGAGTCTTAACCGATGCGATTCGACTTTTTTACTCTGGGCGGCAGCCAATTCTGGGAAGACGTCTTTTTTTATCAAAAGTGGCGAATCCAGAGAAATTATAAGACGAAACAATACCGGCTCCTGGATAACTGGGACATTCGGCGCGCGGAAGGCCGTTTTGAGAACTGCCGGCGTGCTTTTCTTAAATATATTGAAGTCTTCCAGCTTTCGCGGCAGAAGGGACATATGGTTATTATGCTGCACGGACTCGGCGAAAGCAAAAACATCTTCAAGCCTTTGTGGCGAGAGGCGCTGAAAAACGGCTATATGGCCGCGGCAATCAACTATCCTTCCACCCGCAAGAGAATCGACGGACACATTCGCCAGCTTGACTTTTTTATGAATCATCTGGAAGACGTACAAGAAGTTTCTTTTGTAACAAACGGTATCGGCGGCGTCATTTTAAGGAAATTGCTTTCGTTTGATTCGCCGTGGCGGCACAAAATAAAGCTCAACCGGATTGTAGAGGTCAGCCCTCCGAATCAGGGAAGCACTCTGTTTAAGCTGTTGGACAAATACCGGCTTTTTCAACGGATTCTGGGACCGATTCTGAAAGATGTTACGCCGGAAGCGGCCAAACGCCTTCCGCCGTTTGAGAATCCGCAGCAAGTCGGCATTATCAATTGCGTGCCGGTGTGGAAACGAATCCTGTTCCTGCTGCCCGAAAAATGGCGGCAAATGCTGGGAAGCGGCGAAGATGCCGAACTAAAAGGCGTCAAACAAACAATTACGATAAAAAATACGTTTTTTAATCCTTTTAAAAATGAAGAAGTTGTTCGCAGATGCGTCAAATTTTTGAATCAGGGCAAGTTCTGAAACATGGCGAAAAAATCAAAAAACTGTAACAAAATTTTTTACTTTTATATGCTAGAATAGAGATAGCATGAAGCAGAAGCTTTAAAAAACCGAGGATATGATGAGAGCAATACTGGTAAACATAATCATCTTTATGGCCATTATAGGAGCCTATTATATTGACTTCTTCGGCTGGTTTACCTCTCGTTATGCCTTTTGGGGCGCATTAGCTCTGGTGGCGGTTGTATTTATTATTGCAATAAAAGTTCTGGGCAATCCTTTTGCCGGAGGAGACGACGATGACAATAAATAAGTTTATAAAATATGCCTCCCTGTTAGTGCTCGGAACCTGGATGCTGTCTGCTCCGGGCAATGCTTTTGCTGAAAACGAAGCTGTCAGCAAAGATGTTAATGAAATAATCAATCGCTTGATGGCACCTGACGATAACAGCACTGGTGCAAAAAAATTAGAAAATGAAGAATTAGCCAAAATCCGCAGTAAACTGCTTTCTGAGATTAAAGGTCTCCAAAAGACATACAAAGAAAATATGGAAGGGATTGAAAATTATCAGAAACAGATTGAAGAATTACAAAAAAAAGTTGGAGAAGTGGAAAAAGAACTAAATGGTTTTGAAAAGACGGCAATTATCGGCGGCGCCCTTGCCATTATCGGTACAGTCGGTCTGGCAATCGGCACCGGGGGCGTGGGATTGGTTATCGTCGGTGTAGCTACGGCGGTAGGAGCCATAGCGGCAGAACACTATGCCGAAGATCCGGATTCGCTGAGACGCTTGATTAACGGCAGCTATACATGGTCCACACAGCAGCTGATTTCCAATACGAAAACTATTGATGCTTCCAGTATTACTAATGTGGAAGCGAAAGACGAGAAACAGAAACAAGCCCTGCAAAAGGCCCTCAGTGTCGTCCAAGAATACAATGCCGTTGCTCAACAACTTCATAAACTTGGCGAATCTGCACTTTCTACAGCACAGCAACTTGATCAGAAAGTCGAAGAACTTAACAGCATGCAGACAACCATTAAGGCCGGGCAATCTCTTTATAAATATACGATCATGGGTAAAACCAAAGATGGCAAACCCACTATCCTTGCTGAATATTATTTCATAATGGAGGGCGACAAATTCCAGTCCATTACCGGCGTTACCCGCGGTTGTGTGCCGTTGCCGGCCAAGCTGGCAGAATCCAGAAGCTGTATTTACTGCCCGCTATTTAAAACGATTTTCAATGCGGCACAAAGTATGTCCACCAAAGCTTATGACAAGCTGGCCGGGCCGCTGGCCAATGTGATGCTGATTGGTTTTGCCATTGTGATTGCTTTTATGGTTTTGAAAAACGTCAGTTCGTTTACCAAGCAGGATGCACCCAAATTCGTAACCGAGCTGCTGGTCAATATGTTTAAGGTTCTGGTAGCTTATTATATGTTAAAAAACGCCAACATTGTTTACGGCTACATTGTGGGCCCCGTACTTAAAGCCGGCTTTGAATTCGGTTCAAGTCTGCTGTTTGCTAAAAACGACAGCTATCTGGCAGCCTGTGACGTTTCAAAAACGCTTCAGAACGTGTCAAACGGGGTTATGCCGGCATATCTTTACACCAATCTGGATTGCTTTATCAGAGCCGTACAAGCCGAAGTGGCCGTTCCGCAGAGCGTCGGTTCGTCTTTAATGTGCGTTGCCCGCAATGCCGGTAAAGAGAGTATCGGACCGGTCCGCAATGTTTTGTGGGATTTCGGCATGATGTTCCAAGGATTTGCCATTTGGGTCATGGGCTGGATTATCTCTTTGGCTTTTGCTTTCTATCTGATTGATGCGACAATTCAGCTGGGCATTATCGGCGCTTTGATGCCGTTCCTGATCGCCTGCTGGCCGTTTAAGGCAACCCGCAACTATACGAGCAAAGGCTGGGGTATCTTTATGAACACATTCTTCGTTTATGTTTTCATGGGATTGGTCGTCAGTATCAACGTTGAATTGCTGGGACGGGGATTAACCGGTTCCAAAGGCGGGTTTGATGCCATTATGAAAGCCTTGAACGGTAATAACGTTCAAGAACTCAAAGAATTACTGGATATCGGCTTTGCCGGCTTCCTGGTCTTGGTTGCCTGCTGTCTGTTTGCCTTTAAACTGACCGGACAAGCTTCTGATTTGGCCGGAACCATGGCCGGCGGCGGCGGACCGAAAATTGGTGCCAACATCGGCGGTCTGGCTTATGGTGCTGCGACAAAAGGCGTTCAGGGGACCCTTAAGACAGGTCTCGGCGCGGCTAAAGCCGTCAGTGATAAAACCGGGCTTACCAATGTTGTCAACAAAGGCAGAGATTGGGCGAAAGATAAAGTTTGGGGTGCTGTCGGCTTAGGACGCCGCAGCGGCGCTGCCGGCAACAAACAGGCCAGACGTTCACAGATGGGCGATCAGCAACAACAGCAAAGCAGCACGGACGGACAAACTCCGCAAACGCAGACAAGGTCAGCAACCTCGGGTGCACCGAATCCGACTGCTCAGAATCAAATCAAGAAGATGCAGCAGGCCGGACCGCGGTCGCAGCAGCCGGCAACACCTTCGCCGCAAACACCGACGAATCCGTCAACCCCGCAAGGCGGTGCCGCTCAAGGCGGAACGCCGCACGGAAATCAGGCGGATGCGCAGCAGACTCAGACGCCGCAACAGACGCCCGAGCAAATGAGACAGCAGCTGGAAAGCGATTACAACAACACCGCCAACGGCAGAGCCGGCCGGCAGATGATTCAAAACCAGACGGCAGAAGTTGCCCGCAACAAAAAAGCGGAAAACGAAGCTCAGGGCAAAATGAATTATCATAACCGCAGAGCCGATGACTACCTGAAAAAGGCTCAGTCTGCCTCTGACCCGGCTCAGAAAAAGAACTTTGAAAACCTGGCAAACGCTCAGTTTGAAGAGGCGGTCAAAGCCGAAGCCGCCTATAACAAGGCTAAAGCCGACACTCAAAAGGCCCAAAGCGAGCTGGATGCCATAAAACAGGAGAATGAGCGTTACAAGAACCAATATGTTCAAGACGAAATGAAAAAACGCAACCCGAAAAAATAATTATTTTATAACAGAGTAACGACAATGTGGAAAAGTATTGACATAGGACGAGTTTTGAAACTGCTGCTGGTGGTTGCAGTCTCTATGTTCATGCTTACCGCCTGTGCCAGTGACGATAAAAACCCGGATACATCGCGGGCAGCCGTAAAAGGGGACGTTAATGAACAGAGCATCGCACAAGATCAGGCAACATGCTGGCAGGATACTATCATTGAACTGCTTTATGACAACATGGGCAAAGTGGCGATGGGAACCTATAACAAAATTACTTCCGGCGCCCTGACTTTCATGATGGTTGCCTTTGCGGTTTGGCTTTCTATCCGCCTGCTGAAACATGTCAGTTCGTTTACCGAAGAAAACATCGGAGAGACCTGGACCGAAATTGCCCGAAAATTCTTCCTTTGTTTTGCCTGCGGTTATGTGGCATCATCTCCACAGCAGCTGCTGTTCTTCATGAATGACATTATTTTTCCGGTTTATAACGCGTTTCTGGAATTTTCAAGCGAATTGCTGGCTCACGCCTCGCTCAGCGACAGCAAGGCCAATTCCATAAAAGTTTTCGGATTTAATTTTACCGCAGGCAAACCCATTATCTGCAAATTGTCCGACGCTGTTGCCAATGCCGATTTGAGCGGTTTCCCCGAATCGCCGAAACAGATGATGAGTTGTATGGTCTGTGCCATGAACGACCGGATGAATCTGGGACTGGCAATGGCTTATAAGGTTTTGAAAGCTCCGGGTTTTATGGCCACGGTTATCGGATTGATGATTATCGCCTGCTTTACTTTCGTCAAACTCGGATTTGTTTTTTATCTGGTTGACACTATTTTCAGATTCACGATTATGGTGGTTATGCTGCCAATTTTGATTATGGGATATCCTTTCGGACCAACTAAAAAATGGCTGTCGCAAGGCTTTGTCACCATTTTGAATTCTGCCGCATTTATGATGTTTATGGCAATTATGATTGCAATTGCCATGCTGGCTCTGGAGCAAATTATCATCGATAACGCCGACATTTTTGAAAACGGCACGGATAAAGATTTCAAAGAATTCAGCATTCCGTTCATGTGCCTGCTGATGATCGGTTTTCTGATTGCTTCTTCCGTTCAGCTGGCGCAGCAGGTAACCGATTCTCTGGTCGGCGGCAGCTCAAAAGGTAGCTTTAACGCCAAAGCCAAAGCGGTTATTATCGGTGCAGCCAAAGTTCTGGGCAGTATCTTTACCGCCGGTGCAGTTGCCGCCGTCAGCAAGGTCGCCGCCGGACGCAAGATTATTGAAAAAGTTCAGAACGGAAAAGCTAAAGTCGCTTCGTTCAAAAACAAAATGAACAGTTTGCGGGGGAGGTAAAAATGACTGATAAACTCCTCAAACATATTTTTAACTTCTTTCTGGCAGGATTTCTTTCCCTTAGCGTTATCCGCCCGGTTAATGCTTGGACGATAAATTTTACTGAAGAAACATGCGGCTCTGCTTATCAAGGCCGTTCCAAAGGAGAAAAAGCTTTTGAGCCTTTGGACACTCAAAAAACGCAGCAAAAGGTTAATGAAGTTAATGCAGCCACAACAAAATTAAAAAATTTTTGCGAAAAATTAGCAAAACACTTAGAACAAAGAGAAGATAATGGTGAAAAAGTAGATACAAATGTATTTCCAACTCAATCTTTTGACTGGGGATGGAAACAGGAAACTGCTGACGAATACAACCAAAGATTTGATAAAATTATTGCTCAAAACCCCAGTTTTAAAAATGAATACGACAGCTTAAAAGCGGAATATGAAAAATTAAACACGGAATTAGAGTTTGCACGTGCCGAAGAATTAGCTGAGCATAAGCGTGCCGTTGCAGCCGGAGAATATCAACCTTGCGGCAGCGAATATCCGCGAGGATGTCCGGAAGGTATGGAATGCTACTCCAGCTACAGTATGTCAGCTCAAGGGACGGGAGGTTCATATTCTTCATCAACATTATCTTATACATGTAAAAAGCCTGAAGATGTGAAAAAACCTTTATTTGGAGAAAAACAGAAACCTGTAGAAAAGGGTATGGATACCAGTACCGTTGTTACAACAACAGCCGGATTTTCTTCTTATACGGTTAAGACTGATGAAACAGGGAAAAACACAACCGAAAAGGACGGCATAACGGTAAAACGCGGGGACAATTCGGCTTGCAGTATTCCCGACATGCAGAAGATGTATCAGTCCACCTGTTATTCCTGCAAAATTATCATGACGCTGATTACGACGTTTATGAATGCCTGCGGCAAAGTCTATGACTTAACCAGAGAAGCCGGAAGCAAGGTGTTGGTTATCGGATCAATGTTGTGGCTGGCTGCCTTTGCCCTGAAGCTGGTCTCGGCTTTCACCAACCAAGAACCGATGAGCATTCTCAACACACTGCTGATCTTCATGTTCAAGGTTGCCGCCGCCTATATCGTAATTAACGTGGGTATCGGTGCCATTGTTGACCTGTTCGTCAATCCTTTGCTGCTGGCCGGTGCCGACTACGGGCTGGGATTGTTACAGGCGGCAAATCAGGGAATAATCAAAGTTGCTTTGACCTCAAACTTTACCTATAACGGTACAGAAATTATTTCTCCGGTAGTTATTAACAAAATTATGGCTTTAACCGAGGGAATCGACAAGACGGTTTCCACCAATCTGGTTATCGGACATGCCCTCACCTGCCACTCTTTTAATGCAGGCATGTTGGAATATACCGGCGGATTATTCGGTTTTAACGTCACTATCCGTATTCCTGACCTCTGGATTTGGCTGTGCGGTGCCGCTATCTGGTTCTGCGGTTTTATGCTGACTTTAGGTATCGGTTACTATCTGCTTGACGTTTGTTTCAAAATCGGATTCTGCATTATGGCACTGCCGATTGTTATCGGTCTCTGGCCGTTCGGGCCGACATCAGGCAAGTTTACATCGTGCATGAGCATTATTTTCCGTTCGGCAGCTTTGTTTACTTTCCTGGCTTTGACCACTTCTTATGCATTATCGCTGATAAGCGTGTCATTAGGCGATTTGACGACTTTCTATGCCAAAATCAAGGCCGGCGATGCGGAATGGGTTTCCAACACCTTTTCCATTTCAGGCGCAAACTTTATTCTGATTATGTTTGCTTATGTTTACAGCATTAAAATGATCGGCGCCACGGTTACCGGTTATGTCGGAAAATTCTTTAACGACAGCACATTCGGTGATGCCTCTCCGATGCACATGAAAGCAACCCAGATGACCGCCTTTGTAAAAAACAAGGTCACTCAGGCCGCGTCTTTTGCCGGCGGCGTTGTCACTCATCAGGCGACACGGGCTGCCGGAGCCGTTGCCGGCGGAGCCGTCAACTTTGTCAAAAACCGGGTAAACGGCGGCAAAGATGCCAACAAAGACAATAAAGACAATGAGGGCAAGAAAGAAGGCGACAGCCCGAAAGACAACAATAAGCCGAATTAAGCAGGTGTTATTATGGAGACGATGATTAACATATCTAAATTGACCAGACAAGCCGGATTGGCATTTGCCGCCGTTTTATGGCTGGGCTTGAATACGGCCGGCATCTCCTCCGCTCGGGCCGCAGACGTGTCTAATACCTGCGCCGTTCAATTTCATCCCTGTAAAATTAATTCATCAAATTCAAAAACAATTTATCCCAACAGCCGAATTGAAGAAATGCAAAAAGGCTGTCTGAATACTGTTCCGGTTGAAACCAAAGGTTCTCTCAACTCCGTCGGACGAATTTCCGAAGAGGCCTGCCACCGTTCTACCAATTGCAACAGTTCATACAGCACAAAAGTAAAATATCCTGACGGCAAATGTTATCGTGAACATCAGGGGATGGATATTGCCGTACCGGCAGGAACTCCGGTTACCGCAGCGGCCGACGGAGTTATTTTATCAATCAACTCCTGTTACGGCGGCGGCGGCATGACTGTTATTATGCAGCATGAAAAAGCCGGCGGCGGACAATATACAACAACGTATATGCATCTGCAAAAATTTTCCGACAAAGCCAAAGAAGTTGCAGGAACCAAAGAAAAAATTGCCAAAGGAACGACCATCGGTTATGTCGGAGGATCAAATTGTGTAGACGGAACGACCGTATATACAAAGGCACAAGGAGGATATGGCGCTCACCTGCATATTGAACTGCGTGACGGCGGCACGGGAAAAGGTAAGATTTTGTCTCCCGCCTGCGCTTCGGCAGATGCTTTGTGCGACGGCAACGTTCCGGTTCCGGAAGCACCGGTTATCGAAAACGATCCGGATCCGCAAATGGTGACGGCGGAAGCCAGTTTAGGCAAATGCGGCAAACTGCTTCCGGCAGATAATCTGTCCGCTTTTCACCAACAGGGTGAATCCGGAGGCGATGCCGGCGCATTCAACAAATGCTGGGCAGATGATAAAGGCGGCTGTTCTTATGGCGTTTCGCAAATGGTCTGCTACCGGGATTCCTCAAAATGGAATAATTCAACAATGGCCAGTTATTTGCAACATTTGCAGAAGAACGATCCCAGTAAATATAAGGCACTGGAAATAGGCGGCTCATTGCAAAGCACCATTAACGCCGCCTGCAATCCGCCGGCTACGCAATTTTCGCAGAAATGGCAGGCCTTAGCCTCTCAAGACAGTTCTTTCGGAACTTCACAAAGAGAATATATTGAAAATCACTATTTAAGCTACGGCAAAAGTGTTTTGAAAAACGCCGGCATGGGAAGTTTGCTTAACCGCTCTCCCGAAATGGATATGATTATTTTAGCCGGTGCGGTTGCCGGTGCAGGCCCGATGAGAAACAATTTTCAGGCGGTTCAAAGAGCAATTGCTCCCGAAACCTTTGAAACGGCTTCCGACGAAACGATTATTTCCGCTTATTATGCAAGCTATGCCGAGGTTATGTACTCGGGATATGCAGATAAAACCCCTTATGCCAAACGCGCGGTCAAAGATGAAAAATTAGCGCTCGAATCGTTAGCTATTCGAAAAGAAATGGAAAACGGCTCATCTTTGGAAGAAGCCTCACAAAAAGTTACCGGCAAACGCGCCTGTGAAGAAGACGAATATCCGTCGGCTTCCGTCCGGCTCGGGCAAGCGTCCCGCCCGGCTTATTTAAATGAATATACCGGCGCGGTATCTACCGAATCCGCAGATAAAGGCGATCGCGAATGTAATGTCGAAAGTTATCGCAGCAGTTTCAAGACATGTATTTTCTGTGATATTTTCGGTGTTTTGTTTAATACCGCCAGCTCGGTTGCGAAAAAATCATACAATGCACTGGCAGGCGGCGTTATCATGCTGGTTTGCGTCGGCTTTGCCCTCTGGCTCGGCATTACGGTTATGCAGTTTATTTCCTCCATGGAGCAAAAGAATCCGAGTATTCTGGTTAAAACAATTTTGAACAAAGCGTTTCTGGTGCTGATTGTCGTCACGCTGCTGCGTCTCAATTCGGCAGACTTTTTCCGGCTGGCGATGGAACCGATATTCAATACCGGGTTTAAACTGGCGCAAATTGCGACTGAAGGTGCGAACGGCGAAACCTGCGACGGATCCACGTTTGATATTTTAACCGAAGAAAAAGGTGCAGGCCTTCCGGCCAGTATGGGTGTCAGCATTTTGTGCACAATTAAGACCATTCAGGATAAAATTCTTGATGTTATGGCTTTGGGCTCGACATCCATTTGCGTCGCTTTGTATGTCGAATCATGGCACGGCCTTGCCCTCTTCCCGCATCTGGGCTATCTGATTGTCGGTCTTGTGTTGTGGATTGCCGCAATTCTGCTGCTGATTATCTATCCGTTCCTGCTGATTGACTCGGTTTTGCAGCTGACGGTGGCGACGGCGCTGCTGCCGGCGGCAATCGGAGCTTACGCTTTCAAATCAACGCAAAAATATGTGGGCAAAGTGTGGGATACGTTCCTTAACTGTATGTTTAACTTTATTTTCCTGTCGCTGATTATCTTTATTCTGACCAACGGTCTGATGGATGTTTTATCAAAAGCAGGGGTTGAGAGCGGCGGAGCGATGTCTGATGTCGGAACCCGAAGCGGTTACAAGGTTATTCTGAGCAATCTGGCATGGTGGGGAACCACATTCCTGAAACTCGTTTTCTATATGATTCTCGGCTGGGCGGTTCTGGGTGAAGCCAATTCCTTTGCCGGAAGTTTCGCCAAGAGCATCGGCGTCAAAGACATCGGTTCGAAAGTCGGCGGTTTGGCCGCATCCACGGCAAACACCGCGGCAATCGGAGGGCTCAAAACAGCGGGCAAAGCAACCCGTAAAGTCGGCGGCATGGCTCTTGACCGCGGGCGGGAAGCTTATAATTCATATAAAGTAAACCGCCGAGCTAAAAAAATTGAAAACGATGACCGAACGGTAACCGATGCCGACGGCAACAAAACTTTGCAACACCGTACCTGGTACGGCCGCAAGGTTACCGATACGCTGCAAGTTGCTCCGGACGGCACCAGAACGGTTACACGGGCAAAACAGAGCCTGCGCGGCAATAAGGCAACCTCCGTTAACAATGACAAGTTCATTCAGAACAAGAAGACTTATGACAAAGACGGAAACCTTATTCGTGAGGAAACAAGAATGAATACCGCTGCCGGGAAGACATTGCTGAACCGTGACGGCACCCGCAACGAAGTGGCCATTCATGCAATCCGCAGCGGCAGCGGTATGTCCAATGACGATGTCGATAAGGCGATTATGAACCAGATGATGCAGGAACGTATGGGCGGTGTTCCCGGGGCAGATATGAACCGCGAATTCAAAGACCGCGAAGTCAGCCGTACGCTGGATGATCAGGGACGCGAAGTCTTCAGGGTTAAGCAGACCAATGCCGACGGCTCGACCAGCATCTTTGAGATGACCAAGGGTGACAAGCGTGATATGCTGACTTACACCCACATCGGCAAAAACGGCAAAGCCGAAAGCTATGCGTCCGACGGCATCATCAACAAAAAATCAAATTACCGTCTGAACAAGGATGGCACGGTTGATGCCAAGAGCGTTAAAAACAACTATGCCTTTGCCAAAAACTATAATTCGGCACACACCCGCTCAATGGACAGCAACGGCAAATTCAACCGGTCTGTTCCGGCAGACGAAATTATGATGAGCGAAGCGGATATGCAGCTTTTCAGAGAACAAGTCGCCACTTATGGAAAAGACCAGCCGATGGCCGAATTCGGAAAATAAGGCGGCAGCCGTCTTGATTAAAGCCGGGAAGAAATTCCCGGCTTTACAGTTATATTTGTACACAAATTGTCTTTTTTTGTACTATTTTCTTGATTAATATAACGCTTATATTTATGATACAAACAAATTATGAAGTTGTGTTTATTACAATAAAAGGTGGACTCAAATGGAAGAAATTATTTTCCCGAACCAAATCAGAATGTACAGAAGACTTCGCGGACGCTCGATGCAGGAACTTGCCGATCATTTGTCCGTCAGCCTTTCTGCAATCTCTAAAATTGAAAAGGGTTACCGCCGCGTGGACCAGGAGCAGCTGGTTCGTGTTGCCGAATTTCTGGACTGCCCGCTGCAGGATTTATTTGTTAATGAACAGAATTCCCAGCAGGAAGTCGTCCAATCCTGGAGGCGCGAACAGGAGAGAAGAAACAAAATCAACGAAAAAAGCGGTTTGAAAACTTTGGGTGCCGGTTTGCGTCAGATCCGCAACGAAAAGAACCTGACGCTGATTGAAGTTGCCGAAAGCGCCGATATGACCCTTTCAGTTTACCACCGCATTGAAATGGGCCAGCGTGAAGTTTCCGACAAAGAATTTAAAAATATTGCCAAGGCCATCAATATGGCTCCGGAAGAGTTGAAAGAGCAGATTAAAGCTCTGGAAGACAAAGGCATGCTGGAAGAGATTATTCAGCGCAACGATGCTAAATACAAGCTGTTGTCCACCCCGCGCGGAGCAATTTCCGCTTTCGGAAATTCCAATCAGGACGGCGTTAAAATTTCAGTTTACGGCGTGGCCGGAAAAGACGGTGACGTTATCATTGAATTCAGTCAGGAGACCAAAAAAGTTCAGCGTCCGCCGCAGTTATACAACAAAAAAGACGCTTATGCCGTTAATCTCTGCACCCGCCGCCTCGGAAGCCTGTTGCCGACACGTTCAATTTTGTTTGTCGATCCGCAGGATGTTGTCAGCGTCGGAGACATTGCCGTTTATTACAGCAATGAAAAAGAAGCTAAAATCGTCAGTATCCGCGAAGATGAAAACGGACAGCTTTACGGCTTGAGATGGAATCCGGACGAACGGATTGAAATCAGCAACGACGATTTGAACAGCCTTCATAAAGTGGTTGCAATCTACCTTTAAGAAAAAACTCCGCTGCGGCGGAGTTTTTTTTGATTTCTGCCGTTTCCGCTCCGTTTTATTAACCTGAAATTTACAACATCAGAAGTAAAATCGGTAATATGGATAGATTTTAAACTGATGACAGACAGATTCGGGTAAAAAATTGGTAGAAACGGCCGGAAAAACAAAAAAGAACTACAATAAAATCGGGACAGAGGATGACCCGGTTATTATTGCGCAGCGCTTTTTAAACATTTTCCGGCAGCTGCATATTTTTACCGACGAAAGAAAACAAGCCTTCAACCAAATGATATTGGAACAGCCAGCAGAAATCCGCGGCATGTTCAGTTCGCTGCCGGGCGGAGCCGTTTTGCAGCAGTATGTTGACGAGCTGGAAGAAAAAAACGGTTTGGTTCGCAGTACGCCCGATGCAGCACCGCAGGCTGATTATGAAGAAGAGACCCGTGCCAAAATTCTGGCAACGGCTTTGGCTGAAGCAAACAACCAGCATCACACTCCCTCTGCGGATACTCAGGCTGAAACGGCACAGATTGCGGCTCAGGCAGCCGCAGAAGCCGCGGCCCGGGCTGCGGCGGAAGCTCAGGCCAAGATAGCCGTTCAGGCTGCGCAGGCAGCGAAAGAAGCGGCTGCCGCCGCTCAGGCACAGATACAAGCCCAGGCGCAGGCTTTGGCTCAGGCACAGGCGCAATTACAAGCCCAACAACAGGCACAGCAAACCGGACAGGCCTCTCCGGCCAAAACCGTTTTCCAGCCGATAAGTTCGACGTTTACGGCTGATGCGTCCTTTGCCAAAGAAATCGCCTCGGCGCTCAAAGAAGCTATTGCCGCCAACGACGATATTCGTAAAAAAGATTCCGAAGCGGTTACACAGGCTATTGTTTCGTCGCAAAACAAACTGGCAGAGATCATGGCTCAGAACAACAAGGCCAATATCGAGGCCCAAAACCGGCTGGCGCAAATGCTGGTTCAGAACAACACGGCTGCCAATGCTTCAAGTTCAAACAACAATGCCAACAATATTCAGATAAACACCGCAGCAACCTTTCCGCCGGTGGATGAGATGCTGAACGGCATTGTCAAAATTCAGTCGGAACTGTTCAGAGAAATGGCTAAAACCCAAACCAGCGAGTTGTCATCTATCATTACGCTGGCTCTGAAAGAAAGCCAGCAGCTTTCGACACAGTCGATTATTACAGCCATCAAAGAAATGCAGAAAGAAAACCTGAAATTTCTGCAGGCTCATCCCGTTGTCTATACGGCTCCGGCGGCGCAGGCTGTGCCGGAAGATTACCATGTTTCGCCGGTTCCCCGGGCTGAGCCGCTGCGGCCCTTGCCTGACGAAGAAATAAACGCAGCGCCGGCTGCTCCGGTTATTCAGACCACCGATATCAGCAGAGAAATTTTCGGCGACGATACCGAAGACAACGATGATACTGAAATTATTGCCGGCGGTGAAGAAATTGCCGTACAAAAAAAGAAAAAAAAGAAGAAGAAAAAAAAGAAAAACAGTGAAGGTTTGTCTCTGGACAGTCTGGCCTCTTCCCTGTTTGATAAGGTCAGCACACTGACAGACAAAGTCAGTAATCTGAGCGGTAAAAAGAATCAAAAAGAAGAAGATCCCGCAGAAAAAGCAGCAAATGATTTTTCTTTCCCCGAGAAGCAAGAGGCATCAAACGGCGGTCTGGATTTCTCACTGTTTGACAATGATGTACCGTCTGCCGCGGCCGAACCGGAAAAAACCGCAGAACTCTCTCCGGCTTCCGAAGATACTGCCGCCGATGAAGACCAATGGGAGTATGTCGAAGTTCCGGCAGAAGAAATTTTGTCCCAACTTCAGCCGGAGCAAACCGCTCAAACGGAAGAACCGGCCTCTGAGGAACAGTCTTCCGCGGTTCTTGCGGACAATGACGACTGGGGATATCATACGACAACGGAAGAATTTCCGGCAGAAAATATTCCTGCCGAACCGGTAGATTTACCGAGTGAGGAAATTGCCACCGACTGGGGCATTGAGGCCGATACCTCTTCGGCGGAAACGGAAGATATTAGCAAGCCGATACAAAATTCTCCGCTTAGCGAAGACACAGTTTCTCCTGAGGAAACCGCGGCCGAGCCGGATACCGCTGTAACCACCGAAGCTCCGGCAGAAAATGCTGACGAAGGCTGGAAATATGTTGCGGTTCCTGAAGAAGAAACCACGGCCGAGCCGGATACCGCCGTAACCGACGAAGCTCCGGCAGAAAATGCCGACGAAGGCTGGGAATATGCTGCGGTTCCCGAAGAAGAAAGCGTTGCCGAGCCGGATACCGCCGTAACCGACGAAGCTTCGGCAGAAAATACCGACGAGGGTTGGGAATATGTTGCGGTTCCCGAAGAAGAAAGCGTTGCCGAAAGTGCTGATGGAAATACGGCGGAAGGCGACTGGGAATGGGAGTATGAAGAAGTTTCCGAAGATGACGGCAACACAGCCGAAACGGCACAACCGGCGAACAGCTCCGCAGCAGTTCCGACAGGCCCGGACACTGAAAGCAATGAGGCTCAGGATTGGGAATGGGACTATGAAGAAGTTTCCGAAGACGAAGGAACTTCTGCCGCAGATGCCGGTTCTGCCATTCAAACCCAAAGTGAGGATGAAGGCTGGGAATATGTCGAAATTCCCGAAGACGAGGCCGGCGCCGACGAAGACTGGGAGTATGTCGAGGTTCCGGAAGAAGAAGCCGAGGCAGGAAACGGCGACGGTGAGTGGGAATATGTTGAAATTCCCGAGGGTGAAGAAACATATCAGGCCGAAAGCGGCGAAGGAAGCGACTGGGAATGGGAATATGAAGAAGTTCCCGAAGATGACGGCAGCACAGCCGAATTCCCGCAGCAAACAGAAAGTGCGGAAACAACTCCGACAGACGATCCCTATCGCCCCGAAACAGCTTTGCAAACACCGGCGGAAACCGAAACGACCTCACTAAGCTCGATGTACAGCGGGGAAGTTTATTTTCAGGATAATGTTTATGACAATCTTGAAACCGCCAAGGAGGAAGAAACATTTAAAATTCCCGAAGACATCGGCGACGGGCCCGGTTTGGCCGATTTAGAGACCGGAGAAGCCCCAAATGAACCTTATAAGCCGCAGGGAACCATATAATTGGGTAAAGCTGTGAGAAAACAATTTACAACCCCCGGCGGCTAAATTAAATTGAA
>OOCQ01001181.1_pt1 | contig 17374 bp, 15 predicted proteins | sample 1671121 | NCBI WGS metagenome assembly OOCQ01 (sample SAMN06348124, study PRJEB24527) | human gut metagenome | biome: human gut; feature: ankylosing spondylitis patient; material: feces | host: Homo sapiens | place: China | collected 2015-10 | reverse complement strand
TAAGCGCACCAACGAGGGTCTGGACGAGACGCTGTATAAGAACATCATCTACGCCGGTGAGATCGGCAAGTATGAGAACCCCGGCGCATTTGCCCGCGTTAAAGTTACTAATAATGGAAACGCTACCGTTTCTTCCGACCATGGCGATGATGACCAGAAAATCGTTGAGCAGTGGCTGAAAAACGCCTTTGGCTCTGATTGGGCAACCTCGGTGAAGTACCGCACGTCTAAGTATGCGGACGACAGCAATTACAATACGTTTATTCTGCCCATCCAGGAGCGCGAGCTGACCGAGGACCAAAAGAAGCTTCTTGCCGATTTCAAAAACTCCAATCTGAATGGTCACGGAGTGGAATTGGCAAATACCTGCAACGACATTTCCAAACTGTTTACCAATTGGCTAGACAGCGACCGCGATCTGACCCAATGGATGCCCGAAGCCGACTATACGAAGATAACAACTGATCTCGAAAATAAGCTGGGGAGAAAGCCCACCCATGCGGAGATCGCAAACGCCACCATTCTTTATGTCGCTTCCAAAGCGCAAAAGATGAACAATGATAAGTTTTTGGATGAAGTAATAGCTCATCCCGATAATGTACTGAACGATATTCTGACTAAAAATAAAGAAAGCGAACCGCTTGCAAAGGCAGCTCTTCTGTATGGCACCATGACCGCCTATGGCAACTCGGACTATGCAAGTCCGGATTTCAAGGAAAAGCTTAAGACGACCAAACCTACGAGCACAGCCGCCATTGCACAGCTCCTTGGCGACCTGATGAATGATGAAAATAAAGGCGGTAAGCCGCAAGATTATCTGAAAAACGAGAATAAGGGTGCTAAGGCAGACATGAAGGCGTACCTTGGCGCGCTGCAGATTATCGACAACTACAAAGTAGAGTTCGATGTTTCCAAGGAAAATCCATTCAACGATGACCAGACCCTTGCCCTGCTGCAGTCGATTCTGAACTCCAAAACCTAAACATGGCTCTGCTCACTTGGCTCTCTGACCACGCGCTTATTCTGCTGCTCGGCTGCGGGACGCTGTTCAATGTCTATTGGCTTCACCGCTGCCGTGAGCGGCTGCATCTGCGCTGGCCTTCTGTGCTGCTCCTTTCGGTGCTGCACACGGTTCTCGGCGTTCTCAGCGTGAAGGTGTTTGCGCTGTTTGAGACCGGGGATTTCAGCAATATGAGCCTGTTCGGCGGCGTCTTCTTCATGCCCCTGTTCTATTGGGGCGTGGCGAAGCTCGCCAAGCAGAAAACAGCGGATGTGTTCGATGTTTTCACCATTTGCCTTGTATTCACGCTGATGTGCGCCCGCCTGAACTGCATGATTTCAGGATGCTGTCTGGGGGCGCACATCCCCATCGAGGGGCTGACGCATCTGCGCTTCCCCACACGCGAGCTGGAGCTGCTCTTCTATGTCCTCCTGCTCTCGCGCCTGTGGCGCAAGGTACTCTCCGGCAGCGCGCGGGGCATGATCTACCCCATCTATATGATCTCCTACGGCATTTTCCGCTTCGTGACCGAGACGCTCCGCTTCTCGGACCGAACGGACAGCTTTCTGCATGTTTCCCATCTCTGGGCGCTGCTGTCGCTGGGGATCGGCATCAGCATTTACGGCGAATTGCGAAAAAAAGAGAAAAAAACTGGAGGACGACGGAATGGTTAAACGAATTGGCAGGCGCTTTGTGTCGCTGCTCCTGACGTTTGTCACAATACTCACGCTGCTTCCGGCGATGACGCTGCCGGCGCTGGCGGCGACCAGCGGAACCGTGACCGGTTTAGCCGACCAGAACATTGGACTGAGTTTTAATGGTGACGAAAACGCTTCGTGGTCGGCCAATGGTACGAGCATTATCGGCGCAGCTACCAGCACAGGTGGAACATGCAGCGATACATCCTATGAATCCACACTGACAATTACAAACAAGAAGTTGACAACAGCAACCCTTTCCTTTGACTATTCTATTGAGCAGAACAGCGGTACGATCAAAGTAAATGAGGGGGCTGTCACAGCAAACGGCAGCTTCACCAAAGAGCTTGTCGCCGGTGGAACAGTAACAGTTTACATTAAGTCCGGAAGCACAAGCGGTGCCACAAAAATTACCATGACCAATGTGGCGCTGGTCTCAGATGTAACTGCGACTGCGACTTTCGTGCCTGCTGAAAACGGTACTTATAAAGTAAACGGAAACACCATTACTGAGGAATACAGAAACACGCAAAGCTCCATGACCGCTTATCAGGTCGTGGCGACCCCGGATAAGGGATATCAGTTTCTTGGCTGGTACAATCTGACCACCGGCAAGTGCATAGCAACTGCCGCAAGCACAGCGCTGAATATTGAAAGCGACTGCACCATTACAGCAAAATTTGCAAGCAAAGCCGCAGCACTCTTTGAGACCGGTGGCCAGCCGTTCGACGATCTGAAAAAAGCGGTTGCTTACGCACAGGCAAACGGTCAGTCCAAGATTACCTTGGCGACCGATGGCTCCATCAGCGGTACCTATACCATTCCGGCGGGAATCACGCTGTTGATCCCCTTCGACGCGGCAGGGACACTGTATACGGATGCTCCTGCGGCAATTCGCACGGCTCCGGCGTCTAAGGCATTCCGGACACTGACGATGAGCGAAGGAAGCTCCATTACGGTCAATGGCGCGATCAGCCTAGGCGGCAGATATTTTGCAGCTGGCGGCGGTCAGCAGGGACGTCCCGTTGGCGATTACGGCTATATCAAAATGGCGGATAACAGCTCCATCACGGTCAAGAACGGCGGCAAGCTCTATGCATGGGGCTTTATCTCCGGCAGCGGCTCTGTTCTGGCGGAATCCGGCGCTACGGTGTACGAATTCTATCAGATTGCAGACTTCCGCGGCGGCAGCGCATCTTCCAATATGCGCCACAAGGTGTTCCCATTTTCGCAGTACTTCGTACAAAACATTGAAGTTCCCTTGACGTTGAATGCCGGCGCCAATGAACAGGTTTACAGCGGCGTTCATGCAATGAGCACCACATATACTACTGCTATTAATTTCATTGGCGACACCGGTATGTTCAAAGTGGAATCCGGTAGCTTTACTAAGGATTACGATGAAAAGACGGATCGTCTTGTATTCACAGTAAACGGCGTGGCGGAATTGAACACGTTGTCGCTAAAGCTTGCGGGCATGAAAGTCGACTCTGCAAGCTACGTATTGCCCATCACCAACAACATTACTATCAATATCCAGTCTGGAAATGTGACGATCAATCAGGATGCGGCTCTGTTGGCGGGCGTTGAGGTCAATATTGCCGAGGGCGCTGGCCTGACGGTTGCAAACGGAAAGAACATCTATTTCTATGACAGCGACGAGTGGAGCTCCGACAACTTCGTCTGGGGGCCCTGCAAGTTTAAGTCCGTGGCCTATGCACCGGGTAAGGCATACAACCGTTCTAACAACGATTTGGTCGATGCCAAGATGGATGTGAACGGCAGTGTAACGGCTATTGGCGCCATCTACACTACCAAAGGCGGCGCTGACATTTGCAGCAGCAACAAAACCGGCAAATATGTCCAGCAGGGCGCGCCCGGTAAGGATTCTAACACCTATCAATATAAAACAAATGACAATAAAGAGGTGATTATCCCCATCACCGCCGCCAAGCTGAAAAACATCGACGACAGCTACACTGAAACCGCAAAAGCCAGCGCCGGCCAAACCATCCCCTACTGCACCTGCCCGACCTGCGACGGCGGCAAATGGCTGAAGGATTTCGCGGAGATCGTCAAGAATGACGGCACGCGGACGAACTATCCAACCCTGCAAAAAGCCGTGACTGAATTCCCGCAAGGCAGCAACGGCAACACTTACATCAAGCTGCTGCACAGCACCACCGAGGATATCCCCACCGAGAATATCACCACTAACAAGGATCTCTATCTCGACCTGAACGGCTGCACGGTGAAGGGCGATATCTCGGTAACGGACAATCACAAGCTTTACGGCATGGACAGCTCTGCAAAGGCGGACTATACTACCGCCCCGACGGGCAAGATCGTCGGCACGGTGACGGGCTGCGCCCCGACCTACCAGACGCCGGGTGATACCAACGATCGCTATGTTGCCATTTTGGGGGCGGAAAATGGTACGCCGACTCTGTCCTTCCACCGCTTCAACATCTCCGTCACCGGCTACCGCTTTGAGCTGGCGGCCCCGCAGTGCGCGCTGTTCTTCATCGGCAAGTTCCAAGGCGACGATGCGGCAAAGAAACACCTAACGTCTCTGGGCTTTACGCTGAAGGGTGAAGATGACAGGCCGCTCGGCGAAGACAATTATGAGTTACCTGCCGGCAAGGACATTCCCCCTGAAGCAGAACCCGGCGATAGTCCGGTCGTTCGCAGTGCTGACGACGCCTTTCTCTTCGAGGTGTACCTGAAACGTTCCTTCGAAAAGGATAAGCCCGCTGCCTATACCGAGAAGATCATTGCCACCGCGCAGGCAATGTTCAAAAATAACGAAACGCAGGATAGCGAACCGAAGAAGTGGAGCTTCAAGGATGCCTGGACGGAAACCGACGGCCTCAAGGACCTCACTCCCAAGCAGCAGGAGAGCCTTAAAAAGTTCTTGGACGAGTTAGGCATCAAGCAGTAAACGGAGTGAATCAGCATGATGCAAACTGTAAAAAAACCTTATATCGCTCCGTCCGCCGAGTTGATCCTGCTTGCGCCGATGGAGGCGCTGGCCGCTCCGGGGTCGCAAGAGGACGAGGTTGCCTTGAAGCAATGGGGCTACAAGCCCTTCACCGTTGCCAGCGTCACGAGCAAGCGCACCTACTGGGGTGAGAACGGAAAGATCTACAAAAAGTAATGCGTTACCGAATCGCTGATCTGATCGTTGAAATGTCCCCCAAGGGACGCACGGCTGCCCAGGCGGAGGTCTATCGGACCTCCGCCCGCGGCGGCGCGGCGGATATCACCATCCGCGTGGGCGGCGCGCAGGCGCTGTCGCTCTGCCCCGAGCTGGAAACAGAGGACCTTGCGGAGTACATCGCCACAGGCGACTGCTTTGCCGTGGGGCTTCTGTCCCACGAGGGGATGATGCTTCACGCCTCGGCGGTGGAATACGGCGGACAGGCCGTGTGCTTTTCCGCGCCGCCGGGCACGGGGAAATCCACCCACACGGAAAAATGGGTGCGCCTGTTCGGCGCGTCCATTCTCAACGACGACAAGCCCGCTCTGCGCCGCGAAAGCGGTGTGTGGCAGGTCTACGGCACGCCGTGGTCCGGCAAGGAGGCGCTCAACCAGAACCGCAGCGCCCCCCTGCACGCGATCTGCTTCCTCTTTCAGGGGGAGGAAAACGCTTTACAGCCGCTCACTCCGGCGGAGGCTTTACCTCTGCTGCTGAGTCAGACCCCCTTCCGCCTGCATCGGGAGGACATGGATCGGCTGCTTGCTGCGGCAGACCGTCTCCTGCGGGAGACGAACGTGTTCCGGCTGATTTGCCGGAATGACGACAGCGCCGCCTATTTTGTCCGGGAGAAACTGTTTCCGGATCAAGCCAAACCCATCGATTGACAGGAGGCAGTACGCAAACGCCGTGCTGCCCGCTGCCAGTGGACGGAAGCGGCACAAAGAGTACCGACTGATATGCGGCTTTTTGTGCCGCCTTTAGACTATTCAGGCGGTCTCTCGCCAAAAGGGGCGGAAAGCCCCGCTCAAGATCTGTCCAAACGCAGACAGAAAGGGAAATACAACCATGAACGAATCCAACATCAACCGATCCAGCGACATTCTGGAGATCGACCTTTGGAAGCTGCTGCTGCTTTACCTCAGGCGGTGGCGGCTGATCCTGCTGTGCGCGCTTGCCGCCGCGGCGATCTCCCTGATCTACACCGCCAATTTCATTACGCCGCTGTATCGTGCCAACGTCACCATTTACGTCAACAATATAAAGGCGAATCAGCAGGTGGATTATATCAGCGCGGCGAACCTGGCGACCTCCCAGCAGCTCGTCAACACCTATGTCAACATCATCCGCAGCGATACCGTGCTGGAAAAGGTGGTAAAGAACGCGAAGCTTGATTACTCTGCGGCTGAGATCCGCGGCATGATGACGACGGCGCAGGTGGATGAGACCGAGCTGTTCTCCGTGTACATCTCCCACCCCGATCCCGAGATGGCGGCGAAGATCGCCAACGCGGTGGCGACCGTCGCCCCCGGCGAGATCGAGGAATTCGTCGAAGGCAGCTCCACCAAGATCATCGACCATGCCAAGGTACCCACGAGCCGCTATACCCCAAGCTATCGGAAAAATACCCTTTTGGGCTGCGCGGTGGGTCTGCTTCTCGCGGTCGTCTATGTCACGCTGCTGTATCTGATGGACGTTCGCATCAAGAACGAGGAAGACCTGACGCAGCTTTTCGATCTTCCCATGCTGGGGCAGATCCCCTCCTTTGCAGAGAATGAGCGGAAAAAGGCGGGGCTCAGCGCACAAAAAGCCGATGAGCACGGCGGAGAGAGGTAAAGCATTATGAAGAACAACCATTTTTCTCTTCTGTGGAGATCTCGGCGGCACGACGCGCCGGATACTGCCGCGATCATGGAAGTGGAGCGGAAAAACATCCTCTCGGAAAAGAGCGACTTTTTCATCCGCGAGTCCTATAAGACCCTGCGTACCAATGTGACCTTCTCCCTTGCCGACGAGACGGCGTGCAAGGTGCTGATCGTGACCTCCGCCATGCAATCCGAAGGAAAGAGCATCACCGCACTCAACCTTGCCATCTCCTATGCGGAGATGAAGCAGCGCGTCCTTCTGATCGACTGTGACCTGCGCCGTCCCAAGCTGGCGCGTCTGCTGTCCGCGAAGGAAAAGGTAGGACTGAGCAACCTGCTTATCCAGCCGGAGCTGCTGGGAAAGGCCATCCATGATTCCGGCATTGAGGATCTTGACGTCATTTTTGCCGGCGACGTGCCGCCCAACCCGTCGGAACTGCTCGGTTCCTCCCGCATGAAAGCGCTGCTTGACAGCTTGCAGGAGAACTATGATTACATCATTCTCGATACGTCTCCCGTCAATCTGGTGACGGATGCCTGCGTTCTGGTGCCTGAGAGCAGCGGCGTGCTGTTCGTGGTACGCGCAGGTCTTTCCGAGCGCGGGAGCGTCCTGCGGGCGGTGGAGCAGTTAGAGCGCTCCCATGCCAAGATCCTCGGCTTTGTTCTCAATGAGGTGACGAGGGAGAGCGGATACTACGGATATCGGAAATACGGCTATCGACGCCACCGCTACGGCTACGGACGCGGCTACGGCTATGGGCACGGCTACGGTTACGGATACGGACAGGAGAAGCCGGACAGCGGGGAACGGAGCATCCCATGACCGATCTTCACACCCATATTCTGCCCCGCATGGACGATGGCGCGCCGGACACGGCAGCCAGTCTTGCAATGCTCCGCATGGAGGCAGCGCAGGGCGTTACGGGTGTAGCGCTCACCCCCCATTTTCATCGGGACAGGGAGAGCATAGAGCAGTTTCTCGCGCGTCGTCAAGCCGCTTGGGAGCATCTTTCCGCAGCGATGAAGAAAACCGCCGAACCTTTTCCTGACCTTGTGTTGGGTGCAGAGGTGGCATGGATGCCAAATATGAACCATTGGGACGATCTTGAGGCGCTGTGTCTCGGTTCGAGCCGTTATTTGCTGCTGGAACTGCCCTTCACCCCTTGGAGCGGCAGCATGATCGACCAGATTTACTCTCTGGCGGCACAGAGCGGCGTTACGCCGGTGCTGGCGCATCTGGAGCGGTATCTGGGGCGGCAGAAGAAAGAGCACATACAGGAATTGTATCGCCTGAACGTCCCCATCCAGCTCAGCGCCGGATGCCTGCTGCATCCCATGGAGCGGTGGAAACTCCTTCGGCTGCTGAGGGAGGGGCAATCCTTTTTCCTTGCATCCGACTGTCACGGCACACAGCGGCGCACACCCGATCTGGGCCCTGCCGCTGCCGTTGCCAAAAAGCGTCTGACGGAGGATGCGCTGGAAACGCTCCTTCACCGCAGCGACGCGATCTTCACCGCAGCGCGCGCAGAACAGGAGAGGGAATATGCGAAGAAATGAGAATTTCATCCTGCGCCGGGTCGCAGATATGTCGGTCATCGTCCCTTTGGGGGCGGCTGCCGAAGCGTTTCCGGGAATGATCTCCGTAAACGAGACCGGCGCATTTTTATGGGACCTTTTGGAACAGGAACAGACGCTCCAAAGCCTTGGAGACGCCCTGTGCGGCGCGTATTCGGTCGAACGGGAGCAGGCGGAGGCCGACGCTGCCGCCTTTCTCGACAAGCTGAGACCCGTCGGCGCGGTGGACGGTCTGTAGGATGGAGGTCCGGCAGATCCCCATGGCGCAGCTGCGCGAGCTGATCGATGAGCAGCTTGCGCACGGAGAGGCGCTCCTCCCGGTGACGGGAAACAGTATGTGGCCGCTTCTTGCCGGCGGGCGGGACATGGTACGTCTCACGCGGCTCGATCGCCGCGTGCAACCAGGCGATATCGCCCTCTATCAGAAGGCGGACGGCAGCTATATCCTGCACCGGGTCATCCGCCTGTGTGCGCCAGAGACCTGCATTTGCTGCGGCGACGCTCAGTGGGAAGGGGAGCAGGTCGATGAGGCGCAGATCATTGCGTACGTCACCGCCTTTCGCCGCAAGGGACGCTGGCGGGAGACCGCCCTGTCCCGACCCTACCGGCTTTATGAACACTTCTGGGTCTATACCTTTCCCGCCCGTCGCCCCTTGCTGAGGCTGCTGCGATTCCTTCAGCGGGCACGGAGGGGACTGATACGCGGGAGAAGATGAGATGAGTCAGTCGAAGAAAAAGGCGGCAGGCGCGTACAAAGCGCCGCTCACGCTGCTGTACGTAGGCATCGCCGCGCAGGCGTTCGGCATCGCGGCGCTTGCCCTGGTGAGCCGCCGGGTGCTGGACGAGGGCGGCAGTCTGTGGGGCTGGGTGCTGTTGTTTCTGGCGCTGGCTCTCCCGCTGCTCGACGGCGGGCTTGACCTGCTTTCCGGCAGGACGGTCGACCGCGCGGCGGTATCGCTGCGGCGCGACACGCTTGATACGCTTTTGAGCAAGGATGCGGAGGCATACAGCCGCTACCACAGCGGGCAGGTCTTCAGCCGCCTGACGCAGGACGCTTACACCGTCTGCGAATGGCGGATCGTCGGCCGCCCCCAGGTGGCGGGGCAGCTCATCCGACTGCTTTGCGCCGCATCCGCGCTGTTTTTTGTCAATATCCCCCTTGCCCTTGCGGTCGTAGGCGCGGGCGCGCTGGCGATCGCCGGCGGGCGGCTGCTGCGAAAGTATCTGACGCGGCGGCATCTGCGCGTGCGTCAGGCGGAGGAAGGTCTGACGGGCTGCACGCAGGAGATCCTGGAGCATACGGAGCTTCTGCGCAGCATGACGGCGGGGGAGGAGGCTGTCCGCCGCTTTGAAGGACGGCAGAAGGAGTGGCTGCGCGAGCGCAAGCGCCTGCGCGTCTTCTCAACGGGGGTCGGAACCGGTTTTTCCGCCGTATTGCAGCTTGGATACGCCGTTCTTCTTGTCTGGGGCGGCATCGCCATTCGGGAAGGAAGGCTCTCCTTCGGCGACCTTGCGGCGCTCTTACAGCTCCTCGCGATGTTCCAAAGCCCGCTCACGGGCTTGTCGGGCGTTCAGTCCCGGCTGGCAGCCGTCCGCGCGGCGGAGGCGCGGCTGGATGAGCTGTATTCCCTGCCCGGGGAGGCACCGGGACAAGCGGCGGCGGAGGACGACGTCCTTCGCGCCATCGTCTTTGAAAACGTCACCTTTTCCTATGAGGGTGAAGATCAGCCTGTCCTGCGGAACTTTTCCGCGCGGCTGCCGCTCGATCGCTGGACCTGCCTCACGGGAATATCCGGGAGCGGAAAAAGCACGCTTTTCCGCCTTATTCTGGGGCTGTACCACCCGCAGCAGGGCCGGGTATACCTTGAAACCGAGCGGGGGGAGCTCCCTTGCTCCGCTGCCGTGCGGGGACTGTTCGGCTATGTCCCACAGACGCCCTGGCTCTTTTCCGGCAGTATTCGCGAAAATCTGCTGCTGGCAAAGCCCGAGGCGGATGACGCCGCCCTTTGGGAGGTGTTGGAGCGAGCGCAATGCGGCTTTGTCCGCGACCTGCCCGACCGCCTTGAAACCGTCCTGAGCGAAGAGGGGGGCGGTCTTTCCGCGGGACAGCGCCAGCGCCTTGCCATCGCCCGCGCGATGCTTTCTGCCCCGCGTTTTTTGCTGCTGGATGAGATCACCTCGGCGCTGGACGAGGATACGGAGGCACGGCTGCTGACAGAGCTGACGGGCGCGTATCCGGCGGCGGTATTCGCCACCCATCACAGCGCCCTGCCGGGCAGGCTGCACAGCGAGACGCTGCATCTTGAGGGCATTGTCTGAAAAAGTAGAAACGTGATTCTTACAACTTATTATACAATGGAGGATGAAGATGAACATGAAACGGAACATTGCGAGAACGCTGGCACTGATGCTGGTGCTGTGCACGCTGCTGTCGCAGACCGCGCTGGCCGCGACGACCTATTATGTCGATGTGACCATCACCGGTCCCGATGCCGACGGCGTGGAGCGGACGCTCAGCGCCTCCTCCAGCCGGTATGGCACGATGGACACGCCCCTTGCATCGGAGCTTGCCTCCGTCGTCGACAGCAAATACGGCGAATTGGAGAGCATTTTCGCCGGAACCGGCCTCAGAACCATCGTGGACACGGGCGCCGAGGCGTTCCGGCAGGGCGAGAGCGCGTGGAACCTCTACGTGGAGAAGTATTATGACAGCGTGGACAGCTCCTTCAAGGATACGCTCAAGAGCCTTTCCTCCACCTTCGCGAACCTCACGGTCGACCGCGTCAACCGCGTGACCTATCGGGACAACGGCCGTCTCTATACCGTGACCGTGACGCTCAAGGCCTACACCACCGGCTCGGACAGCGGCGTGAATCCGCCCGTCGTGCCCACGCCCGACGGTCACAAGATCGTTGTGGAGCCTGTGCCGAACAACACGCTGCGCGCGGACAAGAATACCCTGCCCAAGGGTGGGACCGCCGTCATCCGGGACAGCGCCGCGTCGAACGGCTATGTCCTCTCCGATCTGGCGGTCAAGGATGTGAGCGGCAACGACATTCCCGTGAGCAAGCAGTCTGACGGCGTCTACACCTTCACCATGCCCGAAAGCAGCGTGTCCGTTCGCGCCGTGATGGTCGCCGACCCCAATGTGACCGGCATCGCCAAGCAGCTGAACACCGATCAGGACATTGCCTATATGCAGGGCATGGCGGACGGCAGGTTCTATCCCGCAAGTTCCGTTACCCGCGGACAGGTGGCGCAGATCTTCTACCGCCTGCTGAAGGAGCAGAAGGTTTCCTCCAAATCCACCTTTACGGACGTCCCCGACACGCTCTGGTGCGCCGAGGCGGTGAATGCCCTTGCCTCTCTTGGCATCGTGGAGGGCGTCGGCAACGGCAAGTTTGCCCCGAATCAGCCCATCACCCGCGCCGAGTTTGTCACCATCTGCGCACGCTTCACTCAGGTCTCCGCGAGCGGAGAGACCTTTACCGACGTGCCCGCCAGCCACTGGGCGTTTGACGCCATTTCCACGGCGGCGTCCTTCGGCTGGGTCAACGGCGTCGGCAACGGGCAGTTTGCCCCCAATCAGCACATCACCCGCGCGCAGGCAGCCGTTCTGCTGAACCGTCTGCTGGGCCGCTGCATGGCAGGTCAGTCTTACGAGAATGCCCGCCAGTACCCGGATGTCCCCCAGACCCATTGGGCGTGGAAGAACATCTGCGAGGCGTCTGACAGCGTCGCCCTCCGCTGAGCGGAGAATTCAAAAGAGTACGGTAAAAGGCAGTGGAGGGACTGCCTTTTACCGCAGATCCATGGGGGCATAGTATGAAAACGATTCAAAAAAGCGTCCCCGTCCAGACGGTGCTCTTCCTCCTGATGGACGCCATTTTCATCATTGTGGCGGGCGGTCTTGCGCTGCTGGTGCGCTTCGACTTCGACTTTGAGCAGGTGCCTTCCGGATATCTTGAGCCGTGGTTTCGTGCTCTGCCCGTTCAGTTCCTGGTCACGGCGGCGGTCTTCTGGCCGCGCCGGATGTACCGCTATCTCTGGCGCTACGTCAGCGCCCATGATGTCGCCGAGATGGTGATATCCGTCGTCCTCGCCTATTGCGCGTTCCATGTGCCGGCGGCGCTTTTCGGCTATCACCAGCCGAGGAGCGTGCTCTTCATGGAGCTTTTGTTCCAGCTGTTCCTGCTGGTGGGCGGGCGCTGCACCTTCCGCTTTCTGCGGATGTTCGCAAGCTCCGCCCGTCAGGCAAGGCAGGAGGGCGAGCGCGTCATGCTCATCGGCGCGGGCGAGGCGGGGCGAATGCTCCTGCGGGAGATCTCCGTCACGCCGCAGCTAAAAAGCCATGTCTGCTGCATCATCGACGACGACAAGAGCAAGCAGGGCAAGTACATCGGGAACGTGCCCATCGTCGGCGGGCGGGAGAAGATCCCCGAGATGGTCAAAAAGGAGCGGATCACGCAGATCGTCCTTGCCATCCCCGCAGCGTCTGCCAAGGATAAGAAAGAGATCCTGAACATCTGCCAGAAAACGAGCTGCCGTGTACGGAGCCTGCCGGGGATCTACCAGTTGGTGAACGGCGAGGTGAGTATGGCGGCGGTCAAGGATGTGCAGGTGGAGGATCTGCTCGGCAGAGAGCCGATCAAGCTGGACACGGCGATCCTGACGGATTTCTTGCAGGGTCAGACCGTTCTGGTGACCGGCGGCGGCGGTTCCATCGGCAGCGAGCTTTGCCGTCAGATCGCCAAATATCAGCCCAAGCAGCTCATCATTCTGGATATTTACGAAAACAATGCTTATGATATCCAGCAGGAGCTGCGGCGTGTATGGGGCGATCGGCTGAACCTGCGGGTGGAGATCGCCTCCGTGCGAGATAAGGAAAAAGTTTACAGCCTGTTTCAGATGTATCGCCCCGACATCGTGCTCCATGCGGCGGCCCACAAGCATGTCCCGCTGATGGAGGAATGCCCCGAGGAGGCCATCAAGAACAACATTTTCGGCACATATCATGTGGTGCGGGCGGCGGAGAAGTTCGGCGTCAAAAAGTTTGTCATGATCTCCACGGATAAGGCTGTGAATCCCACCAACTTCATGGGCGCGACCAAGCGATTCTGCGAGATGATCCTGCAAAGCAGGACGGACAGCCCCACAGAATTCTGTGCGGTGCGGTTTGGCAATGTGCTTGGTTCCAATGGCTCTGTTGTGCCCCTTTTCAAAAAGCAGATCCAGGAGGGCGGCCCCGTCACCATCACGGATAAGCGCATCATCCGCTACTTTATGACCATTCCCGAGGCTGCCCAGCTGGTGCTCGAGGCGGGCGCCATGGCAAAGCGGAGCGAGATCTTCGTTCTGGACATGGGCGAGCCGGTGAAGATCCTGGAACTGGCGGAAAACCTCATCCGCCTGTCCGGGCTGGAGCTGGACAAGGATATCACCATTCAGGAGATCGGCCTGCGCCCGGGAGAAAAGCTCTATGAGGAGCTGCTGATGCGCAGTGAAACGCTCTCCAAAACAAGCAACGAGAAGATCTTCATCGAACAGCAGCAGGACATTTCAAAGGACGTCATCATGGATGACCTGCTGCGGCTGGATGAAGCCGTCACCCGCGACATACCGCCTCAGGATCTGATCACCATGCTGCGGGAGATGGTCCCGACATATACTTCCCCGGAGGAGATCAACGGTCGAGCAACGGCAGAAGTCTCATAACAGGCGTTGGAACTGGTGGATGAGGAAAATGGACCTCAAAAAAGTGGAGGAAACGGCTTGAAACGGCGTAAAACCATTCTCTGCACCATTCTTGTACTGCTGGCGGTATCGCTGGCGGGGCTTTTCTGGTGGCAGCGCGATAACTTAAAAGCGATCCATGCCGCGACGCAGCACACATCGGACGAGCTGGAGGAAAAGCTGGAGGAAAACCGTCAGATGATCGAAGAGGCGGTGCGCTCGGCGAGCGAGGTCACGGTGCGCGAGGTCACGGAGGAGGAGCGGCAGGCGCTGCGCGACGGCTCGATGACGCAGGAGCAGCTTATGGAGCGCCTGACGGGCAGCGGGGGAGGGGAACCCTCCCAACCCGATGCGGAGAGCGCTGTCCCGGCAAGCCGCCCGGAAAGCGGCGGCAAAACGGACGCTGCACCTGAGACGCCGGACGCGGCGGCCGCGGGCGAGAAGAGCGAAGAGAGCGCGGAAAGCAGCTATCAGAAGGAGCTGTCGGCGCTCATCGCCAAGGTCTACGTCCTGCGCGAGGAGTACACGCTGGCGCTCGATACGATGTATGCCGACGCCAAGGCGGAGTATCTGGCGCTGCCCGCGGAAAAGCGGACAACGACTCAGCTTGCGAAGATGGCAAAGGGCTATCTTTCCCTGGCGAACGCCTTGGAAAAGGAGTGCGACGGGAAGATGGACGAGGTCATCCGCGCCATGGAAACGCTCATCCGGGACAACAACGGCGATCTTGGGCTTGTAGACACCGTTGTCTATACCTATGCCAATGAAAAGAGTCTGAAAAAGTCCTGGTATATGTCAAAGTTAGAGCAGAAGGGATTGCTTTGAGCAAAAAACGCGAAATCGGCAAGAAACAAACGGAAAAGAGAGGAACATGAGCCATGACGATATTGGTGACGGGCGGTACGGGTTTTATTGGGAGCCACACGGTGGTGGAGCTTCTGAATGCCGGCTATGACGTTGTCATTGCAGACAATCTGTGCAACTCCAAGGTCGAGGTGATCGACCGCATTGCGAAGATCACGAACAAACGGCCTGCTTTCTACAAGTTAGACCTGCTGGACAGCGCCGCGCTTGAAAAGGTCTTCGCGGAAAACCGCATTGACGCCGTGATCCACTTTGCGGGCTTAAAATCCGTCGCGGAGTCCGTTGAAGACCCCGGAAGATATCTCGACACCAACCTGACGTCTACCTTCCATCTTCTCAACGCAATGGAAAAGCATCAGGTGTACAAGCTGGTGTTCTCCTCCTCGGCAACGGTGTACGGCACGCCCGAGACCATGCCGAACCGCGAGAGCGATGTTGTCGGCAAGGTCTGCTGCCCGTATGGGTTCAGCAAGTATCTCAACGAGCTGCTCCTGCATGATTTCGCGCGGCAGCGCGACAACTTCCGCTTTGCCTCGCTGCGCTACTTCAACCCCGTCGGCGCGCATCCCTCCGGGCTCATCGGCGAGGACTGCGGTCAGAAGGCCCCCAACAACCTTGCCCCCTACATCACCCGCACCCTGCTCGGGCAGTTCCCGTATCTGAGCGTTTACGGCGATCAGTACGATACCGTGGACGGCACGGGCGTTCGTGATTACATCCATGTGGTCGATCTGGCGAAGGGGCACATTGCGGCGCTGAACTATCTTGAAAAAACGGACAGCAAATATGACGTTTTCAATCTGGGGACGGGCAAGGGAACGACCGTGCTGCAGCTGGTGTCCGCATTTGAAGAGACATCGGGCAGGAAGGTGCCTTACCGCATCGTCGGCCCGCGGCCGGGCGACGTGCCCCTGAGCTTTGCCGCCGTTGAAAAGGCAAAGAACATCCTCGGCTGGACGGCGGAATATGACTACAAGGATTGCGCCAGAGACTCCTGGAACTGGCAGGTGCAAAATCCAAACGGCTACACAGAGGAGGGCTAAGCGTTCCGCGCGGCGCTCTTCCCCGTATCAGCGCAAAAAATCCCCCGTAAGCGGTTCATTTGAATCGCTCACGGGGGGTCGTTTTTATCATGTGCCTGTCCGATGGGGGAGGGCGCTTCATTTCTGCGGGGTGAACAGCAGGTCTAGGATCGGGGAAATGTTTCCGCCGTCCGCGCCGTCTTCCAGAATACCGGCGGCGATTAAGCCCTCCTGATTCTGGCTGAGCGCCTGCATCGCGCTGATGTAGCCGTCCAGATCCTTGCTGATCTGTGAGTCCGAACTCTCCGGGTTGCCGACATAAGCCAAAAACTGGTCTGTCGGAATACCGTCCTTGTCCTGAGCAAACGCCCCAAGCTGCCCAAGCGCGGCAAAGATATCAGGAATTTTTTCCGCACCTTCTTTTTCACCGGCAGCGGCGATCTGCTGATTGACATAGTTATAATACTGTTCTGCATTGTATTCTTTGTCATCTACGGTCGTTCTCCAGCCCTTCGCTTGCTCGGAATGGGCAAAGGCGGTCATAATGCCGTAGATTGCTCCCACATTGCTCATCGTCTCGCCTACATCAGAGGAGCTAAACAGACCAGGCAGCTTTTCGTCCAGCGTTTCCTCCTCATCCGGGGCAAGCAGCGCAAGCAGGGTTTCCGCGGTATTTTCGTCTGTTTCCCGTGCCGCCAGCAGCAGCGCTGCATTTGCCAGCCTCTGCTTATCAAGCTCGCTGTAGTTTTCGTTTTCATCCGGTTTTATCCCCAAGGTTTCGGGAGCCATACCGGCATTTATAAGAACACTCGCAAGGAAATTGCCCCCACCAAGGGCAGAATTCAGCGCATTGATCATTCCGCCCACATTGCCGGTGAGGCCGTTCATGGTCATGCTTTTGCCGCCGAAGGTCGAGGCGCGAAATGCCGCTAACTGCTCCTGCGTAGCTGTAAATTCATAGTCCTTCCCGTTGATGGTATAGCGCACCATATTCCCGTCCTTGCCGGTCGCCGCGGAGAGTACCGCGCCGTGGAAGGTGCCCGTCACCCTGTCGTACGCGAGGTTGGTATATACCTTGAACCGGCTGTCCTGATGGCCGGAAAAATACTTCTGAAAGAATTCACCGTCTCGGTCGACCGAGGAGATGACCTGAGCCACCCTGCCGTCCTCGGCCAGAGACGCCGCGCCGCCGGATGGTCTCCCGTCATACTGTCCCGCGTCGTAGGACGCGGATGCAAACGCCGTGTTCACCGCGCCGAGAAGCTGCAAGTCCGCCGCCTCGTTCGCCTTTTTCACATAGCCCGAGTACGCCGCCGAGCCGACGCCCGCGAGGATGCCCATGATCGCAATGACCACGACAAGCTCGACCAGCGTAAAGCCGCTCTGCCTGTTTTTGTCCATGACTGTTCCTCCTATTCCTGTTTTCTTTCTCTCCTTCCCCGCCGCGGGGAGCGTTCGTTGCCTGTTCCAACGGTTCGCGCCCATCATCCCCTTGATCGTCCGCGCCTGAAACGTGCGCGGTTTTTTCTGCCGCGCACATCCGCGCGGTCAATAAAGCTTATTTCATTATAGCCAGCTCGGATTTTTTTGCAACATTTTAGCGTATTTCTGTATTTTTTCTTAACTTTTGCAGGGTTTTG
>OOCQ01001168.1_pt1 | contig 17538 bp, 15 predicted proteins | sample 1671121 | NCBI WGS metagenome assembly OOCQ01 (sample SAMN06348124, study PRJEB24527) | human gut metagenome | biome: human gut; feature: ankylosing spondylitis patient; material: feces | host: Homo sapiens | place: China | collected 2015-10 | reverse complement strand
CCGGGAAACGGGCGTCGAGGCCGCGACCGTTTTAGCTGTCGTGGAAGGTTTTATGGAAGAGGTGCGTGCCGCCCAGATCCGCAAGGAAAACGTTTTCCTGCGCGGATTCGGAACCTTCCTGATTAAACGCCGCAAGGAGAAAAAGGGTCGTAATATCACAAAGAATACGACGATCGTAATTCCGGCGCACGATATTCCTGCATTTAAGAACCCGGTTTTTCGAGGATGGTCGGCAAATCTTCCCTTATGGTCGCTTCGGGCAAACGTCCGCATTTGATGCCCCCAGGTACCGCGCCCATGACGGCATGTTCGTCAAGGTCGGATATTTTAAGGTCGGAATTCGCCATAGCCTCCCAAGCTTATTTTCCTCCACGCTGCATCAGGTGCTGGTTGTATATTTCCTGCGGCATGGTGGATGTCATTTCCGTTTCCATACCTTTATAACTCATTATCCGTCATCATCCTTCTGCAACGCTTGGAACGAGCAAAACGACATACTTCTATCGGTTTTGAATCAATGCAGAAATAATCTTCGCCTCCATCTATTTCTGCGGCTATTCTTTCCCGGATTGTATTACATAGGGACAAAGTAATTTTACGTCTGTCATTGTATTGTCTGCGGAATATAAGATTGTGAATTTCAATACTATATTCCTGTAACTTTGCAAACAACAATGACTCACTGTCAATGCCAACAGCCTTTGATGTCATGTTCAATGCCTCTATTTCAAGGTCTGAGAACTACTCCTCTGATTCATTGACCAAATTGCCGACTATTTGCTTGTATGGGTTAGGATTTTTTGCTAATATTGTGTTACTATATTTTCTATTGGAAAGTTTTAATTTGCTAAATATCAACAATATGCACAACTTTTTATACATAAATCTTTTTATCAATCTAATTCCGCCAACGGATTTTTAAATACCAAATATTTTATGAACGCACGTACACTTCTTATTCCACGTACACTTCTTATTCTTAGTCTGGTTGTCCTCTCCGGAGCGCCATGCGCATCTGCGCAGTCTTTCAAGGAAAGACTCAAGAACGCCGCAAAGAAGATAGAACAGAAAGTCAAACAGGAAGTAGCGCCCAAAAAACTTCCGGAAAAGTCCGGTAACACTTCAAGTCTCGACAGCGAACTCCAAAAGCGCCACGACGCCATGGTGGGGCCGGACAACAATAAGAACGCTGAAGACGAAGCTCCCACCGTCAGGTTGCCGGAGACCCACACTGCTCTTTTTGCGCCACTCGGATACCCTGTCGAGGCAACGTATGGGATCAAATCGGTAAAGCCGGTGATGCCGCCGAGAGAGGCATCCGATCAGGTGAACTGGAGTGAAAAACAGCCGAATGTCTATGAGCTCGACAACCAGAGCCTTGTAGCCGAGTTTCTGATGCTCGACGACTGCTTTGCCGACGGCTACATCAAAACCCTCACCCCGGCACATTGGAGATACGATGAGATCGTCAAGGGCGAACTTTGGGCTCGCGTGGGCGCATTGAACAAGATGGTCGAGCAATACAACGAAGCCAAAGAAGAATACGGCGCCGACACTTACCAGTGGGTCATCAACGGCATCCACAACAAAATCGCCTCCGTGCTTGACTCTCGCGAGTACAAAACCCTGATCCGCTCATCCCTCACTCCGCTCTTCACACTTAAAGACAAGTGGATCAGTGATGAGACCAAGGCATATTTCAATGCTCACGGAGGCTATGAGAACGCCCACAAAGCCAACTGGACCGTCTGGGATCCGCAGCCGAACAAAAAAAGCATCACGACATCAGCGTCCGGCCAGACCGGGAAAGTGATTGAGGAGGTCGGGGCAGGTGCTACGGTTGACATCGAGGGAGTCCTGTATGTCCTGCACAACTCCAACAACGGCGGCGCATCCCACGCATTCATCTCGGAAGTGGCGAAGACGGCCGTTGCCGGCAAGAACATCGTGATCCCGGACTATGTCACATACAACGGTAAAAAATATCCGGTGACGGAAATGCGTGGCAATATTTTCTCCGGCACCGCCATCAAGTCCGTGAAACTTCCGTCCACGTTGACGGAGATTTCCAATTCGGCATTCCGCGAGACTCCTATAACTGAAATAGTAATCCCGGCCTCGGTCAAGATAGTTCAGGGTTCGGCTTTCTACGGCTGCAAGAACCTCACGAAAGTAGTCTTCGAAAACGACGTCATGGATGAAGTCCACGGCTGTTTCCAGAAGTGCATAAATCTGAAAAACGTCAAGTTCCCACGCCGCGTCGGACTGATGAGTTACGATATGTTCGAGGGCTGCGTCAATCTCACAGAAGTGATGCTTCCGGAGAATCTGAGCGAAATTTATTCATCCATGTTCAGTGGCTGCAAGAACCTCAAGAATGTGGATATCCCGGCGAGCGTGACCAAGGTCGGCAACAGCGCATTCTCGGACAGCGGCATCACCTCGCTCGACCTCTCCAATGTCAAGGAATTCGAAGGGTTCTGCTTCTCCGGATGCAAAGCGCTCAAGACTGTCAAGCTGAACTCCAGCCTGAAGGAGAATTTCCTTATGGAGACCTATCAAGAATTCACGGAATGTCCGTTACTGGAAGTCAAGTACATAAACAACGAATATGTCTTCCCGGAAGGGTTCATCTTCGTAGACGGCAGCAAGTAGAGTCATGAAAAAGATATTATTTCTACTTTCAGTGGCGGCACTGCTGCTGCCTTTGGATAGTTCGGCCCAGAGCAAGCCGAAGATCAAGTCAGTGGATTTCACTATACAGGTTCCGACCCCGGGGATGTCGCTTTTCGATGCACGCGAGATGCAGTTCACATCTGCGAAGACCGAGTTCGGAGACCTTGCCGCCACGGGCGGCATCCAAGTCCAGGAGATTGACTGGATCGGGGATTTCCGCGAGGACGATGAAGGGGACATGTTCTTCAAGGACGGGTTCATATACAAGGCCCGGATCAAGTTCATGGTAGATCCTTCGGGCAAGTACGACACCGATTACATATTCAAGGACAACGACTACTACATCGACGGCAGCCGCATCAGCGCCACAGTCAACGGAGTGCAGGCCAAGGTCGAGCGCAGCGCTCCTTACTTCATCGACATTGAGGTATCCATGCCTGTTGGAGCCGGTGGAAAAGGCTCGATGCGTGATCTGGCACAGAGCAGCCCAACGGACTATGAGCTCAACAAGGACTCATACCGCGCATCGCAGAAAGCGTATTCAATCGCCGAGGCCGATGCTGCTTGCCCGGATGTGAGCCCGCTTGACGTGATAACCATCAATAATACGTATCACGCGGCGTTCCGTGCCATGCGCGAGTTCGGAGATAAGTTCATCGGGCATAAGAATATGCTTGTCACCAAGGTAATCGTAGATACCGATGACGAGCGCATATATGGAGATGTGGCATCGGACGTCAACAATACCATACAAGGCCCATTCAACATCAGGGAAGTCTGGCTCAGCGACAAAGTCGATGCGGTAAAGTTCATACGCGCCATATTCGCAGTAATGCAGGGTTATACACCGGAACACAGCGATATCTACTGCCCCGAGTTCAGTTACCTCTTCCATACCCAGCGTGCCACGCTCTTTATCCCGGAGACTGCTGTAGCCGATGTAAGGGCGATGTTCAGCCGTCCGACCTGGAGTTTCCGCACACTGTTCTCGCTGAAAACCTACTCCGGCGACGTGCACTCCGCACAGGGAGCCGGTGCGACGGCAGCCAAACCGTTCTGCACAAGCCACGTATTCACCGACAAGGTAGCTGCGGCAGACAAGGTTTTCAGGTACGGCACCTGTAGCAATTGGCCGGAATATTATTATTCCTGCAAAATCTGCGGAAAGTGCGAACACAATGACAAACACGTGTTCAGTATGAACAGGCCAACGTGGGAGGTCCGGGCTCATCAGTATGATCAGCCTGTTGCTGATGACCAGGCTTATGTCGGAGTCAACTCCGCCGGGCAGCATGTATGGTGGTACAGTTGCATCTGGTGCGGACACTCCGAAGGCTATGACCAGAGGCACATAACCAAAGCAGAATGGCAGGCAAGCGGCACAGAGGGAACATACGAGAGCTATAGGGACGCCATGGCCGACATGACAAAACAGTTCGAGGAGAGTGCCCTTCTGAAGACCACGGCACAGCCGGGGATGTTCATTCTCAAAAAAAAGTCGGACTCAAAGATGAGTCCTGCCTTCCAGAGTAGTGTGAACTTCGCCCTCAATGACAACCTCTTGGATGAAAGTGTCCTTGGCAATGATTATACACTTCCCCTGAATCACCGCCAGCTCAACTCGCTGGCCGAGCATCTCGTGAAAGAACTTACCGGCAGCGAGGCCACGGCGTCCTCCATTGGCCTGGACAAGGCTCTTGGCGGAAAAGCCCCGGCAGACGACTCCCCTGTCTCCCGCCAAGAGATGGCCGCCGTGATGTACCGTGCCCTTAGGTATATAGAAGAGTGCGGAGTATACTCATATACGGAGTTCGTTTCTGGGTTGGATAAATACTCCGATCACATCCGCATTGCCCCTTGGGCCAAGGAAGCCATGGCATTTATGGAGGCTCTCGGGCTTATGAACGCTTCTTCCGGCGGTACCCTCTTTCCAGAGAAGACCTGCTCCATCGAAGAAGCCATAGACCTGACCGAGAAGTGCACGCACGCCCACCAGCTCGGCTGGTATCAGGCAAGGTCGTGGGGCGAAGGTGACGGCAGATCCTATTTTGGCAATGTCTGTTATATACCTCACCAAGAAATGAGTACCAACCATACCTATGCCCCGGGTGAGAGGGTTTGGGTTACTGGACCGCGTTTGGGCGGGTCATCGAAATCCCTTCCGATTTTGGAGCCGTACACCGGCCAGATTCTGTATGTGGATGCCGAGTGGTTCCGTCCTGTGCGGAAGTTCGTCTATACATCGAAGCGCACAATCACAGGACCTATCATCTTCCAGGATTATTTTGATGGTGTTTCCACCAAGACTTTCTAAAACGAAGAAAGCGGCTAAAAAGGCAATAGACAGATGAATATCCGACGCCAAGGCGTACACGCGCAAATTCCTGACAGGATCTGCAAACTGCCGGGCAGATAAACGTAAAGCGGATAAAAATGCGCTGCTACTCTCGTAAAAGTAAACACAAAGAGGTGAGAGAAGATAGAATATTGTACTTTTGATAGGTGGTTCTCCTCGACTGTTCGAGGAGAACCATTTTTTTGAGTTTCCTCTCCCGCTGGTCGTACAGCGTTTCGGGATACGGTCGTACAGGACGGTAAGCCTCGTTTTTGCTGGTTCCGTCTAGCCGGGCTCGGTGATGACGCTGCCGGAGAGTTCCGATTCTGCGACCGTTGCGATGAGTACTTCCGTTTTTTCACTGCCTCTGCGGGTAGCTTCTTTCACCGCTCCGGGTAGATCTTTTGCCAGCCGCTTGCCCATGGCAGCCCTCTTCCACTGTTCCCTATGAGTTTCCATTATCGCCACGAGTATTGTATCTTTTTCGGCAAGAAAGCGACGCAGAGTGTCTATTTCGCCGCCAGGTATGATTGTAGAGTACCGTTGTCCGAGTACGCCGAGCATACTGTCCGTTCTCATGCGATGCGTATGGTATTTGTCCCTTTCCGCATCACTCCATCCTGCCGCAGCCTCGCCTTGCAGGGCAAGCCCGGTGACGTGGCGATGGGCGATGTGTATGTCCTCGTACATCCTCCACAGCCGTGCCACGCTGCCTTCCACTTCCCGCATCTGCCGCCGCTCATATATCAAAATGGCGATCATACTGCCTATGACCGCCACTAAGATGATATATCCGAAAATGATTTTATGCTGCAATGGCATTCGTTTCTTTTCCATACGTATCACTTCTTATCCTTTAAAAAAGCAAATTCTCACCACGGCAGACCTTGCAAGCTCGACCTGCAACAAAACTCAACAATATCTTTCTATTCTTCTTATCCCAACAGAAAGAAGAGCATACAACACTTCCTCCTTTCTTTATCCGAATACTGTCCTAACAGCTTTTGGAAACAGTCGTCAGTACACCGGTTTCTCAGAAAGCAAGGACGGGACGCACATTGTCACTGCCGTCGAATTTACTTGCCCAGATGCAGCGCACCATGCCTTGGAAGTTGTTCAAAATCCAGTACCATGTGTGGTACTTCGAGTGCTCCGAAGACGAACAAAACGAGACGAGGTTGTTGAATGTATCCTTGTCCCCAACGGCGATATTCTCCATCCATTTGTTCAAAGCGGCGGGAACATCTCCTTGGCTCTTCCAGAGGAATTCTCCAGCGATGTCTGGCGAGGTTTGCTGGGTAACGTCCGCCAAAGCCGGACAACCGCCCAGATTTTGCAGGATGTCCCACCATTGGCCGGAGGCTGGAAGATACCAGCCGGTCGTGGTCGCAGGAACCGGACAGGTCGTGTTATAATCATAGGCGGCCTTGAATGCGGGATAACTGTCGAAGTTGCCGCGATTGGTGCGGATATGCTCGCAATTTCCGTAACCGCTGATGTCGTTGTAGTTATCGGCTTTCGTCCTGCATGTTGTAAGCCCCTCATCCATACCGAAAAGGCCCCACGCTTGTCTTGTCGCGATATTCTTCACAGCCATGACAAGGCCATGGACATTACCTTCTCCGCCTAACTTCTCTTTTTCCTTTGCACCGATACGGCTCTTGTCCGTCTGGAAAACGATGCCGACGACTTTAGCCGCCTGCACCGTCGTTTCGTCCGCCTCTTTCGGAATCAGATACCCCGTCGTACCGTTATTTTTCGTGCAGTAGAAGTCTCCGATGCGGGCAATGCCCGATTCGGCATAGGTGACGTTCTTTATGGTTTCCGCCGCGCCGTCCACCTTGTATCTCTTGTATTCCCCTACGACAGGATGGGACGCGGACGTGGTGATGGTAAACTCCCTGTTCCCCCCGTCATAACATCCCTCGATAGTCGGCATGGACGAGTGCACCAAGTAGCGGTAAGTGCCGTCAGCCATGCGCAGCGGCTTGGCGGTGCCTGTGAACGTAGCTTCTGCCCCCACGGTGTAGTCGGGAACATTCGCGTCGATAAACTTGTAAACGGTCTTCGGCATCTCGATGATGGCCAACGCCATGCGGTGTTTCATGGCGAAAGAGAGGTGGATGGTGTTGCCCGTCCCTGTCGTTGAGCCTCCGGCTGTCATCAGGTCGGAGGCGGTGTAAGCGGCATGGGTGCTCTGGTCGTCCCCGGGTTGCCAGCCATCAATGAGCGGCTTGAAGAACTCGGCATCGGTCATGACCGCCCCCTCCGCAGGTGTGGCAGTCTTGCCCGCCATGTCCGCCTGATAAGGATAGTAGAGGTAGTAGCTCTCTCCATCCATTCCGGCGGCAAGCGTCGTACCGTCGGTTTTCCACATGATGCCGCCCGTGGCGGCATCCTTTTCGGCTGTCAGCTTCACGTTTGAATAAACCGGCTTTCCGCCGCGCACCATGTAGAATCCGCAGGCATCGCCTTCGGTGAACTCGGTGGTGTAGCCGTTCTCCACGGCACGGGTCTCGACACGGGTTTTCATATTCTCAACAGCCGATGTATATCCGCCATCGGTAACGGAGATTGTCAGTTGCTGCGCCTTGTCTTGCACGGCAGGGAACTCTTCTTGCGTGCAGGATACAAGCAGCAGGAGCAACGCAGCTTGCAAGAGGTGGTATATGTTTTGTATCTTCATATTCTTAAAGGACTAAATAGGCAAATAGTTCAGAAAGCAAGGACGGGACGGACAGCGTTACTCCATTTCTTATAGACAAAGTCGCAGCACACGTAATCAGAGGAGTACACGTTCCAGTTCCGTGCGCGGAACTGATTTAACTCCGATGACGACCAAAAACGGTCACCGGTGGTAAAATCATTCTTGCTGTCGGCTGCAATTTTATTCATCCAAGCATTCAAGGCAGCTGGAACATCGCCTTGACCTAGCCAACGGAAATCACCGTAATCCGACGAGGTTTGCTGACCTTTATCCGCCATAGCCGGACAACCGCCCAGATTCTGAAGGATGTCCCACCACTGACCGGAGGAAGGAATAAACCAGCCTGTGGTATTACGAGGTGGGCGGTATTCATTTATACTGTACATATCATTCCATTTCTCGACGGCTTCGAAGGCCGGATATGCCTCAATTCCACCGATACTATTTGCATGGTCAAGAATCTTGGTGTAATTGTGCAGACCGCTGATGTCAGAGTAGATTTCAGACTTGGACCAGCAGTCTTTCACGTCTTCCAAATTATTCTCTTCATGGCTCCATTGGATATCTGTTGCGGTGTTCTTTAAGGCCATTACAAGGCCATGCACATTCCCTTCGCCCAATTTGGACTTTTCGGCAGTGCCGATACGGCTCGGGTCCGTCTGGAAAACGATACCGATGACTCTTCTTTCTATTTCACTTTTTGTTTGGAGTACGGGAGCAGGCTTGGGGCTTGCTATCTTCATACTGCCGTCAGTATAGATTTTGCGCAGGCCGCCGTCGCTCCAAGTCCCGTCGGAATAGAAGTAGTCGCCGATTTTAAGTTCGTCAGCTGTGAAACTTTGCTTTACCTTTTTGGAGGTGACGTTCTCCTCGCCATTTGCAACCCACGTGCCACTGGTCACCGACTGCACATCAATGCCGTTGGCTTTCACGGTGATGGTGTAGGCATACCGCTTGCCACCGAAAAACCCAAATTTGCCGGCAGCTTCTGTTTCGGGAGTGTAGGTAAAGTCATTGCTGCCTATGCTGATTCGGATGAGCGGCTTGCCCGTCATATCCTGCGGCGGCACTAACGCCTCGTATTTCTTCGTTGCGGCATCGTAATAGGGCTTTATCTCGCCGTCCGATTGGTCACCCGGTGATACCAAGCCGGCGGTTGAGTGCGTTAGCGGGTCTCCGAAAATGGTGACGGTCGCACCCTCCAACTCCTCTTCCGTAATGCCTTCGCCAGCTTTGAGAATTACTTCGATTTTCGCCATGCGGTGGATGAAACGGAGATTTATGGCTTGGTCATAACGCCCTATGGCACTGGCGTACAGGACATCGAAAGCGGCGTACCCGCCACTTTGGTCGGAAATATCCGTTTCCGATTCTATGTCCGGGGTCCATGCACTGACGCGGGCTTCATCGGTGTTCTTCCAATAGAAGGCATTATCGGCATCCTTCGGGCTTGCATTGCCCGATGCGTCCATCACGTATGTTTTGTTACCAAACACGCCTTCCAGTGACACTCTAATCTCCTCGCCGCCCGTCCACGCATCCTTACCTCCGGCGCGGGTCTGCGGCTGCGCCACCTCCGCCGTCAGTTGCAGCGGGTACTTGCCGTCGGGCAGGGGCGCGGTGCTTTCATCCTCACTGCTACAGGAAGCGAGCACCCCACAGATGAGCATCATAACCGGCAACCAGCCGCCGATGCGCGGCCACGGCCTTCTCGCTATGTTCCTTATTATTTTCATATTGTCTTTATTTATTTCGTTTTGTGCCACTGCCCGTTGCGACGCGGGCTGCCGCACCATTTATTATATATGGCGTGCCTCCGTCTTACGCCTGATGCACGGCAGTGGCTTTCAGACACACTACATTTTTGCATCACCCGTATGGCTACCACCGTCGTTCCAGTTTTCGATGGTGCTTCCGCTAAGGGTCAGCCCCGTCTTCTTCACCGTGATGGTGTAGGTATAAGAATAACCGGCCTCCAACGCGGGTTTGATCATGTCCTTGTTGGAGTAGCTCTGGTATTCCCCGTCATCGGGAGATATCTCAAGCACCAAAGCGTTGGCGAGTGTCTGCGGGAGCAGGATCATGGTGAAAGTCATCACGCCCGTGGCGGCGTCAAAGGTTGCCACGCACTTGTCCGTGGCCGTCTTCGGGGCACCGGTGCACTGGCGTAACATCCAGTCGCTCACAACGCTGCCCGCGGTCGCGGCGGTACCGGTCTTCACATCGAACGTTCCCTCGTGAACCAGGCCGCCCAGCTTGTAGTCGGCGAATTCCAGCACGGCAGTGTCGTCGAAACCGTCGGTGTTCGACACCTGCACCTTGAGGATAAGACGGGCCATCTTGTGCTTGAAGGAGCAGTCGCTGCCGCCCGCGGCGGTGTTGTCCGTGAAGCTGACGGTCGGGCTGTCTTTATCGGCCTTGGCTCCCGTGGCATGGATGTAGTCCACCTTCTCCTGTTCCGTGGTCGTGGGCTGGTTGCTTGTATTTACCGTAATCTTCCCGTCTGTACCAGGCAGGGTGGAGGCGTTTGCGCCCGATGCGTAAGGCGCGTAGGCGGCAAAAGTAAACTCGAGGAAAGCGTCCTCGAAGAAGATGCCGCCACCCGCCGTCATCGGGGTGAAGTCCGCGTTGGTGCCGGTGCTCGTGGTCGCGTATCCCACGTTCTTGTACTTGCCGCCCATGGTCGTGGTCGTGCCAGGGGCATCCACCACCATCACGCCGATTCGGTCGGCGTTCCACCCGTTGTCCACAGCACGGGTCTTCGGCCCGCTCACGCCTGCCGTGATTCGTGCTTCCACCGGATTGTTCTGTACCTCGTTCTCTTGTGTACACGCAGCCAATAGCGTTGCCGCTGCTGCAATAATGAAAAACCTCATGTTCATTGTCATAATCTTGTTTTTTTGATTAAAATATTTATCGTCAGTTAGCATCCCCATTGCCGCTTTCTACCTCGTTCCAGCCCGTGATGGTTGCGCCCGTTACCCCGGCCTCTACGGGCAAAAGCAGATTACCCGTGAGTTTAACCGGTTTGGTGCCGTTATTGAAGTCCCTTATGGCCTCGGTAAGGTCGCTCACTACCCGCTGCGTGTCACCGTTGTTGAAAGTGATGTCCACCGTCAGCGTATGCGTTTCCGTCGGGACGATGCCGAGCAGTCGGAAAAAGATTGTGAACTTGTTGTCGTCCTGCCTGAAAGCGTTTGTTACTTGTGCCGCTACACTCCGGTCGCCTGTTGCCATATCCGCTGCCGAAGCCACGCCGGAGAGCGTTGCCGTAGCCGACTGTACACGGCTGTAGTCGCCTTCCGTGGCGGTCAGTTCGATGTCGAGCCTGCGCACGTATTGTCTCATCGGGGCGGTGACGTGCAGGGTGTCGTCCGCCACGACGCTGATGTCCTGGTGCGAGGCGAAGAGGTAGCCGGGGTGCGGCTCTATTGCACCCGTCAGATCCACCGGATTCACCGTTGCCTTGTTTCCGTCGATACTAATCCCCTCCGGGGAGTTGTACACCGTCAGACCGTAGCCACCGGGCGCGAGCAGCGCGTCGAACACGTTGGTCGCCGCGCTCACGTTCTGTTCCCTCCCGCCGATGCGCAGTGTGTATGCCTGCGGTATGTCCGCCTCGGTGCTCTTTCCGCTCCAGTCCGTGGTTACGACCACCGCCCCACGGTCGGGGTGCGGCGTGTCATAGAGGTCGTCCTTCACGCACGAGGTCAGTATGGTCACCGCACCTATTAGATATAATAAGGTATAAGCCTTTCCGTATGCTCCCATATATTCCTTTATCTGTCGTATGATTGTCGTTGTATTCATTGTTCCTCCTTTCCGCTAAAAGATGTTCCACACCAGGGTGACACCCGCCGAGACGGGGCCCCACCAGTTCTTTGTTTCGCTGCCGCGCCTTACCCTCACGCCGTTGATGACCACATACTTGTCATAGTCGGCATGGATATAGCCCAACCCTAAGGAGAAGTCCATCGAGAGGGCATTGTTCAATTTCAGTTGGTAGCCTCCGGTGATGCCTCCACCCGTAAGGTCTCCCTGTTTGCCTGTCGCGGAGAGCTTATAATTGAACTGCCCGGTCTTGAACATTACCCCAAGGTAGCCACGCTTCTCCTTACCTATATAATGGCGGAATTCGGGAGCCACTTCCCAAAGGGCGTATCTTCTGTCCTTTTCATTCCACGACCACGAAGTCCACGATCCGTTCACGGATATTCCCCATGACGGGTTGATGCGCCACTCGATGCCGAGGTCGGGCGTGAACGTCGCCCAACGCAGCAGGTTGGCACGCAGTGATAATCCCAAAGTTGTGGATGATGCCGGCAGTACGGATTCAGGCTGATTTTCCTGTCCGAAGGATGCCTTTGTCTCCTCTGCGTCTTGGATTGTTTCTGTAGCCTTGTCGTTTTCACGGAGTGACTGTTCCTTTTCTTCCTCGTAACCGGGATGTGTATCCTCCACAATAGCCGGCACTTTCTCTTTCGGCAGTATGATACGCACCGTCACGAAGTCGCCATCCGAGGCATGGTTACGGGTGATGAAGTTGTTTTCACGCAGTCCTTTCCGGGTAATCAACTCTGATTTCACACGGTTGGAACGTATCTTCGCAATGGCAAGGCTTGCCCGTTCCGACTTGCCGGAGTTACAGTATCCGTCCACGTAAAGAGGCAGCCGTCCCTCCACTATGTCCGGTTTGTTACTTTCGATGCACTCTAGAAGGCGCGTAAGTTCCTGACCATTACCGTTCCATGGCACATAGAACATGTCCTTCTGCGGCACGAAGCGGAAGGTGTAAACTGTGTCTGTTTTCTGCTGCGCAAAAGCCGGAAAAGCTGCCGATGCCAGCCACGAAAACAAAATGAAGAATAGGATTCTTTTGCTCATTTTTTATATGCTTTTTAAATTTCCAATCCAGACTTAACATACAAAATAAGCGAAAAGATTTAAATTCAGCCCGATTCTTGCCTATAAAAAATGTCTCAATTGTCAGAATCGCACATCTTTGTGATTTAGAACATTTTGGTTTTGTCGTTCAGACTATTTTTTTGTCGTTTGGTCTATTTTCCCCATCCACACACCGTATTATTCCGCCTCTGTTTTCCTCCATTTGACAGGGGTACAGCCTGCATTTTCCTTGAACAGCCTTATAAAATGGCTTGGTGACAAAAAACCGGATTTCTCGGAGATGTCGGCTATCGTCAACCTCGGATATCGCGCAAGCAGACGTTTCGCATATTCTATACGAAGTCCGGTAATCCAATCGCGGAACGACATGTCATACGTAGTTTTGATGTACCCGGACAGGTAGGTGCGGTTGGTATGAAGCACATCTGAAAGCTCCTTTATGGTAAGGCCGGGCCGGATATAACCGTCCGCATCGATCCAACCTTTGATTTTTTTCGCTATTTCGGCATGGAAAAAAGGAGTATCCTGCCTCTGTGCCTGTTCCCGGTTTGTGGTGTCACACAGGTCTTCCTCTTCAGAAGTCATGCCATCCTCCATCGCGTTTTCCACCTGTTCGTAAAACAGCAGATAGTTCAGATAGCAAAGGAAGAGATAAATGTAGAACGGTACCGATGACAGAATCCAGATATAGATGTATTCATCAGGCAGGAATGTCAGCAGTCCGCATCCCACCCCGAATGTGACAGCCCAGTAGGTGAAAATGGAAAGCCATTTGATATAGGCACCGATGTCGTCCGCACGGGTGTCATCGAAAATGCGGATGACCCTGTGATAGGCCCGGAGAAGCCTACGGGTCAAGAACAGCCCATAGATAACCAACCATGCGGCCAAGGCAAACATCACCGTTGTCTGTAAACCACCTTTTGGTAACAACAGCAGAACGATGCCGGAAAGGATGGAAAACAGTATCCATAGACAGATATGTGTCCGTAACCTACGTTTGGTGATATAAAAGCGGTCAAGCAGAGTGGTGAGGGCCGAACTGAACAGCCAGTAGCACAAAAAATAGGTGGCCAGGTTCATCAGGATGGCGGCATCGGTATTCTTGAACCTGATTCCAAAAAAGAAATGTACCGAATAGTTGGCTGCAAGTAACAGTATGGCTACCCCCATAATTCGCCGGGAACGCAGATAATTATTGAAAATGGCTTTTTCCGGGGTTGGAGCCAACAAAAAATAAAAGCCGAAGAACAACATCAACGGTAGCGCAATACAAAGTGAATAACTGTATATAGATGGTTCCATTTTATTATGCCTAACTATTTTGAATGCAAAATTAGCGAAAATACTGAATATATGGCGGATTTGCCATGACGATTTACTTTCAACACCCTATTTTGATATAATCGAGGGCTTGTTGTATGGTATCCTTGCCATTATGTCATATTGATGGAAAAAGGCAGGAAAAGGAATGGTATGTTCCCAATCCTGCCATATATATCCGCACACTCGTTCACATTTTTATACCTTTCGGTTTGCACTCGTCACGGACGTTGAATCCCGGCCGCCCGATGATGATATGGTCGGCAATAAAATTGCCAGACGGACTGCGTTCATTCACCGGGCTGCGTATCTGCGGCACATCTTCGGTGTGTTGTGGAGCTACGTTTCGTACACCTTCCGCATCCGGTTTGACCTCCTGTCCGTCATTCTCCTTTTCGGCGACTTCGGGCGTAGGCGGCTCAAGCTCCAACTGTATCTTTCGGTCGAGTGCTGCAAGTTCGGACTTCAACTGTTTCAGTTCGTCCTCCTTCTTCCATACCTTCCCGGCTATCTCCTACAACTGTGGGACCTCCTTTTCCTGCACCTCGTTCTTCGCCTTGTACTGGTCAATGATGGACGGAATCCTCTCCTATGCGTTCAGGAAATTGCGTGCGGCGGCTACCGGGTCAGCCATCGCCAACATGCAGCCTATGTCATACAAGGATACTGATACTACGGGAGAACCTGTCGAGCATGTGACAGAACCGGACAAGCAAATTGCGCATTCGGCTCTCGGTGACTACGGACCATTCAGTGTGAAATACGCCACGAAGGAATTTCTCAGCTACGGGAACAAAAAGTTCCGCATATAGATTCTGATTTTGCTTGTTACAGATGGAAGCAACGGCAATATGCCAGAGGAGGCCGGGCTATACAAAAAATAAGGGGCTGTACACATGCGTCAGCTCCTTGTTTTTAAGGGGTAAGCGACTGCTCAACTACATCTTGTGTATTCGATTTTTTATTGAGGTGCACTCCATTGTAAGTGCGTCTCGATTTTTTCATATGCCAACTTATCTCAGGGTTGTTATTGAGTGTCAATCTCGCTTTTTCCCGTTTTTTCCTGCATTTTCCCGGAACTGTCCCGATTATTTTCTCCATACATCCGGTAGCAGTTCCTTCAGGTCTCTGTCTGATTTGGGAGCCAGATAATAGGGGAGTTTACTGATCACATCATTCAGCCACTCTCTGGGGTTGACACCACGTTCCTTACATGAGCCAAGCAAGGAGCAGATTATAGCCGTATTCTCAGCAGCTTCGTGATTTCCGCAGAACAGCATGTTCTTTCTTGATATGACCAGTGGCCTCAGGGCATTCTCACAGCGGTTGTTGTCTATAAAGATTCTTCCGTCATGGAGATACGGTTTCATTCTTGGCAGCAGGGAGTAGGCATAGGCTATGGCTTTCCCCATAAGACTTCGTTTTAGAACTTTAGGGTATGTGTTTTTAAGCCAGAGTTCAAAGCTGTCAAGTATCGGCTCGGATAGACGTTGACGTAATTCTGCACGTTTTTCATACGGGAGTTCCTGTTTATCCGCCATGTATTCCACATTATACATATCCTGGATAAATTTGAGTCCCTGCATGGCATATTCCGGATTTTCTTCCTTGCACAGCTCTATATGCCTGCGGATATGTGCGAGACAGCCACACAGGCACACGTCCTCTCTATCCTCAAAGGCGTCATAAATAGGATGGCCGTCACTTTGGAGATATCCTTTGAAGTTTTTCAAAAGCCTGACCGCAACTTTTTGTGAACGCGATCCGTTGTCGTAATGGAAGAAGAGCAGACGCGGCACAGCCGCTCGGACTATCCAGATGTATTCTTTTGCGGCTTTATGCCTCTCATGGTTTATAACCGGAAGCGTGGTCTCGTCAACCTGGAGGTAATCTGCGGCCAGTACTTTCTTCCTGAGTTCCAGATAAAGTGGTCTGAGAAGTTCGCAGACCGGTCTGAACCAGCCGTCCAATGTGTTTCTGGACAGTTTCACACCCAGATGTTCCAGCTGTTTCACTTGTCGGTAGAACGGGACATGATATTCGTACTTCTGTAAAAGGACCTCAGCGAGCATGGAAGCCCCGGGCATGCCTTTATATATGGGCATCAGTGGCATGGGAGCGGTTATTACAGCCTTTTCTCCGTTGTCAACGGCCTCCATTTCATTTTTCAGGGCATATGTGGGACGTACCGTGTCTTTCACATAGAGGTAGCCGGGTTTCATCTCAAGGGTCCTGGTATGTTCCTCGCCTATCTTGACGTATCTGCTTAAATCGACATTCTCCGGTTCGATGACGACTGTTACAACCGGAAGGTTATTCATGACGACCCGGTTACGGCGTGGCGTTTTATTGGCGGCCCGGGACTTGGGGACGGTAATCTGTTCAGCCGCCCTGCTCCGGGCCTCTTCGATTTCCGCCTCTATCTGTTCCAGGTCGCCATAGTCAAAAGGGAGCTTCGGGTCTCCGTTATCGACAGGCTTGCATTTCTCACTCATCTTTCCGAACACCTTCCTCTTCAGCCATGCCAGGGAGGCGTTCAGCTCAACTATCGTACCCCGGAGCTCTTCTATGGTCCTTGCCTGGGCCGAGATGATCTCACTCTGTTTACGGTTGATATCCAGCAGCTGTTCCATTGAGGATTCCACAGCTTGTCCGGTTGCATCTTCTTTTGCCATTCAATATCCTTTTTTGATGATATAAAGATAGCGAAAAGCTATAAGAAAAACAAGCCTTCAAGCTGTTTGTTTACAACTGTTTACCAATGCTTTTTCAAATTGGAAAGCCGTCTTTGCCTGCCTTTGCTGACATCTTCATTGATGCCTTCCACCATAACGACCAGGTCACTCCAGGTCATGGGGTAAGAACGGGTGGCAGGATCATAGGCGGGTATCTTGAAGGTGCCTTCTTCAAGCAGTTTCTCGTAAAGGACCAGACCGCCCGGTTCGGCATGGAGCAATTTTATCTTGGTCCGGAAACGGTTGTAGAAAATGAATACGTCCCCACTTCTGATGTCGCCTCCCATCCTCTCATGCACAAGGCCGCAAAGAGTGAACATACCTTTCCTCATGTCCGTATAACCGGGGCACAGGAAATATCTCATGCTGTCATTTAGGCAGAACATTGGCATTATATATTTTAGAGATCAGATTCAGGGCAGCTTCACAGCCGGAAGACCCTTTAAACTTCAACTTCAATCCGTTGGGTAATTCCAAGGATATTTCAGAGCTGTCCTTTCCTTTCAAGGGAAAGGGGACGCTAGGCTGGGGAGATGGCAGGGGAGTCTCGTGAGATATACCGGGGGATGGCGTGTCGCCATTGATTACTATGGGGACAAAGCTGTCTTTAACCCCTAAGCGGGAGGCTTCTGCCAATAACTCCCGCTCCGTTATACCGTATTTTTGTTTCCAAAGATAGAATCTACTACGGCTATAACCTTCATTCTCACAAAAATCAGCAATGGACAAACCACTCTGCTGCTGACGGAAAAGAACGGAGATAAATTTTTCTCTGCTCATCATGTGTTTACGTCGCTGCATCATAGGATATTATTTTTTTGTAGCAAAAGTAAGGAGGGAAAATGAACTGTAGAAGA
>OOCQ01001162.1_pt1 | contig 17593 bp, 10 predicted proteins | sample 1671121 | NCBI WGS metagenome assembly OOCQ01 (sample SAMN06348124, study PRJEB24527) | human gut metagenome | biome: human gut; feature: ankylosing spondylitis patient; material: feces | host: Homo sapiens | place: China | collected 2015-10 | reverse complement strand
CGAACTTATTCGTGAATTATTCATATTTATAAAATTAATTTTGAACAGTTACTTATTAAAATAATTTTAAATAGAATTAGATTATGAAATTTAAGAGTATATTATTGTCAGGTTTATTGGCAATGGGTTGCACAGCAGCTTCTGCCCAGGAAGCAAAGACTGTTAATGTCTTCAACCCACACTGGTATGGCCAGGTACAGATTGGTGGTCAGTACACATTGGGCGAGATTGGTTTCGGAAAGTTGCTTTCACCAAACGCACAGATTGGTCTGGGCTACAACTTCAATAAGGTAGTAGGTGCTCGTGTTTCTGTTAATGCATGGCAGAGCAAGGCTGGCTGGAACGTAAAGAGTTTGGGTCAGCAGAAGTGGAAGTGGAACTATGTAGCTCCAATGGTTGACGCTACATTCAACCTCACTAACCTTTTCTGTGAGTTCAATCCTAACCGCTTGGTAGAGGTTGGCGTATTCGGTGGTATCGGTGCCAACATCGCTTGGGGCAATGAGGAAGCTGCTAAAGCCAACGGCGCAATCGCTGATCACTTTGAGACACTGGCTGGCAACTTCAACAAGCGCCCATTGGCATACCTCTGGAATGATGACCAGGGTGAGGGTTCAAAGGCTCGCTTCGTAGCTCGTGTAGGTGCTAACGTAGATTTCCGCCTGAGCGACAACGTAAAGCTCGGTGCTGAGATTTCTGCCAACACATTGAGCGACAAGTACAACTCAAAGCGTGCAGGTAACCCAGACTGGTACTTCAACGCATTGGTAGGTTTGAAGATTGCTTTCGGCAATACTTACACCACCAAGACTATCCCTGCTCCAAAGCCAGTAGAGAAGATCATCGAGCGTATCATCGAGAAGCCAGCTGTAGCTCCAGCTCCTAAGACAGAAGCTAAGCAGGAGGCTGTAGAGGAGAATTTCCGTCGTGATATCTTCTTCCCAATCGGTAACTCAAACATCGCTAAGTCTCAGACAACTAAGATTGCTGAGATTGTTGACTTCATGAAGGAGAACCCAGATGCAAAGATTACTTTGACAGGTTATGCTGACAAGGGTACAGGTAGCGAGGGCTTCAACGATAAGATTGCAGCTCGCCGTGCTCAGACCGTTTACAACACACTCGCAGCTAAGGGTGTTGCCAAGAACCGCATGATCAAGAAGTCAGAGGGTTCACGTGTTCAGCCATTCGAGGAGAACGATATGAACCGTGTTACTATCTGTATTGCTAAGTAATTGGCCAGTTGCAGGTTATAAGACACAATAAATAATAATATAACCGATTTTCATCCTTATCTCTATCAAACGGATATCGCATGGAAATCGGTTATTTTTTATGTTACAAAGATTATCTTATGAAGAAATTGATTTTTTCTATCGCATTAGCTTGTATTTCAGGATTAACAGCCCATGCCCAGTTCAACGGCAAAGGCTACTATCGCATCAAGAATGCAACAACACAAAGATATATGTCGCTCTGCGACAACCACAGCCGTGGAGTACACGTTGCTTCAACCAGCGTTGATGCTGGTGCATTGGTCACCAAAAAGAACTTCAACGAAGTGGTGACCGACCCAGGTACCGTTTTTTATATTGAAAATGTATCAGGTGCCAACTACAATATCAGCTCTCAAGGCTCTAATGTATATGACATGATTCAGTACTACATCCGTTTGGCCAAATTAAACGATGGTACTTATAGAGCATGGCAAAAAGATAAAAGTTCCGGTCAGGTTATCATTCTCAGCGATGAAAACGACTATTTCTATGGCGAAGACATCAGCTATGTAAATAGCATCACATCAGATGCCCAGAGATGGTATATCCTTCCTGTCAATACAGAGGAGAATTATCTCGGCGTAAAGCCAAACATCGAAGCAAATGGTAAATACTATGCCACCTTCTTTGCAGAAACTCCTTTCAGCTTTGCCTCATCCGGCATGAGAGCTCTCTACATCAGCGAGCTGAAGTCTAGCGGAGCTGCTATCTACAAGGAAATCAAGGGCATCGTACCAGCCAAGACTCCTGTCATCATCGAGTGCTCTTCAACCGACCCTGCCAAGAATAAGCTGAAGATTGAAGCAACTTCACCAAGCAGCATCAAGGACAACCTGCTCACCGGTGTTTACTTCGGATTGGGTATGAAGGCTACAAGTCATTACAACTGCACAGCCTTCGATGCAAACAGCATGCGTGTGTTAGGCCTCTCAAAAGATGGTTCCCTGGAGCTTAACAACGAAGATACTTACATGGCAGACATCATGATTAAGATAGGTTCAAACTATGAATATACCTATCCTTACATCAAGGCCATTCCTCATAATACAGCATACGTGAAGGTATCTTCATCAGTACCAGCCCACATGAAGCTCTTTAAAGAGGGTGATCCTGCTGCAGGTATCAATGATATCGAATATACCGACGATAAGCCAGCAACCATCTATAATATCAATGGTATGATGGTTCGTGAGAACACTACTTCTACAGAAGGTTTGCCTAAGGGCATCTATATCTTCAAGGGTAAAAAGGTGGTTATCAATTAAAGAAATCAGAAATCAACATCAAAAAAAGGTCGCCCGGAAAGAGCGACCTTTTTTTGATATTGATGGGGTTATATTGAAATCTAAATCTATTTGTGATATCGGAATCTAAATCTAGAAGATTCGATGAGTCAATCTCAACTCCAAGACTGGATAAGCCTTCACATGCTTGGATATTCTTACGTAATCGCCCACCTTGCCAGTGATGTTATGCACATCCTTAGCCAGGTTTACGCCATCATGTGCGATGACATTTGGCGTACCACCCCAGAACATTGCTCCACAATCAAAGGAAATCCAGTTGCGGTCGCTGCGGCTGGAAAGCTTACCCCCATATCCGAAGCCGAGATAAGGACGGAAGTTATTCACCTTGATCTTGCAAGACACCATGTTGTTGGCATCAGGCACCATGCGATAAGGCTTGCCATCTGCATAATCACCCATGTGCACACCCATCTTGCCATAGCTCACAAACTTGTTGTATAACTCTTCGCCAGCATACAGTGGCTGACCATTGATTGTGATATATGGTATAGGGTCGGCAGGATCGCCCTCTTCCATCCTCTTGATAGACTCGTAAGAAACCATCACCCTGTCGTACAAATTATTGTAGATAGCCACGCTCACTAAGGATGTAGCATCGAGGGCCGCATTCTCGGCCTTTGCCACGGTAGAAGGTCCCCAATAGAAACCACCCGTCACGTGCCAGTGCTTGTTGCGGAATGGAAAGACATCCACCAGCATCTTGAAATTCTTCATGGTTGGCTTGCCCTTCATATCTACATTGCGATCCACCTCGAAAGCAAACATCTCGTTCAATGTCTTAGAAAGATTATTGAACTTCTCGTCCTGAACTGCCGGGTCAAGATCATCGCCCACTTCCACACCGAAGTGCATGGTCTGCTCATAATGAGGGAAGAAGGTGAAACCCGTGCGAACCTGCACCGAGTTGCCGATAGGCATCGCCAGATCAACACCCAGACCGGTGGTACCCAATGTGATGGAACCATCCAAATGGTTGAGGATATTCTTATCCCTCTTATCACCCTTGCCCACTGCGTTATCCTTACCGCTAAACGGGTCTGCCGACTGGGCAAAGGTGAGAGTAGCAGTCAACAATGCTGCCACGATTATTACGAAACGTTTCTTCATTATTTATATGTCTATTTTATCTCTAGATACTTAATTATTCACGCTTATTTGATAAATCGTGGCAAAGGTACGACTTTTTTTCGAGATTTCTCCCTATTTCTTCTTACTTTTTAATTCCTTATCCCATTTTAAGAGACTATTGTACTCTTTCTTGGTGATTCGCATGAAACTGCCGTGCTGTGGAGCAGTAACACCCTTGATATCCACAGGGTCTGAGAAATTGCGGAGATACTTGTCTGCCTTGCAGATGCGATAGTGCTTTGGATGATCGCTATACTGAATGTAAGCCACGCGCCAGGTATCATCATCGATGAGCTGGAAGGCAGAGCTTCCCTCGGTCAACTTGTTGCCCTCGAAGCTTACGAAATCATCGTCAACAGGAGCACCCCAGCCATGGTTAAGATACTTGCTGGTAGCGGTGAAGATACCTCTCTTACCACCCTCTTTCTTGATGAGCATGTGGTAGAGACCATCGCTCTTCAGGAAGTTGATGTCAGCATCGATGGTAGCATAGCCCCAGTCGAAGAGCAGCTTAGGTGTGGTGAGCTTGGTGAATGTCTTGTCGGCATAGCTGTAATACATGCGGTCGTACTGCTCCTCTGCACGGTTGAGCATGGAATAGTAGATCATGTATCCGCCTTTTTCGCCGTTTTCCCAACGATAGTCTGGATCCCAGAAGATCTGAGGTGCCCAAACACGGTTGATGGTGCTCCAGTCCTTGTATGGAGACTTGGCTGTGGCAGCATCGCAGAAGTTCTGCATACCCTTGCGGAAATCGAAGGTAACGCTGGTCCAGTTTTTCAAATCCTTACTCTTCAGGAGGTCGATGCCGTAGTTATCCCACTTGTGGCTCTTGCGAACGCACATATCGGTGGTTACCATGATGTAGCCCTTGCCATTGTGCATGCGGGTGATGTAGGCATCACGTGTACCGCCTTCGATGCGGGCGTGCTCTTCTGGATCGAAGATTGGGTCGCCATCATTGATGTCCTGATAGTTGTAGCCATCACGAGATACGGCGTAAGCAGTCCACTCTCCCTTGTCGCTCATGTGACAGTAGAGATAACCATAATCGCCCTTTACTAAATTCTGTGCGGTCATTGGCATAAAGGCTGCCAATGCCAGGAGAACAGCTGATAATTTCTTTTTCATTGCGCTGATTTGCTAGTTTAATTATTATTAGTTGAAATATTGAGTGCAAAATTACACTTTTTATTTGAGATTACCAAATTCTTGGGGAAAGAATAGTGGAGTTTTAACGAATTAAGTTCTTTTTTGAATGATTTATGCTCGGGGGACAGGCGATGGAATCGCCTGGAACGGGGGCGAGAGGGGGACTGGAGGGAGACCGGAGGGGGAACTGAAAGGGGACAGGAGGGAGACTGGAGGGGAACTGGAGGGAGGACTGGAGGGGAACTGAAAGGGACGAGAAAAAGGGAGGAAAACCTCAATCACTGAGATTAACCTCCCTGCACTTATAGTTAAAAATAACCGATTTTTACTTGCTCAGGAATTTATCTACCTGGGCTGCTATCTTTCTGCCGCTTGCCATCGCACGAACCACCAGAGAAGCACCGTTGGCTGCATCACCTGCCACGAATACATTCTCGGCAAACTCAGGCTGCTGTGGCTTCAGGAAGCCCATGGCCAGGAACACGGCCTCTGCCTTGATGATTTCCGGCTCGCCTGCCTCTACCATCAGCGGGCGACCACCCTCTGGGTTTGGCTTCCAGTCGATAGGCTGAACCTTCACACCTGTCAGCTTGCCGTTCTTTCCCAGGAACTCCAGAGAGTTGATGTTCCAGCGGCGGGTACAACCTTCCTCATGACTGGAGGTAGTCTTCAGGGTGCGAGGCCAGTTTGGCCAAGGATTCTTAGGATCCTCTGGGCCTTCTACAGGCTTAGGCATGATTTCAATCTGGGTTACGCTCTTGCAACCCTGGCGATGAGCCGTACCGATGCAGTCGGAACCTGTATCACCACCACCGATTACCAATACATCCTTGCCCTTGCAGTTAACCAGTTCGTCCTTAGAGAACTCCATGCCGGCGAGGATACGGTTCTGCTGAGAAAGCAGCTCCAGGGCGAAATAAACACCCTTCAGCTCTCTTCCAGGAATCTTCAGGTCGCGGGCTGTCGGCGTACCGGTAGATACCACGTAGGCATCGAAGCCTTCCGGCAACTTGGTAACATCAATCTGCTGATTATATCTGAACTCGATGCCCTCCTCTTCGAGAAGACGGAGACGGCGGTCGATGATACTCTTGTTGAGCTTGAAGTTAGGAATACCGTAACGCAACAGGCCACCGGCATTCTCACGAGCCTCGAACACTGTTACCTTATATCCCTTGTGGTTCAACTGGTTGGCAGCTACCAATCCTGCAGGACCGGCACCAATGACAGCCACCGTCTTGCCGTTACGTTCTGGAATCTCAACATGAACATAGTCCTCAGAGAAGGCGTGCTCCACGATGGCACACTCATCCTCACGGTTGGTGGTTGGCTCATGATCCATGAGATTCAATACACACGCCTTCTCGCAGAGTGCAGGACAGATGCGTCCTGTGAACTCAGGGAAGTCGTTGGTGGAATTGAGGAGACGGTAAGCCTGCTCCCAGTCGCCCTTGTAAAGGGCATCGTTCCACTCCGGTGCCTTGTTGCCCAGCGGACAAGCCCAGTGGCAGAAAGGCACACCACAATCCATGCAACGTGAAGCCTGCTGTCGGCGGTCGTTGCTATTCAATGTCTGTTCTACCTCGCTGAAGTCGAGGATTCTATCGTGAATTGGTCTATAACCTGCTTCCTTGCGAGGTATAGTCAAAAATGCTTTTGGATTTCCCATCTTGAAAAATTAAGTGAAGAGTGAAGAACGAAGAGTGAAGAATTCATGTGCATATCTCTCCATCGCATCCATTTACTATATTCTTCCGAATGCTACCTTGTCCTTTTCCTCTAATTTATTAATTTTATGACGTGAAGCGAAGAGATAAGGAGCAAAAGTATTTGAATTCTTCACTCTTCGTTCTTCACTTTATTAATAGTCTCGCTGCATATCCGCAATCTTCTGCTGCAACTTCTTTACCTGCTCCTCCTGGAGAACTCGCTTATACTCGATTGGCACTACCTGGATGAAATCCTCTACGTAGTGGTTCCAGTCGTCGAGCATGGTACGGGCGAGCTTACTGCCTGTGTAGAGATAATGCTGACGAATCAGCTCGTGCAACTCCTTGCGATAGGTGCTGTCCTCCACGAGGTTGATTTCCACCATATCCATGTTACAGAAGTAATCGAAGTTGTGGTTCTTATCCCATACGTAGGCAACACCACCACTCATACCAGCGGCGAAGTTACGGCCGGTTTCACCGAGCACGACTACTCTACCGCCCGTCATGTACTCGCAGCAGTGGTCGCCAGCACCCTCAATCACGGCGATGGCACCGGAGTTACGAACACCGAAGCGCTCGCCTACCTTACCATTGATATACAACTCACCGCTTGTGGCACCATACAATCCGGTGTTACCGGCGATGATGTTATCCTCGGCAGAGAAGTTGCTGCGGATAGGAGGAAGGATGGAAACACGACCTCCTGAAAGTCCCTTGGCGAAATAGTCATTGGTCTCACCCTCGAGCTTGAAATCTACTCCCTTCACCAGGAAGGCACCGAAGCTCTGACCTGCAGAACCCTTGAACTTCACGTTCACTGTCTTGTCTGGAAGACCAGCCTCACCATATTTCTCGGCAATCATACCGCTCAGCATCACACCGGCAGCACGATCGGTATTCTTGATGGCAAAATCGAGGTTCACTTCTTCCTGATTCTCGATGGCACGCTGTGCACCACGAATCAGCTGCTGGTCGAGTACATTGTCGAGGTCATGAATCTGCTCGGTAGTATGATAGAGCGAGCAATGACCTGTCTCACGATGCAAGAGACGGGAGAAATCGAGCAAGTCGGCCTTCTCCTTGATACTCTTGGCCACCTCTGGCTCTACGGCATCAGCACCCTCGGTAGGAACAACCTCCTCATCCTTCTTGCGGACGATGAGCTCGGTATGACCGATGATATCGTTCAATGAGGTGTAACCCATCTCTGCCAGATACTCACGAACCTCCTCGGCGAGGAAGCGGAAGTAGTTGATAAGATACTTGTAACTGCCACGGAAGTGCGCACGGAGCTTAGGATCCTGTGTGGCAACACCCATAGGACAGGTATTCAGGTTACACTTACGCATCATGACACAACCCAAAACGATGAGAGCGGCAGTACCGAAACTGAATTCCTCAGCACCGAGCAGAGCCATCAGGATGATGTCTCTACCGCTCTTCAACTGACCATCCACCTGCAGGCGAACCTGTCCGCGAAGACCGTTCTTCACCAGAGTCTGCTGGGTTTCAGAAAGTCCGATTTCAGGAGAGATACCTGCGAAACGCATGCTGGATGCAGGGCTGGCACCTGTACCACCCTCAGCACCAGAGATAACGATGAGGTCGGCCTTCGCCTTAGCCACACCGGCAGCGATGGTACCCACGCCACTCTCAGCTACCAGTTTTACAGAGATAGCCGCCTTAGGGTTCACATTCTTGAGGTCGAAGATGAGCTGAGCCAAATCCTCGATACTGTAGATATCGTGATGAGGTGGAGGAGAAATCAGGCTGATGCCAGGGATAGAGTGACGGGTCTTGGCGATGACCTCGTTAACCTTGAAGCCAGGCAACTGACCACCCTCACCCGGTTTAGCACCCTGTGCCACCTTGATCTGGATTTCCTCTGCATTTACCAAATATTCTGTTGTCACACCGAATCGACCGGAAGCCACCTGCTTGGTCTTGCTGGAGAGGCTGATGCCATCCCGTGTAGAATGGAATCGTTCGTTATCCTCACCACCTTCACCGGTATTGCTTCGAGCACCCAGGGCGTTCATGGCGAGTGCCATTGCCTCGTGAGCCTCCTTGGAGAGGGCACCGAAACTCATCGCACCAGTAACGAAGTGCTTGACGATTTCCTCTACCGGCTCCACCTTATCTATAGAGATAGGATTCTTGCGGAAACTGAAGAAGTCGCGGATGAAGATAGGCTCCTGCTTATCGTCAACGAGATGTGTATATTTCTTGAAGAGATCGTAATCGCCCTTGCGTGTTGCGAGCTGCAGGGTAGCGATGGTCTCTGGGTTCCAAGCGTGCTTGATACCATCCTTGCGGTAGTGGAACTGTCCCATGCTAGGCAGGAAGTCGAGCTTCTTGGTCTCGAATGCCTTATCGTGCAGGCGGATGGCATCACGGGCGATGGTCTCGAGTCCGATACCGCCGATGGTGCTCACCTCTGTTCCGAAGTAGCTCTTCAGCAGACTCTCGCTCAAACCGATGCTCTCGAAAATCTTGGCACCACGATAGCTTCGGATGGTAGAGATACCCATCTTAGCCATAATCTTGAACAAGCCCTTCTTCACAGCCTTGATGTAGTTCTGCTCGGCTGTATGGTAATCCTCCTGAATCTTTCCCTTCTTTACCAGGTCGTCGAGGATGGCGTATGTCAAATATGGACAGAGGGCTGATGCACCGTAACCCAGCAACAGGGCTGCATGCATTACCTCACGAATCTCACCACTCTCTACGATGAGGGCAGTCTGAACACGCTTGCCGGCATCAATCAGATAATGATGTACGGCGCTCACGGCGAGCAATGATGGGATGGCCGCATGGGTCTCGTCCACACCACGGTCGGAGAGGATGATATAGTTGTAGCCGTCATCCACGCTCTGTGCTGCCTGCTTGCAGAGTTCATCCAGAGCCTCATGCAGTCCTTCTTCGCCCTTGGCAGTTTCGAAGAGCATGTGGAGTTTTACTGTATTGAATCCCTTGTAGCGGATATTCTGAAGGATATCCAACTGGGTATTGGTCAGGATAGGATGTGGCAAGCGAACCATCTTGCAGTTGCTCTCGTCTGGGTTCAGGATGCCGGAACCTACACGGCCGATATACTCGGTAAGACTCATCACGAGGTTCTCACGGATGGAGTCGATGGCAGGGTTGGTAACCTGAGCAAACTGCTGACGGAAGTAGTTGAAGAAGATCTGTGGCTGGTCTGAGAGTACGGCAAGCGGAGTATCATTACCCATGGATGCTGTAGGCTCCTGCCCCTTGGTAGCCATTGGAATAATGGTACCGTCGATGTCTTCCTCGCCAAAGCCAAACTCCAATTCCTTGCGAGTGAGGTTTTCTACACCATTTTCCACCTTACGTCCGCTGCGCAACTTTTCCAGTTCAATACGGTTGGTGTTCAGCCACTGGCGGTAAGGATGCTGCTCAGCCAGGCGCTCCTTGATTTCGCCATCATAGTAGATCTTGCCTTCCTGGGTATCAATCAGGAGAATCTTACCAGGCTGCAAGCGTCCCTTCTCGGCAATCTCAGTTGGGTCGAAATCCATCACACCCACCTCAGAAGCCACAACCATCATATCGTTCTTGGTGATGGTATAGCGTGCAGGGCGCAGACCGTTTCTATCGAGCATACCACCGGCATAGCGGCCATCGCTGAAGAGCAGGGCGGCAGGACCATCCCATGGCTCCATCAGGATAGAGTGATACTCATAGAATGCCTTCAGATCCTCAGAGATAGGATTCTTGTCGTTGAAGCTCTCAGGCACCATCACAGCCATGGCGTGAGGCAAAGACAAGCCGCTCATTACGAAGAACTCGAAGACATTGTCGAGGCTGGCCGAATCACTCATATCAGGCTGAACGATAGGAGAAATCTCACGGATATCGCCCAGAGCCTCACTGCTCAACACACTCTCGCGAGCCTTCATCCAGGCACGGTTGCCACGGATGGTGTTGATCTCACCATTGTGGGCAAGGAGACGGAATGGCTGAGCCAGACTCCATGTTGGGAAGGTGTTGGTAGAGAAGCGGGAGTGAACCAGAGCCAGACCGCTTGTAAAATAATTATTAGTCAAGTCAGGATAATATTGACGCAACTGAAGGCTGCTCAACATACCCTTATATACGATGTTCGAATTAGACAACGAACAGATATAGAAATCAGGATCGCTGATTCGTTTCTCGATACGCTTACGGATAAGATAGAGGGTGCGCTCAAAGACAGGCACCTTATCATCTGTAACACCCGTGATGAACACCTGTTTGATGGCAGGCTCGTTGCTCAATGCAGCCTCACCCAGACAGTCAGGGTTGGTAGGCACATTGCGCAGGTGCATCAACTGCAATCCCTCGCGCTCAATTTCCTCAATCATGACAGAGAGGATATCCTGCTGCTTCTTCTCGTCCTTAGGCAAGAAGACGAGACCCGTTCCGTATTTTCCCTTCTCAGGCACAGGGATACCCTGAAGAAGAATAAACTCATGTGGAATCTGGAGCATGATACCGGCACCGTCACCCGTCTTGTTATCAGCACCCTCTGCACCACGATGGCGCATGTTTTCGAGTACCTTCAAGGCGTTATCGACCAGCTCATGACTCTTGTTACCGTGGATATTCACCACCATACCTACGCCACACGCATCGTGCTCATAGGCTGAACTGTACAATCCTTTTTCCATTTCTTGTTCGTTTTATCGGTTATTTATTCTTTACTTATATGCTTGTTCGTGAACGCCTGCCACGGCTCTTCCGCTTGGATCGTTCTGATTCTTGAAGGAGGCATCCCATGCCAGTGCCTCAGCTGTAGAACATGCCACGCTTGGTACACTTGGCACACTGCGGGCGGCACTGTCGCTTGGGAAATGCTCGGCAAAGATGGAGCGATAATAATACTCCTCCTTGTTCTGTGGAGGATTGATAGGGAATCGCTCGGCAGCATGCGCCATCTGCTCGTCGCTGACGGCAGATGCGGTAATCTGCTTCAGGGTATCAATCCAAGAATAGCCCACGCCATCGGAGAACTGCTCCTTCTGTCGCCATGCCACTTCCTCCGGAAGCAGATCGGCAAATGCCTCACGAACCACCTTCTTCTCGATGGTCTTGTCCGGACACATCTTCAATACCGGGTTCATACCCATCGCTACATCCAGGAACTCCTTGTCGAGGAAAGGCACACGGCCCTCGATGCCCCATGCAGCCAGACTCTTGTTGGCTCTCAGGCAATCGTAGAGATAGAGTTTACCGAGCTTGCGCACGGTTTCCTCATGGAAAGCCTTGGCATCCGGTGCCTTGTGGAAGTAGAGATAACCTCCGAATACCTCGTCGGCACCCTCACCGGAAAGTACCATCTTGATACCCATGCTTCGGATGACTCTCGCCAGGAGATACATCGGGGTAGATGCACGCACGGTGGTAACATCGTAGGTCTCAATGAAATAGATGACATCACGGATGGCATCCAGACCTTCCTGGATGGTGTAGTTGATCTCGTGATGCACGGTACCGATGTGATCGGCAACCAGTCGTGCCTTCGCCAAATCAGGCGCACCCTTCAAGCCCACAGCAAAGGAGTGCAACCGTGGCCAGTATGCCTTGGTCTCGCCACCGTTCTCCACACGGGTAGAAGAATATTTCTCGGCTACGGCAGAAATGACAGAAGAATCAAGACCGCCGCTCAGCAATACGCCGTAAGGCACATCGCTCATCAGCTGGCGCTTTACCGAAGCCTCCAGGGCATCGTGAATCTTCTTCACGGCAGCCTCTTCCTGAGGTTCCGCATCCTTCAACTGGGCTTCAGCCTTCTGAGTATCATCTATCTGATATTTCTTCTGCATGGCAGCGTATTCAAACCAATCACGGGTATAGTAGCGCTTCATGCCAGGGTTCTTGCTGTAATAATAATGGCCCGGGAGGAATGGCTCGTAGTGGTCGCACTGACCTTCCAGCGCCTTCAATTCGCTTGCCACCAGCACCTTTCCATCCTTATCATAACCAATATAAAGAGGAATAACACCGATAGGGTCGCGGGCGATGAGGAACTCATCACGCTCAGCATCGTAAAGGGCGAAGGCAAAGATACCGTTCAGCTCTTCAAGCATCTTGGAGATACGGGCGTGGAGCGCATCCTCACCTTTATATATTAAGGAATCAAAGTCGGAATCTGCTCGCATCTCACGATAGAGAGAAAGAATCACCTCGCAGTCGGAACCCGTCTGATACTGGTATTTACCGGCAAAGCGGGCACGGATATCCTGATGATTGTAAATCTCACCGTTCACGGCAAGCACCTGTTTCTTGTCTGGTGCAAACAAAGGTTGGCGACCACTTTCTGGGTCAACAATGCTCAGACGCTCATGTGCCAGGATAGCAGAACCACCACAATAGATGCCGCTCCAGTCGGGTCCGCGATGGCGGATCTTCTGGCTCATACGAAGCGCTTGCTGTCGCAATTCAGGAGTTTGCTCCTGAATATTGAAGATAGATACGATTCCACACATAATATCTTTTCCTTTCTTTTACGGTTATTTTTATCTTTTTACCCACTAGCAGTTATCACTTTGCTAGTTTTCGACTGCAAAATTACTACTTTTTGATAGAATAAAGAAGATTTTTCTTGCTTTTTGTCTTTATAAAGTTATATCACTATCAGATAGATAAGCACAACTCACAGATTAATTACATTCTGTAAGCAAACAATACTTATCAGATTATAAAACGAAAGTTAGGCGCAAAATCAAGGTTTTGTTTAATTTTTCACGGAATATAACTAAACAGAATCATTTAATGTAGCAGAAACATAAAGAATAATTAATTAATTCTAAAAGCCCATCTTATCCATCAGATTTTTACGGAAAACTTGGGTGATAACAGTTTTTTTTCTTATCTTTGCAGAAGATAGGCTGCATCTCAGCATAATATTCAAGCAAGCTTGATATTCTGCATTCGATTTGCACTATCTTTGCAACAAATTTAATAACATTCTAAACAATACGAAATTTAATATCAAGTATTCATACTGATAGTTTCATGCTAATAGTTTCATGCTAATAGTTTCATGCTAATAGTTTCATGCAAACTATAGTTTGTACGATTTAAACATTATGAGAAAGAAACTGATCAATCTATTCATGATGACTTGCGTGATAGCCGGCGGCTTCACACAGGCATCCTTCGCACAACAGGCTAAGTTGGGCAATCTCACCCAGTTTGTAAATCCAAGAATCGGAACGGGTGGTCACGGTCACGTATTCCTCGGAGCCAACGTTCCGTTCGGATATGTGCAGCTGGGCCCTACCGAGCCATCACGTGGCTGGGACTGGTGCTCGGGCTATCACCACTCCGACTCGGTGCTCATCGGATTCGGCCATCAGCACCTCAGCGGTACCGGTATCGGCGACCTGGGCGACGTGGCATTCCTGCCGGTGGCAGATGCCAACCAAAAAGAAATCCTCTTCAGTCATGCCAACGAGAATGTGCGCCCGGGCTACTACGCCGTAAAACTGCAGCAGCCCAACGTGTGGGTAGAGCTTACAGCCACTCAGCGTGCCGGATTCCAGCGCTACACCTTCGGGGCAGATGCACAGCAGGCACAGCTGGTGCTCGACCTGAAGCAGGGCATAGGATGGGACGCAGCCAAGGATTACAACGTAGATAAGATTACCTCAACCACTATGGCAGGCCATCGCTTCTCCAAGGGGTGGGCCAACGACCAGAAGGCTTTCTTCTTCGCCGAATTCTCGCAGCCAGTAACCGTCAAGCCACTGGGTGCCGGAAGATGGCTCATTGTGGCAGCCGATGTCACCAAACCATTGCTGGTCAAGACGGGCATGTCGGCCGTGAGCGCCGAGAACGCCCAGCAGAATCTGAAGAAAGAGATTCCGGGCTGGGATTTCCGCCAGGTGGTAGCAGCAGCCGACGAGGCATGGAACAAGGAACTCTCTAAGGTGAACATCGAGACCACCGACTCCACATCCCGCCGCATCTTCTACACGGCGATGTATCACAGCATGACCGCTCCATCTGTATTCTCAGATGTAAACGGACAGTATCGCGGTGCCGACGGCAAGGTGCACGATGGCAATTTCACCAACTACACCACCCTCTCGCTCTGGGATACCTATCGTGCGGCTCATCCGCTGATGACCATGATTCACACCGATATGCTGCCAGATATGGCAAGCACCTTCATCAACATCTATCGCCAGCAGGGCCAGTTGCCGGTATGGCATCTCATGGGCAATGAAACCAACTGCATGGTGGGCAACCCGGGCATCCCTGTGCTTGCCGACATGGTACTGAAGGGCTATGTGCAGGATAAGGAAGGCGCCTACGAGGCATTGAAGCAGTCGGCTCTGCGCGAAGACCGCGGCTTGGGCCTGCTCAAGAAATACGGCAATCTGCCTTACGACCTGGAGAAGACCAAGGAAACCGTGGCCAAGGGTCTGGAATATGCCCTGGCAGATGCCTGCGTGGCTAAGGTGGCGCGCATGCTGGGCAAGAAGGAAGACGCCAAGTATTTCGAGAAGAGAGCTAAATCATACAGCAAATACTTCGACAAGGAAACCGGATTCATGCGCGGCATCGGTTCCGACGGCAAGTTCCGCACCCCATTCAACCCATTCGCTGCAGAGCATCGTGACGACGACTACACCGAGGGAAATGCATGGCAATACACCTGGCTGGTGCCACACGATGTTCACGGACTCGTAAAGCTCTTCGGCAGCGAGCAGAAGTTTGTAACCAAGCTCGATTCACTCTTCATCGTTACCGGAAACATGGGCGACAACGCATCTCCTGATATCTCAGGCCTCATCGGTCAGTATGCTCACGGCAACGAACCGAGCCATCATGTGCTCTATATGTATAATTATGTAGGTCAGCCTTGGAAGGCAGCCCGCCTGCTGCGCCAGACCATGAACGAGATGTATAAGGACGATTTCGACGGACTGAGCGGCAATGAAGACGTAGGCCAGATGTCGGCATGGTATGTGCTTTCATCCATGGGTCTCTATCAGGTAGAGCCAGCCGGTGGCAAGTACATCATCGGCAGTCCTATCTTCGACAAGGCATCGCTTAACGTGGGCAAGGGCAAGACCTTCAGCATCATCTGCAAGGACAACAGCAAGGAGAATATGTATATCCAGCAAGCCAAGCTCAACGGCAAGCCATACACCAAGTCGTACATCATGTATAACGACATCATGAAGGGCGGCACCCTGGAACTCCAGATGGGCAGCCAGCCATCTAAGTGGGGCACGCGCCCTGCCGACCGCCCATAAGATTTTTCATAATATGAACTAACTAACAAAAGATAAGAAAATGAGAAAGACTATTTTAGCAATGGCTCTTCTTGCTTCCATGACAGCGATGGCTCAGGAGAACGCCAAGGTGGATGTACACGCACGCTACACCAAGGTGGTGACACCGGTGGATGGCAAGTACGAATCTAAGCGTCCGCCAGTAGAGGACCGCCTCTTCACCTCCACCGCCGTGGAGAAGAAGATCAAGGAAGTGCAGAAACTGCTGAAGAAGAACCCAAAGCTGGCATGGATGTTTGCCAACTGCTATCCCAACACTCTGGAGAGCACCGTTCACTACCGTGTGCTCGAGAATGGTGACGACGATACATTTGTATATACAGGCGAAATCCCAGCCATGTGGCTCCGCGACTCGGGAGCACAGGTTTGGCCTTACGTAGCCCTCGCCAACAAGGACGAGAAGCTGAAGAAGATGCTGAAGGGCGTGATTCTGCGCCAGCTGAAATGCATCAACATCGACCGCTATGCCAATGCCTTCAACGATGGTCCTACGGGTGCCGGATGGGTGAAAGACCGCACCAAGATGCAGCCGGATGTATTCGAGCGTAAGTATGAGATCGACTCCTTCTGCTACCCTATCCGCCTGGCCTACGAATATTGGAAGGTGACAGGCGATGACTCCATCTTCGGCGATGTATGGATGAAGGCTGTGGAGAATATCCTGAAGACCTTCCATGAGCAGCAGCGCAAGGTAACCGCCAAGGCATACCACTTTACACGCGTTTCCGACCGTGCCTTCGATACCATCGGCTGGGACGGTTTCGGTGCTCCGGTGAAGCCAGTGGGCCTCATCGCCTCTATGTTCCGCCCATCAGATGATGCCACCATTCTTCCATTCCTGATTCCATCCAACTTCATGGCAGTATCATCCATGAACAAGGCTGCCGAGATTCTGAAGCATGTGGCAGAGAAGGATGCGGTGAAGAAGGAAGCAGCCCTGAAGATAGCGCAGGATTGCAGCAGTCTGGCCGATGAGGTGCAGGCAGCCTTGCAGAAGTATGCCATCTACAATCATCCTAAGTACGGCAAGATTTATGCCTACGAGGTAGATGGTTTCGGCAACCAGCTTCTGATGGACGATTCCAACGTGCCATCGCTGTTGGGTATGGGCTATATGGGTGATGTTCCGATGAACGACCCTATCTATCAGAACACCCGCCGTTTTGTTTGGAGCGAGGACAATCCTTGTTTCTTCCGTGGCAAGGCTGGCGAGGGTATCGGTGGTCCTCACATCGGATACGACATGCCTTGGCCTATGTCTATCATGATGAAGTGTTTCACAGCCCAGAGCGACGATGAGATTCGTTTCTGCATGAAGATGCTGCTGAACACGGATGCCGGCATGGGCTTCATCCATGAGTCATTCCACAAGGATGATGCATCGAAGTTCACCCGTCCATGGTTTGCATGGCAGAACACGCTGTTTGGAGAATTGGTGATTAAGTTGATCAATGATGGCAAGGCCGATTTGCTGAACAACTTATAATACACCTTATTATATATATATAGAAAATGCCGATAGTTTCTGATGTTTCAGAACTATCGGCATTTTTTGGATAATACAGTAAAGAAAAGCCCGCCAGACATCACGAGAAATTCTCCCTAAAATCCCCCGAAAATCCTCCGCCAGGCGTCCCGAGAAAATCCCCCGAAAGTCCCCCGCCAGGCGTCCCGGCGGATTTGAAATCCGCCGTAAAAAAAGGTTC
>OOCQ01001160.1_pt1 | contig 17594 bp, 15 predicted proteins | sample 1671121 | NCBI WGS metagenome assembly OOCQ01 (sample SAMN06348124, study PRJEB24527) | human gut metagenome | biome: human gut; feature: ankylosing spondylitis patient; material: feces | host: Homo sapiens | place: China | collected 2015-10 | reverse complement strand
CCAGGATGCCATGGGCAAAGCCCCACATGAAGAAGAGGCTGCTGATGATGAGGAAAGGCACCAGATAGTTATGCCCTTCGTATCTGAAGATGGATGGCTTCGTCATGATTCTCTGCAAATTTAAGACTGTCCTTTACTACCAGTGCCAGATAACCGCCGCCACCGGCTCCCGGCATCTTCCATGCCAGAACCTCCTCCATGCTGCTGTAGCGGTCAATCATCGGCTGCACACTCGCCTCCGGTTCTATCACGCCATTGATAGACGGATTCACCATACCCGGGAACATCGCAATCTGGGCCTCGAAAGATGCCCTGTATGCGGCAGCAAAGGCATCAAGGTCGTGCGCCAGAATCGCCTTCCAGCAGGCATCAGCTGCATCAGCCAGCGCCTTTACCTTCTCAGGCGTGATATCCTTACCTTCCACCACACTGCATCCCGGTCTTCTCGGTTCCATCGGAATCATCACCAGATGGTCTTCCAGGAAACGGAGGGTCATCTCATCCTGCGTACTCTCAATCTTCTCCGGCCAGAAATTGTTGTCATGATAATGACGTGCCAGACCGGGCACACAGATACCAATAGAATCCTGGGCACCAGAGATGATACCATCATGACGCTCCGGATTGTTCTCGAAACAGAAAACCAGTCGGGCGAGCATCTCCGGATCCATCTTCGGCAACTTCACCGGCCATATCTTCTGAATCATCTTACGGGTAGAGGTAGACAGACCGCAGCGGTCGCGCACCTCGAAGGTCGGTTCCAGCGAGATGGTAATCGCCCATCCCGGATGATACATGCTCACATAAGGCTGGTCAATCCAAGTACCAGCCAGATCCAGACGGGTAGGAATTCCTGCCTCCTGTGCCGAATTCTCAGATACGTTCGATAACGCCTTCTTCAAGTCAGAAGAAGACCGTGCCTTCAAACCCGCATGAGGCGTGCGCTGGAGTTCGACATATTCGATGCCCCTTTCCTTACAGATCCTACGTTTCTCATCAGACCCACCTTCAGCGTTCACCACAAACACATCCGGTTTCACCTTATCAAGAGTTGGCAGGAAATCGATGACTCCGCTTCCCTCATTGATATACGCCTCCTTCACCGCCTTGATATTCTTGACCATGAATAGCCTTTCCTCCTGCGGAAACATAGGCTTGCGATGCTTATACTCCAGATAAGTAGCATCCGATCCGATACCCACATACAGGTCACCATACCGTGATGCCTGCTGGAAAAACTCCACATGACCAGAATGCAGCAGGTCGTAACATCCACTTACAAAAACTTTTTTCTTCATTTGTTGTTTATCACTAATCATAGAGTCTCCGAAATCTGAATAGGGGAGATGTGAATGAAGAGTTTCCTCTAAGTGGTCTATTCTTTCTTTTCTTTTTTCCACTAGTAATAGTTTGTGTTTATGTTTGTAAATATGTGATTTGTTTATCTTATTTGTGTCGTAACCGCCAAAAGAAGTGCCAAGTTCTGAAGATTGGCTCACTCAGAGCCTCTGCAGGATAATATCTCACGAAATGCATGTTCCTCCAAATCTTCAGGAAATACTTCTTTGCCATTCCTTGTTGTGTAAAATGCCCATACTTGGTGAAGTGCTGTCCGAAGTTACCACCATTCAGTATCTCTGCTAACAACAACTTTCCTCTCTTCTCATCCATCGGAGCTATCATCTTCTTCTCTGATAGTCCCAATGTTTCATGCAGCACATACATCACCGCCCCTGCAAACTTCCACAAGCCAAGATATTTCAGCTCTCGCTGCAATGCCGCCTGATTCTTCACTCTTCGTTCTTCACTCTTCACTAAAACAAAGTAGTAATCAATGATTTGTCTCATTCCAATCCCTTCATCGAAGAAATGGTGATATAAATGCGTCAGCTGATAGATAACATTGAATGCCGTCGTTGGTATAGCGATTTCTCCAATACCATCTGGCAGGCTAACAACATTCGAGCACTGCAAATCAGCATTCCGCTTGAACCACTTTTGCAATCTGGCATTATAAACCGGATTGTTCATGATGCCTGGGAAGAAATGCAGTTCCAAAGGAACACCATCTAAAGAAGTCTCCAAATGATGGTATCTTATATCCTCACCAATTTCAAAATGCTTCTTGGCATATTCCATTATCTGTTCACGGCTTGCATTCACCCAAACATCAATATCCCCAGGATTACGGGAATACGCATTTGGATACATCAAAGCATTCCCTTGTCCTTTCAGAATGCAGCACCTAAGTCCATCCTTTCTAAGCATAGAATAGAGCTTGCTTGCAACCATATTCACTTTCATGTTCTGTCGGCGAATTTGTTGTGCCGCTCCCATCCAAGTCATCAGCAAATCCCTTCCCATAGGATTTTGCTTTAGCTCTTCAGAATATTCCTTCCCCAATCGCTCGATACAGTCAAAACAAAAACCAAGAAGAGATTGCTTGGAAGCAAAGGTGTATAGTTGTTGCCAATTTATATCGACTACAACATTATTTATATCCACCTTGTTTCCAAGGCAATATTTTAGAAATGCAAAAATCATTAAAAGTTCTATTTCCCAAACTTCTCACAAGCCTCTTTATACGTATCAAGACTTCCGATATCAAATCTCCCTGCCGACATTTTCCAGGCATGCATCTCCACCTGTTCCACCATATAATGCGCGAGATTACCAGGAGCATCCTTGCCACAGCCATTCTCCACTGAATGACGTACCTTCTCCAAATCCTTCTTCAGATAGATATAGAACGGTGGCACCGCCCAATGACTCTTCGGCTCCTGCGGCTTCTCCTCCATATTCAATACCTTGTCGTTATCATCCAATACAATAACACCTGTGCGCTGCAACTTCTCTATGCTCGGCTGCTCATGACACATGATGCAGGAAGTACCCTTTGCCTTGGCGAAATCCACAAACTCCTGGAAACTGAAGAAGAGTATGTTGTCGGCAGCTACTACCAACATATCATCATCAATCTTCAACTTGTCCATCGCAAACAGCAAATCACACACGGCACCTAACCTTGTGTCATTCGTCTCCGTACCGTCATCCACTATCGTAACAGGTTTCGTATAACTCTGTTTTGATGCCCATTCCTCAAAGATACCCGCAAACTTATGGTTCGTGATGATGATGTGCTCATCAATCTCCGGAATCTTATCAATATCATCAAGCATTCTGCCCAATATCGTATTTTCGCCAATCTTCAACAATGGCTTCGGGAAGTTCTTTGTCAACTCCCCCAATCTCGTAGCATATCCTGCCGCTATCACAATATTCTTCATAATCTATGCAATAATCCCTAATCGCTATATAATAACTAATCACTAATCCCTAATCACTAATAACTAATCCCTACAAAAATCTCGCTCCATCATCCGGCTTCACCCAGAACACCTTGAATGTCTTCTCATACTCAGGGAACTTTTCCAGATATTGACGGGTCAACTCCTTCTCTACGTTCTCCTTACAAGCAGGATCCACCAAACCGATGCAAGCACCTTTAAATCCGGCACCCGAGAATCTTCCGCCATATACGCCCTCCAAACTGCGCATAATCTCATAGATGGCTATCAATTCTGGTGAACCACACTCATAGTTATGGATAGAAGACTCGCAAGAGTCAAAGCACAATTTTCCAAAAAGTTCCAGATTACCTGTCTCCCATGCCGTCACACCCTGTCTTACCCTGCGATACTCCGAGTAGAAATGCTCGGCTCTGCGGGCAAAGCGGGCTGGCATTCTGTCTTTACATGCCTCATACGACTCCTTAGGAATATCTCTCAGGAAAGTCTTGTTAAACTCCTTCAATGGCTGGTTCTGATACGCCAGCACATTCCATGCAGCCGTCTTGCACTCATATACACGAAGATTGTAATCACTGTTCACCAGACTCCTCGTCAAGCCCGAGAAGAAGATACCGATTTCAAATTCCTTCATCTCAGGATTTCGCTTGATGATACGGTAATCATCACTGTCACAGTCCAGGAACAGCAAACCGTCCTGTTTTCCCAGGGCGATACATGCCTGGTCGAGCAGACCATTGTTCAGTCCGATATACTCTCGCTCCGCCTCCGAAGCAATCTTCACCACCTCAAAAGGTTGGAGCATGATATCATTAGCCTTGGCAAAAGCCATTACATAGGCGATAAGTACGGCAGCACTGGATGACAATCCTCCCACTGGCAACGAACCCTGTACCACGCCATTGATACCCTTCTTCAGGTCAAAGCGTTTCTTCAGTGCGTATTTGGCACCTCTGGCATAGTCGCCCCAGTGCATCTCTCTTACCAGCGTTCCTTTAGTAATGTCAAAATCAACAACACCATCAAAGGTGCGTGACTCCAAGTGTACCTTGCCATCCTCATTGGGCGTAAACCACAAATCCACGCCCTTGTCAATGGCGAAACCTGTCACAATACCATGCTGATGATCCACATGAGCGCCCAACGGACAAACCCGATAAGGCGAAAAAATATGATATTGAAATTCCATACGATATCTATTTAATAGATTAGCTTTAAGTAGCCTGTTAACTATAAACTAATAACTGTTAACTATAAACTATTAACAGTAGTATTCCTTGTACCACTCTGCGAAGGCTCTCAGTCCCTCTCTCAAAGGAGTAGCTGGCTTATATCCGAAGTCCTCCTCCAGCGGAGTAGTATCAGCATAAGTCACAGGCACATCGCCCGGCTGCATTGCCACCAGTTCCTTGTGCGCCTCAAAGTCATAGTCCTCAGGCAGCACACCGGCACGAATCAGTTCCTCCTGCAAGATGCTTACAAACTCCAGCAGATTCTCAGGATGCGAGTTGCCGATATTGTAAACCTTGTATGGAGGGATAGGCAAGCCGTCCTCACCATTCTGCTTCTCAGGCGCATGCTGCATCACTCTCATGATACCCTCCACGATGTCATCCACGTAAGTGAAGTCACGCTTGCAGTTACCATAGTTGAAAATCTTGATGGTATCACCCTTCACCAGTTTATTGGTAAAGCCGAAGTACGCCATGTCCGGTCTTCCCGCAGGTCCATACACTGTGAAGAATCTCAAACCTGTACTTGGAATATTGTAAAGCTTTGAATAGGCATGAGCCATCAGCTCATTGCTCTTCTTCGTAGCAGCATAAAGGCTCACAGGGTTATCCACCTTATCATCGGTAGAATAAGGCACCTTCTTGTTTGAACCGTAAACAGAAGATGAAGAAGCGTAAACCAGATGCTCCACCTCATGATGACGGCAAGCCTCCAGAATATTGTAGAAACCTATCAAATTACTCTGGACATAAGCATCCGGATTCGTGATGGAATATCTCACACCAGCCTGGGCAGCCAGATTCACAACCACCTTTGGCTGATGCTCCTCAAAGAGTTTATCCATCACCGCCTTGTCAGCGATACTGCCATATACCATGGTAAAACCCTCAAACTCCTGCAACTTGCGAAGTCTCTCCTCCTTGATATGCACATCATAGTAGTCGTTCATATTATCGATACCCACTACCTTGACGTCCTTCACTTCCTTCAACAGTCTAAAAGCCAGGTTGCTGCCGATAAAGCCAGCAGCACCTGTCACGAGGATTGTTTTCCCCGTTAAATCAACATTATATTGTACCATTTTAGTCTCTTCTAAAAATATCACGTGTATAAACCTTCTCCTTGGCATCATCCAGGCAGGCATCATAGCGGTTGGCAATAATCGCCTGGCTCTGCGCCTTGAACAGCTCCAAGTCATTCACCACCTTGCTACCAAAGAATGTACTTCCATCTTCCAATGTTGGCTCATAGATGATAACCTCAGCACCCTTTGCCTTGATGCGCTTCATGATGCCCTGGATGGCACTCTGACGGAAGTTATCGCTGTTACTCTTCATGGTCAGGCGATACACACCAATCACACACTCATGCTCCTTGCCAGCATCATAACTGCTGTTTTCATTATAATATCCAGCCTTTCTCAGCACGGCATCAGCGATGTAATCCTTGCGGGTACGATTACTCTCCACAATCGCCTCAATCAGGTTCTCAGGCACATCGGCATAGTTTGCCAACAGCTGCTTGGTATCCTTAGGCAGACAGTAACCTCCATAGCCAAAGCTAGGATTGTTGTAATGCGTACCGATACGAGGATCCAGGCCCACACCATCGATAATCGCCTCAGAGTCCAAGCCCTTCATCTCTGCATAAGTATCCAACTCGTTGAAGTAGCTAACTCTCAATGCTAGATAGGTGTTAGCAAAAAGCTTCACGGCTTCTGCCTCCTTCATACCCATGAAGAGCGTATCGATGTTCTCCTTGATAGCACCCTCCTGCAGCAAAGCCGCAAAAGTCTTGGCAGCCTCCTTCAGCATCTCCACATCCGTTACGCTATTGATAGCCTCATTCTCCTCTGCAAATTCAGGGCGGTCGATAATCTTAGGATAGCCCACGATGATGCGGCTAGGATAGAGATTATCATAGAGTGCCTTGCTCTCACGAAGGAACTCCGGTGAGAAGAGGAGGTTGAACTTCTTCACGCCCTTCTTGGCATACTTCAGATAGAGACTACGGGTATAACCCACAGGGATGGTACTCTTGATAACCATCACAGCATCAGGATTCACCTCCAAAACCAGGTCGATGACCTCCTCTACGTGTGAAGTATCGAAGTAGTTCTTCACCGGGTCGTAGTTGGTTGGTGCTGCAATCACTACGAAGTCTGCATCCTTGTAAGCCTCCTTGCCATCCAAGGTAGCTGTGAGATTCAGAGGCTTCTCTGCCAAATACTTCTCGATATAATCGTCCTGGATTGGAGAAATCTTATTGTTGAGTTTCTCCACCTTCTCTGGCACCACATCCACTGCACTTACATGATGATGTTGAGATAGCAAGGTTGCTATGCTCAAACCTACGTAGCCTGTACCGGCTACAGCGATTCTTAAATTCTTAAAATCTTTCATTTTCCAAATAATGAATGTTAATGATATTATACTGAACTCCACGAGTTATAATAGAGCTCAATAACATGATAATAAAATAGTTAGAGTTCTGATCTGATCAAATTTCTATGATATTTTTAGAGTGTCTGTCGTGTTATTCAAACCTATTTCAGCCACTTCCTGTCATTATCCTCGAACCAGTCAGCCAGCGCTTCCTCGAAACTCCACTTAAACTGATAGCCGCAGTTCTTCAACTTCTCACCACATATATTAGTAGAAATCTGGAGTTTCTTCACTCTCGCAGGACAGATACCCATTGGAGAACCAAGAAGCATAGCAGCTCTTGCCATAGGCATGATGACCCAGTTAGGAATATCAGGAACAAACTGAGTCAATCCTGTTACCTTCTTCATAGCCTCCACGATATGCTGAATAGTATAAGCTGGTTCAAAGCAACAGTTGTACAACTCTACACCATGCTCATGATGCTCCAGACGATACAGCATGAAGCGAACCAACTCCTTTACATAGATGCAAGCCTTGATGGTATCCTTTCTGCCAGGATAAGCAAACTTATGACCACGGATAGCCCAATACAATCTGGTGAAGTTACCATTCTCGCCCTTTCCGAACACCACACCAGGGCGGACGATGGTAAGCTGACGATGAGCAGCATCACCATTCTGCCACTTCTCATGAATCTTTTCAGCCACCAACTTAGAGATACCGTATGCAGTGTTAGGAGTAGGCAAGGTTGTTTCCTTCTTTAATTCCTCTGCAGCTCCGTATGGTGCAATACTAGAAGTAAAAACAATCTTCTTGATATTCCACTTCTCCGCAAACGCCACCACATTCTCAGCACCACGGATATTGGTCTCGAAATACTCATGATCTTCATGACCAGGAGTACGATGTACGGCAGCAAAATTGAAGATGACATCATCCTCAGTAGGAGTAAATGGCAAGTTCTCGATAGGCTTGCGGATGTCATACTCAACGAAAGTTGACTGCAACTTCTGACCATCACGCAAAGCTGGCTTGTAATCCTTTACTACAGGATTAGGAGTGCCTGGTTTCACTATGTCGAGGTTATATACTTGAGCGTTAGGATAACGCTCCTTAATCAAATTTGTAAGATGGGTACCGATGAAGCCGGTACCACCAGTGATAATATAGTTCATAAAACTATGCTTTATAGATTATTTGCTGCACTCTTCAAAATCAAGCAAGCTTGTTTTGCTCTCGTTTGCACAATAATTCATTAGTCAATATTTATTCCGTTCTTCTTGAATTCCTCGTATTTCTCTTCAACGAACTCCTTGATTTCTCTTTTGAATCTCTCTTCTGAGAAACCTTCAGCCCATTGACGACAATCAGCAGGAGCAAATGGTTGCGATCCCATAGACTCAAACTTATTGACGGCTTCCACAATCGCTTCTGGAGTCTGCTCTTTAAAGAACAATCCTGTCTTACCACTGTTGACAGTCTCTAGCGAGCCACCATGTCCATACGCAATAACAGGTGTTCCACAACTTTGAGCCTCGATAGGAATCATACCAAAATCTTCATCAGCAGCAAAGACAAAAGCCTTGGCATGCTGCATCTTCTCTTTCAGTACTTCAAATGGCTGATACCCCATTACCGTCACATTATCCTTAGCTAACTTACGATAAGCCTCTAGATTAGGACCGCCACCGATAACAACAAGTTTCTTATCAGGCATCTGATTAAAGGCTTCGATGATGGTATCAATCTTCTTGTATGCTACTAATCTACTACTAGCTAGATAATACTCCTGTTTATCATTACATAATTCAAAATTGGAGATATCAATGTTAGGATGGATAGTCGTAGCTTTTCTTCTATATGTCTTTCTGATGCGCTGTCCCACATAATCAGAATTACTGATATAATAATCCACACGATTACCTGCAATGGCATCAAACTGACGGATAGGATGAAGCATGAGACGAACTAACCAACTCTTGAATCCCTTATCCAAATGCGACTCTTCCAGATACTCATTATACATGTCCCAACAATATCTGATAGGACTATGACAATAACAGATATGGAGCTGGTCAGCCTTGGTCAACACACCTTTCGCCACACAATGAGAAGAAGAGATGACAACATCATATCCTCTCAAATCAAACTGCTCAATGGCAAAAGGGAACAAAGGAAGATAGGCACGATGCTTCTTAGTACCTAAAGGCATTTTCTGAATAAAGGAGGTATGAACCTTTTCCCAAGGAATGCCAAGTTCATCACACACTTCTTTTTTTGCTACCAATGTATATATATCGGCATCTGGAAATACATCCAAGATTGCCTTTACGACCTTGTCTGAGCCACCGACAGTGACAAGCCATTCCTGTACTATTGCTACTTTCATATATTATTGATTTTTATTTTATGAATATCAAAATTTTCCGATTGTCCAAGAAAATTTTCTATTGATGATTTCTATGACAGGAATACATACAGCCACAACTATTAACGTAGCAACTATACTCATTCCAATTTCGTCTCTTATAACGTCTGTAGGCATTGACATGCCCTTTGATAATACCATAAGAATTATTCTTTTCAAAGGTTCATGCACACACATGATAATCAAACTATTTTGACCTAAATATGCTAAATATTGCCCCCCCCGAATCGTAAATTTATCTATCTCTAAAGAAAGAATGACTACACACAGACTGCCTAATATTGCCATAAGATAGAACTCTTTCGGTATTACATTATGAGCCATATCCGTGTGAGGATTCAATAATAGAAACAAAAGGATAAAAGCCAATAAGCAAACTCCCCCTATTACCACAGCATTGATTGTTTTTTTCTTCAAAACTTTCATCAAAGGCTGATAGAATCTATTGCCTAATGATAAGAGAGGTACAGCTACCACTGCTTCTCCTAAACACCAAGGCCACCCATTAGAAGAACTTACAGCTACATAACAAACTATGATGCACAATACATCTATAATCCATTCGACTTTTGTACCCTTTATTATTGAAAAAAGCAATTCTGCCATAAAAAGACAAGGCAAGAACCAAAGGACAATATTATAGATAAAAGCCGACTTACAATTGATTGCCGTAAAGATATTAATCAACTGTTGTAACTTTATATTCACTTCCTCAAAATCTCCAAATATCGGTACATCATGTAAAGGCCTGAATTTTGACTCAATTAAAGCCCAATAGACAAAACATATAATTGAAAACACGAAGTAAGGAATCAGCAATGTTTTGAATTTCTTTTTAAAGGAATATCTCGAAGAAGAATATGTCATTGCAGCCCCTGATAGTATAAAAAATAATGGCATGTGAAATTGATAAATGATTCCACTATTATGAAAGATATGGGCAAAGATGACGAGTAAAATTCCTATACCTTTCATAATATCAAGATTTTGGTCACATTTTTTTTCTGTCATATTCGAGATATTAATTTCATGTATCATAATTTACTTATTATTTATTTTTTTCATGAATAGTAAACCATTCCTTGTAAACCTGACAGTTGAGACTATTTGAGGCTGGTGAAAGCCGATTTATCGTTATAATCAGCGATTGCCCCAAAAGTGCCTTACTAGGAATAGCTTGCTTTTGTTGACATAATCAAAGGATTAGATAAGTAAGAACGAAATAGATATAATTCATGTGTACTTCATTTTGTATACGATGCAAAATATAGTTTCTACATTTCATCAATACGGTTAGTAAAAGTAGATGTCCGTTTTGAAGAAATCTATAAGAAGAAAGAATTCTTTCTAACCTCTCTAGTTATCTTCCAAAATATATAATCTCACAAGATGTCTTCTATATCCTTTCTAATATACTTTATGAGCATCGTCTATACTTTATGAGCTTCGTCCAATATCAAAAATCGCAGGATGTCCTGCGATTTTCTCCCTTTTGATGATCGAAAAAATCAACTTAACACTCTCATTACTTATGGAGAAGTCTTTTCAATATTGACTTTATCAAATTCCATCTCTTCACAAATAATTTATAAAAGAGCGAATTTGGTGATTTTTCTCCAGAAGGGGAGACGTTATCTCCATGTCTTCTATAGCACATCAAAACTTCTGGCATGAAGAGATATTTAAATTTCAACATACCCATCATACCAATCCAATAGTCATGACCTACAATGTTTTCAGGAAAAGGCAAGCAATACTCCAACACGTCTTTTCTGAAAGCCATACAACATCCAAGCCATCTTGTTTTCCATAAATTCATCAGGAAAGATGAACTATGATGCATACCAGAGGAGTAAGTATAACCTTTAGAAATTCCTTCACCATCAACAATCTCCGCATCATGTATCACCAAAGAATAGTCCTTTAGTTTTTCCATAACAACAGATACTTTATTCTCTTTCCAGATATCATCTTGATCCGAAAGAAAAATATAGTCTCCTTTACATTGTTTCAGAGCGTTTTCAAAGTTGCCCACGAACCCATGTTTGCCATGATTATACAATAATTTTATACGTTCATCACCATATGATTCAATGATAGAGAATGTATTATCCTTACTTCCATCATCTGAGACAACAAGTTCATCATTCTCGCCTAATTGAGGCAATATGGAGTCAATCTGTTCCTTTATATATTTCCCACCATTATAGGTGGCCATGCATACACTTATCATAAATCACTTTTTTATAAAAGTTTTATATATCTTATTGTAACACAAATACCTTATCAACAAAGGTATACTTACACCAAAGAAGACATACCCTAAAAGCAAAAACACATTATGTCCAATTTGGGGTGTCGTAAAATGATGTTCAAATTCAAGCCCAAAGAGTGTAAGAATCAATGTAAAAACATGGAATCCTACCATGTGAAATCCCATAACCCAAAAAGATTCTTTTCCAATATGTTCTATAATGCCCCCCCAACGTGATTGAACAAGTTTCTTGGAAGCTGTACCTAACATATAAAGTGCCGAAACAGATGATACTATCAAATATACTACATCTTTATATTGGTTTCCATTAAGGGCAACAGAAGGGGTTAATACTGTATATTGAATAAAAATCACAAAAGCTACCAATAGTAACAACAGGTTATCAAACTTCAATTTCATTTGGCCCAAAAACTGCCCAACACAGATTAAGACCAAAGCACTCAATGTATTGCTTATCTTTGGAATATTCAATCCACAAACATCTCTTAACGCAGCAGACATAAATGCCAAACAAAAGCAAATGATAAATCTGACTATTCTCTTATCATTGTCACTTCTCGTATTTAAATACTTGAAAACCATTATGGTAATTAACGAATAAAAGATCAAGCCAAAGAATAAGCTATCCACAAACCACATTGCCCCAGAAAATGGTTCTCTTTGAGTAAATAGAAACTGGCAACCTACATGATAAAGAGTTTGCACAAAAGTATAATCGCTCAATATTCCATGATGATAATTGACATCGTCATACAACCAATCAATATTAAGAAAAACATTATGCAGAAGAACAAAAGGTATATAGACATACATTGCCTTTAAGTAAAGATGAATAATTTTACCCTTTGCAAAAGTTCTGAAATTCAAAAGTCTGTTATCTTTTAAAAACCATCCACTTACTACAAAGAAAACAGCAACATGCCATAAACCACCAAATATTGAATAAGAATTAAAGAAACCTATCTTGGGGAAAGAGAAATTGATATGTAATAAAACAACTGCAACTATGGCAAAGCCTTTGATAATATCGATAGTAGCATCTCGATTAGAATTATGCAAATTTACATTAATTTTATCCATCTTTCTGTAATTTTTTCTAAAGAATATTCTGCATTCACATATCTTGAGGATTTTGAAATTTTCTTATGTAATTCTTTGTCATCCACAAGGGTCTTCATTCCTTTATATAAGTCTTCTACACTACCGACTTTAGTCAATATACCACTTACACCATTCTTAATTACCATAGCAGCTCCTCCTACTGGACAATCCGTACAGACACAAGGCAATCCTATTCCCATTGCTTCCAACATAGAGTTAGATATGCCCTCGTAATCAGATGAAGATACATACATATAAGCGTTAGACATTATCGAGTGTATGTCAGTGGCAAAACCGGGCATAGAAACACAACCCATCAGTTGTTTCTTTTCGATATATTGAGACAAGAAGTGGCGCTGTTCACCCTCACCATAAATTGTCAAATGATAATCTGGATGTTCTGCATTTAATTTAGCGAAAGCATCTATCAGTAAAGGAAGGTTTTTTTGCTCTGTCAAACGCGCTGCAGTAATGATTTCTTTAGATTCTTCACCTTTCCAAGAAGGTAAATTCGCAGAAATAGGGTTAGGGATTATTACTTTTCGGCAATTTACCCCATATTGCTTTTCTAACAACTCAACTGCCAATGGTGTTTGACATACTAATATATCTGCCCTATTATAGCAAAAATTACGTATTCTTTTCTTCCAATTCTCTACAGGTTCAAAACGAGGGTCATTTCTTTCAGAATCTATAACTCTTAGCTTGGAATAGCCGCTTATTATTTTAGCACAATACACATATGCAGCCATAATTGGTCCAAATGAATAAATAACATCTGGTTTTATTGTTTTAATTACGTGGGCTAAATTTTTTATTTTTAACCAAGCATTTTGAAAATGAGATTTTTGCGCATCTGTTAGCAAATGGAAAACTACTCTTTCTTTTGCCATATTATAATTGTTTAAATCTTCAAATACGCAAACATGAATTTCATTATTTATATCTTTTGCTAAACCATTAATAATAAGTGAAGCTACACGTTCTGCTCCACCATTTCCAAAATGATCTGTAAATACTATTGCTTTCATCTTTATAAAATAAATTATCAATTGAATAATTACATTTCTTACAGGAAAAATTTCCATGAGTTACAGAAATACAATTCTAATTTGAATTTAAAAAATCAGACTTGGTGTATTCAAAATGTTTATCATGCAATTTTAACCAATATAACATTGGATTGAAAGTCTTTAAATGCTTAAGTTTATTTTTTCACACTAGAACATAATAAAGTTTCAATCTCAAAAACAATTCATCAAGAAATTAAGATGCTTCTTTTTTTAGCGCAATTAAAAGCCCGAAAATAAAAGATTGCTTCATATTATTCAAACAAATTAATAAAATCTTCCTTCGAAGATGGAGTATAAGTCATTTCAAAATTCTTTAGATCAATAGCTTGAAGCATAGCTTCTGCCATAGCAGTAGGATTTTCCACGGGAACTACATAACCATTGTATCCATGTTTGATAATTCTATTAACTACAGGTATACAACTAGTCCCTACAACAGGACGCTTCAAATACATAGCCTCAATTAAAGCATTCGGTAAACCCTCAATACGAGAAGGCATAACAAAACATGTGCAGTTTTTAACCCATTTATATGGATTATCTTGCAACCCAACAAAATGTACACAATCTTTTAGATTGTGTTTTTCCATATAGCTCAAAACATCAAGATAAATTTCATTAGACTCATTATAAGAACCTACAAAATACAAATTAGCACTTGGTTTCTTTGCGTGGACAATATCAAAAGCACGAATCAATATATCTTGCCCTTTTGCTCTATCAAATCGTGCAACCCATAAATAGTTTGTACTTTCATTATTCTCGTATGGAGACGGTTCTTTAGATAATACATCTATATTCTCTGTTTTGATCGGATTTTGTAAAGCCACAACTTTTTGAGGTTTTACATGAAGAACTTTAATTATTTCTGCGCGCATTTCATCTTGTTGAGCAATTATTGTATATGCAAAAGGATACAAGATTTTCATCGCTAACCGTATAGGTGCAGATATAGTTGGTGCAAAAACCAAATTGTTGTTTCTTACTATCGCCTTAATCCCAAGAATCTTTGCTGCCAGGATGATGCGTACATTAATATAAATCATTGAAGAAAATGCTATATCAGCTTTCTCTTTATGCAAATAATATAAGATTCTACCAATACCCAACAAACGGTATTCACGCTGTCTTATATGATACACTTTATAAGATGAAGGAATGAATTGTTCTGTATCCTTATTCTTTCCTACAACCACAAAAACTATATCAAATTTTTCTTTAGGCAGCATTTCTGCAATATTTATAGTAATACGCTCTGCTCCACCAAAGTTACATTTAATAAAAAAAACGATTTTTTTCTTATTTTGTCTTGCCATTTTGTTTTTCTTTTATAATTTTTGCAGGAAGCCCTCCTACAATAACATTTGAAGGAATATCTTTCACAACTACAGCATTTGAAGCTACAAAAACATTGTCTCCAATTGTTATTTTTCCAAAGGCTTTAGCTCCTGGACCAAATGCTACATAATCACCAATTTCTGGTCTGTTTTCTTGGGAATCCTTATTGCCAACCAAGGATCCTGCATTAAAACCACAGTAGTTTCCAATTTTCTTTGCGTTTAGAAGTACCCCCCCCGAAGACAAATGAACAATTCGAAGTCCATAACCGCAGCTATTTGGCTGTATTTCAATACTGTATCTTAACCCCAATCGTCCAACTTTAATTTTATAGAAGACTTTTGCTATTGCATGAATTAAACCTGTATTATTCATATGATATTCCAAATGACGCATAGCTTTTATATATCGAAACGCATGAGCCTGTTCTTGCCCGCGAAGTAGATTCCACATATAATGTAAAATGCCTCTATTTTGCCCATTTCTTTTGCAGTCTTCTGCTATATAGAAATTTAAATCCTTACGACTTTGTATCATTTTCTCATTTTTTATTATATTGTTCCAATGCCTTTTCCAATAAAAACAAAGCTCGTTTCAAGTCTTTTTTATTCAAGACATAAGCAAGTCTTACTTCATTCTTTCCCATTCTCGGAGTTGAGTAAAAACCCGCTGCAGGTGCCATCATAATAGTTTCATTTTCATAACAAAAGTCTGTCAAACACCACGCACAGAATTTTTCAGTATCGTCAACAGGTAATTGGGCTACCGTATAGAATGCGCCCATAGGAATAGGTGTATAACAACCTGGAATTTTATTCACTCCATCAATCAACACTTTTCTACGTTCTAAGTACTCATCATAAACTTGGCGACTATAATCAGCGGTACCTTCTATTGAAGCTTCTGCAATAATCTGCCCAATTAATGGAGGCGAAAGTCTTGCTTGACAGAATTTCATAACCGTCTGACGTACCTTTTCATTACGTGTTACCAATGCTCCAATTCTTATACCACACTCACTGTATCTCTTACTGACAGAATCTATTAATATAACATTATTCTCAATACCTTCTAAATGCATAGCTGATATATAAGGAGAACCTGTATAAATAAACTCTCGATAAACCTCATCAGAAAACAGATACAGATTATGTTTTTTCACAATGTCGCGAATCTGAAGCATTTCGTTTTGATTGTAAAGATAACCTGTTGGATTATTGGGGTTACATATCAGAATAGCCCGTGTTTTCTCATTGATAAGTTCTTCGAACTTTTCTACTTTAGGTAAACAAAATCCTTCATCAATCGTAGTTATCACAGTACGAATAACAGCACCTGCCGAAACTGCAAAAGCCATATAATTAGCGTAGGCAGGTTCAGAAACTATGATTTCATCACCGGGATTAAGCGTACTCATAAACGCAAACAAGACAGCTTCACTACCACCATTCGTAATGATAATATCTTCAGGTGACAATTGAATATTAAATCGACCATAATATTCAACTAATTTTAATCGCAAAGAATGAAAACCTTGTGAAGGACTATATTCGAGAGTAGAACGATTTATATGCTTTAAAGAATCCAAGGCCTTTTGAGGTGTTGGCAAATCTGGCTGGCCAATATTCAGTCTATAGATTTGTACACCTTTCTCTTCTGCAGCATAAGCAAGAGGAGCCAACTTTCGAATCGGAGAAGAAGGCATTTCCAAATCACGTTCCGAAATTTGTAAATCTCTCATTTTTACTTATCACAAGGAAGTTTTATCATTTTTCCCAACTTAAAATCCCATTCCACAGGATCAAATGCTGTCATTCCACTCCAATGAAAGAAAGTAATTTCTCCGAAGTATATTTTACCATTGCAATTATACAAGTCAATACGAACTTGTGGAATACCTGCAGATAACTTTTTAGCAATCTCCAACATCTCATCAAAATTCTTCGGCTTTGCTATGTGTTCTTTGCTATTTGGATGACCATTAGTAAAAGGAAGATGATTCCAATCTAAATCAAAGAAATCAAACTTTGTATCCTCACCTACTTTTTGACGATCAGAAGCAACAAAAAGTATCTTGGGTTCGCCATTGAAACAAAAAATCTTATAATCTTTAAGTTCATAACCACTTTCGTCCTCCATGTATTTCTCTGCTATAATTCTAGGAGAACAATTTTTATAAGGATATTCTTTATTGAATAGATAATAATTCTTTCCCCATCCATTAGAAAGTTTCTTCTTAGCCTTTTCGATATCCAATTTAGATTTATCTTTGCAAACAACGATACCACCACTATCTGAGGAAACTTTAATAACAAATTGACTTGGAAGTTTATCCCATTCAATATCTTCTACAGAATTCCATATACCTAATGTTGGAATAATATATTTACCCCCCTCAGACCGTCCGAAAACCTTGTTTTTCTGCAGTTTATCACTATTTTGAGGGCATAT
>OOCQ01001128.1_pt1 | contig 18054 bp, 18 predicted proteins | sample 1671121 | NCBI WGS metagenome assembly OOCQ01 (sample SAMN06348124, study PRJEB24527) | human gut metagenome | biome: human gut; feature: ankylosing spondylitis patient; material: feces | host: Homo sapiens | place: China | collected 2015-10 | reverse complement strand
CACTTCCTTTCTTCGTACTATTATTATACTTATTTTGTACGATTTTATCAACGTATTTAGCTAGAAAATATTATTCTTCGTCTACACTTACATTTTTACGATTCATCCACAAATAGAAAATCACATTAAGCACAATTCCAAAAATAGTTGCCACCGGAGCCGCAAGTCCTATCTTTGTGAGGCTTGCGTCCGGCTGGATACTCATGTAATACGCCAGCGGAAGTCTCACCAGAAGCGTCTGCACAAGTCCCTGAATCATAACCCAGACCGTCTTATCATGACCGTTAAAGTAACCGATCATACTAAATAAAAATGCTGTCACAATTGATTCCAGCGCAAATCCCCTTAAATAATCATAGCCTTTCTGAATTACGGCAGTATCTGTCGTAAATATTCCGGTCAGAAGATCTCCCTTAAACATTACAAATGAAAATACCATACAACCGACCACAAGACCTACGCCCATACCTGTAAACATGGCTTTTTTGGCTCTTTTTTCTTTGCCCGCGCCCACATTTTGTGATACAAACGATGCCATAGACTGCATAAGTGAGCTTGGCACAAGCATTGCAAAATTGACTATTTTACATGCGACACCGTATCCAGATGAAGCTGTAAGTCCGAGTCTGTTGACAAACGCACAGAGTGCGAGGAACGAAATCTGTGTCAGGCACTCCTGCAGTGCAAGCGGAGCTCCCACTTTTAACGCTCTCACACAGTGCTCATTTACCTTAAAATCATCTCCGGTTATCTTCACAAGCTGCTTTTTGACAAGAAGCACTATCGCAAAAACAACACTTACCGCCTGTGCTGCAACTGTTGCAATAGCAGCTCCGGCAGCATCCATTTTAAATCCTGCAACAAGAACCAGATCTCCTACTATATTTACAACACACGCAACGGCTACAAAAATCAGAGGCGATTTGCTGTCTCCGAGTCCCCTGAAAATTGCTGCAAGCAGATTGTACGCTACTATGAAAAATATGCCGCCTCCACAAATTCTCACATATACAGAGGTCAGGTCTACTGCCTCCTGTGGAGCCTGCATAAGTACTGCTATCTGGCGCGAAAAGCCTATCATGATGACAAACAACACCACAGATATTATCGCATATATAATAGTTGAACCACCGATCAGCGGACCAATGTGCTGTTTTTTGTTTTCACCGATATATCTTGCTATCAGAACTGTGATACCCATTGCAAACTGCGTTATCACAAATGTCACCAGATTGAGCACCTGACTTCCCGTTGATACCGCCGAAAGTCCCGATGTCGTTCCAAATCTTCCCACAACCAGAAGATCTACCGCGCCGTATGCCGCCTGAAGCACCAACGCTCCAAGGATTGGCACCATAAACGGCAATAATTTTCCTAAAATGCTTCCATGTGTAAAATCCGATTTTGAGTCACTCTTACTCAATTTCAACTCTCCTTTCGCTCATCACCTTGTAAAATTTCTCAATTGTCGAAATCATACAGTCCGCTTCATCATCCGAAATATCATCCATATATTTCAAAAGCCGGCTGTAATAGTTTTTGTCGTATCTCTCCGACAGCTCCTCGCCTTTTTCCGTAATCGCGATGTAAGTTATCCTGCCATCCTCATTCGACGCATATTTGCTGAGATATCCCTTTTTCTCCATCTCCTTTACGGTGCGTGTTACTCCCGGCCTCGGAAGCTTCAGATAATCGCTGATGTCCGATACTTTTACGTTTTCGCTCTTTTTCTTAAGCTTGTGAATGACATCCATGTACTGGATGTACGCCGGTGTCACTCCCTCCGGAAGCTCCGGAAGCAATTCCCTGATTCTCTTTGCCAGATAACAGGCATCCAGCATTCTTTTTATCTTGTCCTCGTTCATATTCGCAGTAGACGCTCCTTACAGTTTAGTTATCTTAGTTAATTACCATTGGTAATTATATATTCAATAAAATACCTTGTCAATAGGTTTTATAAAACCTTGAACTGGTGCACCCTTAAAATTAGGCACTATTCTAAACGCAATACCACATTCGGCAAAAATATAAGTAAGTTTACATTGAATTTAATTCGCTCTCATAAACATAACTTGCTTAATTTCAAGAATTTTTGCTCTAAGTAATTCTAAATCAACATTTTTGGCAACATCTATTTTTTCTGTAAGTAATTCACACATTCTTTCTGCTCTTTAATGCAACAAGCTTCTTATCCGTAATCTTGATTGTCATAGTATATACAGCATCTTCACCTTTTACAAGATTTTGTGTGATTATTTGTTCTTGTTTTTCTAAAAAAATGCCATTTCACCACTTTTATGTGATAAAATGACATTTTTCAGTCCATTTATGCAGTTCGTCACAGTATTAGAGCTTTCTTTTATTGTTTATTTTCCTTTATGAATGGGCAGCCAGTTTTGCCAGCTTCTGCATAATTGCACTTACATCCTGCATTACATTCAAATTTTCTTCCTCTGCCTGCATCGTCTCGCCTGCGTGCGCCGATACCTGCTGGGAAATCGCTGAGATTGTCTGAATGGAATCTATAATTTCCTTATTTGCATTCTGCAACTCGGAAATGCTTCTTGAAAGAGTATCTGCATTTTTCTGAATTGCCCGCGTATTGTCCTCGATACTTTCAAAGCTTTCTTCTGCATTTGATGCACCAGTCTTCTCTTCATTAATTCCATTTATCATATTGGAGACAACACCGACCACCTCCATGATTGCATTGGACACGTTGCTGATCAACTCTGTAATATGTACGGTTGCTTCTTTGGTTCTCGTTGCCATACCGGAAATTTCTGTTGCAACGACAGAAAATCCTCTTCCTGCCTCTCCGGCACGGGCTGCTTCAATGCTCGCATTCAATGCAAGAAGACTTGTTTGGTTCGTAATTCCTCCAATCAGTTCTACAATGGAATTCATTTCATCCATATACTGGTTCAGATTTTCCAGTTTTTCTGTAACCTCGGTTCCATTATCAACAGAAGCTTCAACTTCCGATGCCAGATGCTCGATATCCTGTTTGCCTTCCGCTAACGCTTTCAGAGTAAGCGTCATGCTGTTTCCGATTTCTTCCACAGCTGTTGCAACTTCATCCACCTTATCCTGAATTGCATGTGTCTGTTCCAACTGATTCTGCACATGTTCTGCGGTATCAGTAGCACCTGCAGATACTTCCTGCATTGCCTCAGTCGTTGTCTTAGATGCCGCTGTCAGCTTTTCGAAACGTACATTGATATCTGCAATATTGCCGGAAAGCTGCTGATCAAGTTCCTCATTTCTTTCCAGAAGATTTTCAGCCTCTGCTTTTGCCTGCGCCACTTCTGTAAATCTCTTTCTTGCGTTTTCGCGAATCACTTTTGTAGTCAAAACAGAATTCGCTCCAACCATGATCATAACAACAATCTGTACAACTGCTGCTTCAATTCCATGATACCCAAAACCGCCTTTTGTCGCACCGATCACAACAACAATGATACTCTCTAATATGGTACCTGTATTAATCAGAAGAAGATAACGTGTGTCACTGTAAGTGGTGACAACAAAAATCATCGGAATTACAAATACATAAATCAGATTTGTCGGTGAGGTAAAAAGACATATTGTGTAAAACAATGAAAATCCATAGGAAACCAGATGTTTGATCATCGCATGTTCCGTATTACTTTTCCAACAAATCACCTCGCCAATCAAAGGTATGACACCAACGACCGTAGCGATTGTCATATATACCGGAGACAGTTGTCCTCTTACGCTTTCCCATATCATAAAAAACACCATAACCGTTACCGTACTGATATGTGCCAGCATCGCAATGCGATTCGACCGCGTCAATTCCGAGATTTCTTTTGTTTCCATCATAATAATTCCTCCCCTAGAAAAGTTTTCCTACTTATCCTTATATTATTTCTTAAGCATCCTGATATTCTATTTTTAGTGGTGTATGTGTCTCAAATACCTTTGCAAAATCAATTTCCGGGTTAAACATTGTATAAAATGAAGAATGTGCATCACATGTAATATTCTTCTGCGGTACAGTATTTAATGTACCATCCTTATTATATTTATAAAATGTTGCCTCCGTCACTCCATGTATCTCAACCTTGTATAATGGTGTTCTAGATTCATGCTTTGGCACATAGCTGCCTTCTTTAAACTGCAACACGTAATTCGGCTGTTCCATGGGTTCTGCTATATTGTATAAGCCTCCCTCTTCATTCACTTTTGTCCTTCATAACATAATAATCTCCTTTATTTTTCAATATCATTCCACGCTGACGAAGCCTTATAGCAAACTGTATCAAACAGTCCGGGGCTTTAGCTTAATCGTTAAATAAAAGCAATTATTTTATATAATTTTAGATTATTTCACTAAATGTTGCAATAGGTTATAATTACCATTAATCAGATAATTTCTGTAATAAATATGGATTTTGCTTACAGCAAGAAAAAGAGCCGCCCAGGCCATAGACCTGTGCGGCTTCTCATAAGATGATTTAAATTAAGTTTATCCTTCAATAGCAATATGTTTTGTGGTCTCAACTTTCTTTGATTCCTCCTTCGGAACTGAAAGTTTAAGAATACCGTCCTCATACTTTGCCTTGATATCTTCCTGTTTCAGCTCATCGCCTACATAGAAAGACCTGCTCATAGCACCGGAATAGCGCTCCTTGCGGATGTACTTGCCATCCTTTTCATCCTTCTCTTCCTTGTCAAGCCCTTTGGCTGCGCTGATAGTTAAGTAACCATTTTCCAGCTTAGCTTCTATTTCGTCTTTCTTGAATCCCGGAAGATCTATATCTACTTCGTAACTATTGTCAGTTTCCTTGACATCAGTCTTCATAACGTTCTTTGCGTGTTTACCATAAAGCGCCTTGTCAACATCAGGAAATGAAAAATCCATCCAATCATCGTTAAATAAGTTTTCTCCAAAAATACTAGGCATCAACATAAGTCATCTCTCCTTCTTAATCTATAAAATCTGTGTCAACCTGTTTCTTTGGAACCGGAATGTTTCAAGAACTCAAAGCCTTTGCTTTTTGTTCCTTTCCTTTGTTCTTGACTATGTTATACACCTATTATTAGCACTCGTCAATAGTGAGTGCTAATATTTTATAAAATGTTTATATTTTCCGAGCAGCTTCAAAGTACTTACCATATGAAACTCCATTATTTTGCAATAAATAACACTCCGAGTGTGCCAGGCCCACAATGTGATGAAATCACACCACCTGCTCTTGTCTCTATAATTTCCTTAAAAATGCCAAGAGAGGCTATGTAATCTCTTACCCCTTCAACTGTCTTAGCATCACATTCCGAATGTGTAATAAATACCCGATCCGGTATTGCGTTTTTCAGGTCCTCTTCCAGATCTTTTGCATAATTCTTTATGACTTTACCGATCTTACCTCTATATTTCCTGCTTGCATCCATTTTACCATCCTTTACAACAATCATGGGATGAAGTGCCAATGCTCCTCCGATAAGCGCAGAAACCGCATTGCATCTGCCACCTCTGTAAAGATACACAAGTGTATCTACAACAAAGCTTGCTCTTACCTTCGGAATCAATTCATCAATTCCGGTTTTTATCTCCTCACGAGATTTACCATCTGCTGCCATAACTGCCGCCTCAACAACAAGCAGACCTATTCCTGTGGACAGATTTCTTGAATCTATCACCGTAACTTTATCTTCTGCATCAAGTTCTTCTGCCGCCATTCTGATCACGTTGATTGATGTCGACATCTCACTTGATATGGAAAAGCATATGATCTCCCTGCCTTCATCAATATATGGTCGCATTACATTCATTGCTGTTTCTATAGATGGAGCTGAAGTCTTTGGTGTAGTCTTATTTTTATCAGCCCACTCATACAATGCGTGAATGTCTATCTGCGGTCCGTCCTCCAGTTCTTCATCTCCTTTTACAATATGAAGCGGAATAATATCTATATCGTATCTTTCTAAAACTTCCTGTGACAGATCACATGTACTGTCTGATATAATTTTTATCATTTTAACACCTCCAGGCTTTCAAAATCATTTTGTCCTTCCTTTCTGTTCCATTATACTATCTTATTTTATTATTTCAATTGCGGAATAAATATATTATTTTCATGCCCATATTCAATAGTTACATGTTCTTTTTATTACAGTATCAAAAAAAGATATTTTCACCAATGGGGGGAAAGCAACGTTCATTTTACTGTTGACTGGCTCCGCTGGCTTTGTGATATTGCCTTGTAGTAAACACAAATAGAAATGATTGCTGTAATCGCTTCCGTGATCCAAAACGCATTCCAGACGCCAACCGCTCCGAAAATGCTGCCGAGTAAAAACGCAGTTGGGATGATAACCACAACATACCGGCAAAGTGAAATCAGTAACGAAGGAATGCCTTTTCCAAGTCCCTCCAGTGCGCCAGAAGATGTAACGGAAACCGCCGAGACAATAAAACCGGCGCCGATGATACGCAGGGCTGTTTTCCCGGCCTGGATTGTCGCTTCTGTGTGGGTAAACAGCCCCATAAGCTGGCCGGGGATTAGCAGACATATCACTGTCCCAAGCACCATAATGATACCGCTCATGCACAAGACGATTTTGTAAATCTGGCTGACTCTTTTGTTCTCCCCCGCACCGTAGTTATAGCCGATCAATGGGCGCATCCCCTGAACAATGCCATTAGCCGGAAGATAGATGAATGTCTGCAATTTGTAATAGATTCCCAAAACCAGAATATACACTTCGGAATATGCCGCCAAAATAGCATTGAGTGCCGAAATCAAAAGAGATGGGAGCGCAAGATTCAAGGTTGCGGGAATGCCGATGGAGTACAGCTTTATTACCATCTTTTTGCTGAGCAAAATGTACTGCCTGCGGATATGCACGCGAATTGGCCGCACAAAATAAACGACCAGATAAATCGCAAGCGTCAAGGTCTGCCCGATGCCGGTTGCCAGCGCGGCGCCTTCGATTCCCATTTCAGGAAATGGACCATAGCCAAAAATCAGAACGGGGTCTAAGACAATGTTTATTATACACCCACACATCAGGCTGATCATAGTTGTTTTCATGTTTCCTACAGCTTGGAATATTTTCTCGAATGTAACACCAACAACGATAATCAATGTAAAAGAGAACGCAATAACAGAATAGTGGACGCCAAGTTCAATCACTGTCTTGGATGAAGTGAACATTCCTAAAAAAGCTGGCATCATTGTAATACCGCAGACTGTCAAAACAACGCCGTGAATCATGGCAAGCACAAGTCCCTGCGTGGCAGCTTGATCTGCTTTTTTGTCATCTCCAGCGCCTAGATAGAAGGCGATCACTGCGTTGATTCCAACGCCAAATCCAATTCCAACAGCATTGATAAAATTTTGAACCGGGTAAACCAGTGATAATGCCGTCATAGCTTCCTCGCTGATCTGCGCGACGAAAAAGCTGTCGATAATGTTGTATAGAGAATTAACCAGCATTGATAAAACCATAGGCATGGCCATGGATAAAATCAGCGGCAATACCGGTTTTTCTTTCATAAAAGTATCGTTCATAATTTCTCCTCCTTGGAACATGTTATAAGATATTTTTGTGGCGATACCATGCCATTATTATGAGAGCAATGAGCATAGTGGCGGTTTCCGCAACAGGAAATGCAAACCAGATTCCGTTCAGTTGGAATAATTTGTCCAGACACCATAAGGCTGGAACAAGGAAAAGCAGTTGTCTGCATAATTGAATCGCTATGCTGGAACCTACTTTTTCTGTCGCCTGAAAATAGGTGGAAATCATGGTAGAGAGACCGCAAAACAGATAGCTTGCCGCCATAATTCGCATAGCGGATATTCCAAAGGAGCGCATGGCTTTTGACGCTGTAAATAATTCCAAAAGCTGCACCGGAAAGAAGTTGACGGTCAATGTTCCCAGTATCATCATACCGGAGACCAAAGCGGTTCCGTATCGGAAAGCGGAGTGCAGCCTATCTCTGTTTCCCGCACCGTAGTTAAACCGCATAATAGGCAAACAACCCTGAATCAAGCCGTTTACTGTCATAACGATCAGCTGCTGCACCTTAAAATACGCACCGAAGAATGCAATCGCCGTATCGGAATACGCCACCAGAAACAGATTGACGAATGTCACCATAAACGAACTGAGGGCATTCATAATGAAAGATGGTAAGCCAAGGGCGAATATACGGGCAATCATCCACTTTTGTATATGAAATTCTTTGATCTTTATCCGCACTTTCTGCTTTTTGCCCAGCAGCAAGGCAAATGCCAAAATCATGGATAACAAATAGCCCGCAACAGTAGCCACCGCAGCGCCACGGATCCCCATAGCTGGAAAAACACCAATACCAAAAATTAGGAGTGGGTCAAATACAAAATTAACGACCACTCCTGCAATCTGGAACCACATAGGAGCAATCATGTTCCCAGTAGCCTGTATCATCTTCTGGATTGCGATATGCACCATGTTGGGAATTTGCATGAACGAACATACGCTCATATAGGCAAGACTCAACTGATAAATTTCTTCGTTATTGGTAAATGCCCTAAAGTAGGGTTTCATAATCAGTAATGACAGAAGATTGAGCAAAGCACCAATTCCAAAGGCCAGTAACAATCCATGTGTGACGGTAGTATTTGCCTCATTCTGCTTTCTCTGTCCCAGATACCCTGCAATCAGTACATTCACGCCAACGCCGATCCAGATAGATGTCGCATTCATCAAAGTTGTAATAGGAAACGACAGGGAAACCGCCGTCAAAGCATTTTCACTCAGCCGCGCTACAAACGCGCTGTCTATCAGATTATAGGAATATTGCAGAAACATGGAAATCAGCGGCGGTATCGACATTTGCCAGATGAGCTTTCCAACAGGAGCGACCGCCATTTTATTATTGGTCTGCATACTTTCCCTCCTCTCCACAAAGTGTCCGGCGCAAAAAATTGCGCCGGACAGCGGGACATTAAATCCGAACGATATAGTTTTGTTTGCGTGCTGCGGGTTGACCGGCTTCCTTGGCCGGATAGCCCAATGCAATCGCCCCGACGCCACGCAAGGTTTCCGGTAGCTTCCACTCCCGCAGGAGAGCCTTGCCACTTTCACTGTCAAAAATCTCACGTTCCCGATGTACCCATACAGTTCCCAGTCCAAGGGCATGGGCGGCGAGCATCATGTTTTCGAGGACGCAGCTTCCGTCCTCCACAAAGGTACTTGCGGAGCCATCTGCCAAAACCAGGATCACGACAGGTGCGCCATAATAAGGGTCTGTGTTGCTCCCCATCACTTCTGCGTTTAGTTTTGCAATCTCCCGCCTATATTTGGGGTCTGTAATTGCAATGATGGTTGGAGATTGATGTCCTCCGCCGGTAGGAGCGTAAGTCCCTGCTTCCAGTACAGCGTCCAAAGCCTTGGAAGGGACAGGTTCCGATTTATAAGCCCGTACACTACGGCGCGTCTTGATAAGAGACAAAAAATTTTTTTCCATACAGATATAGTCCTCCATTCTGCTAATACTTCCGAGATACAGGCAACAAAAAAGCCACACAACTATCACAAGATAGCTGTGTGGCAAAAAGATGACCGAATCCGGAAAAGTCCACTAAAATTTTGCGTTTATCATTATAACGAACTTGAAGGAGACTGTCAAGCAGCAATCATTACGGAACTATGCAGAAGAGAGAAACTATATCTCTCTACATGCTTATTAATACACATAAAGGTACATCGAAGCAAAAATCCCGCCTCACTCGTTAAAAAGTGATGCGGGACTTTTCCTATAACATTTATCTTGGCCATCTCTTCTCTGCCGGTAATAGTTCTTCGAACTTCTGATGAGGTTCACTCTGATACCAGTATGCCACACTTGAAAGATCGTCTTGTCGCTCAAACAATCCATTATGACTAACCCCTATTTGCTGTACCGTTACTTTCAGATTTTCCTCAAAAAATACAGGATCGGGGATATGCCATCTGTAAAATCCACGCATTGGCGGACAATCATCATTATGATATTGATTCTAAACAAGTGAATCATGTCTGGAGTAAAATGGATATCCCAAATAGTTTGTAAAATACATATTTTACGAACTGTTTGTATTTTTGGTCAGTTTTGCAAACTTGAATTTGTCCGCTCCTTTATATAAAATAATTCCATTTTTCAGAACTACTAACTATTTTTCTTATCTAAATGACATTGATTATCTAATTAACTACATTATTTTCTGTCTAAAATATCCATAAATTCGTCACCTGTAATTGTTTCCTTCTCATACAGGTACATAGCCAGTTCGTCCAGTTTTTCCCTGTTTTCAGCAAGGATTTTTCTTGCTTTTTCATGCTCTGCTTTTACGAGCTGCACGACTTTTTCATCAATTTCCTTCTGTGTATCTGCAGAACAGGAAAGAGACGTATCGCCGCCAAGATACTGGTTGGTCACGTTTTCCATTGCCACCATGTCGAATTCATCTGTCATGCCGTAGCGGGTGATCATCGCTCTTGCAATTTTTGTTGCCTGTTCGATATCATTGGAGGCTCCGGTCGTGATCTCACCAAATACGATCTCCTCTGCCGCACGTCCGCCTGTAAATGTAGCAATCTTATTCTCAAGTTCTTTTTTCGTCATCAGATATTTATCACCCTGCTCAACCTGCATAGTGTAGCCGAGTGCACCTGAGGTACGCGGGATGATTGTAATCTTCTGGACCGGTGCTGAATGACTCTGTAATGCAGCTACCAGAGCGTGTCCGATCTCATGATATGCAACAACCTTCTTCTCTTGATCTGAAAGAACCGCATTCTTCTTCTGATATCCTGCAATAACCACTTCTATACTTTCTTCGAGATCAGATTCATTTACAACGGTCCTTCCACTACGGACAGCACGTAATGCTGCTTCATTTATAATATTGGCAAGCTCCGCACCGGATGCCCCCGATGCCATACGTGCAATCGTATGCAGGTCAACATCATCAGATGCTTTTATCTTCTTTGCATGAACCTTTAAAATTGCTTCACGGCCTGCAAGATCCGGCAGTTCAACCGGCACACGTCTGTCAAAACGTCCCGGACGTGTAAGTGCCGGATCTAACGACTCCGGACGGTTCGTTGCAGCAAGAATGATGACACCATTATTTCCTTCAAATCCGTCCATCTCTGTAAGAAGCTGGTTTAAGGTCTGCTCCCTCTCATCATTTCCGCCCATTTGTCCGTCACGCTTTTTACCAATGGCATCAATTTCATCAATAAACACGATACATGGTGCCTTTTCCTTTGCCTGTCTGAAAAGATCTCGAACCTTGGAAGCTCCCATACCGACAAACATCTCTACGAATTCTGATCCGGACATTGAGAAAAATGGTACATTTGATTCACCTGCAACTGCTTTTGCAAGCATTGTTTTACCAGTTCCCGGAGGTCCTACAAGAAGGACACCTTTTGGCATAGACGCACCTACATCGGTATACTTCTTCGGATTGTGAAGATAATCAACGATCTCTGAAAGGTTTTCTTTCGCCTCATCTTCTCCTGCAACGTCTGAAAAACGGATTCCCTCACTGGATTGCACATAAATCTTCGCATTGCTTTTTCCCATTCCAAAAGCCATCGAATTTTTTCCTCCGGCATGCTCCATCAGTTTCTTCGCCATATAATTTCCCAGTGCGATAAAAAGGATCAATGGCAAAACCCCGGTCAGTAGGAAGCTGATGATCGGTGACATCTGCTTATCGATATCTTTTGCGAATACTGCTCCACATTCATATAGCCTGTCCGTCAGGTTCGGATCGTTCATCAGACCTGTTTTATAAATATTTTTTTGATCTTTATCTGTAAAGATGATCTGATTGTCCTTAACTTCTACTTCACCGATATTCTTCTTCTCGATCATGCTCATAAAAGTTCCATAATCCGTTTCCTTTACCTGATGCTCCATAAGGATTGGTGTGACAACCAGATTAAATACGATCAGCACTATTAACACAATCCCATAATAATATGCCAGTGGTTTTTTCGGTGTTTTAACTTCTTTCATGGTCTTTCCTCCTGTTGTTCTGCGTTATGCTTTCTCCGTGCATTTTCGTATTATTTATTCTGCCATCTGACTTCGCCCTTGGACAGAAGCGGATAACAGATCAGCTGATCTGAATCCAGATTTTCCGCATGCATATCAACCGCTGTGATCTGATGATTATCATAAGTCGTATAATAATAAATACCTTTTGCTGTATTACAACAGGACGTGTATATCGTGATCTCATATTTGCCTTCTGTCACCTCACAGCATCCACGCTGCTGATCTACGGATCCTAAGATATGGAAGAACTGGCTTACACTCTCATCCTCTTCTTCACCGGAGATCGAATTTAATTTTGTAAAGGCAACTTTCACAAATCTTGACTGGCTGGAAAGATCTCCAGGTATTCCCATTCCACCCATTCCTCTGCTATATGCATCAAGCTGTAATACTCCTGCAAAAGTACTCTCCGGCTGTTTTCTGGATACTCCGGCATAATTATTCAGTGCAAACATCTGACTCGGGAATGGTGGATTATTGGTAAGCACTCCTACCGGATTATCATATACATGCAGCCCATCTTTCATAGACTCAACAACGATACAGGAGTCTTTGTCTGCAATGATCCAGTGAAGCTGTGCTGTCGGCAGCTGTTCACTGAATGCTGTACCTGTCAGTCTAATTGCTGCCAGCTTCTCTCTCGCCTCTGCTACAGTAGCACACTGTGTAAGGATCCATGGGATGAACTCGAACTGTGCCACCTGGCTGACTTCTGTTTCATCTTCCGGCAAAGCCTCTTCATATGCCGCATTACCGACAAAATTAAGACCTGCCATTCCAAGGCCTTTTTCATTAACAGCATCATAATAAAGCGGATAACCTTCTGCAACAAATGCCATTCCGATCAAAGCATAATGGCTTTTTATCTTCCCGGCAAACCGGAAATCAAATTCGTAATTTCTTGGCGTTATCGTGATCTGTTCCCCATAGGAAAATTCATAATCAAGCGTTCTGCCCATATAAAAATCTTTTGTTTTGTAAGTTGCTGCTGTACACATATCGAACACCTCTTCTTTCTGCTATAATAGTCCTGCAAACAATCTCATAAACAACTGTCCGATCCGTAAATATGCACTCCGTCCTGTGCGGTACTTTTCGGTCACTTCCCTGCATTCATTCATGGTTGCTCCAAGATCATCTCTTATATCCAAAACTGTCTGACTATCCGCCATAAAACAACCATTTTCAAAGTGGTGATAAAGCAATGCCATTCAGTTAAGCATCATTTTAGTGGTTTTCTGTCATAGAAAGCCACTGTTTTTATACCTAAAAACTTTAAAAATATTACAAAAAACAGTTGACAAGTAAGCCAATATATGTTGCGTAAGCCTTGATTATAAACATATTTCAAGGAGTCTCATTATGGCTGATTTTTTCTTATCTAATTTAAAATCCACACTCGACAACTGCATCACAGAACTCGATGAAATTCACTCCATGTTCTGCCGTAATCCGGAAAGTGATTTTACTAGGAACCGCAAACTTTCTTTCCGCGAGTATATTCAGTTTATGCACCAGATGCAGAGTAAATCCGTTTCAAATGCAGTAAACATATGCAGGGCATATCTCAAACACGATGGTAACGAAACAGAGTCCATACTTCTCATACAAAAGTATCTGACACCTGTCAAGTACAATCGAAAATATCCTATCCACCTCCGTCCAAAGAGAAATAGGGATTTCATGTATCGGGTTGCATAAATCTCGTTACCATTATACTGCATTATGAGGCAGATATGCAATCTGTCTTTTTGTCATACACAAAAAAATGATTTGAACTCATCATACACCTGCTTTCTACGCATTAGTGCACCAAAAAAATACAGCATTTCTTAACTGAACAGTATTTTCAATGCATGAACGCATATGATATACTGTTTTCATCATAAAAAACCTTATCTAAATACAGTTCATCACTCTCTGCCTTAACTTTCATAAGACAGTAGAGAACCACTGTACTAATAATGATTACGAACCAAATTAACACTTTGCCCATTCGACCACTCCTCTCAAATAAATAGAGGACCAAACCAGCTGATGGAATATTCCATCTCAAGTGCTAATTTAGTCCTCACTAAATGTTTTAATATAAAATTGTACCTAATCTAAGCACACAGATTCACTCTCAGACTGATTGCGGACATCTGTGATACTGACTTGGTTTTTCGGTTTTGATATAACAGCGCTGCCTTATCTACCGCTAAATTGGTATAAAAATAAGGACTAAATTAGGCATAACCACTTGATTTTACTGTGTTTCATCTAACTTGGTCATATTATAACTCAAACACCTGTTTCCCATCTAGAAACCGTTCGGCCTGAAACTTTTATCTTTTCGGCAAGCTGTTCCTGTGTAATATCCTTTTCTTTCCTAAGTTCTTTTAAGAAACGTCCAATCTTTTTCTGATCCATACTGTTTCCTCCTTTCATTGACAAAGTAATATTATTCTACTAAACATAGCACGACACAAAGCGAGAAAATGCCGTATTTACGCTATTGGACAAACCTGTCTAGTATTATTTATATTGGCTTTAGCCCTAAAAACTTCGAGTTGTCTCTATCTTTATCTTTTAATTATAAACAGGATTTGAATCTTTTTCTACTTATCTATAATCAAAAAATCCTCTCGAAAAATCCTCTTCCTTGTATTATAAAACCGCTTTCATAAAATTTTTCTTCTTTTTCAGAATACCTGCGTATCACTACGAATATTCCGACTGTCAAAATCACTCCAAATACGATTCCTGCCAGAATTCCATTCGTCCCCATTCCATAACTCTCATTCAGATAATAAGATGGCAGGAAAGAAAGGATTGTTCCCACAACCGATGGCGGTATAAATCTTAGAAAATTCTTATAGCATAGGCACTTTACCATTTCCTTGTCTATCATTCCCAACATTCGCAAACTACAAACGACCCTGCTATTTTCTTCCTTCTCTGCCTGGATACGTGAATGAATTAACAGAAACTCAGCCATTATCATAAGCCCTATCACAAATGCCATCAAAAATAATAAAAATTGTCCTGATTTCTTTGCATCCTGGTATTTCTCCACTTTCGAAGACAATTCATAATATGTCTGCTCATCTTCATTCAACTGATTGCTTTCCTGCAGATATTCTTTTACTTCACATACTCCCGCATAAGAATCTTCCCAATTCTGAAACTGAAACAAGTTTGCGATACCAGCACTACCTGTTATATCTGCACTTAATTTTTCGAAATCAGAATCGTTGATGATCAGTGTTTTATCTGCAAAGGTCGGATTTTGATTAAACAGTATCTTTACATCTGTTCCAACAGACTGCAGCTTTCTGTCCCCGGAAATCGTTACAGTAGATACTGGCTGTATGTTATGTTCATACCCATCTTCCAGATTGTACTGAAACAAATTCAAAAACTCGCCTTCCTGAATCTGATAATCACATCCAAAATCCCGGTTTATTTCTGTCACAGGAAGGTAATTAAAAACATCATCTCTGATATAGGGAAGCTGAATGACCTGTTCTACAGTAACACCATTTTTCTCCAATATATGAAGGACATCCTGTACTGAAACCTGATTCATTCCATAGATTTCTGAGTACACCATGTCATAGGGAGAATAACTTTTTGCATCCTGTAGAAAAGCCGGATATAAAGTCACACATACCCCCGTAAGCATAACAGATACCGCTATTATGAGAGAGGCTAAAACATACCTACATCCCCATTCTTTCTTGTGTCTGCGGACAAATGACCATTCCACCAGATGAAACCTCATGTAGTTGGGTGCAAGTCTGAATAAGAACGTACCGATCTTTCCTGTTTTTTCTGCCCGATATTGTGCTTTTAGCAGGGTTCCGATTTTATCCAGCATAAGTCTCCCGGCATTCAGGATAAAGGCAACTGCCACCACTACTGTATATAGAATTGCTGTAAGCTTATATACTTCCGGGCAAAACTGCCATTGAACTCCGTGAACATCTATTGCATAAATGATAACGGAAAAAAATAAAAATGACAGCACAGTTCCTGCCGCAAGTGCTATTGCTAATGCCAGCACGGATATGATCACATTTTCAAAAAGTAAGTTTCTAAACGCTTCCTTCCGGCTCATGCCAAGAGAAAACATCACGCCGTATTCCTGTTTTCTTGATGCCAGAAATGCCTGACACGAAACAGGAAGAAAAAAAAACAGAAACACTGCAGACAGAAAAAATGGAAGATAAATGTTATTGGATATTGATGAATTTACAATCGACGCATTCATAAACGTCCTGTTTGTGGAAATAACTGCAAAACAACAGAATAATGCCGTTGCAGATAAATTGCATAGAAAGTACAATCGATATTTGTAAAAACCAGCTTTCAGCATCTTTCGGGAAATATCAAAAAAGGTCATCTTTTCCACCTCCCAAACCGCACAGCGTTTTCCATATATCTTCTCTGAAATTATCGGCAGTGTTCTCTTTCTTTACTTCTTTTGCCAGATTCCCATCCTGTAGAAAAAGTACCCGGTCACAAAAGGATGCCGTATAAGCATCATGTGTCACAAGCAGAAAGCTGATGCCAGACCGTTGATTCATCTGTTTCATACATCGCATTACATCCCCAGTGGTCTTTCGGTCAAGGCTTCCTGTTGGCTCATCTCCAAAAATAATATCCGATTCATTGATCAGCGCCCTGCCAATCGCAACTCTCTGTTTCTGACCTCCCGATATTTCCGTAATTCCTTTGTCAGCTAATTTTTCAATGCCGAGCACATCCGCTATTCTTGAAAAACGCTCTTGCTGGATGTCTGCTTCTTTTCGTTCAAGAATGAGTGGTAACAATATATTTTCTTTTACCGTCAAACTCTCCAAAAGCTGGAAATCCTGAAAAATCATTCCCATATGCTTTCTGCGAAAAAATGCCTTCTCTTCTTCCGTAAGCTGTGAAAACGTTTCTCCTCCTATTACGATTTCTCCATCGTCCGGTGTGTCAACCCCGGTCAGCACATGGAGCAGAGTAGTCTTTCCACTGCCGGATGGTCCCATAATAGCAACCATTTCTCCTTTCATAACTTGCAGATTCACATTCTGCAAAATCCGCATAGTTTCTCCTGCAGTTTTATAACTTTTTGAAATATGATTTACATTTAATACATACATCGAAGTTCCTCCTGATAATAAATTTTAAATTTGATTATCAGAAGTATTTAATCATCCATCCGAACCGATAGACTGCAAAGGGTAACTCCCGGTCTGAAAGAAAACTCACCTTGTCCGAGGTCTTTAAAGCCATCATATACCCAGAGCACCATTATTTCTATTCCACCGAAACATATACACTCATAGAAATGCAAACATATACTTTCGCTTATATCGTTTTCACTATTTGACTTTTCCAAGCATTCCATCTGCTGTATGACTATACTTTCCAAATCCCCTTCTGCATAATATCCACTCCAGATTCGGAAATTTAGCGACAAAAGTAAAATCAGCATGATGGAACTTAAAACCATAATAGCAGCAATTCTCTGTTTTTTTACTGAAATCATATGAATCAAACCCTATACTTCTGCTTTATCATCTGGAAGTTATCGCTTAATCTTTCAAATTAGTTAAATCCTCTAAATACATTTCTATATTACCACACTCTGGACAGACCGCAACTTTTACATCATCTATAATTTTTGCCTTTTGTTTTTCATCTACATGAACAACAATCCCATAGCCCCCACCATTTACTTTAAGTCTTAAATCTGACATCATAACTTTTCCGCATTTTGCACATTTTCTCATTGTTTACCACCTCCAAATGTATAAATTAAATTCCGATTTGCAGGGAACAACTCCTTGTCCCCTACACCATAATTACTATGTATTTGCATCTACAAACTAGAATTTGGAACGTGCTTTATAAATTTTTTCCGATCCCCTCAAGTTCGTTCATGGAATCCTTGTTTTTTTCAAGTTCATCTCTGGCTGTTGCGTAATATGATTTTTTGAAAAGCATAT
>OOCQ01001113.1_pt1 | contig 18290 bp, 29 predicted proteins | sample 1671121 | NCBI WGS metagenome assembly OOCQ01 (sample SAMN06348124, study PRJEB24527) | human gut metagenome | biome: human gut; feature: ankylosing spondylitis patient; material: feces | host: Homo sapiens | place: China | collected 2015-10 | reverse complement strand
CGACGCTCTTCCGATCTGTGCTAATTGCGTTATGCCAGTAAATTGGGCACTCAAGGAAATGGGACTTTTAGCTACGAATGCTAACTTTTACAGTAAAACCAACGGTAATTTTTCAGGAGTTTCTGCCAATATGAAAAAGAACTTAGTTACTTTTAAAAAGGGAGATGTAGTAACAGAAGCCGGAGATTTAATTGGTATGAAAGTAGTAGATGCGGCCAAAGCAGACTTACTTGTTAGAGGGGACATTATTGCTAATCAGTCATTCACACATACATATGTTTTTGACAGCTTTAGCAATGGAAAAATCTACGTGTATGAAGCAGGTGGCAATGCTAATGGATTAGGCTATAGTAAGGTTGGATGCGGACCTTTTTATGCCAAACAGTACAATGGGTTACGTATTGCAGGATTAATGCGTTGGAAGTAAAGAAGATTTTAAAAATGAAAACGATCTCCTTCGTCATATTATGACGGTGGATAAAAACGTGGAGCAAGGTCGTGCCTTGAAGAAGATTTTCACCACTAGGGAGAATCTGTTTATTACCGGTAGAGCCGGTAGTGGTAAAAGTACGTTCATGAGACGTATCGTAAAGTTCTTGGGTAAATGTGTTATTGTAGCTCCTACTGGCGTGGCTGCATTGAACGCAGGAGGGCAGACCATCCATTCGTTTTTCTCTATAAAGAACGATCCTTATATCCCTTCTATCGAGAGAGGTATGTTGTCGAATAAGGTGGATGTAAGTCCGTTTATGAAGAAGAAGATCAAGAATCTTGATACTATTGTCATTGACGAGATCAGTATGGTAAGACCTGATTTGCTTGATGAGGTAGCTGACGTACTTAGACAATGCAGGCGTAGCAAGGAACCTTTCGGTGGAGTTAGGTTGATTATGTTTGGAGATCTATCACAACTACCTCCTGTGGTGACGGCGGATGATTTTATCGATAGGTATTATGAGAGCCGGTTCTTTTTCTCATCTAAGGCATTAAGAGCCTCAGGATTCTCGGTCATTACCTTCGAGAACGTGTTCCGTCAAAAAGATCCTCAGCTTCTTTCCGTACTTGAGGATATAAGATGTGGGGTTATTACCGATGAGTCAAGACAGATATTGGATAGTAGGGTCAAGTATCCGGATAATATGGATAATACTATAATTATATGCTCAACTAACAAAGAGGCGTATGAGATAAATAAGACTAATCTTGATAAGATCAATAATAAGGTATTTAAGTTCGATGCTACTGTATTCGGGGAGAAGCCTGTAGCGCCCTGTGAGGATGAGCTTATAGTAAAGGTAGGAGCTAAGGTCATAATAACCAGAAACGGCAATGGATATGTCAATGGCTCGATGGGTATCATAACCAGCATAGATACTATTGATGAGACGATATATGTTCATCTAGATAACGATACTGAGGTGGAGATAACCAAAGAGAAGTGGGAGAAGATGAAGTATAAGCAGGTAGATGATTCCCTTGAAGGCATTTCTTGCGGCTATATAATACAATATCCATTGAGGTTAGGATACGCTATAACCGTTCATAAATCTCAGGGAATGACTTTAGATAATATATTCGTAGACATCAGCAGAGCCTTCGAAATAGGACAGATATATACCGCTCTTTCAAGATGTAGGTCTATAGACGGGCTTTATCTGAAATCAGTGCCTAAGGAAGATATGGTACTGCTAAGCGATAAGATATCTGACTTTATAGAGAAGGTGGATGAGAATGAGGGTGTTTTGAATCCAGAAAAGATATCTGATATCGGTAAGGATATGATCAAGAAACAACAGGATTTGTTTAATTTCGATGAATACGGATTATAATGGCTAAGAAAGAACTTTTTTCAGACGTAGATGAGTTAGTATCATCTTTAAATAAAGAGCTTGGAGAAGGCTCGATAATGAACTTCGGCGATGATAAGCCTATAATATCCATACCAAGGGAAAGCACAGGATCGCTGGTGGTGGATAAGGCCCTCGGCGGCGGATGGGCGGTAGGCCGGATTCATGAGCTGGTCGGGATGGAATCTTGTGGCAAGACTATGATGTGTACGTTAAGTATGATCGAGTTCCAGAAAAAGCACCCCGATAAGCTGGTAGCTATAATAGACGTGGAGAACGCTTTTGATATCGAATACGCTAAGAAGATGGGATTGGACGTGAACCGGTTCCTTATTTCCCAGCCAAGCTACGGGGAGTTGGCTATCGATATCACGGCCAAGCTGGTGGAGTCCGGCAGGGTAGGCTTCATTGTCGTGGATTCCGTGGCGAACTTGGTCCCGAAGAAGGAGATCGAGGGTGATATGGAAGACAGCAACATGGGATTACAAGCCCGGTTGATGTCAAAAGCTATGAGAGTTCTTACCGGGATCGTAAACAAAAGCTATTGTGTTCTGGTATTCATTAACCAGTATCGTGAGAAGATTGGTGTAATATACGGTGATCCTAAGGTAACAACCGGCGGTAATGCCCTTAAATTCTACGCCTCTATCCGTATGGAGATGTCAAGGAAGAAGGTCATTGTAGGAGAAGACGGGTCTTCTATCGGCCATGAGGTTAGGATAAAGGTATTGAAGAACAAGACAGCTATACCTTTCCAGATAGCAGAGACGGCTTTGTATTATGGCGTAGGATTTGACAAGGAGCTTGAACTTTTGAAGTTATGTGAGGAAACCGGTATCTTTACCCGTAAAGGATCATGGTACTGGTACGGAGAGGTCCGGGTGGGCAATGGAGTGGATAATACGTTAAGTATCATGAGGGATAATCAAGAATTGTGTCAAGAATTAAGAACTAAATTGAATTTGTAATCATGGCAATAGGAGTAAAATTTGTAGACGTAATACCGTCCAGTGTAGAGAACGCTGTCGAGGTTAAGAAAGGGGATGTGAAGAACTATCTGTTCGTAGGTATTCCCATGAGTGAGTTTATTGGAAAGAGATATGAGTATGAGGGATTCATATACATGTGCCTACAGGGTGTCACCGGTGGCACGGAACTTGGCGGAGATATAGCCATAGCCGTATTGAGACCGGTTCGCCCCGCCGTCGGGCAGGCATCTTATCATTTGGTATCGTATACACCTCTTACGTATACGAGATCTGATGTGGCGATATTCCTTCGCAATGGTGATTTTAAGGTTGTTAAACGTGACGATTGTAATCTTATCTGATCATGGGAACATATATATCGATAAAATCAACAGTAAACGCATTCAGGTACGGGATTGATCCTATACCTGAATGGTTTGATAAGATATCCCAAAGAACCAAGGAGCTTGATGTGATGGTTGACGGTCACAAGGTAAAGGCTTTGGATATAATCCTAGAAAATGGCATTCTACGGGCTTTTTACGGTTATTATATAGGTATGTATCCGGATAACTCAATACAGGTGTTTAGACCGGAGGATTTCCATTCATTATATACGTTGAAGTTATGAATATATCAATAGGTATAGATCCGGGTATAGACACCGGAGGATTGTCTATGATCCCGGAGAACGGGGATATTAAGGTAATTATGACTCCAAGGATATCGGTTAAGGGGGATATAGATCTTAGGGCTATATCAAGCTTCTTCCTCGATGCCGCTGACAAGATCCAAGAAAAGGGAGGCGGGACGCTGGCGATCGCCGTCGAGGACGTCCACAGCATCCACAACAGCTCGGCCGCCAGCAACTTCACCTTTGGAGGGAGACGCAGGGAACCGAACGCCCTATTCGCTATGATGGTGGAGATGATGGAGCGATACGGATCTCACCCGGATGTTAGGTTCATGTTCGAGGAGGTGCAACCAAAGACCTGGCAGAAGGAGCTTCATACGACAGCCGATCGGGTGTATACGGCGGCGAAGTTAGACACGAAGGCTACCTCCATCCGATGTGCCATGCGCCTTTTCCCTTTGGTCTCTTTCGTGAAACCATGGTCAGGAAAAGGAGTACAACCTACTAAGATACAAGACGGAATGTGTGACGCCACGCTTATAGCCGAGTATATTAGACGTAAGTTTAAACTATTTTAATACTATTAAGTATTTATTGTATTTGTATTAATATAATTATGATTATATTTGCGATGTAATAAAAAGTTGTTCGTTATGCTTATAAGATGCTTGTCGAAGTCATTAAATGAGAAGTTGGGCAAATTGGAGACGGTTGTTAAGAATGCCGGTCCCAACTCCCTTTATAAGGATCTTAAGATAGATGTTGTCAATAATCTGGCTTATATCACTTCCGTAAATGCCAAGGTATGTGTTATAGAGCGATTGGAGGTCGAGACTGACTCTAACTTCTCCTTCTTGGTCGAGGCAAGCTCTTTTATCAGGTTTATAAAAAAGCAGAAGAATGGCGAGATTAAGATCACGCTTTCTGATAAGAAGGACAGTATTACCATATACTACGCCTCTGGCGAGTATAGTTGTCCGGCGTTTGACGTAAATACCTTCCCTATGGTATATAATATTCCTGAAGGAGGTATTAATGTTAAGATGAATGATTATGTATCGATACTTAACAAGGCCAGTAACTATACGGAGATCAACGAGCTTTATCCTTGCATCGAGAATGTGGTTATTGATATTGACGATATTAATATTAATATAGTAAGTACTGACAGGAATACTATTTACAGGTATTTTGTTCCTAATCAGGATAAGGTAGAGAAGGTATTTATCCCGGTATCAAACGCCTCCTCTATATTACTTGATAAGCATATAAATAAGTCATTAGATACGTTGTCTATCAAAGTAGATGATACTAGGACTTACTTCTCTACCCCTGATATGGATATGTATGAGATTCACTTTGACGGTAATTATCCTAACTGGAGGTTCGTGGACGAGCATTTTGTCAAAACAAGTACCTATGTCTTTGATAAGGATCTACTCGTCCATGCTCTCCAGAATAATATCAAGATAAATGAATTTGATCATTGTAAATTGATATTTACGGAAAAAGGATGCGGTATTATGTCAGAGAACCCTATGTCTGGAAGATCTTGTAAGGAAAGGCTTACGGCTTTATCGCATAACGGCAATGATATTATATGCGATGTGCTATGTGGTAGGTATCTTGGTATAGTTAAAAGCATATCATGTAATAGGGTCGTTATCGAACATGATCATAAATCTCATTTCAACAAGATTTATGGGGAGGATAATAAGAATGAATATTTCTTGTCATCATCAATTATTGTTTAATTTTTAAATATATATAATATGGGAGTTCGTGAAAATTCATCAGGTGGTAATAACCATTACTTTAAAGTAAGTGGTAGCGGATTATTATATCAGTCATCAAGAGAACCAAAGGAAGGTTTCGAGGAGCATATAAACGAGAAGACCGGAGCCGTTTCTTATTGGAGGGTGTTCTGGAACGGTATCGAAGGTTATTTGTCTGATATTAGCGTAAGAGAAGTGGAGTTCAATGGAATAAACGCCAAATACTTATCCATAAAGATAAGTGATGAGGATGGTAATTACTTTATAAACGTTCCTTTGGTGACTCAAAAAGGAGGTATTAATAATTACGTGAAGTCACTGGTAAGGTACTTGCCTAATATCGACCTGAAACGTAAGGTAGTGATCAATCCTGCTCATGCTAAGAAAGGGGATCAATATGCTCCCGGTAATTTCTTTATCTCATACGCAAGGGAGACTCCTGACGGTAAGGACGAGCTTATCCAGCAATATTATAAGAACGGGCAGAATGGATGGCCTGACAGGGTTGAGAGTACTGATATAATGGGGAATAAGAAGTTTGATTATACGACCCAAGACGCTTTCGCTTATCAGGTACTTAATAAATATATCCAAAGTATTAAAGCGGATGGCGTGAGACCGGTTCAGTCTCCAAGCCAAAACAACGCTGGTGAGGCTATAACGCAAACGCCCCCACCGTCATACGCTACGCAGGCTCCATCGCAAACGCCTCCTCCATCATACCAGCAGGCCCCGCAGCAAGCGCAAGCCCCTTTGTTTGGAGGTCAACAACAACCTCCTCAATATCCTCCTTTTGGAGACGACAGTGATCTTCCATTTTAATTAACTAATTAAAAAAACAGAAAGTTAATGGAGAGTAATTTCAATATATCTACTAAAGTGAATCGTGTCTCGATGCCTACCCAAAATAAGGTAGATACGGTTATGAAGAACCTAGGGCATCGATCTTGTATAGCGTATTCCGAGGAAAAGGATATGTATTATAAGGATGGAGAATGGGTAGCGTCAGATCTTGACGCTACTATCTTACCTCTTAGGGAGATGTTCGAGAAGACATCTGATTTGAAGTTAGGATTGAAGATCGTTTATTTAATAATCAAATTATAATGGCCAGTATTGAGGATATTAAAAAGCTTCTGGAAAGCAAGTCGTTTACATCAGCCAGAGACCTTGATGAGCTTGAGGATAAGCCGGATGATAAACAAAACGAGGTTAGATTGAATTGCGACCCTATGGTAGGGATGATGGAGGAAGAGGGGAAGATCTTCCTTAACTCCGTAAGATTCTCGAAAGCATGGAACTCGTTGGGTAAGGATATTCCTATCAAGCAGGGTAATGCTTTCCCATTAGGACAGGGTGATGTCCTTGATATAGACACAGGGGTATGGGCGTCGTTCCCGGATAACACCATAGGGGTGTTGATGATGCTGCCGTCGTTTACCGGAGATACGGGACTTACTTTGGTAGGATCACCGTTCGTCTCGTCTAATAACGGGAATATCATGATCAGGGTCACTAATGTCCGTAAGGATATGGCTATAGTCGAGAAAGACAAACATATAGCTGAGTTAATTATAGTCGGCAAGATAAAAGCCGATATTTTTAGAACTTATAAAAGTAATGAACATGTTCGGATTGAAGATAGTAAAGAGTAGCTATATAAATACTCTAAAACAGGATCTTGATGAGGCTATTAGCTATTCAAGTAGATTAAAAAGAGATTATGAGGATTCCCGCAAGAAGATAACGGAATTAGAAGAGAAAGTAGGGTATCTTGAAACTCTTTCCGATTCCATTAATATGGATATAGAACAAAAGGATTCTATTATAATTAAGATGGGTAATGAGCTTAGTAAATCAAGAGAGATATATAATGAGTCGGTAAAAGATAAAGAGACTCTTAAACGGGCTTATATGGATATCGAGAAGAAACATAAACTATCATCTAAATTACTCGATGAGGCTAGAAGAAGATATAAGGAACTTGAGGACCAGAATAAAATCATGTCAGATCGTATCAAGTATATGGAGGCAGAGATTTTAGACATCGATGTTCCTAATGAGGTTGTTGTTGATGAGGATAAGATGGATCCTAACTCAGGTCATATTGATATACCTGAAAATAACGCCCCTGAGGTCGCTGATGCCGGTATTGACGTAAATGTCGAGAATAAGGCGGAGGATAAGAAGAAATCTAAGAAACGTAAAAAATCTAAGAAAAGTGAATAAGATCTTGTTTTTCTTGTTAACGTTATTTACCTTAGCGGTTGTCGGATGCAGTACGTCAAGAACCTATTATACGGAATATGATACTACTGACATATCTTATGTAGTGGATTCTATAGTGTCTTCCGGGACCGTGATGGGCCAATGGAAGGAGTGGCGGTTTACGCTGGACGACGGCCGGGTCGATAACTTTGGCTTCACCGCCCTATACGACGCCAAGGGGAAGGCTAGGGGGTCTATACAGGTAAGGCAGAGATCCGATACGTTTAATATCAAGATAATTGATTACCATAAAAAGGATAAAAAATGAGTTACGGGTTAGGATATATACCATCCCCTGTGGATGACAGAGACGCTATCATGAACATGCAACATGAAGCTGTTCCTGATGAGTATAAGGTCAATGACGTTGATAGCGTAGTGGATCAAGGATCTTCTCCTATTTGCGCCGCTGTAAGCTTAGCTGAGATACTTAACTGGAGAAAGAGTATAAGGGCTATTAAAAGACCGGCTAAGATCTCTCCCTACGATATATATGATCTGAGAGAGGATAGGGATCAAGACGGGATGGTTCTTCGTGACGCTATCAAGTCTATCAAGAACATAGGCGTAGATGGGGAGAAAATAAACAGTTACGCTAGGATCATAGATCCGGTATCAGCTAAGGTGGCTTTGATGCTGAATGGGCCTCTGGTTATAGGTCTGTATTGCTATAATTATGGTAATCGATTCTGGCAAGGCCAAGGGCAGAACTTGGGAGGTCATGCCGTTATCCTCACCGGCTGGGACAAGGCCGGCTTCGTCCTACAGAACAGTTGGGGGACGGGATGGGGTAGGTCTGGTGTGGAGACGTTCCCGTTCGAGGATTGGTGCTATATGCTAGAATGTTGGACAATAGTTTCATGATATTACTATATAATTTTCGAGAAATTCCGATCCACATCCTCTTGTGAAAGACGATGTGGTGTATTTAGGACCCGTAGCTCAATTGGTAAGAGCAACTGGCTCATAACCAGAAGGTTGTCGGTTAAAGTCCGGCCGGGTCCACAGTTGGATTAATAATGTTTGTCATTAGGTTTAGAGTTTAGATTTATGTAGTGTCCTTGTCCGGGAGGATCAGGACGCTTAAAGGGGAGTTAATTTAACGGATAGAATTTACGATTCCTAATCGTAGCGTGGATAAGGGTTCGATTCCCCCACTCCCCACATGGTGTTTTCTTAAACATATTCCCGTAGGTCGGTAGTTAATGATAACCGGTAGACAGCCTACGGGAATTAATAAAATCCTACGTGCTTAGGATCGCTTTCAGTTCTATTTTTCGTGTGTATCCATAGGAGGGTAGCACGGCCCTCCTTTTTATAAATAATATTTGGTATGGACATTAATCAAATAAAAAAGTACCTGCCATTAGGATGGGATGTGGTTGATCTAATAGATCACGGCATAATTGATCTTGATATCATGAATGGTAAGATGATGGGTGAGTATGTGGCTGTGTTGATGATAAAATCTTATGATAAGACCAATGGCCATATCCTAACCGCTTTCTCGTTCCATGATAAAGATATGGATAAGTTGAGAATGTTGATAGGTAACGCTATAATGGCGGTAGGATATAGGAATAATCCTCTTACTGGAGATGGGAACACGGCAATCAAATAAAGGTACTGAGTACACTGAAAGAGGGATATTGGATATCCTGAACAGAAAGTTCTTGGTATCTCCTAAATGGGTGATAAATAACCTGTATGTATATAACTGGGAGTCCGATTATCTGGCTATAACCAGATCTATGTACGCTTATGAGGTTGAGGTGAAGATCTCGTTGGCTGACTATAACAAGGATTTCGAGAAGGAGGGTAAGCACCAAGTAATGCAAGGCTGGTTCGAGGCGCGAAAGCAAGCCCTGTACGAGACCGGAGACTGGGTCAGGTACGGCCGCCCCAATTACTTCTACTACTGCGTTCCGGATGGGTTGGTTGATCCTAAGGACATACCTCCGTACGCAGGACTCGCTTATGTTTGTGGCAGGAATTTGAGAAAGATCAAGGACGCCCCTATCCTGCATCGTGATAAATTTGACCCCGAAGCTTATAAGATGGCGGACAAATTCTACTACAATTGGTGGAACGAGAGACGTAAGGCCAGACAGATAGAAGGGAAGGATATGAAAGATGAGTTCAGGAAAAGCATGAAAAAGGTGAAGGAGAAGATAACAGTCGATGCCAAGATCAAGGCGATGGAGGCGTTCTGGAGCGTCTGCGATTATGCCTACTGGCCGTACGGGGGAAGAGGGGTGCCCGGAATGAGACCCAACTGTTCCGCTTGTGGTGAGGAATGTAAATTACAATGCCCGAAAGGGAAAGAATTTAAAAACAAGATACGATGAGCAAGATTAAAGATTTATTGGCAAGAGTCATTTCGTTAGCCTCAGAGCAACCTATGAGCTATAAAGAGGCAGTTGAGTTACTTGATGGTATAGATACGTGTAAGGTCAAGATATGGCTGGAAGAAGGAGCGATATTGCCTAAGTACGCACATAAGGAGGACGCTTGCATGGATCTGTTCGTCAAGGATGTAGAACTTGACGGAGGCAGGACCATATATCATACCGGTGTACATGTAGCATTGCCGGAGGATTATGAGATGGAAATACGCCCTCGTAGTAGCATCACCAAAACAAAGTCTGTTATACAAAACGCCCCGGGAACCGTTGACGAAGGATATAGAGGCGAGATTATGGTAGTATGTAGACGTGTGGATTGTTATGATGATCCTTCTTATTCGGTTGGAGACAAGGTAGCTCAATTGCTTATCCGTAGGAGGGAACGTATCGTATGGGATCAGGTGAAGTCGTTGGATGACCTCGGATATACCGATAGAGGCGATGGTGGATTCGGAAGCACGGGGAGATGATCATGAGCGGAAGGGTTAAGATAAAGATCAAGGATAAGAAACCTAAGATCGATGTATTTAAGGTAATAGATAGCCGGTTTAAGAATATGAACGAGCTTCGGGATCTGATCGACATGGATCCAAGGAAAGGGCTGGTCAGGATCCGGGACGGGGCCGGCTTTAGGGAGGTGGAGCGGGGCGGGTGCCTGCACCGGAACTACCTTAACCTGTTGGAGGAAGAGCTGGGCGCTAAATTATCCATAGATCTTATAGAAAGGTATATCAAAAGATAATAATATATTAAATCGTAAAATTATGAATAGATATGTAAAGAAACCAATTGCGATAGAAGCCGTAAAATGGAAAGGCTTTAATAATGATGAGATCAAGGATTTCGCTGGTGATAGCGTTAAAATAGAAGTTATTAGGGAAGGTGACGCTGATAATGGGATACCTCCTTCTGTTGATTGTAGTATAGAAACCCTTGAAGGTGTTATGAAAGCCAATGTAGGTGATTACATCATCAAGGGAGTAAACGGGGAGTTTTATCCTTGCAAGCAGGACATTTTTGAGAAAACATATTTACATGAAGATGATATGGGTAACGTATCCGACGGATATCATACATTTAACGAACTATATAAATATCGAATGCTTTACAATGCCGCTTTCTTCAATGAGCTTGCTAAGAAAGGCGATATAAAGATCTGTAAATCACATAAGCATTATGATGGAGAGGAATGCTTCGGCGGAGGGTGGTTTATCGTAATGGCAGAACTGCCAACGGGACAGATATCCAATCATTATGAGAACCGGTATTGGGAGTTGTTTAATATCCCTGAACTTGATACGGCATGGGAATGGGATGGACATACGCCTAAAGAGGTCGCTGATAGAATAGAATCGTATTTGAAGTCGAATTGAGATTAATATCTGCCCTAGGAATTACTTAGGGCAGGTTCGTTTTATACACCGATGTGTCTACCACGATCTGGCTATCCATATCTCCAATCAACTCAATGATCTCATCCCTTATATCATAAGAAAGCAAGATCGGTATTATGGTTAGTATAAAAGATAGTATTATTCCTGATCCTATTATGATAGTAATATCATCACACTCTATATCTAACATCGGCATGACAAACATCAACCCGGCCGTGAATATCATCACGAATAACGCTGATATCTCATTTATCATATCCCGCTCCATCGTATCCTTAATCATATCTCCTCAACTTTAGTATGGTTTATTATCCTGCTGATATGACGGATACTTAATCCCGTCCTGTCCTTTATCTTACCATATACGTAGTTCCTTGATACGACCGTAGCCAAATCACCTAACTCGTCCAGTATCTCATTATACATCCTATGGATCTCGTTGTTGCGGATAACCGTACTGTCCCTTATATATATCTTCTCAACGTCGTCGTCGCAGAAGAAGATCTTAAGCTTATGAAGTATGTCTCTAAACATGATTATAGTTTTGTCCCAAAGATATGAAATTTTGAGGATAAAACCAGAAGGAAGCCAAAAATAACGGGAGGCGGTGGGAGGGCGGGGGATGCCCGGAAGGATGGGAGCCAGCCCGTTCCCTTGGATTCAGCGACATGATCTGAGAATAAATCATATATTTGTATGTACAAAATGCATAATAATATGATATTAAATAAAATTAACTCAATGGGGGGGGGTATTTTTCGCCCTCCATAAAAACAATAGATTATGTTAAGAAGAAGAATGTTAAGTCAAATGCCATTGCCGCCGTCCGGTAACGTGAATGACGCTTATTTTTACGTGGAAGCTCCATGGATAAAAGATCTATCAAAATATAATATGAATGTGGATGGATCTATGTATATGGATATTGATAAATATAATGGTAAATATGTATTTTCCATGGGAAGAGTAGGAGCCTACAATTCCTATATCAAATTTGATAATGACTCGAATATATTACCATGCCCTCAACCAGATAACGAAATATCCATAGAAGCGTTGCTCTATTTAAATACACAACAGGAAGGAAGATATTATCTATTCGCTCCATATGGAACCCAATCTACTACACAAAACTATTTATGTATCGGTGTTAATGTCTCATCATATGGGACTAAACTTTTTTATACCCAAGGACGATCTGTAGATATACCAGCATATCAATGGGTACATGTAATGGCGTCGTGGAGAAATGGGTATTTGAAGGAATATATTGGAGGGGTGCTGAGTTATGAGGATGCGACTAATGTGATGTATACACAAAACTATCAAACATATTATTTTAATATAGGAGGATATCCATCAGCCTACGACATGGGACTCCCGGGAATGTTTAGGTATGTAAGGATCTGGAATTATGCTAAGAACTTTGACTTGGATAAATTCGTGCCGGATACTTAACAATGTATTGGGCATAATATCATACAATGGAATACTTAATCAATTAAAGGAATGAGAAACGTGAAAATACGAATATATCATCCTACCCACCCATTCCTTTAATTGGTATAAGTATATAATTATGACTAATTTATATCTCTTATGAACCGAACACGAAAGCTTTCGTACTTATCTCGGTAGTCTACGCATCCACTGGAGAAACTCAAGTACCATCCGGTAACGGACCTGCGCTCTGAACTAGACCAATAACCTTGGATATTATCGAATTCTTGTCCACCAATATCAGATAACGCTTTATTGACGCTATTTAAGTTCATCCATATCAATGACAATTGTGGGCATGATGGGATATACCAATCATTATATCCCTTAGCGTCTTTGCTGGCTAAAAATGCGTTAAGTACACGCCCAATTGTCACATAACCACTATATCCTTCACCTCCTTCAATCACCTCCTTTAGCACTTCGGAATTCGCTTTTCCCTCCCAATCAGACAAAGCCCCACTTGTCCATGAAGAAACATTTTCCGGAATATTGGGAGTACCATTGTATGACCCCGACTCAGGTTTTAAATAACCGATGATATTATTCCCATACAAATTACTATAGTTTGTAATGTCGGTCTGATCCGTACCATATCCACCCCAATAGAACAAATAGCTTTTATTATACCCTGCTGAAGCGTTTTTATAGCTTTGATTAGAATCCTCGTTCTTCTCGATCATGAGCTTATGACCATCACTGACAAGTGCAACAGCGATACATGTGGTATCCGCTTCTGATATCGGTATTAATATACCATTTTTATTCACGGCATAAATACCAGATTTTATGCCTGAATTAAATCTTCTTCTCATCATAATGATACATTTTTATGGAGGATGAAATACCCCCCCCATACCGTTATTAATTTATTCATTTATAATATATTATGTTTTTATTATGTCGTAAATATAACATAATTAATTATATGTAGGTAATAGGGAGATATGTGGGTATGGATTGGTTATGAGATATGTATGATTACATTAGAATTTAAGTTATGCACAAATATAATGAATTATAGGGATATGGCGGAAGACCCGATGGGTAGGCCCGGAGGGATGAGGTCTACCCCCTTCCCTTGGTACTACACTATCCTTACCGTTACTCGATAGTTACCATGAGAACTTTTCCCATAGGCATAAGATTCACATCCCGAACAAAGATCAGTTACTATACAATTATCGTTTAATACATAATCACCATCCCAAGTTACATAACTTTCATCTAAAACCTGAGTCTTTAATTCAGGTCTGTAAGTGAAATTAATAATCTTCCCAGGATCGGTTATCACCGTTACAGGAACAAAATTAGTTATCCTATTCCCGTATGTCACCTTATTAGCCAACTCGCAATGCATACCCGAATTATATTGATACGTAAGGGTTCCTTCTATAATACCTCCACTTATGCCCAAAATAATATTGTACTCATTTTTCGGATTTAGATATTCTATCTGTCCTCTTATGCTTATAGTTTTTATCTTCTTATCGCGATATATATCAAGATAAGATCCGTTAAAACCACGTTGATATGTATCTCCATCAATATATATATCTACAGGATTAAGACACATTCTCTTGTCTATATTAATACGGTAGTGGATCTTACCGGTAGAAGAAGTCCTGCGCCTAAACATACCCCCTCCTTATCTGAGGGTTAAAATACCCCCCCCCCATGTATTTAACTTCTTTATTCATAATATGTTATGTTTTAATTATATCGCAAATATAATAAAATTAATGGGATTATTAAGTCGTGAGGGGATGAGGGATGGGAACATAGGAATATGTTGGGACGCCGGACATATTGGGATATGCGGAATATGTGGTGAGGATGGGGGATATGCGGAGATATGTGGGATATGTGGGATATGTGGGACGGACCACCTCCCCGAAATCGGCCCGGCCGGGCTGCCGTTTTTTGGTCCACCCCCCCCGCTTGCAAAGGCTGGAGATAGGAACGGCAAACGATCAACGAGCCAAAAAAAAAGAATGCTTATTTTGTATTTAACTTGCTGATTATCAATCATATAAACCAATATTTTAATATACATTTACATTTGATTATATTTATTACATATAATCGTCGAATTTTTATTGCAAAATATTTGTTGAATAATAAAACATATTGTATATTTGCCCTTGTAAGATAACAACATTAATAAACAAGGTGTACCAGATACCAATACAAACCCCAAAGGTATGGGTAAAACATTATGACAAGTAAAGATATTAACAAAGTCCAAAATGAAGTTAAAAAAGCAAGTGAGAAAACATTGACGGGTGCCGTAAAAGCTTGGTGTCAGCTGTTTAAATCTAGCAAAGAGGTTAACGAAATACTCAAGGATAATGATATAAAGGTAGATAAGGCTATAGTTCCTGCTTTGGTTGCTTTGGCAAAGGAAAAAGAGACGGTAATACAATTATGTAAAGAGATATTACCACGTGTAAATGATACCTTTTGCGCCTATAAGGAAATAGAAAGAGAATATTATGACAAGCAAGACCAGGCAAACAACAGCAAGTTGCCATTGGATAAGGTAAACAGTATAGCCGTATTAGGTAATACACATAAACGCTTTGGATATTGTGAGCCTGTAGCATACAGCGACACAAATAGCGTACCATATTATGAAGTGTTTAACGGATCGGATAAACGTATCGTTAAAGTAGCTACACCTATCAAGCGATACACATATAATTTGATCGCCAAATGTATTACTTACTACCTAACACACCCTAAAAATGATAGATAATTAGGCGGGCTATAATAGCCCGTCACGGTTGCAAGCTATTGCGTCCCCGTCGCGCAACTGGATTCAGACTAAAATAGCGAGTTATTTAACATATTGATACAAGGATATGCAGATCGGTAGGGTATCGAGAGTTTTGCATAAATAGCCTGCCTCTTAGCAATGTGGGTAGGGGTTATCTCAGTCGTAGATCGTCCCGTTATTCTTGACCTTGTATCAAGTTGGGTTAATACGTCCGGTTTCCGGATAGGCCATGTAAATTCATGGGGTATATTGGTGTATATACACATGTATAGGGCGTATGTCCATACGTTGCTAGAGTAACACGTATGGAGTGCATTACGGGGTTATAACCGTACCAATGTATCAAAGCAATAACATATAAGGTTGCTTAAATACTTGTATGTTATATGTATTAATTAAAATAACAACCCTTACAAGGGTATTTTGTGCGGTTAAATTGACGGACAAAGTGCGCCTTGTCGGTACGTATCACGGGTGACGTATGTGCGTATTTGGTCTCGTTCGTTCGGGGCAAAGGGACAAAAACCAAAGGGAATCTGGCGGGTGTGGTGCGTCCGGCTAGCTGTATTGATAACGGCGGCCTTGTGCCTTGTTAGTCGCCTATTTCTTATTGGCTTCATTAAATGCGATTGATTATGTATAAGAATAAATTTAGTAACTTGAATAGGAAACTATCTTTTCAAAAAGAAAAGGCTTTAGAATCTGCTAGAAAGTCTCAAATGGAGTTTTATATTGAGCTTACCAAAGAACTGTACAATTCTAATAAATTAGATTGTAGCAGGGAGTCGGATAAGTGCAGGCGTAAGCGTGTTAGTTACATGGCAAACAAATTGAGACAGTAGTCGTTTGTTTTTATTTGATTTTAAAGTTTTGCCCTTCCGTATTGTAGTGATATAAGACGGAAGGGCTTTTTTGTGCCTATATTTTACAGAATGATAGCATATTCATATGTTTTGCTTACACATAAAAGTGATGAGGCGGTAAATTTTAAGCCTTGATCGAAAATGTGTAAGTTAAATGCTTTATTGTGTATCATTTTGTATACATATATATCCATACGGACGGGTAGATTGTGCCCTTATGTATGGTTTCGTGCGTGAATCGATCCTAAAAGGTATATAATAGGCGGTACTTATTGTATATTTTTTATCTATATCTGGGCTTATCTTTCTTTAGAGGAAGCTCTAGGGATTGATGCATATTATGTTATTGATACTCAATTGATTATATTATTTGGGTGTAATTTTAAAATCGTGGTTACTTATTGTATATTTTATGGGATTAGTTATATATTTCGTACTTACTTTGTTTTGTGGGTACATGGCGTTTGAGTTGGGGCGGTATGTTATAGCTACGGGCGACGCCCTTCCCTTAATCATAGTTCTTTTATTGGCTTTATTATCAATACATTGCATAAAGCAGATATACAAGGCAATCAAGAACAAAGACCTCGATATCCTAGACTAATCGGGCGTTCCACGTGGAACAATCGGGAGGAAGGTCTCGGGTTTTGCGCTGAAAGTTGATGGGATTGATTTGTTTTGCGGGAGGGGACACCTCCAGACAAGGTAAATCAAGGTAAATCAAGGTAAATCAAGGTAAATCAAGGTAAATCAAGGGGAATCAGGGGAAATCAAGAGGAGTCAAGGGGATCAATGTGAACCGAGGAAAAACGAGATGAAATAAGGGATCCCGGGAAACAATAGGGAAGGGGAACAAGGGTATCTTTATAGTAAGGGAATCTTATGTGTATGAAGGTATGTCTATGTATGGGTGTATGTGTTTCTTTGGGTGATGGAGGGAGTGTAGGAAGCCAAGGGAAACGGGCGGCGGTGATGGCGTGGGGTCGGCCCCGCTGGTCGTCCGTTCCCTGTTTTCCTTTGGCGGTAGTGTAATATTAAAAATCTGATAGTGATATGACGAGAGAAGAAGCAAGGAACGTATTTGGCGGTAGTATAGTAAATAATCTGCTGTCGTTAGGGGCTGAGCCTACCAACGTGGTAAGGCAAGACGGGTTGATAGAATGGAAGAGTGATGGATATATAGAGGTAGGAGGCGTACAGGTATGGGCTTACTATTATTTCGAGGATGGTGAGGATGTTGATAGATGTGATTGGGAGGATCATATGGAGATAGAGGTAGAGGAATGTTGGATTTAAAACCGGTTGATGGTGGTGGAATAACACCAAGGGGAACGGGCGGCAGTGTCACGGCGTGGTAGGTCACGGGTGTCGGCTGCCGTTCTTTTCTTTGGCGTGGTAATATAAAATACTAATAATATGGACGAGATTATGAAATTACAAGATGAAGCGCTGCTTTATCTGCGTGATAATATTACAAAGGATGAGGCGTATTATATCCTTACGACAGAGAATGAAATGACGGAGGTCTTGATGTCTAAAAGGAAGGACGGGAGCAAACGTATCAAGATTCTTGATGCGGAATATACTATAGAGAAGGATGATATGCTATTTCTATTCGATACTGATGGGGTGATAGATGAGTGTCTTTTGGTTGCCAGCTACATAGGGGTAAATATGTATTTTCGCAGGCAAGATGTCAACGCTATTTTGAATAACATCAATAGAGAGAAAGTTCTGAAATATCCTTACATAGCTATTCAGTTAGATAATATACAGACTGTAGAAAAGCGTAGGGTTGTTTTTGAAATTACCGGGCATAGGATGGATGATAACAAAGAGAGAATAGATTTTATGTTT
>OOCQ01001102.1_pt1 | contig 18424 bp, 21 predicted proteins | sample 1671121 | NCBI WGS metagenome assembly OOCQ01 (sample SAMN06348124, study PRJEB24527) | human gut metagenome | biome: human gut; feature: ankylosing spondylitis patient; material: feces | host: Homo sapiens | place: China | collected 2015-10 | reverse complement strand
TATATGGAGCATCGGGGTTTTACTGATGTTACTGCTCTTCTTGCAATATAAAAATGTAACGGTGGCAATCGCCAGTTCAATTTTCCCGCCGCTCCCTGTTTTCTATTTTGCATCGGCCGTCGGTTGTCTGTTTACTTATACTTTGGCTGTATACATACATAATCTACCGACTCTGTCGCGTATTATGATCTATGCCGGAAATGCGTCTTTAGCTATCATGGCTCTGCATTTTCTTGCATTCAAAGTTGTCAGCCTGCTCCAGATTCTGATATATGGTTATGGCATTGATTATTTGTCCGCATTCCCTGTTATCCCGGACCGGATAAATATCTGGTGGGTTCCATACGTAGTTTGTGGTGTCGCTTTGCCGCTGTTATATACAAGTGTTAAACAAATACTTGTTCTTCAATCCGGTCGATTATACGGTCAACTGATCTTAAAATTTAAACTATGAAAGTCGTTCCTACCGCCATAGAGGGCGTTGTTATCCTAGAGCCGGAGGTTTTCGGCGACGCGCGGGGCTACTTCTTCGAGAGCTACTCGCAGCGCCGCTTCGACGCAGAGGTCCGTCCCGTGCGGTTCGTGCAGGACAACGAATCGCACTCACGCTACGGCGTGCTGCGGGGCCTCCATTTCCAGAAAGGGCGTTACTCCCAGTCGAAACTCGTCCGCGTGGTCCGGGGCCGCGTGCTCGACGTCGCAGTGGATATCCGCCGCGGCTCCCCCACGTTCGGCCGCCACGTGGCGGTGGAGCTGACGGAAGACAACAAGCGTCAGTTCTTCATTCCGCGGGGCTTCGCGCACGGCTTCGCCGTTCTGAGCGACGAAGCGACGTTCCAATACAAGTGCGACAACCCCTACGCCCCCGAATCGGAGGGCGCCATTGCATGGAACGACCCTTCGCTGGGCATCGACTGGCGTCTGGCCCCCGAAGATGTCGTGCTCTCGCCCAAGGACAGCGCCCATCCGCTGCTGTCGGAGGCCGGGGAGCTGTTCGACTATAACGAAGACTATTATGCTTAATATCCTGATCACGGGGGCGAACGGACAGCTCGGCCGCTCCCTGCAGCGTCTGGGCTGTGTCTCGCCCCACAACTATATCTGTACGGACGTCGCGGAGCTGGACATCACCGATGCCGGGGCGGTCCTGCGTGCGGTCCGGGAACAGGGGATCGACGTTATCGTGAACTGTGCGGCCTATACCGACGTGGAGCGGGCCGAGGATGACGAACCTACGGCGGAGCTGCTGAACCACAAGGCCGCGGGCAATCTCGCGGCGGCGGCCAAGGCGACGGGCGCGACGCTGTTCCACGTCTCGACGGACTACGTCTTCGACGGCACGGCCCATACGCCCTATACAGAGGATGGTACGCCCTCGCCGCTGGGAGCCTACGGGCGCACGAAGCTTGCAGGCGAACGCGCCGTCATGGCGTCCGGGTGCCGGTATCTGATCTTCCGCACGGCGTGGCTCTACTCGGAATACGGCAACAACTTCCTGAAGACGATGCTGCGTCTGACCTCGGAGCGGGATACGCTGCAGGTGGTCTTCGACCAGATCGGCACTCCGACCTACGCCGGGGACTTGGCGCTTGCGCTCTTCTCGATCATCGAGTCGGAACGCTACGCGGGCAACGAGGGGGTGTACCACTTCACCGACGAGGGCGTCTGCTCGTGGTACGACTTCGCGACGGAGATCGCCGCGGCCGCGGGACACGACAAATGCCGCATCATCCCCTGCCACACGTCGGAATTCCCGACCAAGGCCACCCGCCCGGCCTACTCGGTGCTGGACAAGACCAAATTCAAAGAGACCTTCCGGATGGACATCCCACACTGGAGGGAGGCCATGATCTACTGCATGAAACGACTCACAGAAAAATAACCCATGAAACGCACTATCCTGATCACGGGCGGCGCGGGCTTCATCGGCTCGCACGTAGTCCGCCTTTTCGTGAACAAATACCCCGATTACCGGATCGTCAACCTCGACAAGCTGACCTATGCGGGCAATCTGGCCAACCTGCGGGACGTCGAGGAGCGGCCCAACTATACTTTCGTTCGGGGCGACATCTGCGACTTCGAAGCGATGCGTGAGTTGTTTCAGCAGTACGGCGTCGACGGGGTGATCCACCTCGCGGCCGAAAGCCATGTGGACCGCTCGATCAGGGATCCGTTCACTTTCGCGCGTACGAACGTCATGGGCACGCTGTCGCTGCTCGAAGCGGCGCGGGAGTACTGGAACGGAGAGTGGGACGGGAAGCTGTTCTACCATATCTCCACCGACGAGGTGTACGGCGACCTGCCCCTGGACCGGCCGGACCTGTTCTTCACCGAGGAGACGCCTATCCATACCTCCAGCCCCTACTCCAGTTCCAAGGCGTCCGCCGACCTGCTGGTGCATGTGGCCGACGCCTCGCATCCCGACCTGCTGCAGCAGATCACCTCTGTGGAGACCATCCTCGAGGAGCTGGAGCTGCAGCATATGCCGCGCATCCTGCTGCTCAACAAGTGGGACCTGCTGGACGTGCCCGCCCGCGCCGAACTGGCCGATGCCTTCCCGCACGCCATCCCAGTCTCCGCCCGTACCGGCGACGGCCTCAATCGCCTACTGGAAGTGCTGGAGAACATGCTGCTCAGCACCCAGCAGAGCCAGCTGCTCATCCCCTTTGAAGAGGATGGCCCTGTCCTGCAGTAGCCCGCCCGGGATACCGACCGGACGTTGTGCCCCTTCGCTGGATAGGCCGTCGCATGGGCTGCCGTTACGGTTCTTTCCGCCGTCTTTCCGAGATCGGCCATTTTTCCTGACAGGCAACGCTCAACGCGCTGCCGCTGCACGGCATTTTTGTTTTTTTCGCGCGTGGCGCCAATGTGCCGACGCCATAAAAAAGGGCCGCTCCTGGAGCGGCCCTCATGGCATCATAACGACGTTCTGCCGTCACACGACGGCAACCTTATCGTTGTCTACAAGGTGACGGCCCCATCGCCCTTGGGAGCGGCCTTGGTCTGCGATCCCGCCTGGGCAAAGGCGCGAGCCATGTTCTCCATGACGGCCCGGCCCACCACGCGCCAGGTCTCGCCCTGCTTCCGCAGAGCCAGCCAGGAGGTCATGCCGGCAGGCGTGGTCACGGAAGCCACGGCCGCATCGGGGCCCAGCTCCACCACCTTGGCGTTCCTGAGCGATTCCGGCACCCACGGGCAGTCGGGGCGCTCGGCCTTGCGGCAATGGGCCATGAGCTCACCGGTGGAGACACCGCGGGTCAGGCTCTTGCGGAGTTTGTCCTCCATGTTCAGGGCGCTGCCCAGCAGCTGGTCCATACCGCCCAGCCCCAGATCCTGGCCCAGGGAATCCAGCATGTTCAGGGCCTCGTTCTCATTGGTCATGTTCCGCGCCTCGTTGGCGGCGAACAGGGGCATGTCCATCTGGGCCAGAAAGGCCGCGCTGTCGTTCTTTTCCATGGCGTCGGCCATGGCGCCGAGCGGTTTTTCCGGGCCGGACGAAAGGCAGGACGCCAGCAGGCCGCAGGTCAGGGCGAGCGACGCCAGCAACAGGGATCTGCAATTTTTGCGCATAGGATCCTCCATGCAGGAAATGACTTTTGGGCGACATACAAGATAGCGCAGACGCCGGTGGTTGCCAAGCGTTCGCCCCGCCGCAATGGCCGGGAAACAGGGGCTTTTTTTCCGTCACGCCTTTTGCTAGCATCGCCTCCGGCTGACCGTGCCATCCCGGCCGGTCGGGATACGAAACCTTTGGCAACTGCTGTCCCGCTCCGTGGCGGACAGGCGGAGGCTGTATGAAAGTTATCATCATGTGCGGCGGCAAGGGCACCCGGCTGCGGGAAGAGACCGTCATCAAACCCAAGCCCATGGTCGAGATCGGCGGGCGGCCCGTACTCTGGCACATCATGAATATCTATGCCCGTTTCGGCTTCAAGGACTTCATCCTGCCCCTGGGCTACAAGGGCGAATACATCAAGCAGTATTTCCACGACTACAACATCCGCAACACGGATTTCACCGTGGACCTGCGCAGCGGCGCCATCACCCCCCATCCCCGCGAGATCGAGGACTGGCGCGTGACCCTGTGCGATACCGGCCAGGAGACCCTCAAGGGCGGCCGCCTGAAGCGCGTGGCCCGCTACATCGATACCGACCGCTTCATGGTCACCTATGGTGACGGCGTGGCCGACATCGACATCGACAAGCTCATCGACTTCCACATGAAGTCCGGCACCATCGGGACCTTCACCGGCGTGCGCATGCCCTCGCGTTTCGGCACCGTGCGCACCGACGAGAACGGCAAGATCCTGTCCTGGGAAGAGAAACCCGTGCTCAACGAGTACATCAACTGCGGCTTCTTCGTCTTCAAGCGCGAGTTCCTGGACTATCTGGACGAAGACGAATCCTGCGATCTGGAAAAAGAGCCCCTGCAGCGCCTGGCCGCCGAAGGCCAGCTCTCCATGTACCCGCATCCCGGACAGTGGCAGTGCATGGACACCCTGCGCGACTCCATCAAGCTCAACGAGCTGTGGGACAGCGGCAAGGCCTTCTGGAAATAGATCCTCCCGGCGGGGCTGCGGCCCCGCCTTCCTTCCGGGCGCCGTCCGGCGACCCACCCTTTTCCCGTCATGACGCCGGCGCGAACACGACCGGCAGGAGAAGACCATGTTTGCCAACTGCTATAAAGGCCGCCGTGTGTTCATCACCGGCCATACCGGTTTCAAGGGCTCCTGGCTGGCCGCGTGGCTGAGCCAGATGGGCGCCACCGTCTGCGGCTTTGCCGACTGCGTGCCCACCAGCCCGTCCCATTTCGAGGCCATGCATCTGGAACAGCATGTGCAGGACATGCGCGGCGACATCCGCGACCGTGATGCCGTGGTCCGCGCCATGAAGGAATTCCGCCCCGATGTGGTCTTCCATCTGGCCGCCCAGGCCCTGGTGGCCGAAGGCGCGGCCCTGATGCTGCCCGAGGCCCGCATGGAGAGCGACGGCCTCATGGCGCAGGTCACGGACCTGCTGCAGGATACCGGCAGGCTGCGCACCATGGCCGCTGCGGCTTCCGGCTGTGCCCGCGTCCGCGCGGCGGAGCTGGTGGCCGCGGAACTGGAGACCGTGTGCGCACGGTAAGTTCACGATAACATCTTCTTCCGGATAGAGAGAGACATATGGACAGCAAGATTCGGCAGATTCACATGGTGGGCATCGGCGGCGCTGGCATGTGCGGCATCGCGGAAGTCCTGCTCAACCTGGGCTATGACATCTCGGGCTCGGACATGAGCGATTCGGCCGTGGTCAAACATCTGCGCAGTCTTGGGGCCCGCATCGCCGTGGGCCATGCGGCCGAGAACGTGGGCAACGTGCAGGTGCTGGTCAAGTCCACGGCCATTGCCGAGGACAACCCCGAAGTGGTGGAAGCGCGCCGCCGCAACATCGCCATCATCCCCCGTGCCGAGATGCTGGCCGAACTGATGCGCCTGCGCCAGGGCGTGGCCATTGCCGGTACCCACGGCAAGACCACCACCACGTCCCTGACGGCCTCCATCTTCGACACGGCCGGTCTGGACCCCACGGTCATCATCGGGGGGCGCCTCAATGTCTACGGCACCAATGCCCATCTGGGCAGCGGCCACTACCTCATCGCCGAAGCCGACGAATCCGACGGCTCCTTCCTCTGTCTGTTCCCCATCATCAACGTGGTCACCAACGTGGACGAAGACCATCTGGACCACTACGGGACCCGGCAGGCCATTGACGACGCCTTTGTCCAGTTCATGAACAAGGTTCCGTTCTACGGCCTCAACGTGGTCTGCGGCGATGATCCCGGCGTGCGGGCCCTGCTGCCGCGCGTCAAGCGCCCGGTGCTGACCTACGGCTTTGCCGCCGACAACCAGCTGCGCGCCGTGTTGCTGGAATCGGGCATGACCAGCCGTTTCGAGGTCTGGCGCGATGACCGGAAGCTGGGCGAAGTGAGCCTGCCCCATCCCGGCCGCCACAATATCCTCAATGCCCTGGCCGCCATCGGTGCCGCCACGGCTGCCGACATCCCCTTCGAACGCTGTGTGGAAGGTCTGGCTACCTTCCGAGGCGTGGGGCGCCGCTTTGAATTCAAGGGCGAACGCAATGGGGTGACCGTCACCGACGACTACGGCCATCATCCGGCCGAGATCGCGGCCACGCTGGCCACGGCCCGCCAGGTCTTCCCTGACCGCCGTCTGGTGGTGGCCTTCCAGCCGCACCGCTTCAGTCGTACCCAGGCCCATTTCGGCGAGTTCTGCAAGGTCTTCGACGTGGTGGACCAGCTGGTGCTGACCGAGATCTACGCCGCTTCCGAAAAGCCCATCCCCGGTGTTTCCGGCGAGAGCCTGGCCCAGGGCATGCGTCAGGTCTCCGAGACCCCGGTCACTTATTTCCAAACCATCGACGCCATGGTCAAGGGCCTGGACGATATCCTGCAGCCCGGTGACGTGCTGCTGACTCTGGGGGCCGGCACCATCACCCGTGTGGGGCCCGCCTGGCTGGAGGGCGGCAAGGATGCGTGAGATCCTGTCTCCTTCGCTGGCAGAGCGGACATCACTGCATCTCGGGGGCCGGGCCATCGCGGAACTGGTGCTTGAGCGTGCCGAGGATTATCCGCTGCTGGCAGAACGTTTGCAGCAGCTGGGCGGGAGCCCGTTCATCATTGGCGCGGGCACGAATTTGCTTGCCCGCGATGGTGAATTACCAGTCGTGCTGCTTCGTTCTGCAATCAAGGAAGACCCCGAGATCGTCTGGGAATCTGAAGCGCGGGCCCACGTGCGGGTAGGGGCGGGCGTGCCCCTGCCGCGCCTGCTTGGTTTCTGTGCCCGGCGGGGTTTAGGCGGTCTTGAGGGCCTTGTCGGCATCCCCGGGAGCGTCGGGGGGGCCGTGGCCATGAACGCAGGCTCCTACGGTTGCGAGACCTGCAGGAATCTCTTGGAAATCAAGGCCGTTGTCGATGGTCGCCCGCGGGTCTTCCCGGCAGCGGAACTGCAGTATGGTTACAGAACCCTGCTGGTGGACGGCAAAAAAAACGGTTTTCTTGTGCTCGAAGCCACATTTGACTTGACCAAGACTGACAGGGATGGCATTTCTAAACTCATGCATCGCAATATTTGCGAGAAAAAGTCTAAACAACCTGTGACAGCGTGGAGTGCGGGCTGCGTATTCAAAAATCCGGCCCCGGACAAACCAGCCGGCATCCTTCTGGATAGGGCCGGCTTTCGCGGCAGGCGGCTTGGCGGGATGGCTTTTTCGACCATGCATGCCAATTTTTTGATAAATGAAGGGAATGGCAGCGTGAGTGCCGCGTTCAAACTTATCGAAAGTGCGCGGCAGGGAGTGCTGGAGCAGTTCGGCATCACGCTGGAAACGGAAGTCAGGATCGTGCCGTGACCTTTTCGCTGAAAAAAAACCGGCGCAATACGCGCTCCTACAGCGGTAGTTCGACACCTGCTCCCAGTCGCAGCACCGCTTCCCGCCCCAATACCCGCAACCGGGCCAAGCCGGCGAGGGAAAAACGTCAGTTCTCCCTTTGGAGCAAGCTGCAGGGCGGGCGTGTGCAGCGTTTTTTTTGCGTCCTGTTCCTGCTGGCAGGGCTGGTAGCGGCTGTGACGGGCCTGTGTGCCGGGTCCATCTGGCTGTACGGCAAGGCCACGACCAGTGACTTCTTCGCCACGCGGCATATCGACGTGGCCGGGAATGTCAGATTGTCGCGGGAGATGGTCCTGCAGTATGGCGGTCTGAAGGAAGGGGAGAACTCCCTGGCGGTCAGCATCGCGGAAGTGGAGCGCAAGCTGCGTGCCACGCCCTGGGTGGAAGAGGTCTCGGTCAAACGTCTGTTGCCGGACCGCTTCGTCATCAAGATCAAGGAGCGTATGCCCACCTTCTGGGTCCACAAGGACGGGGTGCTGTATTACGCCAATGAATCCGGCGAGGCCATCGCGCCTGTGGAGAGCCGCAACTTCCTCTCGCTGCCGACCCTGTCCGTGGAAGCGGGGGCCGAGGATGACGTGGCCTACCTGCCGCGATTCATGAAGGATCTGCATGCGGGCAGCCTGCCGGTGGAGGCGGGGGCCATTGCGTCGATCACGGTGAGCCCCGCACGGGGTATCGAGATATATCTGGGAGACCGCGAGATGCGGCTTTCCATCGCAACGGATGACTGGGCCGGGAATCTTGCCCGGATCGGCCTGACGCTGGGGGATCTGGCGCGCAGGCACGAGCTGAAGAACGTGCGTGAGGTGCGTTCGGTCAACGGCAGTGTCTGGGTGACGCTCAGTCAGCCCATGCGCGGATGATGTTTGGTGAGGAGTAACTATGGCGGATCTCATTGTAGGCCTGGATATCGGCACTACCAAAGTGTGTGCGGTCGTAGGGGAAATGGCGGAAAACGGCCTGGTGGATGTCGTTGGAATCGGCACCCGTCCCTCTCACGGCATGCGCAAGGGCGTGGTGGTGAATATTGAGCAGACCGTGCAGTCCATCCGGGGCGCCATCGAGGACGCCGAGCTCATGGCCGGCTGTGAGATCAATTCGGTCTATGTGGGGATCGCCGGCGGGCATATCGCCGGGATCAACAGCCATGGCGTCATCGCCGTCAAGGGCGGCGAAGTGGGCCAGCGCGATGTGGAACGCGCGCTCGATGCGGCCCGTGCCGTGGCCATCCCTGCGGACCGTGAAGTCATCCACATCCTGCCGCAGGAATATATCGTGGACAACCAGCGCGGCATCGCCGATCCGCTGGGCATGGCGGGCGTGCGTCTGGAGGTCAAGGTGCACATCGTGACCGGGGCCGTGACCTCGGCCCAGAACATCGTGCGCTCCTGCCACCGCAGCGAACTGGAAGTCTCGGACATCGCGCTGGAGTCCCTGGCATCGGCCAAAGCCGTGCTGACGGAAGAAGAGCGCGAGCTGGGCGTCGCGCTGGTGGACATCGGCGGCGGCACCACGGACATCGCCATTTTCGCCAACGATTCCATCAAGCACACCCATGTGCTGGCGCTGGGCGGCCAGAACCTGACCAACGATATCGCCTTTGGCCTGCGCACCCCCATTGCGGCGGCCGAGCGTATCAAACTCAAGTATGGCTGCGCCCTGACCGACATGGTGCGGCATGACGAATTCATCGAAGTCCCCCCCGTGGGCGGCCGTGATCCCAGCCGCATCTCCCGCCAGATCCTGGCGGAGATCTGCGAGCCGCGCATGGAAGAGATCCTGTGTCTGGTGAACAGGACGCTGGAAAACTCCGGTTACAAGAACTTCCTGGGCGTAGGTGTGGTGCTGACCGGCGGCACGGCCCTTATCGAGGGCTGTCAGGAGCTGGGCACGCAGATCTTCAACCTGCCCACGCGTATCGGCTACCCCCGCAATGTGGGCGGCCTCAAGGACGTGGTGAACAGCCCCAAGTTCTCCACGGCTGTGGGTCTGCTGCGTTACGGTGCGGAAAAGGAAGTTTCCGGCCAGAAAAAGTTTACTCCCACGCACAGCGACAGCGGCGTTTTCGAAGGCCTGCTGGCGCGCATGAAGAAGTGGTTTTCCGACATTTCCTAAAAAAACAAAGCGGGCAAGCTTTTAGAGTATTTGAGGAGAGGGAACTATGTCACAATCCATTGTTGATGATATCGACATCACGCTGGGCAATAATGCCAAGCTTAAGGTCATCGGTGTAGGCGGTGGCGGCGGCAACGCCGTGCAGAACATGATCACTTCCGGTCTGCAGGGGGTGCAGTTCATCTGCGCCAATACCGATATGCAGGCCCTGAGCCGCAACAATGCCCCGGTCAAGATCCAGCTGGGCGAAAAGCTCACCAAGGGCCTGGGGGCCGGTGCCAACCCCGCCGTGGGCCGTGAGGCCGCCCTGGAAAGCGTCAATGCCATCCGGGAAGCCATCGGCGATGCCGACATGGTCTTCGTGACCGCCGGCATGGGCGGTGGTACGGGGACGGGGGCCGCGCCCGTCGTGGCCCAGACCGCCAAGGAGATGGGCGCTCTGACCGTGGGTGTCGTCACCAAACCTTTCTCTTTTGAAGGGGCCCGCCGCCGTCGCTTTGCCGAAGAAGGTCTGGAAGAGTTCAAGCAGCATGTGGACTGCCTGATCACCATCCCCAACGACCGTCTGCTGGCCTTCGCTCCCAAGAAGACTCCCTTCTCTGCCATGCTGCAGAAAGCCAACGACGTGCTCTTCTATGCCGTCAAGGGTATTTCCGACGTCATCCTGGCCGATGGTATGATCAACCTCGACTTCGCCGACGTGCGCACCACCATGTCCGAATCCGGCATGGCCCTGATGGGCACCGGTGTGGCCGCCGGTGAGAACCGCGCCCGCGAGGCCGCCCAGCGCGCCATCAACAGCCCGCTGCTGGAAGACGTGTCGCTGGAAAGCGCCAAGGCCGTGCTGTACAACATCACGGCGTCCATGGACATCTCCACCGACGAGATCGCCGAGATCGGCGACATCATCGCCGATGCCACGCCCGAAGATACCAACATCATCTTTGGTGTGGTCTATGACGAGAACATCGGCGACGAACTGCGTCTGACCGTCATCGCTACGGGTATCGATCCCAGCGCCACGGTGGTGCAGCCCGTGGCCGAGCCCGTGAAAAGCTCCAGCGTGACCAAATTCCCCGGCTCGCAGGCGGCCCAGGCTGCCCGCCCCATGGAAGCGCCGCAGCCTCCTGCCTATGAGCAGCCCCGTCCGCGTCCCGTGCGCCAGCGTGGAGACTGGATCCCCCAGAACTCCTATCCGCAGGGGGGATACGGTCCCTATTCCGCCCAGGACCAGTTCGAGAAACCGACCTATCTGCGTACCGGCGCCACGCTGGGCCAGCAGCCCATGCCCCGGCGCCAGCACAACCCCGGTCATGAGGACTTCACCTACAGTGAAGAAGACTTCGAGATTCCTACGTTCATCCGCACTCAGGCCGACTAGGCCGCTGAGGCATGAGCGCATGAGATTTCAGGGCTCACCTCTTCGGCCCTGAAATGCCCGCCGGGAGGCCCATGGGGGGCCTCCCCTTTGTACCGTTCCGGTGCACAAAAACGCCCGCAAGTTCGTCTTGCGGGCGTTTTTCGTTTTGCGTGCCAGTCTATGCATTGCCGACGGCACGATACCGACAGATGATCGACAAAAATGACGGAGCAGGGCGAAGCCGGTGCGGCCTCAGCGGTATTGCCACCAGCGCCAGAGCATCCACAGGGCAAGGCCTGCCAGGGTCGCCGACAGGATCAGGAGATTCTTGCCCGGTGAGCGAATCCAGCCCGCAAGATAGGCGCGACCACCAAAGAAAATGGCCAGCAGGGCGAGGATGATGGCAAGGCTCATGTCGTTTCGGCCGCGATCGCTGAAAAAAATCGGTCACAGCAGCGAGCCGCTGTCCAGATCGGGGGAGCTGGGCTTGATGTCAAGAAGGGGCGTGCCGTCCAGCATGTCCACATGCGAGACGTGGAGGATGTTCCCGTCCCGGCGCAGCAGCGGTACCAGACTCATGCCGATGCCGCTTGGACGGCAGGGAGCACGGGTAGTGAAGACGCCGCGCTCCTGCGTCTGCCCGTGCGGGATGACCTGCAGGCGCGGAGCCTCCGCCCTGTGGAAGGCGAAGATCAGCCAGATGCGGGCAAAGCGCTCCAGGCCTTCAAGCCCGGCCATGAATTCGGGAAAGATCTCCACCCGGCCGGTGTAGTCTGCGGCGTGGATGGGTTGACGGGGCGTTTGGGCCGGATCGGTATGGGGGGTGTGGATGATGCCGATGGGGCGGCAGGTGAACAGGGGCAGCGACATGGACTCCTCCTGTGAGCGTTTTCCCGGGGAATGTCACAAGGCACGGCTGGCGGTCGATGGACAGTCGTACTGTCCTGGATGCCTTTGCATGGAACCTGTGAATGCGAACTGGCAGGGCGATACCGCCCCCAAATCCGTATTTCCACTAGCGCTAGCCGCGTGCTGGCGGAAAGGGGGCTGGAGCCACGCTATCCCTTCGGCCATGCGGGCGTGTCGTCTGCCTCCTGCGGGCGCAGCTGCGGCGCGTGGATGGCCAGCCAGACACAGGGCTTGCTGGTCTCCAGCACACGATGGCGCACATGCTTAGGCAACAGCAGACACTGGCCGCGTTCCAGGGATACTTCACGGCCATCGTCAAAGCCCAGTCGAGCGGCGCCTTCCAGCAGCAGGACCCATTCGTCTTTTTTCTGATCGTACCACTGGCCTTCCGGCGTCACATGGCCCCAGGAAACGATGCGCTCCACCAGCAGCCCGCTGTCTGAGGTGAGCAGAGCCGTGAAATGTTCCGGCATGCCGGGAAGATGGATGGCCTCCGGCAGCGTGAGCAAAGAATCCATGATGCCTCCGCAAGATACGATGACAGGCGGCAGGCCGTTCGGCCAGCCCGGCAAAAGGATACCCCGAAGGGGACATGACGGAAAGGCCGTCCTCTTGCGGCCCGGGAGCGGGCAGGAGGCCTTCGAAGGGGCAGGAACGGGACAGGGATGCTGCTCCGTTCCTGTTTTTGGCAAAAGCCCCAAAGGGACCTACTCCAGGCCCATTTTCTTCATGCCGGAATTGAACAGGGATTCCATGCTGTTGCCGAAATCCGACAGGCCCTTCTCGATGTCATCCATGGTATTGGAGCGGCGGGCCGGCTTTTCTGCCAGCGAGGGGTCGAGGGTCTCCAGATCGTGGATGCGCTTGCGCAGCTGGTCGATCTCGAACCAGGCCAGGTTCTCCATAGCGCTTTGGCTGTTGGGATAGTTCTCGGCCACAGGACGCATGCTGGCCTTGTACGCCAGCCAGCTGTGCTGGCTCCCTTCCAGGGCTTCCAGGCAGGCGGCACTGCGTTTTTCCGCTTCGGGGCCGGAGAATTTTTTGCAGATGCCCTGCATGGCCTTATAACGGGTATCCAGCTTTTTCTGCCAGTAATCACGCTCCATATCCAGGCACTGTTTCTGATCCGAGCTCTTGGGATTTTTTTTGATGCAGGCTTCGAACCCCGGAGCGTGTTCGGCTGCCATGGCGGGAGCGGCCAGCAGCAGGGCGGCCAGCAGAGCGGGCAAAAAGCGTTTCGTGGACATAGGATCTCCTTGTGTCATGTACTGCCAGCATACGGTATGCGGTGGTTCCTGTCAGCAGGTCTACCAGCCGGTACGCCGTCGACCGTGGACCAGCAGGCCGATGCCCAGCAGCAGGGTCAGGGCCTCGGCTAGGGGGATGGCCCAGAAGATATGCTCGTCTTCCAGCCAGAGGGCGAACAGGCTCAGGAATAGGGCGGGAAAGACCAGACTGCGGCTCAGCGCCATGCCCACAGCCTGCAGGGAGCGGTTGAGCCCGGTCAGGTAACAGGCGATGCCCATGTTCAGGCCGCTGAAGAAAAAGCTCCAGCGGAAGTCGGCGATGAAGTCACAGGCCAGGCTGCCCACAGCAGCGTTGTCGGGCAGGAAAAGGCGGGCAAGCTCCTGCGGGTAGAGGCTGAAGACAAGGAACATGATCACGCCCAGTGCCAGCAGGCTCAGCAGGGCGACGTGCAGGAATCTGTGCGTCCGCTGGCGCAACCCGGCAGCATGGTTGGCACTGACCAGGGGCGACAGGGTGTCGCTGAGGCCGTAAGCCAGGGGCAGGCCGAACCACGAACCGTAGCTGACCACGGTGAAGGCGGCCACGCCGGAGGAGCCGAAGCGGGCCATCATCAGATGATTGATGAGCAGGATGATGCTGCCCACGGAGATCTCGTTGATGCTCTCCGCACTGCCGTTGAGGCTGGCCCGCAGTATCTCCCGCCAGCCGCAGCCCTTCAGGGTCAGACGCAGCAGGGCTCGGCGGGAAAGGAAGTGGACCAGGAACAGGAGCAGGGTGCAGCTGAAGCCCAGGCCCGTGGCCAGGGCCGCCCCCTGCACGCCCCAGCCGAAGCGGGCGATGAACAGGTAGTCCAGGAAGATATTGACGGCAGCGCTCAGGATGAGCCCCAGAGAGGCCAGGGTGGGATGCTGGTCCACCCGGGCGAACTGCGAAAGGGCGTAGGAGGCGGGCAGCACAGGGCTGAAAAGCAGGATGGTGGTCAGATACTGGTACGCGGGCCGCATCACATCACCGTCCGCCCCCAGCAAGGCCAGCAGCAGCGGCCGGAACAGCAGCGAGAGCAGGGCCAGTACCAGACCGGCCAGCAGGATGAGCAGCATGGTGCGGCCAAAGACCGCCGAAGCGGCCCGCAGATCGCCGCGCCCCACGTGGTGGGCACTGCGGACCGTGCCGCCCACGGAAAGCATGACGCCCATGCCGAAAAAAATGCTGAAGACAGGGCTGATGATATTGACGGCTGCCAGAGCCTGGGCCCCGACATAGCGACCGATGAAAATGGTATCCACCAGACCGGCGGACGAAAGCAGGAGGAAGGCCGCGGACCAGGGCAGGCCATAGCGGAAAAAGGTCTGGGCCACGGGGCGGTCCAGCATGCTGGCACGATTTTGGGACATGGGAACCTCGGGATGGCTGCACAGGGCAGGTCCGGGACTTGTACCATGCGGCCAAGAAAAGCGTCAACGCGCTGCGCGGAAGCAGGAAAAAGCGGCGGGATCCGGGAAAGGGGCTTGACATGGCCGCCGCAAGGATTATGCTCAATTGTGCAAAACGTCCGCAAGCCTGCCATCCTTTCCGGATGCGTGCCCGTTTTGCCAGATATTGGAGAAATCATGCCGCGTCCCAGACAGTGCCGCTATGTGGCCACCACTCCCAGTGTCACCTACTTCAAGCCGCGGGGCATCCCCATGACGGCCCTGGAGGAAGTCTGCCTGGGCGTGGAAGAACTCGAAGCCCTGCGTCTGGCGGATCTGGAAGGCCTGACCGGTTCCGAGGCCGCCTGCCGCATGCGTGTGTCCCGGCATACGTTCGGCCGTACTCTGGCTGCTGCCCGGCGCACGGTGGCGCTGGCCCTGGTCACGGGCCGGGCCCTGCGCATCGAGGGCGGTCATTATGCCCTGGCCGAACCGGATCAGCGGACTGCGGACGCAAAGGAGAATACCATGCAGAAGATTGCCATTTCCAGTGAAGGCCCCACCCTTGACGATCTCGTCGATCCCCGTTTCGGTCGCGCGGGCGGTTTCGTGGTGGTGGATCTGCCGGACATGAGCGTGAGCTATATCGACAACGGCGCTTCCCAGACCATGAGCATGGGCGCCGGCATCGAGACCGCCGAACGTGTGGCCAACGCAGGCGTGCAGGTGGTGCTGAGCGGCTATGTGGGCCCCAAGGCTTTCGACGCCCTGAAAGCTGCGGGCATCAAGGTCTGCCAGGATGTGAGCGGTACCGTCCGGGAAGCGGTGGAACGTTTCCAGAAGGGCGAATTCCCCTTTGCTGACGCGCCCAACAAGTAGAGGACCCGTATGCGTATCGCCATTGCCAGCGGCAAGGGCGGGGCAGGCAAGACCAGCGTGGCGGCCTCCCTGGCCAGCGTCTGGGACAGCCCCCTGGTGGCCGTGGACACGGACGTGGAAGCGCCCAACCTCCACCTCTTCCTGCCGCCGCAGGTGGAGGGGAGCAGCAAGGCCTGGCTGGAAGTTCCTTCCCTCGATCTGGCCGCGTGCAGCAAGTGCGGCAAATGCCGCGAGATCTGCAGCTTCAAGGCCATCGCCTCCTTTGCCGGCAATATCAGCATCTTTCCCGACATGTGCCACGGCTGCGGCGGCTGTTTCGCCGTCTGTGCGGACAAGGCCCTCAAGCCCGTGGGCCGGGAGCTGGGCGAACTGGAACACGGCGCGGTGCTGGACGGTACTGTCCGCTTCCTCATGGGGCGTACCCGTATCGGCGAATCCATGACGCCGCCCCTGCTGCGCCAGCTGCGGGCCCGTCTGGACGCCATGCTGGCTGAGATCCCGGCCGATGCCATTCTCGATGCGCCTCCCGGGGTCAGCTGTCCGGCGGTCACGGTCACCCGTGATGTGGATCTGATCCTGCTGGTGGCCGACCCCACGCCCTTCGGCTTCCATGATTTCAGATTGGCGCATCAGGCCTTCCTGCCCCTGAACAAGGCCATGGCCGTGGTCATCAACCGGGCCGGGGCCGAGGGCAATGCCGATGGTGACGCCGCGGTGCGTGACTACTGTCGCGAACACGGCCTGCCCCTGCTGGCGGAGCTGCCTTTTGAACGGGCCGCCGCCGAGCAATATGCCAATGGCCGTCTGCTGGCCGCGCTGTCCCCGGAATGGAAACAGCGTTTCGAACACTTGCGCGATGCCCTGCGCCGTCTGGGCGGGGAGGTGTGTCATGCGTGAGATCGTCGTCATCAGCGGCAAGGGCGGGACGGGCAAGACCACGGTCTGTGCCTCCTTTGCCCATCTGGCCGAAAGCAAGGTCATCTGTGACCTGGATGTGGATGCGCCCGACCTGCACATCCTGCTGCAGCCGGAGGTCAAGGAACGCACGCCGTTCATCTCGGGACACAGCGCCCGGATCCGTCAGGAGGACTGCATCCGTTGCGGCCAGTGTGCCGATCTGTGCCGTTTCGAAGCGGTACGTCCGCATGACGGGGGATTCCTTATTGATGACCATTGCGAAGGCTGCGGCATCTGCGTGAAGCTCTGTCCGCAGCAGGCCATCGATTTTCCCGATAATCACTGTGGTGACTGGTACGTGAGCGACAGCCGCTTCGGGCTCATGGTCCATGCCCAGCTCTTCCCCGGGCAGGAGAACTCCGGACGTCTGGTGAGCCTGCTCAAGGCCCAGGCCAGGGAGCGTGCCAGAGCGCTGGGGCTGGAGACCATCCTGTGCGACGGTTCGCCGGGCGTGGGGTGTCCCGTCATCAGTTCCCTGTCGGGGGCCAGTCTGGCCGTGGGCGTCGTGGAGCCCACGCCGTCAGGCCGCCACGATTTCAGCCGCGTGGCCGATCTGTGCCGGCATTTCCGCATCCCGCTGGCCATCATCATCAACAAGGCTGATCTCAATGTGAACGAGGTCGATGCCATCGCCGCGGAATGCGCCGAACACGGCCATACCCTGCTGGGGCGCCTGCCCTTCGATCCGGTGGTGACCCGGGCCATGGTGCAGCGTCGCGCCCTGACAGAATTCGACAATCCTCTTGGCAACAGCCTGAAGGACATGTGGTCGGCCCTTCAGGATATGCGCACCGGCCGCTAGGCCGCGCACCTTCGACCAGAAATGGAGCGTTTATCATGAGCTTTCTTCTTGCCGTGCCTTCCTGCATGCCTGGCGGTCTCGATGCCCAGATGGGCATGCACTTCGGCCATTGTGACATCTACACCATCGTGGAAATCGAAGACAACGCCATCAAGGCCGTGGGCACGCTGGAAAACGTGCCTCACCAGCAGGGCGGCTGCATGGCTCCCGTGCAGCACCTGGCCAGCCACGGCGTGAAAGCCCTGCTGGCCGGCGGCATGGGCATGCGTCCGCTGATGGGCTTCCAGCAGGTGGGCGTCAACGTCTTCTTCGCCGGTCAGTACCCCACCGTGGGCGCTGCCGTGCAGGCCTTCCTGGAAGGCAAGCTGCCTCCCTTCACCATGGACTTCACCTGCGGTGGCGGCGGCCATCACTAGGCCGTGAGGTCCGCTATGGATATCCTGATCGTTACCTCGCGCCCCGAACAGTGGGCCCCGGTCCTTCCGGTCATGGAAGGGTGCGGTGCGGCTGTCCGGCAGGCGGGTTCCCTGGAGCAGGGCATGGAGCTGGTGCGCCAGCAGGCCCCCGCTCTGGCCGTGCTCGACCTGGGGCTGGAGCCTGAGGAGCTGCGCAAGGCTGTCATCGACATCCTCATGGTCAATGCCATGATCCATACGGCTGCTGTCAGCCCCATGACGGCGGCGGAATTCCACGACAAGATGGAAGGGCTCGGCATGCTGATGTCCCTGCCCGTGGACTTTACGGTCCAAGACGTGGAAAAGATGATGACGGCTCTGAAAGGCCTTGCTGGATAGAGACCTGTTGAGCTGATAACAGGGGATCCTTTGTCGGGCTGCCGTCCGGGAAGGATCCCCTTTGCATTTTTTTGCGGGGACCGCCGGTTCTTGCTGTAGATAGCGCACGTAGAGGAGGACTATCTGCTTTTGCCTTTCTTCATTCCTAAGGAAAGGGACAGCAGGCTGTGCTTTCAATGTCGCATCCAGGGCACGGCGCCCGGTGTATTTTTCTCCCTTCCGTATGTCCTTTGATGCCGTGACAGAAAAAATATGAAGCAGGGCGAAAGGGGAGTATCGTTTCCTGGAGAGAAAAGGATGCTTTCTCTAGCAGGGAATGTGTGGCTCTTGCCGAGCAGAAAGGGGAGAAGAAAATGGAAAATGGCAAAGAAAAATCCAAACATTTTTCTTTGTCTTTTCGGTATGTTGATTGAATAATCAGTCAGCAGGGAGCAAATCCACAAATTTTTTTGCGGAAAAATGCTTGACGGTGGAGTTGAAAAGGCGCATAAAGCCG